>Ga0137394_10000411_pt1 | contig 30041 bp, 42 predicted proteins | sample czobulk116metaG_FD_108278 | JGI IMG/M metagenome (GOLD analysis project Ga0137394, IMG submission 108278) | Vadose zone soil microbial communities from Angelo Coast Range Reserve, California, USA - czobulk1.16 metaG | ecosystem: Environmental > Terrestrial > Soil > Vadose zone | place: USA... | reverse complement strand
GTTGCTTGAAATCGTCCGCGTTGGCGGCAGATTCTTCTCCTTCTCCAGATAGTTCCAACGACTACGCATGGTTAGCCCACGTTGATAATTTAGATATACGATCAATATGCGAATCATACCCTTTGATACGTTAAACTACTCGTTGAGAAGAGCCTGTCTGCATCGCTCAACTCGTACCGCTTCTTTGTCGCTTGATTTTTCAGATATCCTTCGAAACCATGAATAATGTTCCCGCCGCTGTGTGCTGAAGTTTCTACAAGGTATTGTCCTTCGAGAGTGTGTATTTGGACTTCTAATTGAGCCTAGGAAGCGTCAAACTCAGAAAAAGTAGCCAAACACGATGTAACGCACCAATTGTTTATCGAGAGCGCGCCTTTTCATCAAAGCCTGTATCAACTCCTTTTTCGCCATCATTATGCGAATTTTTTCTTCCGCCGTTGGGATTGGTCCTTCTGTGGCCGCCATGCTGAGCAGGAAATGCCAGGCGTGTACAGCAGACGGCGGAGGCCAACGCGATGCCGGAATCCGGCCCGCTCACATATACGCCTCCACGTGATCCCCCATTAGGTAAACGGGACGCGCGTTCGACAACTTGAGCCTTGTAGTTTGCCAATATCATCACCATGTCCACCCCCCCTCCTGCAGAACAGCCAAATCCCAATGACCAAGGAGGCGACGCGAATGAGCAAGGCCCCGCAGAACCAGCGAGTGCACAACCGGAAGTCGCTGAAATGGACACAACACCGGACCAGCCACCAGAGGAGACTTGGGATGACATCCCCGAAGAAATCATGGAGCTAGATACCGACGACATTCTGACGCGTATTCGCCTGATCGATAATGACATCAAGGTGCGTCTTCTTTCTCGTCGCTGTTGAATTGAGATGAACTTTGAAACCAGGTCATGCGTTCAGAGCAGTTGCGGTTAGGCCACGAGCAGAGTGTCATGAAAGAGAAAATCAGAGACAATGGCGAGAAAATAAAGCAAAATAAAGTGCTCCCTTATCTTGTGGCGAATGTTGTCGAGGTGCGTTCGCGTCCTCGTCAGTGACGCGCGTCTTCATAAACCCTGCACTAAGATCTTAAACGTCGACCCCGAAGGACAAGAGGATGGTGCGAACCAGGATCTTGACTCTATGCGCAAGGGAAAAACAGCAGTCATTAAGACGTCCACCCGCCAAACTGTATTCCTCCCGCTCATTGGCCTCGTCCCCCCAGAGCAGCTGGAGCCACAAGACCTGATTGGCGTCAACAAGGACTCATACCTTGTCCTTGACACCCTACCCGCAGAGTATGACTCACGCGTGAAGGCCATGGAAGTCGACGAGCGACCGACTGAGACGTACACGGATATCGGAGGCTTAGAAAAGCAGATAGAAGAGCTGGTTGAAGCTATTGTTCTACCGATGGAACAAGCGGACAAGTTCAAGACAATTGGTATTAAACCGCCAAAGGGTTGTTTGATGTATGGCCCACCAGGTGAGCATTTAGTTGTATGCTGTCTACTTTGGGTGTTCACTCCACAAAGGGACCGGAAAAACCCTTCTTGCTCGAGCCTGCGCCGCGCAGACAAATGCTTGTTACCTCAAACTTGCCGGTCCCTCATTGGTACAAATGTTCATTGGTGATGGCGCCAAGCTGGTCCGCGATGCTTTCAAGCTCGCAAAAGAGAAAGCACCAGCCATCATTTTCATCGACGAACTTGATGCAATAGGTACCAAGCGGTTCGACTCGGATAAGAGTGGCGATAGGGAAGTGCAGCGCACGATGCTTGAGCTCCTTAACCAGCTCGACGGCTTCAGCAGTGATGAAAGAATCAAGGTGCGTCGGCGCGCTTCGCCTACTGCCCTGCATCGACATTCCTTACAGGTCATCGCTGCAACAAATCGCATCGACATCCTCGACCCGGCGCTTCTTCGTTCAGGTCGACTAGACCGTAAGATCGAGTTCCCTCTGCCCGGTGAAACTGCTCGCGCACGTATTCTTGAAATTCATTCCCGGAAAATGTCCACCGGTCCCGACGTCAACTTTGAGGAGCTCGCTCGTAGCACGGATGAATTCAATGGCGCGCAATTGAAGGCGGTGTGCGTGGAGGCTGGCATGATTGCGTTACGTGAAGGTGCGACGAGGCTGGGACATGAACACTTCATCAGTGGTATTGCAGAGGGTGAGTCGTTCGAGTCCATGTATTCAACTAGTAGCACTGACCCCCCTTCTCCAAAACCAGTACAAAGCAAGAAGAAGAATGACCTCATGTACTTTGCTTAATACCCCCCTAGATTCTCCCAGCTTTTCCTGGCCCCCCACACATATTGTACACTCGCAAATGTTTAAGGATTTATCTCTTGGCCGGTACAGTCGGATACGCGCCTCTGGCAGTTGTCTCCAGGGAAAGCGCTCTTATCTGACAGCGCGAGAATGGACTCACTTGCCACGGACTGTGTAGGCCGAGTCTTCTGACGACGTCGGTAGGCCCTTATATGATAGTCTCAACGCACGCCGACGCTGTGGGATGATTGATATCTCTCTAACTTTTCCAACATCGAATGGCTTTTCCCCGTGCTAGGAGAACATCATGGCGCAATTGACATAGACGTCGGGGAAAGACTTTGTTTCTCATATCCGAAGTCTGCTCGTCAGAAGCATATCACTATTTGACTTTAAGCGCGCTAGGCCTTGACTCTCAACATGGATGTACGACAGGTCATCCCCTGCTCATTACACCCTATTGTAGCAGAGTCGGACTTGGACGTAAGGACGTAAATCCTAGTTACTTTCATGCAGGAGCTATTCGCCGCGCTCTATTGATCTGCATTCCGCACACCAGATTGTGTAGTCCAATGTCATCGCAAGCTATAAGTCACAGCAAGTACGGCAAACATGACGCTGGGAAGTGTCTCGAGTATACTGGGATCGAGTCCACCGCGGCCGGAAGACTCAGAATCTTTGGGGATTAACGATTAACGATATCGACCATTGATCAATAATTAAAGCATTATTTACAGTACAACCTTCATTTTCAGGGCACCCCCAAGCACTTGGTCCCTCTTACTACCACCACCACTGGCATATCTAGAACGAGTCCCGGTATTTTTGTCCTGAAGTATCGGCGGAGAGGTTGGCTTTCGTCGCGAGCAATGCACCACTTACCAAGTGCGTTCCCTCTCAGGCTGTCGTCCGCCCCGCGTCGTCCACACACCGTGACTCACTAACTTTGCATGGGGGTTTGATCGTGCCTGCGCTCCAGGATGCCCTTGCGGTTGCGCGAACCAGTTTCAAATCGTTGAAAGACGTCCCTGCGGAGGAAATTGTCCTTGTGGGGCACTACCGCGACTCGAACATGCTAGGGTTTGAACTCTCTGATACAACTGGGATATTGGGGCCCTTGATTACGACGTGACAGCTGTTCTCAAAGCGGGTACGTCCTAAGTAGCCTCTTCAGAAGACACTTCAGCGGACATTGATAGGCACTTCTCATCAGATAGAGAGGGGCTCGAAGATTTCAAATCCAATTGACGTGATGGTTTGACAAGTGCCAGTGACTTATACAATAGTGTGCGCTTCTCTGTCGCCTATCATCACCGTACAATTTGGAACTTCGAATCCACGATAGAGCCTGAGATCGCATGTTCCGTTCGAAAGTGGAAAAGATTTGAGACTTAGAATATAGAAGTAGGTGTCGAGAGTAGAGTGAGGATCTGGCAGTTGTCCTGGGGAAAGCGCCATTATCTGGCTTGGGTGACAGCGTGAGAAAATAATCCCAAGGAAAACCTGCGCTGTAGGACAACCACCATCTCGAATACCACTGCGCAGGTGGCATAGACGTCGGGAAAGACGCCATTTCTCATACAAATACCGCACTTAGAGGGATATCTCCGCTTGGCCTCACGTACGCCAGGCTTATCTCTGACGTGCATTTTTTTAATCAAGTTACGTCCCCACTAATAGGATTCCCAGTCAGCTGGTGCCACACAAGGGTACAGCACATAGGATCAGTCTCGCACCGCAATCCCCGGCAATTTCACGCGTCTTCAGTCCCTTTTAAATCTCCTTGCAACAGCATTGTGATTTGCTAGGAATGATACAATTTTACCCCGAGTTCCCCGCGATGTCAAGTTCCGAGTCCTCATGATTGGAAGAGCAAATGCAGGCAAGAGTCCATCCCTGTAGGAGTTCCAGAGATCTACAGGCGTGATCGACGGGGAATCTGAGTTAAGTTGAGTTTGAATTTTTCGAGCCTATAGGCGTTGTTTTGCCAATTTCGAGCTTCCCTGAGCGCTTGCCCTGGCGTGTGCAACTTGCTCCCTCTTACTGCCATCACTGGCATATCTAGCATGAATTCCACTGTTTTTGTCTTGCAGTATCAAAATAGAACTGTTGGCGTGAGTCGCGAGCAATGCATCACTTACCAAGTGCGTTGCCTCTGTCGTTCGCCCCGCGCCGTCCACACACCATGGCTCACTAGTAACTTTGCATGGGGGTTTGATCGTGCCCGCGCTCCAGGATACCCTTGCGGTTGCGCGAACCCTTTTCAAATCGCTGCAAGACATCCCTATGGAGGGAATTGTCCTTGTGGGGAACTACCTTGACACGATAGGATTTGAGCTCTCAGAGACAACCTGGGATAGTAGGCACCTTGATTACATCGTGACGGTTGTTCTCAAAGCGGGTACGTCCTAAGCAGCCTCAGTAGACGCTTCAGCGGACATTGATGGGCACGTCTCATCAGATAGAGAGGCTCTCGAGAATAAATAGGTCAAATCCAATCGACCGTGATCGTGTGCCAGTAACAAGTGACTCATACTGCATACAATAGTGTGTGCTTCGTTGCCTCCTATCATCACCGTATAATTTGAAACTTCGAATCCACGATAGAGATCACGTGGTCGAAGGTGGAAAAGAGATGAGACTTAGAATACAGAACTAGTGTCGACGAGAGACGGCGAGTCGACTGAGTCTCTACTGGGTCAAGGCGACGCTTGAATATAGCTTGAATTATATATCAATGACATATGGTGTTGGCAATATGAACAGCACAGATCGACCGTTGTCACGGTGGGACAGAGTAGCAAGGCGCCGTTATCAGGATGGTGAGTAAGATTCGGTATCTAGGGCATGAAAATGCACGGGCTGCACTGGCAGTACAGCCTGATATAATCGCATTCTAGATCTGCCGACCAAACACCACGTTTAAAAATGGACGATCTGCCGGTGCAGAGCTGGGGCGGCTACCGTTTTGTTGAACTCGCTGTATTCCTGCTTGATCCGATCGTCTCTCCGCGACGCATAGATACTGATAGACGACCTAGAGATAATGACGCCGACAGCCTGAGAGTATAACAGCCACTGTAGTCGTGGAAATGTGGCGTCGTTTTTCCAATTCGAGCTCTTTCAAGGCAGAGGAGCCCTAGCCTAGCCCTGCCTACTACGTCTCCCTCCCATCATCATGCCTGAAAGCCCTGAAAGATCCAAAATCATTGTCATGAATTTCAAAGACAGGCGTGTTGCCGTGCTTCGCGAGCAATGCTCCACTTACCAAGTGGGTTACCTCTACCGTCCGCCCCGTGCCGTCTATACTTTCACTAGTAGCTCTGCATGTGGGACTGATCGCGCCGGCGCTTCAGGGTATCCTTGCGTCTGTGCGATCCGCTTTCAAATCATTGAAAGACGTCCCTGTCGAGGAAATTGTCATCCTGTCGAACTACCCTTCCTGTTGGCTGAATGTTGAATATTCGGAGGCAACCTGGGAACATGCCTGGGCCTTTGTGTCCAGCGTGACAGTGGTTCTGAAAGCAGGTGAGTCCTCAGTAGCCTCACGAGGCGCTTCAGCGGTTGTTGACTGGCTCCTCTCATCAGACAGAGAGGCCCTCGAGAATGAATAGGTCAATCCTAGTCGACCGTGGTCATTTTGACGGGTATCGTCGCAGGATTTTTACTGCCTACAACCGTGTGTTAGTACATCTCTGTACAGTGTAAACTTCAAAGTCACATTGGATATCGCATGTTGGAAAGTGCAAGAGAAATAAGGTGTAAAGTACAGAGTCAAAGTCAACGACAGAGAGCGGAAGATCTGAGAGAATGCAATGCTCTGCAATATGAACCACGCAGACTATTGTCACGGTGGCGCAGTGTGCCAAGATGCAATCAGAGTGGGGTGAGATTCTGAGTTCGGTGTCGAGGTTGCTGGCGGATGAACACCGCGGTCACGGGACTAACTTCGCGCTGCGGCGTCTGGTTAGGGTCAACGCGATCCCATAGAAAACCACGCGACCGCTACCATCCTGTCGCCGGTGCGCGTCCCAAAAAGTCGTGATGTCGAACCTCCCGAGTTGGAAGAGATCGTTCGCAGAGGGAATAGAGAACTTCCGACTTCAAGACCTAGATGGAGCTCTCAACGCCTTTGACGAGGTACTGAACTTTCCTCTCCTTCGTTTCCTTATTCGAGGCGTGACTTCTCTCCATAATTTTCAGGCTATTCGCCTTGCAGATGGCGCATCTTATGTGTTATATGACTCCCGCGCTTCCGTCTACGAAAAACAGAATCGTTTCAAAGACGCGCTGCGTGACGCGAAGAAGACCATTGACATCGCTCCGGCCCAGTGGCACGGCTTCTTTCGCTCTGCGCGCCTCTTTGCCTCCCTCAACAGGTCTTCTGCAGCCCTGCGCATGTGTTCGCTCGCGCTTGAGCGATTCGGCGATGACGCCAAACACGAAGGACGTCGACGCGAGCTGACAACTTTACGTTGCCAGTTGGAAGCACAGAGCAAGAGCCCGATCGCGGGCATGCCAGTCGAACTGCTCTTGATGGTGTTCGACTTTGCGTGCAGGCCCGTCGCCCTCTCCCACGTCTGTCGTCGATGGCGCGAGGTCGCGCTTGCGCATCCCACGCTCTGGCACTCCTTGGTGCTCACGGAACCGCCGAAGAAGGCACTTCACAAGGTGCGAGAGTGGCGCACACGCCGCGGGCAGGTCGCCGAGCTCACCATCCGTAAATCGCTCGGAGGCGTCATCTTGAAACCGTCGGAGGCCGACCAAATGGCGCATCCTGATGACCTTGCGATGCGCGACGAAATCTTGGCCGAACTGCGTCGACTGGATTTGACGTATGTCAGGGCGTGCCACTTGGAGGACGTGGATGTACCATGGTTCCTAAACTCACTGTGGGGTAGCACATGCTCGCCCAGCCCGCAGCGATTGGAAACCCTTTCTATATCACAGTCGTCTCTCGGGTGTGGGGTGCCCTTAGGGAAGACCGAGCACACTGTTCCGTCGTGGGCAAACCTACGCGCGTTCAGAATCATTAATATGGAGTGCCACTGGCCAGCGTTCACGGTATTCGTTCGTGGGTTAACATCATTTGAGTACAAGATATCGGGCTTCCCCATCAATTTCGATCCTATCCGCACCATCATGCAAGCCAACCCCACCCTGGAAAAAGTCGTTATCGAAAGTAGCAGCCCCTCTCTACCAAATGTGCCTGTTACCCCAGAAACCTTGATAATGCCACATCTACGGCACTTCGAACTCAACGGTGTCGCTCTCTCACCTCGGTCCACTCAAAATCTGACCCTTCCTTCACTTCAAGTACTTCGACTATCCGGGCTCCCAGCTCTGGCAAAGGTGCTAGAGCGGCTTGTTGATAACCCAGACACGTCCCTTGCGGAACTCGTCGAATTGACGATAACGAATTGTTTCTTCCGGACCACAGCTCTTACCTTGGCATTACACCGTTCTCCCAAGCTCAAAATTTTGCAGCTCCGAAGCGACTTTGACGCTAATGTCATTGCACAGTCCTTATCCAAGCCTCCTGGTTCGGAACTCCCCCCCGTTCTTGCATTCGAATGCAGAGGGCTTATCCCCACCGGACTCCCCATTTTATGCCCTTCCCTCGAAGTATTGGACCTTTCTGGGTCGCCGAATCTGAGGACTGGCCCAGTTATGCATGTAGTCAAAGAAAGACTTGGCCTGGCCGCATCCCAGGATGGCGGGACATACCGGTTACCCGGAGAGGAGAGCGACCGGAATGTTTCGTGCATTCAAACACTCAAAGTCGATGAATGCCCTCACATCGAGGCAGATATCCTGCCCTGGTTCCGGAAGAATGTGCCAAAATTTAGTTGTCGGTACGCGACGACGAAAGAGAGGTGGAGAATGGCATGACGTCATACGATTGACTGCTCGATCCCTGTACAGAGATTCGCTATTTCCTCTGTACTTCGTCTTTCCATGTCTACAGAAAACAAGCGGAGCAGTTCACTTTACGTTCCCCATTTTACTCCTGCCGACTATGGCAGCTTCTTTCTGGCAGGTCAGATACCGTACACTTTTCCTAAGTTACCTGAACGTTCAGACCTGCTCCCTCAGGAGCACTATGTGCTACGTGCGCTCATGCAGTACTGGCAGAAGTCACAGCCTGTTCTCACTTCTTTCTCTTTAAAGAATAACGCATGGCGCTATGACCCGTAAGTGCCTCGCTTGCCTGACTAGTACCGTGACCCTCGATGTTCATGCCTAGCCACCCACAGCAATTGATGTCGTCAAAACACGCATTCAAGTAGATCCCGCACTTACTCGCCACGGCCTGTTCTCCGGTGGGCGTCTCATCGTCGCGAAAGAGGGACCATCCGCTCTCTTGACCGGCTTTGGGCCCACCGCCGTCGGCTATTTCATCCAGGGCGGAGCCAAATTTGCTGGTTATGAGCTTTGGAAGAAGCAATTCGTCACTCTCGCTGGCGACAAGGACACTGCGGTCAGGTATCGCACCGCGATATACCTCGGCGCCGCGAGCGTCGGAGAGTCTGTTTTTTGTTCTTACCTAATCTTTCGAGCTTTGCGCGCTAATCTCCTATGGCCGCGCTTGCGTCGCGATTAGATTCTTCGCAGACATACTCCTGACGCCTCTGGAGGCGACTCGCATCCGGTTGGTTTCGCAACAAGGCTACGCGACCGGGTTAGTCTCCGGCTTCGCACGCCTTCTGCGCGAAGGCGGCCTGCGCGATCTCTACGCTGGTTTCATCCCAATCCTGTTCAAGTAGGGCCCTGTCCTCTAGCCCTTTCGTGCCTGTGGTTTACGCATATATCCCGTGCAGGCAGATTCCATACGCGATCGGTCAGTTCACGGTTAATGAGTTGTGTCACGAGGTTGCATTTCGGAGCATGTCCAAGGAGACACGCGCCAAGCTCTCCCTTCCCGACAGACTTTCGATCTCGCTCGGTAGTGGGGTTGTCGCTGGTTTCGCCGCGGCATTCCTCTCCCAACCCGCAGACACCCTGTTGTCCCAAATAAACAAGGGCCATGGGCCCCAAGGCGCAATACTCTATCGCCTCGGTGTTCTCGCGAAACAAACTGGATTCAGGGGGCTGTTTGCGGGTCTTGGTCCGCGTATGGTGATGACCGCGGGCCTTGTGTCTGGCCAATTCTTGATATATGGGGCCATCAAGGAGGGTGCGCGTATCTCGGGGTCCATTCTCAGGCATCTACTGATCGATGTGCAATGAACAGGGATGGGTGCCCCTCCAGGTGTGGAGATTCACAAGGAATCAAAAAAGTACTAGACCCCAACAGACTAGTATTTGTTACACAACGTTGTATGATAGTGTGCGCCATGAACTTGACACTTTACTGCAGGCCAACGTTTGGATAGTATTTCATGATTGACGTATGTGTTGTCCATGGTTATGCCATGATCTGTCTCCTGTATCTGACGCAATATCGACCGCCGCACCCGGGCCCCACTGGCAGCGAGCGAGGCAACTTGAAGTTTCTGGTCGCCCGTCACGGGTGACGCCAGGATCGAATAGCGTAAGGGGACTCGGATCAGCATCAACGTTTCGCCAGCACCCGCCCATCCCCGCCATTGTACCCATTCTTGCCAGCCCCACCACATGTGCTTTATGCGGCATATACCACGAGTCGTACGCATTCTCCATAATTCTTCTCAGCATCCTTGCCAGGGGATTGCCCTGCCTTCAATTTTCATTGGCTCTTGGGAAATGATTTTTGAGCACCCGGGCCCAAGCCTGCAAGTGGGACCACGGATCTCGTGTCCGACCAGTTCCTGGCATATAAGGCCATCCATCAAGCGTGTACCTTATAATTAGGATCCCTTCATACTTTACTGTAATCCGACGATTGGGTATTATTTCATGATGGACGGTCATTTTCCGCCAACAGCTGACCTTGGTCACGTTACCGCACCATATTTCATTCGTCTTCGGAATGGTCCATGCCACGGCCCAACACTTGTGCTAGTCTCGTCCTGACTTCCCCCATTGACGCTCCCTGGCTCCCCAAGTCCCATTCAAGTAACCGTTGACACACGGCCTCCGCGAGATCCATGTCCAGTTGTTCTTCCTCCGATATCGCTTCGTCCAAAAGCCTCGGAAGTTCGTGCGCGGAAAGTAACTCCCTGCCAACAGCAAGAGCAAGAACAAGGTCGAGTTAATCATCGTCAAGGAATCTTTCTTATCCTCCCGCGGAGGACGTACGTGACGTATTGTGCGCGCTGGACGACGTGGGTCGGGACGCCAAATAACTGCGCGCAGCGCGCCGCGTGCGACTCGAGCGAGAGCCCATTCACGGCCCTGTCTCATGGCACGCATCAGCAGAGTCCCTCGCCAGATATAACGCGCCAGGGTATCAGAAAACCAACCTATAGAGAAACGTGATTTCGTCGCTCTTGGTTACCGTAGACGACCTGTCGTTCACAACCTCGCCGTTATCCGTGGCAAACATGATTTTCATGTGCATGAAAGTGATGGGCAACTTTTGCGGCTCGAGGGCCCCCGTGGAAAACAGCTCGTGAAAGTGAGTCGTGGCTATTACCTTTGGGCAGTCTGAACCGCGCGAGAGCAGATGTTGTAAGACTCCAGCGAAGATGCCCGCACCGTCTGGTGTTCGAATTTAAGCCCCAGGCACATCGAAAGGAGGGTGTTTTGCAGAGCACGGCAAAGACGAGTCAATTACTAAGGCAAGACCGCGGTCCAGGGAGATAACAACACGAGCCTGCAGCTGCCGTTCCCTTTCCGAACTCGTCAAGCAGAATTAGAGAGCGCGCCGTAGAGTTTCGCAGGGCCAGAGACACCTGGTTGAGGTCGATCAGAAAGGCTGATTGCACCTAGATGGGGGGCGAACGACGGAGTTCAATCAATGAGCAGTATGTCCACGTTTGAGAATATACGATTTTGAGTCTGATTACTTTGGAGACCGACTCGCGGGTTTGAATGCGGGTGAAGACTGGGGCCCATCGGAATCAGAAAGCCAAGCTGCACTCTAGTCATTGCACCAACCACGCACTCTTATCTACGATGCCGAGCGTCGCGGATTCGGCAGGAACAAAACTTGCGGCATACCATATGGGCCTCGCGGAAAGAGGAAACTTCGACGTGTACACGCACCAGCCAATCTGAGAGCGTTGTTTCAACGGGGCGTGATATAACGGGGAAATGAAAGGCCTACTTGTGCCATTAATTGTATCAGCGCTGTCTTTGATCCCAGGATTGCAAATCGGGGTCCAATTTTTTTTTTTCAGAGGACACGCCAATAAAACGCACCTGTTTGAGATAGACACTCTGAGTTTGCAAAATGTTTAGTCGTACTTCTGGCAAGAGAATCCCGAGGCTTCTTTACCTTCCCGCATGCGTTGGCACCGGTACATATGACAACGCTATTTCCAACTACACTTCCATCAGACACGTGGTCGTCACCTTCAACGTGAACAGCCGGGCATGAACCAATTCCCGCTCCGCCGACAATGAGGATGTCATTTGGCACAAATGTATCGACGGTTTGCTCCTGTAGCGGGTGCCTGTAGAAAGCAATGAGCTTCTCTCCCATTATTGTGAGTCGCCGCGAAATAAGACTTACCGGCCCTGCTCAATGTTAATCACATTTTCATCGCTCATCTGGGGTCTTCTATAATTGTACTGATTCGTCGCCTCCGCAAAGCAAAGGAGACAGTCGAGCTCTGCGCAAATATCGCAAGCTGCGCTTATGGCTTCCGCAAAAGGAAGGACTCTCTCCGCCAGTTCATGTATGATCTCCAGTTCTCTGTCTTTTTATCCCCCTTTAGGCCGGGCTCCCTATGAATCGTTGAAATTTGAAACATACCGATGATCGAGGGATAGAGGTCTCCCAAATGCTTGTCCAGGTCTTGTAGCATGGTCAAACGTAAAATCCAGCACACCCGATTTATTGGGAAACTTGCCGTGCATTTTGTCATTTTTAAAATAAACGTGTGATCTAATAAAAGTCAATGTCGGACATGTTGGACATTTCGGGGAATAGGCCAACTGACTCTGATGAGAACTGTGAAAAAGGACATGAAGTCCATAATTGGATTGGTAAATAAACGATATACCTGGAACGTCCAGCCATCAAGGACTTCTATGCCATCTCCGCATCGCCATTCTTCAAGCATAGGCACGCAGACCAGGAAACCTATTTCATAAGAGAAGAGCCAAGAACCCAAGACAGCGGGAACTATGCCTCACCTAACTGAGGAAAATAAACAACGTTTAGAGAAGTCGCGTAATCCTGCGGAACCGTGGGGCTGATTCCTTCCGCAACTTTTGACTATTGCCGCATTAACGCAGCGTCGGAATATGGCCCTGATCCGACAATCTCGATCCACTCACAAGGACCGCATCAATGCCGTTGTAGACATGCTTGCGATTATCCAGTTCTTCATCGATATGCGGGCGGACGCACACGCGTTGCAGTAACGTGGATTCTTCCCAGTCAATCTACACCAAATCGTAGGCTGGGCATCCGGATATACAATAAGGCGGGTGCCATACAGTTTCATTTACTGTCTTGCCGACTTCTCTGAAGGCCGAAATGTCCAAAGCGGTGATCAGCTGGACATGAAATTAGTTAATGTGCGATGAGCATGGACGTAGCGGCCCAGTCAGGTACCTTCTTGACAATTTCGACGTCTCCACCAATGCTGAGTTCTCCGAGCTTGTCCCGGAGCATCGCAGTGTGGAAAGTGAACTTTCACGTTCGGATCGTTGGTACTGTCACAATGCGGCCCACCCATCCGGATTGGAGTCTTACCTTGACGAGGCCTTGCCAATTTGCGAGGTTAGCTTTCCCCGTTCTCAAGGCGGAGAGAATCCGCGGAACATTCTTAATTCCCGCCAATTGACTGTGCATTATGTTCGCGATGTCGAAGTTTTCGGAGCGCGTGAAACACTCTACGGCATCGTGGCGGGCATTTATGACCTTGATGGAGAGTGAGGGTCGTAGAAGCCATGTCCGAAGGAGCGACCGCCCAAGTGTTGTCCTGGTATTATCCAGTGTACCTGAAGGCATCCCGTTATAAGAGGCCACAGTGATACTAGAGGAGGGTAAAACGCGGACCGAATAGTGACAATCCCTCCTTTGTTCTCGTTGAGTGGATCGACGCATGACTTTCGTTTTCGAATACTTGCAGTGAGCTTATAGCAAAGGGCGTCGTGAACGGCTTTATGAAGAAAACAATAGTCTCACAACAAAGCATCGGCATTAATTTGCATGGTCTTGTCCCTTCGTGACGAACGTGGAATGAGGGTCGCCGCCCAGAACGAGAAACACTGCTGGCTCACAGGGACAAATTCGTTATCCCGCGGATGTCTAGGCCTCTCAGGCCTTCAGGTTCTAAATCACCTAGTGCTTTCTCTCTAATGAGATGATCGAGCAAAGCACCGATCGAACCGAGCTAGATGGTCGTGGTTCATACAAACGCCCCAAGGTGGGATCAAGGTTGCATGGAACACACCGCGAACGGGGACGCATCAAGAGTGGCGAAATTGGATATACGAATCGAGGCATTCCACCGCCTCAAGGTGGGGTCACCGCCGGGGTTTTTTTTTCGTTGCATCATAAATTCGTACGCATTCCTCGGCTCTGTGGGTGCACCGAGGTCAGGTGGATCAGGAATGTCTTCGGGAAGGTCGGAGAGGAGCCCCAGAGACAAGACATTGTTGCGCCCTCTCTCCGGTCTGAAATCTTTCTGGGGTCGTATCTGAAAGAAGCCTCCAGAAGCAGCCACTGCAAAGCGAGATAAGTACCAGAGCGCGCATATACGACGCGCCCATGGATAAAAAAGTTCATACTAGAATCACTGCACAGATCGATGAACCTGTCATCGGCCTTTGAACTGACGAGGCAAACGTCAGGGGTAACCTGATCCAAAACTGCGCGCGCCAAGGCCGCCGCCAATTGAGCACATATCAGAAAACTCAAAAATCTATACGTAGGACTTAACGTGTCCTGGTCACGTCGAAGTGGACCGTCTCTTGCGTGTCTTCGAGCACGTAAATGAGAAAATTCACTGGGTCGTAATACGCGCAACCGATTCGTTCCCTTCAAACAAGGATGACATGGTAAGGGCACCGTATATATGCGTATTGAAGTTCGCCTTACGCCGAGTACGTGGCGGCTAGACAAATCTGCGAGCCCGCCGCAGCGCGTGGGGTGTCAAGTGACAAGGAAATGTTGACATTAATGGATGAGGATGACCCACTTTGTGGTCGTAGGTGCTCTCTTCCGAGTCACCCTGTTTGTCGCCCTCCACGAGGCTGTCCGAGTTCCACCGTACTTTCTTCCTGCTTCTGTCATCTGGGTCTGGAGTGTCGTTATCTGTGCGCGCAAGTGGCTCCTGTGATGTTCCCGGTAGGGTCCGAGACATGGAACGAGTCGAAGTGATGATGACAATTACAGGCCTGGATCTTGGATGACGCGATGTAGCGACACGCGACACAGATTAACTGACCACGTGCGCGTGATTGGCGCCCTCCACGGCCCCCGCGCCAAGGCGCGGTAAATTGGGGAGTGCAGCATCTGCGGGCATCAGCCCACTTCCGTGCATATCCTTACGCCCCTGAGAAGACATCGGGCGCTGACGATCCGTAGAACAGGATCTGTAGCTAACAAGGCCATTTGCTTTGACTAGAAATCGATAATATTTGAACGCAGATGCATACGACAGCCCAGGCTCGACGCTCTACTATTTGTTCTACTTTTTAGTTTTGAGCTCCTTCGTGTCGTCGCTCATTACTATGAAAGAGAAACAACATATCAGCCTTCCCTTCAAAATTGCTTTTCACTATGGTAGCCTACCGTTCAAAAGGAGCGATTGTGCGTCGAGCATGACCTTGTTCCCGGACGCGGAAAGTAAGGTCGCGATATCCCGTGCGGCCTCCAATCTTCGCAATTGCAAGAATCCCTTGTTGCTCCGCATAGCATCCCCAATCAGCTCAGCGCTCCGCGCCTCACCCTGCGCCCGCACAATAATGGACTGGAAGAGAGGGGCAATCAGCTTGACCTTGACAGCGTGTCAATGATGACAAATCCGATTACCTGCTTCTCTTGAATAGCTTGATCCACAAGGAATGCGGCTCGAAGAGCGGTTTGTTGCGCAATCTTGGGAACGTATTAGGGTGTATTTCTATAGATGGAGTGGCGCTTGTCCGTACCTGCTTCGCTTCCACTGCATGTGTGAACTCAGGGGAGAACGCGACGTGGGTGATCGATACATCGTCCAAAACGAGATTGAATCGGAGCGCGCGGTTTGTGAGGTTCTCCCGCACAAGCCGCGAGACCTGCATCGCACTGTTTAGCGATTGGATTACGACATATGGATGGAAAGTATGACCATTTCACGTTGCGTAATGAGTTGGCTGGCATTGAACTGCGCCACTACGCTTTTCAAAACCTCGTTCACTATCGAAGGTAGTACGCGCTCGTCGAAATCCTGGCCAAGCTCGCGGTAGATTGTTGGAAGCGCCTGTGGGGATGGCCGAGACAAAACACGACATGTGATATTAACCATTTGTAGGTCTAGAGTTTGTCTGAGAATCAAACAGGTCGCTAGTGAAGGTCTCTGCCGAACCTTTCGTGCCTGTCAAGCTCGCGATACTTCTGGGTTTCGCTCGAATGTCAAACACGATGGGTGTCTCGAACCATGGAATCTAGAGTGATGAAATATGTGATAGAGAAACCGAAGAGCTCCGAGAGACATACCCTAAGATGGGTGCCTTCTCCATACACATTCTCTGTCACACCATCCAGCCTGCAAACCTCCATCAGAGACTGTGGCGCAGAACGACGCCCCCCCCCCAACTCACGTACCTGGTATATTTGATGGCGCGGTGACCACCATCAACTGAATATCAACCAATTAGCTCGTTGTGAAGGAAACATAATAGAGGTATGGCATTCGTACCGTTGAACAGGCTTGCATTCAATGCCAGACCTCCGGCAATGAGAGCCACGACCAAGCCACCGCCTGTATATAGGCCTCGTGGTGAACCTCCTTGGAAGCCTCCACCACCTTGGCTGGCGCGCTGCAACTGCTGGGCAAACCTGCGGAATGCCTCTTGTTGGCTATTCATGGCAACAGGAAAAGCGTGGTTTTGATACGCGGACGCGGCCCGTTGGCGGCAACTGAAAAACGGCGGCTGTCTCGGGCGGCGATTGCCGTGCCGCAAAAGGGAAGCAAACGATCGTGGTGAGTCGGGAGGGAAGAGATCCTTCGTTTTCAACAACGCAAAACGCAAAAAAAAACATAGAAGGGGTCCAAGTGAGGGCCATCGATGCTCTTGGAATACGACTGCTACTTTCAACAATCCATTCTTCATATTGCCATCAACCATGACCCATCTCACCGATGCACTGAGCGGCATTGTACGTCAATTTTACATCGATCCCGCATGCTTTCCTGACAGGTGGATTGTCGTTGGCTCACAGCTTGGCTGGATCTCCATTGCAACATGGTAAGCTGAATGCCTTGAATGCCTTGTCCGGGTTAGCTTTCAATTTCCACCCACGCACGTAGGGTCGTAGTGTATTCGCCTCAAATCTACGAAAATTTCAGGTTGAAATCGGGGGAAGGCCTCAGCATCGCCTTTGTTGTCATTTGGCTTTCCGGTGACCTTTGCAATTTTATAGGAGCAAGCATGGCTGGTCTTTTGCCGACGGTTATCATACTCGCTGGATATGTGCGTCTTTCATCGCCTCACTCGTTCTTGGATCAGGCTTTGATGGCTTACGTGACAGTATACCCTTTGCGATGCCATCCTTCTCATTCAAATATACTATTATCGCTGGGTGAATACGGGCACGCTGGCGCGCCAAGAAGTGCAAGGCGTTGGAAGTGGAGGGGAATCAACGCCGCTGCTTACTTCAGGTAATGATGTAGAAGAAATGGAAAAGGAACGTTCCCTGAAACGCCACGTATTGGAATACGTCGGCATAATCCACTGCCTCGTTGTGGCCGGCATTGTGGCCTGGGCCATCAGTAAAAAAGTTCAGGGGATTGATGACGAAGGACGGCCCGAAGAGATCGTGGAGTGGAAGAGTCAAATGATGGGTTACGCCAGTGCGATGCTGTACTGTGAGCCTTTTTTTTCGCACATTGAACTGGATATCGTACTAATTGGATTCCGCAAGTGAGCTCACGTATACCCCAAATATGTGAGTGGTTATTTGGCAGGACCGCCGGAGAGGGGAGTTTACGACCAAGACATGATCAGTGAAAAACTTTGACACCCAATGTCGTGGCCTTTCTCCCGGGCTGTTTATCTTTGGAATCATGGGAAATTTGACGTATGCGTTGTCCATATGCGTGTCGTCGATGGAGATGGATCATCTGATCGCAAATGCGAGTTGGCTGGCAGGTAAGAGCTAGGATATCTGTCCCCGGTATTTCGGATATGCTGAGCTGGGCGTGGACGACGAAGGAAGCGTGTTGACGATATTTCTCGATATGATGGTGAGTTGGAGCAGAGATGGTGTTTCAGGCTATTTTTGCCAACACATGCCAGGTGCTCGGACAATTTGTATACTATAGACGAGCAGAGTAGGACGGAGAGGGCGTCTAAGGGAGAGGGCCGAGGGAATCGAAGGCGACCGGATATCGAAACTTTGTTCTAATCTGCCTCGTTGAGGGCCTCGTGTTCGCCCTGTCTCCGTCCTTTTTGCCGCGACGGTCCACGTTGCAGGTCACCCTCGCGCGCCGCCCCCCGAACCTGGGCACGCTGTCCGCCTCGTGCGTGTCATAATCACTACATGCCCAAGGCCATTCACCGCCATTTATCATCGTGCGAGAGATGCCAACCGATCTCTTAAAACCCTTCCCCCGCTATCCCCTCTCCGCTCTCTCCACAAATCATGTCTGCCCCTGCCACATTCTAAACCGTCCCCTTTCCGTCCTCCTTCCTCCTTGTTATACCAACCCAACCCCTTCCCATCCCACTCGTGTTTCAAACCCACGCCCTCGAACAACACCGCCCCCCTCCACCATTCTTCATACGTTCCATCCACTACCATGCCTCGCTCGCCCGTAATTTATCCTTCATTGTCCTCAACCATGGATCCTGCATTCGCCCCCGCGCCACGGGAAGACCTAGCGCCGCCAGTGACGTCTAAGCTTTCGGCGTCTCACGCAACTCCGATTGACCCATTATTCTCTCTATCCGTCCACACACCCCGCCGAATGAGGGTTCCGGCTGATTTTTTTACCAGACCGCCGGGCACCGCGAGCGTGTCATTGGGCAGAGGGTCCGGTGCAGCCGTAGCGCGCGAACTTGCTGCTTCCTATAACATCCAGCCTCCCCTATCGAGCCAGACGCGCGGTGCTACCGCACCGGAGGCCTCCATCCCGGATCTCCGTGAGGCGCTCTCCACACTCGAATCCAAAATGGCATCCCTCATGAGCGAACGCGAGCGGCTCGAACGAAGTCTCGAACAGGCCGTGCGCCTCCAGGCCCCCATCCAGCGCCTACCGAGCGAACTTTTGGCATCCATCTTCACCATTGGCGTCTTGGGTGCGGAGGAGGAGGACACCCTCATGCTTTCCAACGTCGTGTTGGTGTGTCGATATTGGGCCGACGTCGCGTTCAATGCCCCCGTCCTCTGGTCCCGCATCGTAGTGAGCAATCACGTTTCCCTGGACAAAGCCCGGCGGCGGTTGTCGCGCTCGAAATCGGTACCACTTCATGTCGAGATCAATTTCAACCCGCAAATGGATGGCAGGGGTGGGACGACAGAGACGATCATCCATGCCATGGACATTTTATATCCATCGATCTGGCGGTGGAAATTCTTCCATTTGTCAGTTCCAACCCGACCTCAGGCGCACGCCGCGTTATCACGTTGCAAGGAGAAGGCGCCTATGCTCCAAGTCCTGCAGGTCCGCGTCTTCAATTCAATGCAAGATGACCACTACGCTCCTCCACCGCTCCCGCTATTCGAAGGTCACACCCCGCGGCTGGAAGTGTGTTCGTTCAATTCGTTCAACTTTGGGTGGGATCTCAGCATGGTTCGCGGCATGCGAGTTTTGGAGCTGGGTGGGTATTGGAACAACTTTGCGCCAGCGGTGAACGTCATACTCGACATCCTGCGCGCTTCTCCGCAATTGGAAGAGCTCTCGTTGCGGAACATGTCCGACGTCGACCCAGAAACGTGTGCGATGTACGAGCACGAGCCGCACCTCGACAAACGTTTCCCGTCGCACATGATCCAGCTGCCCCGGCTCACCAAGATGACGTTCCACTACGCGGGCATCCAGCGCACGCGAACGATCCTCAGCCAACTCGCCTTCCCCGCGCTCGAGAAGGTCGCGTTCTGCTACATGGACAACGTGACGTCGTTGCTCAATCACCTCAAGCGGCAGTCGTTGACGTCGCTGCCACTGCACCATTTGAGGATCGAGGCATCCTTTTTCGGAGAGCTCGAGCTGGTCAAGCTCCTCACTCGGACGTCTTCCCTGACGACGCTGGAACTCGTGGACGTCGAGGATGCTTCTTCGAGCCTGATCAAGGTGCGCATGAACATTTCTAGTTAGAGAAACATGACCTCTGATACGTCTTCACAGAGCCTTTCCGCGCCGACGGCGACCACGACCTGGATCTGCCCAAAACTCGAGACGCTGAGCCTCGACGGCTGCACGACACTCGACTGGGACGCGCTGCGGACCTTCGTCGAATCGCGCCTGCCCGCTCACGTCCGCGCGTACCCGCGTCAGGCCGTACCGCCAATGCTCACCCTTCCCGCGCCGACGTCCTACTCTGCGCTCACCTCTGCCTCAAACGCAACCACGACCACGACGTCAACGTCGTCAACGTCATCACCGACATCAACGGCACTGCGCCAACCGCACCCGACGCACGCGCTGGCTCACCCTACATCGCACGGGCGCTCGCACTCAGTGCCGCCAAACGCGTCGAGCTTCTCGTGGCCGTTGCGGCTGAAAAGCCTGGACCTGACGCGGTGTCATCAGATCGGAAAGGAGATGGTGCAATGGTTGAGACTTTACGTCGACGAGGTCAAATGCGATGCCCACACGCGCGGCAGCGGATCGTGGCAAGAATCGTAAATTTCTATTTTCTTTCTTTCTCTCTCCCTCTCGCCCCAAAACACCCACCCTGAGTGTCGGTTGGTTTTTCTAATTTGACTCTTAATACCCAGCGCTCGATGGCTATCCACAATTGAACCTTTTCCTTTTTTTTATTAAGCTTAATGTACGATGCATTAGAGATTTTTCTCATTTCGACTTGTGCCATGCATTACCTTTTCTACAATCGATCTCACGTATACGTATGTAAACTGCTGTATCTATATATCTCACAACGATCTAGGGAAACAAAGCGAACCTTACACAAATCACACTGTTCCCCATCAGGGGTGCCCGCGAACTTGGGAAATCCAGAGAGATCTACCGACCTCGGCTCTCGGGAAGTAGTCACTACTTCCCTCTGAATTCAGGGTTCGCTTAGGTATGCCATCATGTTCTGCCTCCTTTCCCTCTCGGTGCGCTCCGCGCGCGCGAATGCCCTGCGTCCCCTGCCGAGCTGCCGTTGTGCGCGGCGCAAATCCTCGGCGGTTTTGATGTGCGCCGCGAGCGCGGCGGCGTTGTGCGTCACGCGTTTGACGGAGGAGCGGTACTTACCCTCGGTCTTGGCTTTGAGGCCGATGCCGAGCCGGTCGGATTTGAGGACTGTGGGTAAGGGTGTCAGTAGGGCGGTCTGGGCCGCGCGGGGATCTGAGTTGGTGGCGGGAGCGAGGGAGGAGTCATTATCGTTGGTACTATCGTCGTCTTCCTCGCCGTCTTCTTCATCTTCGTCTTCTTCAGCGTCGGATTGCGTGAGATCGATGATGGGCACGTGTACTTTTTTCTGAACTTCGATGATGGGGTCATCGTCGTCATCGTCATTGTCTAACAGGACGACTTCTTGTTCTTGTTCTTCCGTGGCCTGCTCCTCCTGTAATGGCTGCGACGGACGGACGAGCCTCGTCCTTTTCCGCGTCTTGTCTTTTTTTGTCTTGTTGGGTGCGTCATCATTTCCGCCGAGGCTAGTAGTAGGCTGCTTGCTGCTGCTCAGGATGCTGCTGGCGCCGAGACCCTCGCCCTCAGACCACCCTTGGTTCTGAAGCATGGCCCATCCTTTGTTCGATGGGCCAAGATGGAGGAAGACCGGGGGCTGGAGCGGCTGGGCAGATGGCGGATGGCGTGAGAGGATGTCCGCGAGTGAGCTGCTGCTACCGCTGGTGTTCGTGTTGTTGGACCGGGGTGTCGGCGGTGCAGATGCAGATGCGGATTCGGATTCGGATAGCGCGCGTGCGATGAACCAGTCGCGGCCCGCTCGGTGCTGTCGCCTTGGGGGTGCAGGCCAAGCCGATGACGAAAGTGTGGTAGCGGGGTAGTAGGCAGGGCTGGAGGAAGAAGCTGGGTGCGTGATAGATGGGGTTAATGACGATGATGTGGAGGGTTCTGGGGTTGCTTCGGGACTTCGGTGGCTTGTAGCGTCAGTCTGAGATGGGGGTTGCGGCTGCTGCTGCTGTTGCTGTTGCGCCTGTTGTTCCTGCTGCGTGGGACTGGCACCTCGTCGGCTGAGAGACCTGTACCAGCTCGCTACATCGCCATACGAATTGGATGTAGGCTCAGAGCGCGCAGAGGTGGCGGCGGTGGATCCCCATTCGTCATATGGGAGGAGGGCGGGGACGAACTTTGGGGCGGCATTGGCTAGACGGCGGGAACTGTGGAAGCCAGCGGACGAAGATTCTGTTTGCCAGGGGTCGACGTCGCCGTCCGGCGGTTGACCTGTTTCTCTCAACAGACGGTCTTTGTCGAGCTCTGGGTCGTACTCTGACCTGATGTAGTGGCTCGCCGTGGCCATCGGAGCTCAAGTCATTCCCGGGCCGAACGAGCGTAGAATGACGAGAGATGACCACAGATGGGAATCGTTACCCATCTGCGTCTGCGGAGAATCGCTGGTACTGTATGCTCCCAAAAATTTCACTGAAGGCCCACATTTGCGATAAAATTTGGGTCGAGAAAAGCGGTGTGAGAAATGCGAAAACGCGTGAAATGGCGAATAACACCATTTGGGGCGAGAAACGCCACATGCGATCTTGAGACCCGAAATCGTTCGCACACACTACCAGAGCCGCTCTTGAGCTCGAGCATGTTCGACCAGACAGAACACCTCACTAGTTATGGTACAATCAAACCTCCCACTAGCAATACCCGCAAGGCTCCTCCACTAGAAGGTCCTCAAGATGACGAAGACCTCGATGACGTTCGTCCCGCATCGTCAGCCGAGACGGCGCTGCCGGGCACCCTCCATCGCAGCTTGTCGTCTCGCCAGGTCCAGATGATTGCCATCGCAGGCACCATTGGCACCGGCCTCTTTCTGGGTACGGGGCGGGCTCTCGCGCAAGGTGGCCCGGCAACCATGCTCATTTGTTATTCCGTTGTCGGATTTGTCGTTTATATCACCCTACTCCTCCTGGGTGAGATGGCAACGCAGTATCCCGTTGCGGGTGAGTTCTTCAATGTAAAAATATCACTCTGTTTATCGGAGTGTGGTGATCATCTCTGATGGTCGATATCAACACTTTCTTGTTTCTCACGTATAGCACATAGCACGTACATAAGGACAGTCTCTCTTTCCTATAGTCGCACTTTGCGACGTGAGAACACAGCTATTGCTGTCTCGCCAGTTGGAAATAGTTACCATTTGTAATTTCGGTTATCTCATGGTACCGTGACTGTACTTTTGTCTCCGGCGTTCTGACTTCCTCGTTGCACATAGGGTCCTTCAACATCTATACCACCAGATTCTTCTCCCCAGCTTACGGGTTCGCCCTCACCTGGAACTACTGGTCCAACGCTGCCATCTCAGTCGCCTCCGACCTCACTGCCGTTCAATTAGTATTGGATTTTTGGAACATTCCCAACGGATGGGCCTTCAGTCTTGCACTCTGGGTATTCATTCTATCTGTTAACGCCTTGCATGTCAAAGCGTACGGTGAACTAGGCGGGTACAATTCAAACATCTTGGCCCGTACTTATTCTAATAACACTCAGAACAGAGTATTGGTTGGCTTCACTTAAAGTTGTCGCAATCGTGGTCTTTATCCTTCTTGGCACCCTTGTCAACGTTGGAAGCAATCGCGAACATCACTTCATCGGTTTTGAGAACTGGACTATCCCCGGGGCACCATTCGTGGGCGGACTAGGTGGATTCGCCCATGTTTTCGTCACGGCCAGCTTTGCGTGTAAGTCATTTCCATGTTTATCCGTGACCACAAATTGATAGATGCTCTCCCTTGGTGTAGACGGCGGGACAGAGAGCCTCAGCATCACTGCTGGAGAAACGAAGAATCCTAGTAGGAACATGCCACGTGTCGTCAAGTTCGTGTTTTGGCGGTTCGTACCCTGCTAGAAACCTTTCGCCCATCGGGTTGACGCGTTTCACAGCATCCTTCTTTTCTATCTTATAAGTATCCTATTAATCGGCTTGAATGGTGAACACTTGCCTCAATCTTGGATCTTTGACGTATCTCTGATCCTCAATCGTAGTTCCCTGGGACTACCCCAATCTCTCTAATGAGAGCACAACGACGTCGCCCTTTACTATCGTCATCAAACGGTTTGGATCTCGTGCGTTATTCACGCTGCTTATGTCTTCAATGATCGTTATCCATCATTCGTTTTTCGCAGCCGCCGCCGCATCTATTATGAATACAGTCATTCTCAGCTCTGTAATTTCCGCCGGCAACCACGCGCTTTTCGCCGGCACGCGCGTGCTCTACGGGCTCGCCCAAGCCTCCCAAGCACCATCCCTGTTCATGTGGACGACGCGCAGAGGCGTGCCGCTTCCCGCGATGTTGTTGACGAGCAGCATCAGCGTGTTGTGCTTCGGCAGCTCGTTCATCGGAAGCGGCCAACTGTGGGCGTGGCTGCAGAATCTCGTCGGCGTGTCTAATCAGGTACGCGCGCGGTCCCCTTTTCCTCGCCGGTGGGGCGGTACCACGCAAGCGAGATGTTTCACCGTTTACTGCATGTGCAATGTGGCTGATGCGCGCGTTGTTGTTTTCCCCCCCTTGGCTCGTGCCCCGTGTCGTGCCGCGTGGCCGTGCATTGTACTGTAGATCGCATGGTTGTCGATCGGAATCGCGTCGTGGCGCTTTCGCGCCGCGTGGAAGATGCAAGGCCGGCCGCTCTCGGAGATGAAGTTCCGCGCGCGCTGGACCTGGCCGTGGGGCCCTCCTTTCGTGGTGCGCATCAACCTTTTCTCCCCTTTTCCAACTCCCCCCTTTCTTTCCACTACGCTTTTCGCTGACCGTGTCGTCGATGGTGTTCCGTGCCAGATTGCAGCCATGGTGGCCATTATCGTCAGTGCGTATCTTCACGTTACTCGTGTCTCCCCTTTCCTTCCCTTCCCTTCCCTTTTCTCTATCCCCCCATCCCCGCTTTTCTACTCTTTTCGTAGCCCATGTTTTTTTTTATCCCGGAAGCTGACTAAAACAAAATCAATAACTCGATCCTGTGATTTGTGCCGCGTTTCGGTGCTTTTGTGCAGTTCAAGGTTGGCCCTCCGTCATCCCTCGCTTCTCCGCGGTCGATTTCCTGTCGTTCTATATCGAGTTGCTCGTGATGGCCCTCATGTACTTCCTCTGGCTTGTCGTCCACCGCGTGCTCAGGCCACCCCGGCCACCACCCCTCGCCACGCAACAACCGACGTCATCCACAACGCCGGCAGCGTCACCTCCAGCAACAATGCGCGCGGCGGCGCGGCCGTCGTTTTTCGACTTTGTTGATCTATCGCGTGTGGATTTATACCACGACGAGCACGAGGATGAACCGTTTGACAAGCACGAGGACGAGGTGCGTGCACGGTGGCTGCGTGGGCCCGCAGGCTGGGCCTGGGCCTTGTACTATTACATCGTCGCCTAGAGCACCTAGAGTACGTAAAGCTTATAGTTACACATATCCAACCGTATTTAGCTGACGCAAGATTGGCGGGGACTCCGATTGGGGTGCGGAGAGCGTAGTGTATGACATTGACAAACGAGAGACTATAACAGTAGCGGGTAATATACGCGAGGGTATGAGATTAATGCAAGCGAGCAAGCATGCGCGCGAACAATGGAGTAATGAGTGATATGACGATTAGTAACTAAAAATCATAGGAGACTATTGAACATCCAGGATATACCGGGGGCATATGGGGCAAAGGAGCGGGATCGATCTGTGAAAGAGCGGGGAGAAAAAGGGAAAAAAAATCCAAAAGCCACGGAGGGAGAACGAGGGTCGAGGAGAAGGCTAGACCAGGTCCGTCAATCCGCATGCGCAGTAAGTCCACGCGCGTTGTACGAGAAGCCTACGACACAAACAAGGGCAAGGGGAGCGGGGGTAACGAGTCAGATGACGTCCATACTTTCTTTTGATCGGTAAAAAAAAGGGGGCGCGCACCTTCGAATTGCGCCTGGACAGTCTGGGAGAGCCGCGAACCCTCTACGACCGAGTCGAGCGGCTGCTCGGCCGTGAAGACGGTGTCAAAGTTGGACACGTCCACGGGGCTACACACGGACGGCTTGAACGGCGGCTGGATCTTCTTCTGCGCGAGGCGCTGCCAGTTTATCTTTTCGAAGAACCGATGTCGCTTGATCACGTCGGCGCCGTTCACGCCCAGGCGCTGCGCCGGGTCGCGCGTCAGCAGGCCGGTCAGGATCGACCGCGCGCTGGACGAGACTTCGTCTGGGAAGAGGAGCGGATCTCGCAGGATCTTTTCGTACATCTTGTCGGTGATTTCTGGAAAGGAAAGGGGACGGAAGAGAAGGAACGCGGGGAAGGGCAAGGGCGTCAGACAACGCGCAGGCGGAGGGTAAGATATTAATGCCAGGACGCACCATCGTAGAATGGGGGAAGGCCGACAAGCATCTCGTACAAGAGCACGCCTAGAGTCCACCAGTCGATCGTCCGGTCTGGGGGTATGATATTTAGCTACACGTTTGGAAAGGGCGGGGAGCGCAGGTTGCGTACTATACCCAGCACCGTTGAGGATCTCGGGGGCGAGGTACTCCGGAGTTCCGCAGAATGTGTTTGTCATGTCGTTATCCTTCATGTTGAGCTTGCACAACCCGAAATCACAAAGGGCGATGTGGCCCGTGTAATCGAGAAGGATATTTTCGGGCTTGAGGTCGCTGTAGGCCCGATCGATGAATGAAGATATCTGATCGGGAACACACTCGTGGAGGTATATTGCTTACCGATAGACGACATCGAGATCATGAAGGTGCTCGAGGGCGAGGAGAAGTTCTGCGCTGTAAAAACGACTGCGTTCCTCGTTGAACTTTTGTTCGCGCTGGAGATGGTGGAAGAGCTCTCCTCCATTGACGAATCTACATCGAGACGATCAGGGTGTGGCGCGTGAGGGGGCAGAGATGGCACACGCACGCGAGCACTAGATACAGCTTCTGCTCCGACTGAAAGCTAAACTTGAGTGGCACAATGAAAGGACTCGTCACCCGGGAGAGTACGAGACGTTCGGCAAGGGTATGAGTGATCTCTCCACGATTCACGATGTGGGCCTTGCGTATAGTTTTCAAAGCGTAGATACGCTGCGTGTCCCGTTTGCGGACCTGCATGACTTTGCCGAAACTGCCTTTGCCAATGACCGTGGTCAATTCGAAGTCATTGATGGTAAGTGAGTGTCCCTAAAGGATGAGTCTATCACGAGGAGGACAACACGCAATGAAAGGACTACGCACGGTGCTTGGCTGGAAGGAAACGCCAACAAGAATTTTGCCATTGCCACCGTTGAGATCATACCATTGGTCCTGAGTGGACACGTTGTCAAAGTCGGGGGTGAACTTGATGCCTCCGAGGAAGACGTCGTTGCCCATGTCATCATCGGCACCTCGTTTTGGCTCTTCCTTGCGCAAGTAGGACTGCAAAGATATTTCCGAATTACGAGATACATCGCTGAATGACGAGTAAGAATAAGTGACCTCATGATCCGAAAGGGACACGTACAAATGGGCCTGATACATGTAGAGTGGCTTGTCGAGCTCGCCACCGAGGGGAGTGATGAGGATTTGGTTGACCTCGAATTCCATGACGATGTATGGAAGCCACCAGCATTGTGTGCGTTGTATGCTATCGCGCTTGCCTCGGGCAGCGAGCCTGGATTGGGAGACACTGGCCGGTGAGATGGAGGCAGCTACCTTTGCTTGTTGGGAGGAGAGCGCGGCTTGGACGACGGCGGGGATGGAAGTGCCCTGGGGGACGGAAAGGCCTTCTGCCCAGAGGACGCGGATGGAGAGGATGCCGGTGCGGAAGCGAGGTTTTTCGTCGGCTGGCGTCGGGGTTATCGAACGAGTGGACGCGGCATCATCGCGGTCGGCGCTGAGAGTGGCCTTTTTGCTCTTTCCAAGTTTCCAGGACATGATTTAATGAAGGAAGAGTGTGGGATAATAAGCGAGACCAGCTTCGCCGTTGTCGAGAAAAAGTGTCAGGTAATCATTTACGCCAAGCATGGCAACAACCGGTAACAACAACACAAAGTATGATACCCCTCCCCCTCCCTCCATTTTACTCGTGGATCACATCTCCCCGTCAGCGAAAATGACACAGCAAAGCACCCCATACGTGAGTTACAAATGTCACCCTCATGGCGTGCGGTAAGGCCATGCGACCACGATGTTGTATACCGTGTATGGCTCTGTATGATGGAAGATGTATGCGCGTGCATACCGCGAGGAAACCATGGTGTTTGATGGATGGGAACGAGATAGAAATAGCCAGAGCTTCGCTTCACTTTCGCTTCATTCCTCAGACGATAAGGATTAGTCAGCATTGCCTGCCTCTCGCCTGTTCCCTCATCCCTGCCAGTGACCCCCACCACTCTCCTCACCGTCCCACAAACCATGTCCGTCACTCTCCAGCCAAGCAATTCAATCGGCTTCAATCGTGCGTCTTTCTTCCTAGATTCCCCCCTTTTTTATTTCTTTCTCACAGTCGCCACCCCTCCAACGAAGGTCCTTTGACGCAGAACGTGAAACGTTCTCTAAGCATCACAAACTCCAATGCCGATCCTGTATCTTTCAAAATCAAGACAACCGCTCCCAAGGTGTGCCCTTTCTCGATGTTTGACCTCGGACTGGTCTCACCTATCTCCGCAGCTGTACTGCGTACGGCCCAACTCTGGAAAGGTCGACCCTGGCCAGACGGTCGAAGTTCAAGGTGCAATATATCTTCTATTATTCAACGCCGTGGGCTAACCCGACCTGCCCAAAGTGATGCTCCAAGCAATGAAGGAAGAACCGCCACTGAATGCGAAATGTAAAGACAAGTTTCTCATTCAGAGCATGTTGATTCCCCCAGAGAAGGCTGCCACCTCTCTCCATGACCTCGTGGGTCCTTTCCTGTAACCCGGTATTTCGTATGACTTTGTATGCTTATATGTTTCAGTGGACGACTCCTGAGGGCGAAGAGCCAGGAAAGGTTCACTCTCAGAAGGTAAAGGTCAATTATCTTCCCCCAGACGGTCACCCGCTCGACGAGGAAGATGAATTTCCCCACCGGATGTCGATGATGAGTGGTGTTGCCCCGGAAGATGCTGTAAGCGAATATCCTTCCCCAAGTTGTCAACCTCTAACCTTCCCCGTAGCCCTCGTTCGGCACCGTAAAGGGAAGACCCAGTATGTACGGACCTCCTGGAGATCAGTTCTCGGTCATCCATGACCTTCCGCGCCATGCCATTGTCGAACGCCCCGCCACGCCGCTCGATTACGAGGCCCAGCCGGAGGAACCCGCACGTGAAGAGTCCGCAGGTGGCGTGGGTGTGATCAACGTGAACGTGCACTCGCCACAGCCGCCTCCTCCTGCTCCCGCCCTGGTTGCGCCCGCACCCTCGGAGCCCAGCCCAGAGTTCGTTGCCAAATACAACGACGCTCAAGCAGAAATACAACGGTTGCGTTCCTTACTTGCCGCCGTCCCTGACCCCAGCTCCGTTGCGAGCACCGGCACCAGTCCGACGGTACTTCGAGAGCGACACCATAGCAGTCGGCCCAGAAGCGACGACGAGACGGTCATTGGCTCAGAGGCAACATATGTATCGGATGCTTCCCTGCAGCCGGAGGGTGTGCCGCTCCAAGTCGTCGTCATTATCTCCTTACTCGTGTTCATCACCACCTATCTATTCTTCTAATACTCGTCTGTCTTTATTCATTCTTGGGATGAATGGTAGTGCTGGTTTCCTGCGAGCCGCCTACAGGAGAAGCTGTTCAATCGCCAAGCCTTGTTTTTTTTACAGGTGTATCTGTGGTCTGTTTCCTATGAGCGGTCTCAGCTCCCATGTCCCCTACCTTTGATCGGTTCATTTACTTCGCGAGACCCACAACGCATTAGCGCAAACCAATATACGTACACATTCGTTTATTTACACTGTAAGTAGCACAAAGACACGAGACTACCGCACCTCGTCCGCGAGGTCGCGCCGTCGAAAGTTGACTTTCTTGACTTTCTCTATGTCTAACTCTCCCGTATCCGTCTACTGCGCAGCACTGGCCACCTCCTTTTCGATCTGCAGCTGATCATCGATGGTGTCCAGGATTGTATCCTGCCAGCTGACGTAATCTTTGAGCCCAAGAACGGCCTCAGTCGTGCTGGTATCGACGGTAGCGAACCGCGGGACCGGCTCCTTGCCCGTAATGATGGGAAGGCGACCCTTCAATTCTGGCCTCGTCCGAGTGATGAACTCGATCG
>Ga0137394_10000410_pt1 | contig 30060 bp, 32 predicted proteins | sample czobulk116metaG_FD_108278 | JGI IMG/M metagenome (GOLD analysis project Ga0137394, IMG submission 108278) | Vadose zone soil microbial communities from Angelo Coast Range Reserve, California, USA - czobulk1.16 metaG | ecosystem: Environmental > Terrestrial > Soil > Vadose zone | place: USA... | reverse complement strand
CCTCGAAAGTACGTATTTCCTCACTTTCAGGTGTCTAACATCTTCATCGCCAACTTTACCCATTTTCAAAGACCGGACGACAACCAACTTTTTCACTGGCTCTCCACTCTCCGCGTTGACCACACTCTCCTTTTCTGACAATGTTGATCTCCAGCGCAGCGCGGCGCTTGCTTTTGCTGAGATCACCGAGAAGGAAGTCCGTCCTGTCGGCCGCGACACGCTCGACCCCATCCTGTTCCTCCTCTCTAGCCATGACACCGAGGTGCAGCGAGCAGCCAGCGCCGCTCTCGGCAACTTGGCTGTCAACAGTGGGTTTAAATCCGTGACTCTTAGTCCTTCTCGGTTGATAACCCTGGACTAGCTGAGAATAAGTTGCTCATTGTCAAGCTGGGTGGGCTCGAGCCCCTCATACGTCAAATGCTCAGTCCCAACGTGGAGGTACAATGCAATGCTGTTGGATGTGTCACCAATCTTGCTACACATGGTATGACCGGGTGATTTTCCTCGGCCGTGACGGGCGAGCAACTAAGATCCTTTCTTAGACGATAACAAGACGAAGATTGCCAAGTCAGGTGCTCTCGTCCCTCTCACTCGGCTGGCCCGATCCAAGGACATGCGGGTCCAACGGAATGCGACTGGAGCGCTACTTAACATGACCCATTCAGGTTCGTTCAACATCTCGATTACTCCTTCAGGCCATTGACGAACGCTCATGTGTCATTTTCCAGATGAAAACAGGCAGCAGCTGGTTAATGCGGGTGCCATTCCCGTGCTTGTCGGCCTGCTCAACTCTCCCGACACAGACGTGCAATACTATTGCACCACGGCTCTGAGCAATATCGCTGTCGATGGTCTGTCTGCCCATCTTATCGTGTTGTGGTGGGACCATGTCGGAGTTTACTGATAATCCCAAATTGGCTTCTCCAGGCTCAAACCGGAAAAAACTGGCACAAAGCGAGCCGAAGTTAGTGACGAGCTTGGTTCAGCTCATGGACAGCACAAGTTTGAAGGTACAATGCCAGGCGGCGTTGGCATTACGGAATCTCGCCAGTGATGGTCCGTGTTTTCGTCCGCTGATGTGCTTTCCGAGTGCTAAGTCATTTTTTGCAGAGAAATACCAGCTCGAAATCGTCAAGGCAGACGGTCTACATCCCCTTCTCCGCCTTTTGCAGTCCACTTATCTTCCGCTTATCCTCTCCTCCGCCGCCTGTGTGCGCAATGTGTCCATCCATCCTCAAAACGAGTCGCCTATCATCGAGTCTGGCTTCTTGCAACCTCTCATCAATCTCCTCTCGTTCAAGGACAATGAAGAGGTACAATGCCACGCCATCTCGACGTTGCGCAACCTCGCTGCCAGCTCGGAGAAGAATAAGCTCGCCATCGTTAAAGCGGGAGCAGTGCACTCGATTAAGGAGCTAGTGCTAGATGTGCCGATGAACGTCCAAAGCGAGATGACAGCATGTGTCGCAGTGCTGGCATTGAGCGATGATCTCAAGGGACAGCTATTGGAAATGGGAATCTGCGAGGTGCTCATACCACTGACGAATTCGCCCAGTTCGGAAGTTCAGGGGAACAGCGCAGCGGCACTTGGAAATTTGTCTTCCAAGGGTTAGGGTTCCTTCCATGCGCGACCGCGACCTTCTGTCCTAACATTACTTTGTCTCAGATGGCCGCGCGGCTTCCGATGACTACTCTGCCTTTAACGACGTGTGGGAAAAGCCGGAAGGAGGCATGCACCAATATCTCCATCGATTTTTGAGCAGCCCAGACGCCACGTTTCAGCACATTGCCGTTTGGACCATTATGCAACTTCTGGAATCGGGGGGTTAGAATGAGGTTCCTCGGTGTTTCTCTGAATTGCACGGCTAATTTATTCCTAGATCCTCAACTAATGAGCAACATCCGCTCGTCCAGTCTGCTCGTCCCTAATGTACGCGAACTAGCGGTCTCTCGTTCCGTGACGCCTACGTCGTCCGCTGGCGGGACGCCGCACTCGCATCAGTCCCAGGCGCGCTCATATCAGGAAACTGAGACGGGGGATGGCCAAGGGGAGATTCAGGAGCTGGCACGGAAGATCTTGTATACCGTCGACGGCGACGAACAAGCGCCGACTGCTAGTTCGGCACCGTCGCACGTGCAACCAGGGTCGTCAGTCGGTCGCGAGTCGAACGCTAGTGGTATGGACCATGAAGAGCTGAGGAGGAGCGTACGTGATGCACTGGGGGGTGGCTCCCGCGGCCAGTATCACTGACCTTTCTTGGGACTCTTTATTTTTTTTCTGCTTCACGTTATGGATGGGAGATGAGTTTACGCCGTGCGAGATGCTTCCCACATTTCTTTGTTTCTCATGATTATTATTTGGTCCGCTTCACAAGTGTATCCATTCGTTGCGTTTTGTCGCTAATCCAGACCAGTGCTGCTATCGATCATGGGCCCTGTCATCGTGGCATCTGATTGTAGTGTGGTTTAGGCATGGCCTGTGGGTGAAAAGTGAAAGCTGGTTGCCTAATCTGGCCATTGTGGCTGTGTCAGACGAGCGTTTGCCTTTTGTTCCATTTACTCGATCGGTCGTTGTCTCGGATGGGCTCTCGACTGCCACCGTTGGTCTTCCTTTGCCAACGCACAATGCGAACGAACACACACGCACAAGAGCCATTGTTCGCCCCCATCGCCCAGTCACACCTGCTCAATGTGTCACTCTCAGGGCCCGTGGCGGCCTCGTGTCTGTAAAATTGAGGACACGTCCCTACCCCGCTTGATGGGATTTATACCGCCCTGCCGAGGTCGGCTCCTAACCCCCCGTATATTCACCCCCATTTTCTATTCCTTCTCTTGCCTTCTCTTCATTCCCTCACACTAACCAGAGTCCACGGCTGTGCCCTGGCCCTCTTCATCCACATTCTGCGAATACTTTTATTATTCTACCTTGTCCCCTCCACACTCCAAGACTCTTTCTCCTCTCTAGACAATGCGTTTCTCTCTCGATGCCACTTTCCTCGTCCTTGCGCTTGCGCATACCCTCGTCGGGCCCGTCAACGCCAGCGAAGACGCTTCTCTTAAGCGACATGTCCTCAAGCGTGCCACCGACAGTTTTCACAAGTCTGCCCTTCGTCATAGTGCTGGTCTGGCCAAGGACCTTCGCATCGCGTTCAGTGGCCTTGGCGGGCCAAGCAAGCCCCGTGCATCCATAGTACGCAGGAGTGACAATGGCAGCGCGCCATACTGCGTATCTACCCTCGGGGGCGTGCCGCAACAGGCAAACTCTACCGCAGATTTCCACCACTCGTCCTCACCGGGCTCGGCAACAAGTACCAAAAAGGGCGCCCCATCATCCACGAGTGCCCCGGGAAGCAATCCGACCGGCCAATCCAATTTCCACATTGCGCAGTCCTACGTGCGTGTCTCTACCTCCGTCTTAGGCGGCGGGCTGTGAAGGAAAATTTACTGACCCGCTTTTGTGGATCTCCAATCTGATTCCGCAGTCGGGAAACAACTTTTTCTCAGGATGGAACTTCTTCACCGGTAGTGATCCAACCAACGGGCTCGTGCAGTATGTAGACCAGGGAACAGCGGTACGTATGTTACCTTTTGCCACCAAGAGCAAGTCTCGTGACCTGTCCCTGACTCCATTCCACAGCAATCGAGCGGATTAATATCCATCAACAGTGCTGGCAATGCTGTTATGCGAGTCGACACCACGCCCCAAGTTTCCGGCAATCGCCCTTCCGTGCGCATTCAAACGCAGTTCTCCTTCACGGGCGGGCTTGTTATCCTGGACAGCGTGCATATGCCTACGGGTTGCGGGACGTGGCCCGCGTTCTGGACTAACGGCGCCAATTGGCCGACGACGGGCGAGATCGACATAGTCGAGGGTGTGAACAACTACACGAATAACCAGGTGACCATTCACTCGACCGTTGGCTGCTCGTTGCCGAGCAATGTGTCTTCGCTCGATATTTCGGGGTCTCTTGTTAGCAGCACGAACTGTGCAGTGCAGCAGACGAACAACGAAGGGTGTGGTGTGCGGGCACAGCAGACCAATTCGTTTGGAGCTCCGTTCAATGCAAATGGTGGTGGTGTCTTCGCGAGTGAGTAATCTCATTTACCCTTGAACGCGCTTTCGGCGTGGCCATGATGCTGATTTGGGCCATTGACAGTGCTTTGGGACAACTCGGGTATCTCCGTCTATTTCTTCCCGAGGGGAAACATCCCGTCCGATATCACCGCTTCTGCGCCGGTGCCTGAAGGGTGGGGGACACCCAGTGCGTTCTGGCCTGCGAGCAGTTGCAACCCGTTCCAGTTCTTCCAGAACCATGGGGCGATTCTCGATACTACTCTGTGCGGTGACTGGGCCGGCAGTGTATGGACAGCTACGGGTGTTCCGGGTCAGGATCAGAGCTGCGCACAGAGGACTGGGGTTGCCACGTGCCAACAATTCGTGCAGCAGAACGGCGCGGCGCTTTCCGAGGCCTGTGAGTTCCTTCTTTCCATCCATTTCGTTTGCGCCTTTGTGCGTTTTTCGGATCTGGTCGGCTAACTTTAATGGGACAGATTGGGAAGTCAAGGGCGTACAGATCTATCAGCAAAACTCATAGAAGTGGACCATTCGAGACTGCCCCTGACCCACTCATTTTTTCACGCAATCAATGGAACGCAACCATTCTAACAGCACGCACGCACACATGATAGTGATCGGAACATTGCATCTATTTTAACGCTATAGCCTGTAGTATATGGGGTCGTGTATGTCGTACCCGGTGGGCAATGTTTCTCTAAACAGTTATTGGACGGCGAGTCCACGGCATTCTGGATGCATAGAGGGTGTACATGTACTATATGTAACATGTTGTATACAACATCATCGCTGCCTCGCGCATAAAGTCCGTATGTGCGTGTGACATTGTTCCAAGCGTACCGAAGCAATGATAGTGTTCATGTGACGGTGACGACTGACAGGGTTCACCAAGGCCTGGGTTGGGAGAAGAGGATTGTGTATGTGCGTATGTTATTGAGACGGACGACTTGAATACGTGTGGAATGAACGTGCAATCGATCGACTGCATCACCCCAAGACGCAGCGTACAGTGAGTAACAGCTGTATGCGCATCCCGCTGTCCCCCTCACAAAAGCCCAAACCCGGTACCCAAGTAAACCTGAGATCCCCGAGATCCCTGCGAGACCCACCCACGCCCCAAATCGTCACGTCTGTCCAAGAGCGCTCGCCCACACCCACCACCTCTACACCCACACGACCCCGGCTAAAACCTTGAAACCTTGGCAATCCAACTTGGCCCACCCACTGTTGCAGGCCCTCGGGCCAATAACAACTAAAAGACGAAAAAAAAAAAAAAGGAATCTACTTTTTCGACTTTTTGCCTTCGACGAATAATACCCTCCGTTTCACTGCGGGAAAGAGAGAAGATTTTGAGCTCATATATATATGCTACGTTATACACGCGCGCGGATGGATGGATATTGCAAAAGATGTCAGGGAGGACGATACCCTCCCCGCTCCCCCTCGACCCCCTCGACCCTCTCCGACACTCGTAGGAAAGAGAGGGAGGGACGGTACTGGGCATCGTGGGGCATCGTGGAGGGAGAGACGAACGGATGGGGAATGATGGGTGGGACAAGACAGGGGACGGGACGGGGCAGCACACACACGTACCTCGTGGATCATACTTGACTGCCGCTAGTTTGGGACCCGTCCGAATGCGCTGCGTGGTGTAGAAGAAGCCAGTCTGCGCGGTCGAGATGAGGCGGACAATGAGCGTGCTAATTTTATTTTGATTTCGTTGTTGTTCTTATTAGCAAAGTGGTGAGAAGGGGAAAGGGCGCATACGCACCGGGCTTTGGACTTTCCCGCCATCCTATGGACTTGCTTTGTTTTGAGAGAGGGTGCGTTCGATGGCAGCTGGCACAATATTAATGTTCGTGGCGTTAGAGACCGAGTGAAAATCCGAACCAGCACGTCCCGTGATCATGCTGGTACTATAAAGTAGCTACGAGCACAATGCAGTGCCGCTTCGAGGAGTGATTTATTCAAGATAGCAATACAACTATATGAAAAAAAATGGAAGAAAGATGGACATACCGCGACCGTAACTTCCTCATCGGTCGCGTAACACGGTTAGATGACACTGGCAGCCATAACAAGTGGAGGAAGAGGGGCGCGAGACCAAAAAACCAGTATGAGAAAGAAAAGGAAACGAGACTATTGTACAGCACGTTTAAGTGGGAATATATCAACAGTCCAAAATTTCGAGTACGGTGGAATATGGCACCACAGGCAGAAATTCGTACACAAGGGCTGATCCCAGGCAAACATACAGTGATTAGGGCACGAAAGTATAAAACGACGGGAAGGAACGGAAGAAAATTTGAGTAAACTAGGAAGAGGAGGGTGTGATTGATGCTTGCGGGGGCTTTGGATGGGGAAGAGAGAGATGGGAATGGATCACTGCTGTTCCAACCCAGTGGGGCCCTGGAGCGATGCCATCCAGATCCTCGTTTTGTACAGCCTAAATGGTATGTGAGTACCTGTAACTATCCCAAGCAGCCCGAAACAAAATGCGCACCGAAACAGTTCTCGTACCAATTCTCTGAAGTCGATCCGCTTCTCAGCAACGAAGTAAAAAGTGAGTTTGCGTCGATCCCTGCAACAAAAGTGAGCAAACACGGACGCTCGTAAAAGGAAAATGAAGCTTGCCATTGATACTCAGCGTCTACAACGTCCATGGGTAACTTTTTCTGCCTGACTTTGTTTTGGCACAACTGCAGTGCCTTAACTTCGTCCTGCATCTTCGCCACCAAAAGCCTTCAACAAGTCGTGAGTCTCCAGGATAAACGGAAAGCGTCTGAGTTCAATACGTACTGCGCGTCTTGCGTGCCTGCTTTCCCGTAAATCATCTTTGGGTTAATCTCTTTCTTCAACCCAGCGCCACCTGCGCTAAGCGGCGGTTGATCCGCAGGGCTCGTAGGCGTATCTCCATACCCGACATGTGAGGATTGTTGTTGCTGCTGCTGCTTTTGGAATGCTTCAACCTCGGCCAGAGTGATGGTGTCATTTACGACCTTGCCCAAGTCTTTTCCACGGTCCGCTTCAACGATCACGAGATCACCAACACGAATGTCCAAGGTGGGATCGGTTGCGTAGAACAGGTCAGTCCGGCCTGCCTTGAACTCAACGATGTATAGCGGGCACGATGCTGGCACAGCATGAAGGGGAACACCCTTGCCAAGGTCGTTGATCGATTGACGAGGCTGTGACAGATGAGAGTGCGCATCTGACGCTCGGCGCTGTATCGGAGTCGAAAGAATGGCATGGCTCTCGTGTAGTTGCTGTTGCTGTTGCTGTTGCGGCTGCGACGGAGCAGTGCGTGGAGAGATGGGCGAGCGCGCCACAAACCCGGTATCACTAATCACTGGCTGTGAGATATATTTGATACCTTGTCCCGGAATAAAGCGGGCTGTCAGAGTGTGCTGGACTTGGGGAGCCTGGTCCTGGAAGTCAGGGTGGCCTAGTGACGGAGACCCACCCGACGGAAGTCCGTTGTCATTGGGCTCACCAAGCGTCTGACGACCGCCAGGAATTGTCAGGTTGAGGTTTTGATATGGTGAGAAGCGCTCGGGTGAACGGCTAAGGGGTGCATAAATGGGAAGCGATGAGGGCTGGCTTGGTGGTAAACCGGACAATGATGAGACAGGCCCAGGGCCGTCTTTGCCAAGCGAGAGCATATTGAGGTCACCCGCCAGGTCTTCATCACTGAGCAGCAACCCGCCCCGGCCAAGGGATGACTGGCCAAAGAATTGGCCAGTTGTACGTGTGGGTTCGTCGTCCGCGCTGACACCAGGAGCACTGAAACCGACAACGCCGCGCCGCGGTTGGACAACGCTTACGCTGTGGCGTCGGCTTGTGGTACCACTTCCTCCACCATTAGTGCTATCGTGCATACCAGTACCGGACCACAATTCGCGGAACGCCGAGCCATCATCGAGTAGAATGTCGTTGACGTTGCGCACAAAAGGGCTCATGTTGGAGACATCAGCTGGGTAGCTGCTGTAGGAGAGAGATCGCAAGTTGAGGTCGGGAGGGACAGGGGAGGGGAGAAAATGGTCATCGGAAAACGATTTGGGCGATGTACCAAAATAACCGTACCGGTGACTCGCGAACGGCTTGGTCTCCGCAATGCGTCCAGGAATGCTGAGGGGGTTGGACCCGAAACCTGAGTCATTCCAGCCACCAAGGCCTGGTTGGCCAATGGTACCTCCGAAGGTACCGGGGTGCGTCGCGAGAGATTGTGATCGGCTCCGTGTAAGATCGGCGGCGTAGGAGCGCCCGCGCGATGACCCGGTGGGAATAAAGCGTTCATCATACGCGTCAGAGGTGGCTTCTGACTCATCATCCTCGAAGGTTGATGCGAAAGCCCGGGCCTCACGCACTGCAGAAAGACTGGTCTGGAGGGAAGGGGCCGTGGTAGAGAAGGATGAACTGCGGCCCGGAAACGAGCCTGGATTGAAGGTGGGAGGGGGACGTTGTTGAGCCCATGGAGGATTGCCGCGGCTGAGGGTGGGAGAGACTGCCTGATGGGATGAGAGGAAATTCTGACTGGAGGTGCGCGGTGGCTGACTCGCAGCGCGCTCTCGAAGGGATGCTGGGCCAGCAGAGTCGAGTCCGTTCACGGAAGCGAATCGATTCCTGCGATCCGCATCATCATCTGGCTGCGAGAATGGGAAGTTAACTGGATGGGCCATCATGGCAGGAGCAGAGGAGGTGCAGGGGGAGCAGAGTCAGGGTTGGGTTAGCTGGCGGGGTTGGATGATCAAATGACTGCTTTGTGGCAGGGTTCTGGACGTAAAAACGTTACGGGTCTTCTTCGGTGGATACTCAAGTACAATCTGAGGAATGTGTGAGCTACCGAGCAAGATAAGAGAGTGATGATACGTGCATATAATATTTCTGATTCGCTCTTCTGACCTGTTTGTTTGTTTACGGGGATGGTGAGTAAGTGTGCAGGACATGACTATAGGATGGCAAAAACGGACCAGCGGGATCTAAGCTGCAAGAAAAGGAAAGAATAAGAATGAATCTAGAGAAGCCGGAGGGGGTTTTGGGGATACGAGCCAGTCTATGAAGAGATAGAAAGAGAGGAAGAGAGACATCGCCGGCGTGGGGTCCCGCGCAAACGCTGGAGTGGGAGCCCCCGCACTCGTGACCCGACCTTTTCCCCTTTTCCGCATCTCGGCCCTGATCACCTGCTCTCGCCCAACGCCCAACAACCCGACGCCCCGTCCGTCCCCAACGACGTCACGAAACAACCCCATTCGCTCGCTGTCGTCACAAGGCGAGTTAGACCGTGCACCGTTTCACTTGCTTCCTAACGTCCCCAAACCCTGTCCCTTTTTAAGATCCGTGGCGCATGCGACCATGATATCGGCTTCACGAAAATCCAATCATGACCCTTCTTCGACCACACTTGGTTAATGCGTCAGGTTACCTTTACCGTTCTTACACCCTGCTCTTGATCCGAACTTTACGCCACCCTTAATTATGGTGACCCACGGTCTGGTGGGCATCATGTGGCTCACCGCTTTACGGTTGGGCGGTCTGTTCCAAGGCTAGCGAGGTTGGACCGCGGTACTGCTGTACAAAAACTCTACAGCAACAGAGTATCCCCTCATAATTAGTCATTCGTCGGATCCCAGCAACGTCGTTTCCTGCTGATTCACTCTCACATTAAGGGCAACGTCATGAGTGTCAGCAATCTCGTTAATTGCCGTAAATTGATTGATGTCATTCATTCCACGCTGTGTAGATACCAACAATCTTTGCATTCTCTAAGCCACAATCAATAATTCAATTAGCGATGGGACGCGTGACCCGGACCACATGATGCCCTCTGCGTCTGTGATCTTCCACGTCTCGTCGGATCTCACAGGCGGGGATATGCTGCCGTCTTTTATTCAAATCCCAGCAGACATCGTATACCAGAGGTACGTGACTTCAACCGCCATATCCCTCCGCATAGTCTGAACGAATCCGCAAAGCGCGCGTACCGCCCTCAGTCTTGGGGAACGCCTATTTGCGTTGACGAGGACGAGCAGGAAGGCACTGGGCAATCGATTGTTTCATTGCATCAAACGTAGAACAATTCAAAGTAAATCGTTCCAGGCGCCGGTACACATTGTGCCAGTAGCTTGCTTTTACATACGTCCAAAGGGCTTGTCTCCTGTCACAGATTCGTCGGTCTCGAACTACAGGTTTGCCATCGAAACTTCTTGCCAACACCCTAATGCACCGTTGAAACTTGTACCTGGAGAGACTTCTCAGGGGTATGCACGCGACGATCTTGTCCCACGTGTGCGACACGCCCACCACGCTTTGCGAGCAGCCCCGACGAAATGCCCTGCCATATCGAGAGCGTGTTCAGTTGCTTGTCATTTTGCACCGCTTCTCTCTGCCACATGGGCCAGGTCTACTACTGCGAGGTATGCAGCTACCCGTCTGCGAGTGTTGCCATGCACTTTTGTTCCGAGGTACCCTATTTGCGGTGCCCGCCTTGTGGAGGTTTCCAAATACGGTGGAGGCCACCCATACTCTGTAGTCTGATTGTTAATGTCGTGCGTATCATCACTACAGTTATACCTGATTCCTGGGGTTCATCATGATACATCCTGATCTGAGCTTGCCTCGTAGTGGACATCAATAGTAGCCCGCATCAACTGAGTATCCATGACACTCGTGCAATTGCATTCGTCTGCGTCAGCCCATCATCGACACATAGGGGTCGCTCAGAGACGTGTGAGAGTCTGGAATTTAGATAGTGAATGTTTGAGTGTTCACTTTGACATGGGTGTCATCGATGTCGCTGGTCAAAGCTTTCACCCGTCGGAAGGTACCGTCGGTTCAGCCGACGGCTGATCCGGGGGAGCAAACGGGCCGGGCGTTCGGCACAAACGCGCGTATGTGGCACATAACTTATAGCCATCCAACAACGGAATCAGACTTTAGCAGTACTTGTATCAGTACCGCAGCCGTACCTCGGCGGTCCGGCTCGACTTGCTATAAATGTACGACATGACTCGTGCGGTGGTGCATCCGCTGGATACCACACACACAAAGGACTGGAGACTCCTTACGTCCTCCAAACAACTTGAAACAATCCAGCGTGAAGATAAATATACAATTACTCGACCCATGCGCGCCAGTGACAGCTCCCTCCTAATCGAAGTCGGTCGATACTTCGAGTCCTTCATCCCAGTCGTTCGCTCCCTCTTTGTCGTGGTGCTGGCACTGTGTGGAGTGTCCGCCGCATACGTGCTTTACGTTATCACGCGCCGGCGCGTCTCCGCGATTCGCTCTCCTCTGCAGAACCTGCCCGGGCCCGAAAAGGCCCACTGGTTCAAGGGCAACTTTGTCGACGTGCGGGAGCCGGATTCGACGCGCCTACAGGAGGAGTGGGTTCGGACGTATGGGCACGTCCTCAAGTACTATTCTGGTCTTGGGGTCCGTCTCATTTCCCTTCTTATTTGCTGTTCTTTCACTGCTCGTTGAAATAATGCAATTTCCGCTGATTTGGTCTGGTCACCTTATATTCCGCAGAGTCCGAAACTCCTGGCTGTCGATCCCGTCGCAGTCTCCTACATTTTACAGAATAGCGACACCTTTCAGAAATCGGAGGCCTTACGATTCAGTCTTGGTGCGGCCACTGGTAAAGGCATGTATCGCAGTCCTATGTCAGGTCGTGCTCGACGTACCTTAACGTTTCATGTCAGGACTCCTATTTGTCGAAGGTGCGTTCCTGGTGTCAGAGTGTTCAGCTGCCCTAAATTCACCGTACTTCAACGGCCTTTATCAGGGCCACAGCACAAGAAACAGGTAATTTGCATGCATATATTCCCGTTTAAGTAGCTCTCATGACATACGAATCTGCAGCGCAAGGTCATGGTAAGCGCTCGTGACTGATCGCTGAAGATATCTCAAAAGCTTTCTGCCGTGTTCGCTTTCAAGAATCCTGCGTTTGGTCCCGTTCAAGTGCGCAAATTCACATCTATTTTTTTCGAGAAGTCATTAGAGGTATGTGTTTTGATTACTGTTAAGCATCTGGCAACCTACGCTTCTACAGCTTCGCGAGGTTTGGGTGGACCTCCTCTCCAAATCATCTAGAAGGGATGGGAAGTTGAGCCTGGATGCATTCATGTGGTTGAACAAGGTCACGCTGGATATCATTGGACTCACGGGTAAGTTGCTCTCGGCTGCTTTTGTTTGTTGTCACTGTCCTGATTGCGCGTTTCGAATTATGCGTAGGATTTGATTACACCTTCGGCTCGTTACATTCACCGGATGAGGAGCAAAATGACCTTTACAGGGCCATCCGTTCTCTTTTAAATGTCAGCACAGGCCGCACTATCTTCGCTATCCAACTCTTCTTTCCGATTTTCCGCCTGATCGTAAGTATCTCAGCCCTTTTTGGGGAGGAAAAGTAAAACATGAATTGCAGCCAACGCATCGTTCTCGTGCTATCAAACGCAGTCTCAAAACTGTGGAACGCATCGGATCTGGGCTGATCCAGAACAAGAAAAATGCTATGATCGCTGAGTGCACTGCTGATGGGTCCGGTGCAGTTGAAAAGCAGAATGTGCGGGGCCATGACCTCCTTAGCTTGCTTATCAAGTCGAATATCGCCTCTGATATGCCAGAGAGCATGCGGATGAGCGACTCGGAGATCTTATCGCGTGAGCGACTACGTTTCCTTTGTCCATGTTCCGTCCTGTGCTAAGACTCACGGGTGATGATGTGTATTCTAGAGATACCTACATTCTTACTTGCAGGGCATGAAACCACGAGGTGTGGACCCTACCCATTCTTCACAATTCGACATGCAGTCGACCATCTTTGTTGCAGCACCGCTATTTCCTGGACGCTATTCGCACTCTGCTGCCAACCTGCAGTCCAGGTCAAGCTCCGCGCCGAGTTGCGCACCTGTCCGACCGATTCTCCGACCATGGAGCAGCTGAACACGCTCCCGTACCTCGAAGCAGTCGTCCGCGAGGCTCTACGTCTATATGCCCCTGTGTCGTCCACGCAGCGCATTGCGATGCATGATGCGGAGATCCCATTGCAAAAACCATTTACAGACAAACACGGGGTTTTGCAGAGCACTATACGGTACGTGCCGCGCGTGAACGGAATGGCTGATTCTCTGATGGTGCGAAAGGGTATCCAAAGGCGACTTGGTGGCCATCCCAATTCGCCTGCTGAATCGCTCAACAGAGATATGGGGAGAAGATGCCAACGAATTTAGGTAAGCGCTGGTGTTTCTTATACATATGTTCTTGACTGTAGGAGTATTGTAGGCCTGAGCGATGGGAAGATGTACCGGAGGCTGTGAAAGGGCTTCCGAGCATCTATGGCCACTTAGTGACGTTCATCGCGGGCGCACATGGATGTATCGGGTACCGCTTCTCCATCGTCGAGTGAGTTGTCATCTATCACGTCTCATCTCGCATCTCTCCCCTCAAGAAAGGAGTCTGGGACGGTGGTGGTGGTTCATTCGTCTAATCGTTGCTTGTGCAGGTTCAAGGCTCTGTTATTCACATTGGTGCGTGGGTTCGAGTTCGAGTTGGCCCTGCCAGCGGAGGACATCGTACGCATGTCGACGATTGTTGGTCGTCCTGTAATCGCATCGAACCCCGCTGCGGGGCCGCAGTTGCCACTGCTGATTCGACTGGCCAATATGGATTGAGAGTGGAGACATGTGGATTGGAGCACTTTACGTGCATGTGCATGTGTATCACATAGAGAGGGTGTATATACATAGATATGTCAATGAGTAATGTCTGGGTAAACCGGAGAACCATCCATCCAAAGGGACTATATATTGTAGGCTTTTGGTACCTACTGGAACTATATGTGTACTATAGTACAGTACCTACGCCTAGGGAATTTAAGCACCGCTCACATACGCTTTGAACGCTCGTTCTAAAAAGTTCGCGCTGCGGGATAGCATCAGCTTCATAACCTCGTCATGCGTCATCTTCGTCGCGCAGGCCGTGTGCACTTTCTTTTCTTACCGACTCATGTCAGAACGGAACTCTCTGAGTCAGTCGACGAATCTGCCCTGCGCTTACGGCGTCCGCCTAACATTGGGCCCCTAGGTCATATCCTCCATCTCAGCACAGATCACGTCAAATAGCGTGTTGGTAAATGAGGGGCCAGGTCCCATATGATCAGCGTCAAGGACTTCATAGAGCCCCGGTGGTCACATATCCCCCGTAAATCAAAACAAGGGTCAGGATATTTGGAAGCTGGTTTGAAGCGCGGATGACACCTATCGAGGCGGGATTGAAGAACGGCACGGTCGAGCATTTCGTGGCGAAGCCATTCGGTACGTCAGATTCTTACATTTATATCTACACTTAACTGAACAATGATCAGTCACAACTTGACAAGGCGTTGTCATATATGCGACAAACATCGCCGTGGTCTTCGGCGGGCAACGGGGGTATGAAACCATAATTCCTCAGCGATAGCTAGGATCTGTGTCTTCAGGGCGTTTTGGGAATTTTGACTTGGAATGTACCTATCGGCGCTCGGTGAGCAAATTCGGCTTGGAGTCGTAGGAAACTTACATTGTGGTAAATTGGTTTCTGGTGTTACCGTCCCTTGCAGTCCCAACTTCAATAATGCACCACGAATGATGCCAGTTGGCATCGCTACATACTGTACATTTTTGGTCACCGAGACGGAACTCATCCATACAATAAGAACACGACGTACGAGCCTCGCGCGTTTTGTTGCATCGGCTCTGCTCTCCCAGGAAGAGACGCGCACAATGGGCTTGAAAGCGTTGTCTTGTAGGACATAGACTCCCTAAGAATTCTAAGAAATAGGTTGATTGAAATGCTCCGAAGCGGGGAACCTCACCCGGTGGTTTGTTCGGAGGTTGTCGACCTGCTTATCCCAGCACATTGACCAAAGGTCCTTACATATGAACTTTACGACGTCTAGGGAATCAGCAAACCCAGCCCGGCCATGGCACAACCTTAAAATGTCGGTCTGCGCTCTTTTTGTAAGACTATATAATCTCCACACCTTTCGGTAATGTTCGCGCCGACATGCAAACCGATGGCTTCCAGACGCGCGCGAAGACCCTCATCCTCGTCGTCGCTCGTGGAAGAAGACCCAGCTCCGACGGAATCTCGCTGTACATCCTTCTTAGCTTTGGCTTGAGTTGGAGGGGGTGGGGGGATTAGTCCTGCTTCAATCATCTCCTCTTCCACTTTTTTGGCACGGGCGTCAGCAACGGCCGAAGAATGGCGCAAGGTTTGTACCGCCTCGATAAGAAAATAATCCATTGCAGCGGCATCCACCAAGCGTGACTGTGGCTCTGCCAAAGCAGATAGCGAAGGAGCGGTCGAAGGACCTGCCGCTGCAGCTGCGTTCATGGGGTCGTCGTAGTTGTGGAGTCTTGTGACGGCAACACCGGACCGGGTGGGCGTAATTGTACTGTAATCACAACAACGCACACGCACACACTGCTCTCGTGCTCGTTTATTCACGCGTACCTCCCGAGTGCTGGTCACCACTCATCGAAGCTCATGTCCGCACTTTCTTCCATCTTTCCCTTCAGAGGTCTGGGCTCCATCGGTCCCCGCGATCGCCCACCAGATCCTGTCTCTCGTCTTCGCGCCACACTCGAGTCAATGCCCAGTACGCGCAAATACGTTTTCACCCCTGCGACACGCGCGGAGATCCTTACGGAGCTTTATGATGCGTTCTGGGGACCATACTCTCACCTCTTCCTCCCCAACTCCAATTCCAGTCTCCCGCTCCATGCTACCCTAGCGGACGTGCAAACGCGCCTCAATTTCGCTGGCGCTGCTCTCAATGATCCTCCTGTTCCAGGGAGGCCCTGTGGGTATATCTTTAAGAAGGGCGAGAGCTGTTTTCGCTGCAAGTAAGCCTCCGCACATCTATACAATTTTGGTTGAGTTTGGACTAATGATAATGCTCCAGAGATTGTGCCCTCGATGACAGTTGCGTCCTCTGCTCCCGCTGCTTCCACGCCACGGACCACACAGATCACAATGTCTCGTTCTTTATTGCACAACAGTCCGGTGGGTGCTGTGATTGTGGTGACGTTGGGGCCTGGCGCATGCCCATCTCATGCCCGTACCATCCTCCCGGCTCTGAAACCCCCGCCTCCCTTGTTGCTTACGCAGCCGAACACCCCCCTACGTTGTGGGGCCGCGATATCCCCCCTGTACCGAACTACCCACATCGGGTGACCATCCCTCCCGAACTGCGTGATAGCATGACGCGTACCGTTGCGTACGCTCTCGACTTTGTCCTCGAGACACTCGACTGTTCTCCGGACGAGACCAGCGTGCCGACAGGCGAAGCGGATCTTCGTCTACAGCCAAGCGCAGACCCGATGATGAAGGACCATTATTGCGTCGTACTCTGGAACGACGAGAAACACTCTTTCTCCGAGGTCATCGAGTTACTATGCTTGCATACTTCAGTATCTCGCGAGGACGCTTCGGAGATTGCGAATCGCGTGGACGACCTCGGTCGCGAGGTCATCGAGATGAGTACGGACGTTCCGCGCGTACTTGACGTTGCGCAGAAGTTTGCACAAATCGAGCTTGGTATCACTGTACGCCGCGCTTATGATACCTTCCGCGAGCAGGTTGTTGCGGTCATCATTGAGTGGCTTCTCGACCTGACACGTGCTCGGCTTGATACCGATACAATCATCTTGAAAGAGGTAATCGCGGAGGAGCTTCTTGTTCCGAGACGAAGGAGCAATGCTATGGCCAACTTGCCCTCTGAAGTGCTATCTATCGAGACTGAAGTCCAGGATGCCGTACGGATCACTTGGCTTTACTTGTATCACACCAAGCTCTGGAAGAAGCCGCGACTGAGCCTAAAGGAGATATACGCAGCTGTATTGGGTCTGTCACATCGGCACAAGCTCAGCGTCGGTATGGGTTAATGTCTCTCCTGTTTTCCTGCCTCCGCTGACGACAAAAAAAGCCGCGCACTTCGCTAATGTCTATCCACGAGTCATCGATAATTACCTTCTCGTCGACCGAGAGGCTGAAACATCTATCAAATACTTCGCCTTGCAACTATTCACCGTTCCATCGGCTGCTCTGCATATTGTGCAATATTACAACATCGTCTCGCGCATTCTCAATATCATTACTGCCTTTTTCACGAACCAAATCTCGGATCGACGTATCAACTATCCAGCTGCTGCCGTTGCAGAGGTTGACGTTGACAGCGAGCCGTTCAAGTCTAAACGCTTCATGCCTGTTTTCAGCGACCTGCGCTACCTATGTCACAATGAGCCCGTGCAGCGGCTCATCGCCCGTCGCCACGAGTTTATTACGCAATTCGCTCAGACTTGCCAACTGTTTATGTGCATTAACCCGAACAAACGTGCGGCAAACTCACATGTGGAATTTGAGACAGATGGCTGGATCAGCGTGTTCAATGTGACCCTGTCTCTGTCGAGGGTCATCAAGGTATACGGCGAGGCCTTTCAATATGCGACACCGGCGGAACTGGTCGCGGCCATTGCGACCGTCACACACAACATCCTTATGTCGGTCACGCTCTCGGATGAGAGACTGGATAGGACAAAATTCAACCCCATCGTTTTCCACGACGTCAAGTTTGGAGGCTCGTTATACTCCGTCATACAGTTTGACGTTCTGGAAGGGTGGGTCAGCTTCCACCACTCCTTGCAATGGCTTCTCGCGGAATTATTCAAACACGTGGATACACTTTCGGAGCGCTCGCTCAGTGAGGTCGGTCTTCGGAGCATACGGGATATTCTTCTAAGAAGCACGAGTGAGAAAGCAGTGCTAACAATAATCGATTTTCCACTTAGAGGTGAGCTTTCCCTCTTAAGAAGGACTTTAAACGCTCATGTTCGGGTTAGTTCTGGCTATGGTCGCACAGATTCGCACTGGCCTTTGGGTACGGAACGGTTTTGCGATTCGCGGCCAACTCTTGCATTATCGCGATTTCATGCTTCGCGAACTGTGCTACGATCAGGATCTGTACATTCTACAGGCGGCGCTCATTATACTGGATCCAGACCTCGTTTTCGTCAGTATGATGGATCGCTTCCAGCTACTTCATTTCTTCGAAGGCGGCGTGGCGCATCCCTCATATGATCCCCAACAGTTTCTGAGCATGGTCGAAGAATTTTTATACGTCCTCATCACGATCCTCAGTGAGGGTGCCAACGCGAGCAAGATGCCAATAAAGGACGCAGTTCGCCGCGAGATCGTCCACGCACTGGCAGTCGGGCCGTGCACCTTCACTGACCTTGTCAAGCGCGTCGCAGAGCGTCTCGTTGAAGACTCATGCTTCGAGCGTGTGCTTCGCGAAGTTGCCAACTTCCGCGCGCCCGAGTCGACAACCGACTCAGGCATGTACGAGCTCAAGCCTGAGGCCTATGATGAGATCAATCCGTTCTTCTACCACTACACGCGCAACAAGCGCGAGGAGGTCGAGACGGTGTTGCACAATCACTTGAAGAAACGTGGTGTGCAAGATCCCGTCGTTGTTCCGCGACCATTGGGTATCGTGGATGGGCCGTTCGCCACGCTGTCTGCGGCGTTCGATTCAGAAGTGCTCTTACAGATCCTATTCTACACGGCTTTCAACATCCTTGTGCTGACCGAATTGACGGGTGTCACACCGTCATCTGGCGAAGCCATCCTCGACCAGACGTTACACTTAATCATGCTTGCCTTGGTGGAGCGCCCGGGCGTGTTTAGTCACCTTGCCGTGGCAAAGCAATTTGATGATGACAAGAACCTCATCGATGTGCTCTGCCTGCTCGAACATCACGAACAGTATCGTGCTTACAAGGCGCGGTGCGACTGGATCCTGCGGACGCTTGCTCAGCATGTGCCGGAAGCCGTCCGCCTGCGCCGACGAGTCGTCCTTCCGGAGGCTGGCGAGGGTCCTGAAGATGCGAAAAAGAGGGCTGCGCGGGCAAGACAGGAGGCGATCATGCGGCAGATGAAGGAACAACAGGCAAGCTTCGTGAGCAACATCGAGGACGAGGACTACGAGGACGAAGACAACGACGCGGGTGAACCGGCGTCTCTCGGGACATGCATCGTATGTCAGGAGGAGCTGAATACTTCGAAACCGTTCGGCGCATTAGGGTTTATTCAGCCTAGCAAACTCGTGCGCAAGCAACCTGATGGCAACGGCGGGTTGATGAATGACGTGATGACTTCTCCCTATTCCCTCGATCGTAGTCCTCCAGCGTCTGAAAACGTCACGTTCCCGCCGCGAGGAGAAGCACTTCATGACCCCAAAGTCGCGTCATTCGAGGTATTCCCGTCCCAAAATATTCGCTTTGGCCTACATGCCTCGATTTGCAGTCATTTGATGCATCTCGATTGCTTTAACGCGTACACACTCTCCATTCGCCAGCGCCATCGGACGCAAGCTGCACGAAATCATCCAGAAAGCATTCCGCGCAAGGAGTACATTTGTCCGCTATGCAAAAGCCTTGGCAACGTCATTCTCCCCGTCTCGCATCCAACGCCAATCCAGCTCAACCAGTTGCCCTTCGCAGACTGGACCCGCGCGGCGGGCATCAGTATCCTGAAATCCAAGTCGGATCCGCTTTTGGATTCTTTGCTCGTCAACACCGGGACGGGGGAGCTCGTATTCTGGGGCGCCCAGGATCCAGGCTACGTCTCGTTCTTCCGAGCAGGAGACCGCTGGCCCGACTGGGTGATGCACAAGATGGTGGATAGCGTGATGAACATCGGCCGGGCCATCTCCCAGCAATCACGTCATTTGCGTGATCGTCCAGAACCTGAAGCCGGGGAGCGTGGTGCGGGTCTATATCTACCTGAAGACCTAGTGGGGTACACGATATCGTGCTTGGAGATCGCACAGCGTGGAGTAGGAAGCCCAGGCGGAACAATCGCGGACAACGTCACGGAATCTCAAGCGAGGATGCTACGCGGGCTCATCACCTGTCTCGGGAAACTCGCGGTCGTCCCATTCAGAGGCCGGCCGGATGAAGGAAGGGAGGCGTTACGACAGGCCATCATCAAGCGTCTGCTACCCGAGTGGAGTCTCTCAACGCTAAATCCGGTGTCATATCCCCTGCTCCTACGCGACCCGTTCACGATAGTGGTCGAGACGGCTGCGATTGCTCCAGAAATGCTCCGGCATGTTCTCATTCTCTCATACTACGCATTCCTCGCGCGCACCGTGATTGGGCTCATCTACGTCTTGAATAAAACCCGAAGCTGGCCGGTACAGCAGCCGACGCAGCGCACGTACGAGAACATCTTTGGCGACCTGCGGATGTTCTTCACGTCCGTCGTGCGCCATTCGCCGGTCGTTGAGCACGCGTCAGAGATAGTCTTCACGACGTACGGCGAGGCGCGCATCGAGAAACTCATGTACTGCTTCACGCTCCCTTTCTTGCGCCGCGCCGCCATCCTCGTGCGCGCCGCGTTGCCCGGAGCGTTCCCGTCGCCCGCGCTCACCAACGCCGGCAATGAGCGGAGCGAATACTCGCGGCTACTGACGATGCTGGGCATCCCACCCCTCGCGGATCTGCCGTCGCAGGACACGCTGCAGACGAGCCTCGCCGGCTGGTGCTCGCACTACGGACACTCGCACGCGGCGTCGCAGCTTAACTGTGGCATCATCCTCGAAAACCCGACGATCTACCGCATCGCGCGTCTGCCCACCATGCTCGACACGCTCTTCGGCGAGCTCGACAGGGCGCTGACCTGTAAACGATGCAACACCCTCCCGGCGGACGCGGCGATCTGCTTGATCTGCGGCGCCGCGGTGTGCTTCCAGAGCCATTGTTGTAGCGACCAGGAGGGCGGGGACAGAGGCGAGTGCAATGTGCATATGCGCGAGTGAGTCCCCGGAGACTTTTTGTTTGAACACCTGATATCATTGCTGATAACGAAATGCAACGTCTTTTCAGGTGTGGGGGTGTCATCGGACTGTACTTTTTGGTCAAGCGATGCTGCTTGTTGTACTTATATGCGAGCAACGGGACGTTTACGCTTGCGCCCTACCTTGACATTCACGGCGAGGTCGATACATCCATGCGGTGAGCCCCTATCGCTCCTTTTCTTTCTTCTTTTGCGTCCTCGCCACTTTTTCGATTTCGCTCGCTAACGTTACGTATTTTAGAAGAGGGCGCAGACAATTCTTACACGCGGCTCGTTGGGAAGAAGTCCGGAAGACGTGGCTCAACCACGGAATTCCGACCATGGTTTCCCGGAAATTAGAAGGCACCGTCGACAGCGGCGGATGGGAGACACTGTAAAATATGTATTTTTTTCGAGAGCATTCTTTTTCTTGTTGTCAAGTCTGCTTCTCTCCACGACGACGACTTCTGTAGCTTAGTGCATCTACGTCATCGGAAAGGACTCATGTAAATCTGAATATTTCTCGGTTGTTAGACTAGCTAAAGAAACCATGCATGGCACAAACTGTCGGCCTCTTCCAAGCGCGCGATCGTCCTCTTTGTTCCTAACACATCTATTATTTCCGCGACGCTCGGCCCGTTCTACGTCGGATGGTTAGCTTTACAACTAAAGGCGAGATCCCAAGAGTCTCACCTTCATGCCACTCATGGCATGGCGCAACGCCGTCATGGTCCTGACAGGTTTAACTCCTGCCACTCTATTCTCAGCATGCAGGGCGTCTGTGATGGCGTGGACGTCCCCCAGCGACGCGGATCTGAGACGCGAAGCTGTCCCTCGGATCGTGGCTTGATAGTCTGCTAATGAGATTCCGCCGAGCATCGCGCACGCTTCTGCGTCATCCCAAGCTGGTGGCACGAAGAAATAGGGTGCGACGGTGGGCAGATCCATCAGAGTCACCAGGCGGCCTTGCAGAGCGAGAACTATCTTCTCGATGTATTCCACTGAGGTGAACGTGCTGTTACAAGGCACGCGACGTAAATCAGGAACAAAGGAAACTATGAGAATGGTGCTGACGTGTCAGGAAACGCGTCCTTGATGTATCCTTGACAACGCAATGCCAAGGCGTGTAGACCAGCCTGTGTTGACCGCGCGCGTACGAGGTGGTGTTTGTTGAGGAATTCCAGCTTAGCGGAATCTAGTATCGTGCGGCGGTGTGTGAGCGCATCCAACTCGAACTGCAGGCGCGTCAACTGGAGCCCTCGTTCTCGAAAATAGAAAGCAAACAAACATTCTTGATAATCTCCGTGAGATCCATGACCGTCGTGCTGTCAGGCGCTTTAACGGTCTTGGAGGGTTGGTCACCCTGAGCCGATGGTTCGATATGTGTGCCCCATCCCGCGAGCGCAAGCCAGTTCAGTACAGCATCCGGTTCCCATCCGCGCCGCTGAGTACCAGTCAGCGTCATAAAATCCGTCCCGCCTAAAACAGAGTCACCATATAGTCCAAGACTTGGACATCGCCTTTTCGTTTCGACATCTTACTTCCATCAGGGTTAAGAAGGAGAGGGAGATGAGCGTATTTTGGAGGGGTGAGCGACAGCGCAGCATAGAGATCGAGGTGCAGAGGGAGTGAGGCCAGCCATTCCTGTGTCTCTCCTTTCAGCAAAGGCGCGACCTGGACTAGAGTGGGGCTTTGACCTCTCCACGTAGCACATGCGTAATGCCCATTTCGTGGTCATCTACGACCGAGGCAAGGTGGTAAGTCGGGAAGAGATCCGATTTGAGCAGGACAGGATCTGTCGGGAGGGATGCGCGTGCGTCGCGCAGAGTCCCGAAAATGAGGTCAGACTCTGGGGCGGCGCGCGCTGGGAGTATCGAATCCTGAAGAACGTAAGCGGTCGACTCGCGGGCGTCGAACGACTCACGTTTAGTCTGACGACGTTCTTTTCCCCGGCACGCACGCGCCGGGAGACTTCCTCCGATGAGAGAGACAAACAGCGTTTGTCGTAGGTGGAGTTCAACCCTGCGCGTGCAAGGCGTTCACGCGTCTGGGCCAAGCGATCGGGACTGCAGAAGCATCGGTACGCGTGGCCGCTCTGTGGTTATCAATCGTGGTAGGCCAACGAAGGGAGGGCACGATCCATAAAGACGAACATCTAGCAACTTCCTTGCATACTGATGGTACAAATCCAATCGTTCTGACTAGAGACGGCGTTATTAGCTTTAAAGGAGAGCAACTTTTGGGAATACCGTACCTGGAAGTAAGGTCCGTGAGGACCATTTCTACCGGGACCTTGAGAATGTCTGTCGTTTGGCAAGTTGCGGCAAGGTGACCGCGCTGAACATACCAAAGTCGTATCCGAGCCCTGCCCACAAAAGACCGTGCTGTATTCCCTCGACAGAATGTGGCACGGTTCGTGTCTACGGGGCAGCAGTTTTGTGAGGCGTTCGGCGGTGCTATGAAGGTCGCGAAACGTACGGCGTCCGTGTCTTCGATGCGGAGAATCCATCGACCGCCTGTCTTGCGCGCAAAGGCGTGATTAAATAGTGCCGTACGCAGGCCCCCGAGATGAAGAGGCCCCGTTGGGGAGGGTGCAAAACGCAGGAGAGGTTTGACGGTCGAGGCGGGCATGTGAGAGGGTGAGAGCGCGGTGATACACGCACGTGAGCGATAACATCCACGACGTCGACTCTATCTCTATCTACACCTACGCATCCCTTTCGAACACGACCTTTGCCATGGAGCTCGGATCTCATCTGGCCTCAAAGTTAGAGCCATTTCTGCTCATTTCCAAGTCTGCAAAAGGCGCAGCCGCGGCCAAGTTAATCCTGGATGCGATATCTGCCCAGGGCGTGTACTTTTTCGCAGAACTGCTCGATGCGCCGAACATCAAAGAAGTGCGTCAACGGAATAGTCCTTATACCTATCCCAATCATCTGATGTGGTCTTTTCAGCTTGCGAGCAGCGAACAACACCGAGCACATTATACATTACTCGAGATTTTCACGTACAAAACCTATCAGGATTACCTCCGTACGACGCCATCTCATCTACGTTACTACCAAGCCTAATCCTTGGGTAGAACAAAGAGCGGCATTGCCAGAGCTCACGCTAGCACAAACGACAAAGCTCAAGCACCTTTCTCTCCTGAGCTATGCCATGCAACAAAGAGTAAACTTTGAGTCCCCTCTCCACTTGGTTCTAGAACTTGACTAGCGAGACAGGTCCTCTCTTATTCCTACTTACAAACGAATCTAGACATTCCCACCATCAGGCAGCTAGAGGATCTTATCATTGAGGCCATCTACCTCGACATCATCCGCGGGAGACTCGACCAAAAGGAGCAGCAATTCGAGGTCGAATATACCATCGGCAGAGACGTACCCCACGAAGCCATCACGGAAATTCTGACCGCCTTGGAACACTGGTAAGTAGCTTCCCCGCCCCCCTCCTTTCTTCGTCGTCTTTGACCTCCCGATCGATGCTCTTCGTTAATAATAACAATGCTAAAAAAAACAGGTCCTCGACGACAGCGACGCTCCTCCAGACGCTAGATGCGAAGCTCGTCTCGCTCGCGGAACACAACGCCGCCAGAGCGCACGAGGAAGCCGAACATCAGGATGTGCTCAACGTGGTGCTCAAGGACGTTGCAGACCGTCTGCGGGAGAAGCAAAACGCGAGCAAACGCGCCGCCGCCGCACGGAAGGATGGACGCGACGCGGACGGGATGGACGTCGACGAGCCCGGAGGGACAGACGCTAGAAGTAAGGGCAGCAGAAAGTACGTTGTCGTCCCCCCACCCTTGGGTTTGGGTTTGTCTCTTAGGCGCTGATGATTCGTAGGGCACCACAGGAGATGGTCAAGGCGAAAGTCAAGCGCAATAGGAATTGACGACCGTTTACGATGTCTCCTATCTTCTGTCTTTCTGGCGTTGTAAAACATTAGCTCTCGACACTTTCGCACCGACACTGTAACCTTAGTTTCCAACACAAATTTGTTCTGGTTTTGGGAGGACTTATTAGTAGGCTCGTATCGATACTCGGATCGTCTCTATGATGGAAGAGGCGGACGTATGAAAAATAAGCTAGACATCAAATACGACATGCTCAGGTCTGAATGCAGTGTTTCCCGGCCACACCATCACCGGCACTTCACACTCAACAGTCTCAACAGCGACCTCCCGCCAGCCCTCCTCCCCAGCCCCAGGATCGACCTCACCCTCCGCATCCTCGTCCGTCGGCTCCTCGTCGCCGTCATGAAACCCGCCTTCGGACATACCCAAGAGCGTCGACGTGAGCAACGACACCCACGAGCGCGTCTGCGGCGCGGTGGCCTGGGCATTCGCGAGCGAAGGGGAACCGGGAGGCTCGGCGGGTTTCGGCGGCCGCTCGAGCGGTGCGAGGCTATCCGTGGCTACCCAGGTGCTACCCCACTGCCCACGGGGTCCCTCACGTGCCAAACCGCGCACTTGCGCGCCGGGCGCGGCGACCGCCACGAGGAGGCAAAGACGCACTTTCCAAGCGAGTCCGCCCTCGGATGACGCGCCGCCCAGCGAGAGCCGGAACGCCGGTGCGGCGTCGGGGGGGATGTCGAGCGCGAAAGTCGTGCGTACGGTCTGTGGCATGAATGACGCGTGGTGCTCCGCGTGCACGCGGCGCATGTAAGGGGCATGCCGTGCGTCGGGGGGATCGGCGATCTCTGACGGGAGGGATTCGTGCGCTTCGAGCATGGCGGAGAGCTATGCGGGCCACATGAGGAGAAACGCTGTCGGTTAGACCCGTCCTACCAGATGTGAGTGATAAGAGCGGTACCTTGAGGATGCGTGCGCGTCCCTCGCGATCGTTCAGTTCGACCACGCCCAAGACGGTCTCGCCAAGCCGCCACGCCGATTTCATGAACGTCAACACGGCGACTTTGACGCCATCCTTATTCACATCGTACGAAACCTTCTTGGGAACACGCGTAAGCACTTCGATAGCTTCGCGGCAGCCCGTCAGGCCTCCCCCGGATCCGTGCAGCTCCTGATCATCCATCGTTGCGCGTACGGTTGGAAATGCGGACAGTGCGACCGGATCGGGCTCTAGTAGAAGCAAGGCGTAGGTTCGTAGATCGCTGATGGAACCGCGAGAGGCCCTTGGTGAGTTTGACCGTGATGCTTTTGAAACATCGGCAAGAGAAAGGAGCAGACAGATCAAGGCGCGTACATTGAGGCAACAGGTTCCGTGGCTCCTCCTCAATCTTCTCTTCCAACTTCCCACCATTTTCCGCTGAGCCCGTAAGTAAGTCGCACCAACGCGGTGGCTGACTGGCTATGGCGGACATGCCGTCAGCCCCAATCCTTGTGAAAAAGAGACGGAACCTACCAGAGACGTGATTGTAGACACGTATGGGAACTTTCATCACCCTGCTCTGGCTGTTTGACGTACCCGCAGTCGCTCGACACGCCCCGACAGACAGTTGGTATGAGAACCTCAGGGTACGACCCCTGTATGTCGGGGGCAGGTTTGATGGCAGTTTCAAGGTATAAGTGACTAAGGAAGCCAAGTGGGCCAAGGTCAGAGATACGCGTCCCTTGATACTTGCTGCACTCACAGCTACGTTCTTCCCCTGGCCCTAGGCTCAGGTCGACCGCGAGCATGGCAGGCGGCACCTCGAAGACTGACATTGGCTGGTCGGGGATCCACTCTTCGCCTTCCTGAACCGCATCCAGGCCAAAGCCTTCCCCGCCTAGACCCAATCCTACACCTTCTGTCTCGTGGTTCTCTAATTTGGCTCCTGCACTGGCAAGACTGCGTGTGGCAGGCAGATTCGGAGAACCACCGTATGAAGTCATACGCACACCGTGGCCAGGGCTTAGAACGGCGGAGGCCGGTGATGATATTAACCCCCATAGACTCCCAGCGATACTCGCGCTACGCCGCTCATGGCCACGGGAATATGGAGGGGACGCGACGCCAATGTTCATGCTTCCCCCGCCGCGTGGACCGCGCTTGTGCCTCTGCAACGCTGCGAGCGCTGGTGTACGCGCAAGAGATGGCGGGGGAAGCAGAAAAAGTGAGCCTGTGAGATGCACGTATGCGTACAGGACCAATTCCGTCATGGTGTCTTTTGGAAGGGATTTGAGAGAAGAGGGGTGACCATTCCCCAAGAGGGCTTGCGAATGGTGATGCATGTCTGAGGGTGCCTGATAGGCACGGGAGGCGGGTTGGGAGCTACCCGCGGCGTGGAGAGGAATGAATGGGGATGGTGACGGCGCAGGCGAAGGAAACGTGGGCGTGGGTGGGATGGGGGACATGCTTTCGGCGATGGGATCTAGGGAAAGCGCGAAAGACGAGGCGGAAGCACTCTGCGGGATTGGAACGGGACCATCCACGACCGACGGCTTCCGAGCATGAGGGTGATTGGGAGGGACCGGTGTGGAAGATGTGCGGGCGAGCGGGGAGGAGGCGCGGGGCGAGCTTTGCCCTGCGAATTTTAGGGAATCCGCTCATCACGAGAAAAGAAAAGACCCACCTGCACGGCGGGTCGCGTGGAGCGACAACGTTTTCAAGTCATCTTGGAGGGAATTGGGAAGTTCGTGTAACTGTAGGTCGACGGAATGCGACTTGGCAGAGAGCCGCCTCTCCGAGATGCTCTCGCTGGGCGGACCATTCTCTGGGGGTGCTGTTCCGATCAAGCCTTTGCGCGTTGGCGCGGAGGATTTTGGGGGAGTCTGACGGAGCGGGGTGTTCAAGGGGGTCTTCGGTAGTCCAGGAGACGTAGGCGGACGTGCAAGTCGGGCAGAACTGACGGAGTGCGCGCTTCGCTTATGCGTCGAGCGTGGGGGCGCGACCTGCGACGCCTGAGGCGAGCGTGTGTTGGTGATGGTGATGGTCACGGTGAGGGGCTCGCCCGCGAAGTAAGAAGACTGCGACGGAGTGACGACGATACGGAGAGCGGTGTCGGCGATGGCATCTTGGAACATGGTACCTCTGAAGGGCGAAAGAGAATGCAGGTTCTTGAGGCCGAAAATGAAGATGATAAAGGTGTATTACTAGGAGAGTTACATGAAGACGTGTCAAGAACGACAAAGGCGCGCTCGTCGCCGCCACCGCGTCAACAGGCGCCCGATTACCAACAACGTCAAGTGTAGTGACTAGAGAGTCTATTCGCCAAGCCAAAGGAGTGACCTTGCTGCACATTATCTTCAGAAAAAGGATCTGCTGGCGGTCCTTTGCGAGCAGATGCCGTTCAAGTTCAGCGCTCTGTTGTTGATGATACCCATGGCCCTGGCTCAGGTTTCGGACAACGACCAGGCATCGCGTCACAATGTCGATCGCCGGCATGTGAGGGCGTCCGCAATCGTGGACCTAGGTGTTCGGAGACACTGCACGGCACCGAACAAGGTCAACTGTCAAATCATTACTTTTATCTAACACAGCATATCATATTTTGCGGGATCGTTGAGATAACCGTCCTACGACGGTTGTCTCATTAGATTAGTTCAAGAGACTATACAAGTAAGATCTGACCACCTGACCCAAAACATAATCCGATTAATCGAACCACTACTGCACGTCCTGCTCTCTTACGCCAGAATCGGCGAGCAGGGAGCCCCTCTACATAGAAGCATGGGTAAGACAAGTGCTGTGGTTTCCCCATCGAACTCTTGCAGGGCGCACAGGACGCGTAGCACAGTTCCCTCGGATAGATACAGTTTCTTCACGGCGGGAAACGGGTGCAAAAGTTCACGCCATTGCATGCTCTCCATATCGGCATAACTTGTTCCTCGCGGATGTCAAGGCGTCCACCGTGGGGAAGGGAAGGAAGTGACGAGCTGCAGACCTGTGGGATGAAAGTTGCCAATCTGGCGCCGTGCATGAAATCCCCAAATCGAGCTCATGGTAGAAAAATATGTTCGTTTGCGCAGGAACTTTGACCCTAGCGGAGTGTCTGTAGAGACCACCTTGGCTAAACGGGGTGACGGGTGTAGTACAGGTATCTCGAAGAAGTGTAGTAGCATTGATTTGGGCCATCAATTCTTCCAAGTACTCGCCAACGCCTTTCAACCAAAAATGAGTGAGAGGGATGGACGGTCCGTGTCGGTAGAGGTAGACCTCGGGTTTCTCGGTAGGGACGAGGTGAGGGGGATCGGATTTCGAGGGTAAGTGATGCGAGATTGGTCAAAGAGGACAGGCCAGTGATCATCGCCTCGGGTGTAATGTACACATGGGGGGGAATCAAGAGCAATCTTTCGTAGTCGTTTAAGATCTTGATTCTTTTCCATAATGACTATTTATAGCCCTAGTGCATACCAATACAAGATAAATATCCTTGAGGCGAAGCTTGATAAGCTCACCGGTATGGAGAAGCGGTTCAGATATAAGGTCGGAAATGGAATGCCCTCCAAGTGGAGTGCTTGCAGACGCGGGGCAACTCAAGAATGAATCGGGAAGGATAGGGACCTGGGCATCAAACGACCACAGCATCAGACGAGTCAGAGCCGGGAATGAATCTTGCGTCACAGTTGCTATGGCAAATCTTTCCAGTAGGGAGCTGGGGACATCCTCGAGGGCGATTTCACATATGCGATCGTTGTGAGTGCGGCAATGACGTTATCCATCCCGTTCGACGTCAGATGATAACACTCTCGTATGGGGGTTGGCAAGTCTGGCCAGACATCTAGAGCCTTCACCAGAGGGATTCTGCCAGTGAAGAGAAGTCGCAGATTCAGGCGACAACGTGATGCGAACGCAGTTTGCCGCCATCTACGACAGGCGTGGCCAAGCTTCTGTCGGTCGAGCCTCATCCACATAGAAAATCTAAGAGGACGTTGGTGGGGGGCGTGCTGATTGTTGCGGAACCTTCGTCGCACAGTCCAGTAGTCATTGTAGGATGCGGCACAATCGCTGCGGTTGTACCGCACAAAGACGTACGACGTCGGATAGACAACCCGGTAGGAAATAATAACCGAGCTACGGTGGAGGCTTAACGGACGGTTTGATGGCGGAAACACGGTTGGGACTGAATGCCTAGTATGCGAGACTTGGTTTCTTCAGCAATGGGACCAACAAGGTTTACTGGACGTACGGGTAAGATGTCATCGGGTGAAAAGTGGAGAACACCGCT
>Ga0137394_10000408_pt1 | contig 30109 bp, 41 predicted proteins | sample czobulk116metaG_FD_108278 | JGI IMG/M metagenome (GOLD analysis project Ga0137394, IMG submission 108278) | Vadose zone soil microbial communities from Angelo Coast Range Reserve, California, USA - czobulk1.16 metaG | ecosystem: Environmental > Terrestrial > Soil > Vadose zone | place: USA... | reverse complement strand
TTTTGCCAGTGTAGAGGTTTCCCATCGCGGTGTTGACATCTCCATTTTGTCATCAGTCGATGGCTATCTCTTCTTGCAAACCTACTGCCCTGGGTTAGACACCCAACTTTCATGGTTACGACACATTTTCACCCAGTTATTGCCTCTCCTCTCTCACATAGACGAACTCGAGCTCTGCAGCGGTTATGATATGCAACTGCGTCGACAAGACTCCACGGTATGGCTGGAGATTCTTAGCCTATTTAGTGACATGCAGATTCTGTCCGTCTACGATAATGGATTAGACGTTGCTCTCGCACGCGTTCTGGGAGGACTCACCGGAGAAAGAGCTGTAGAGATGTTGCCCGTGCTGAACACGCTTGTGTTGAGTGGGTTTGACAATGTCAAACCTTTATTAAAGCCATTCATTGACGCGCATCAGCTATCAGATCACCCTGTTATAGTATCTTGAAGACTTTCTTATAGTCGTGGTTGTTTTCAGGTCCTTCTCAGTCGCACTCCTCCAACGTCGTGATCACATTGTCCTTCGACATCCCACAAATAGTGTTTGACTGGCGCAAGGATTATCCGTGTTGCGGAATAAATTGCCCTTCAGATCGGCGTGCGGTTTGATGGGCGGACACGATGCCAGTGGTTGGACTACTCGTGCTGGCAAACTTCGACAAGGCATCACTTGCGGTACGCCGTAGTTTCTCTTTTTTCTTTCTCTTTCCTTCTCTTTATTTTTATCGCGCTGACTTTTCATTTGCTGTCAGCGATAGTCGTAGTACTTTAGGGTTCGATTTATGCTGTGCGGGAGCGGGAGCTGTCGGGCGTGGCGGAGATCTGCAAAGAAGAACTGCGCTCAATGCTTCTCAGCACTCCGAGAGTATATCTAGGACAGGGAAGAGTACTGGATATGGTTAAGTGGCAGAGAGCGACCTACTGGCCCACATGGCCCACAATAGTAGTGTATCCGTTCCCTGACTCGAATTCCTTGCACAGCTCGGCGTACTTTATTTCTAACGGCACGCTAAACCTATTTTTCTGGTCACACTCGGAATTCGATGAGGTGCGAGCCGGGTGCCATCATAATTTCAAGATTAAACCAAAGTGGAAGACGACTGCAGAAAGTACAAACATCAGCAGCTAGTAGGACTGTGCGGTGTCATTAATTACTCGTTTCATATCAAGTCGCAGCCTCTGAACCCGACCACCTCACCGCCACAGGCTGCTCCGATAGCTGGCGCGCGTCGATGAAAGGTTTCAACAACGGGGTCATCAAATGTCCGACCCGATCAAACCCATTCAACCAGAGAGTTTGCACCATTGGCAATACTCCAGCAGCTCTTTCTCTGGTGAGTTCGCCCAGCCCACGTGCAATATGGATCACTAGGTAATACCGGCGTGGTGACCCGCTGACGTACAGAATCTGCACAGCGTTAAATAAGCGAAGGAATCCCAGCCATAGCATGGCGTCTTGCTCGTCTGAGTCGTCTAGTTGCGAGTCATATTGCCGAGAGTGATAAAGATTGAGTTGGCATACACGGGAGAGGAGGGACAAACACTGAGCGAAGATATGTTTGAGCAAAGAAAACTGCCTGTATAACCCAGCGCACTGGAATTTCAAGTAAAAAAATCCGCTGTCTGACGGTAAAATGCTGACGTCAACGTAGTCATCCCCAAAGCGTACATCGACCTCGAAGGGCGGCTTGAAGATTTCGCTGCGATCCATGAACGGGGGGCGTGCATTACGTCGCCACGTCACCAAACGGTTTGAACGAGTGTTGTAGACGCTAGGAGACAACGAAGGACGCACGGAAGTCGAACCCCTTCAGCTCTCAGCTCCCGCTTCCCCATTGTCGGTCCAACGAACGCGCCGACGAAGCCCTTCATAAAGACAGGCCCCGAATGATAATCGATCGATTTGATCCGGTTGGCTTGTGGACGTGGGTTGTGCTTGTGCGGCGCGGCTCAACATCTCGCCGCTTGATCGTTCCTTGGAGCGTACATGCGTATGGCTCCTGGTGTCCAGTGTGGAAGGAAAAGGGACAATTTCGGTGCGGAATTGAGTCGCATTGGTTGCTTGCTTCGTCGCGGTTGCGGCGGCGTGGCAAGAAAAGTCCGGCGCGTGTTGAAGAAGCTCGCTCTTATCTGGCTGTAATCAAATCGATTGATTGTCTTCATGCCTGTCCACACCTGAGCGATCCAGTACGTACAGTATGATGTGATGTTTAACGCCGGCAATCTGCCAACACGCGGTCACGTGATAGAGAGCTCTAAGCGAGCGCGTACTCGCCTGACTGCGTAACGTCGAGGGCGCCGCTGCCCAAGTTCGAGATCAGCCCCAGAGTGTACATCGAAGGCGACACCGCCCAGCGCCATATCCTATTCCTGATCCGGAATCAAATCCATGGCCGGAGCGAGAAAGGTGCTTTCGTACAGATACGTCCAGGGGACGTCATCAGCACATTCCCTCCACGACGACGACGACGACGACTATGGCGACGGCTACCAGGAGGACATAGATGACAATTATGATGATTATGAAGTTGAAGAACCACGGGTTGTGCCTCAGGGACACTCTCCTTCTAGGACACTCCAGTACGCTTTGGGCTCTTCATCTTCTCAGTTGCCCGGTATTCCAACATTTGATTCAATCGCCGAAGCCGTCACAAACCTCCAAAGCCGTTATGTCGCCCCTTCGTCCTCTGGCCCCACTGCCGCTCCTCCCCTTTCGAGTGCCGGCGCGCACACACAAACATATGAACGCCCACCGTCAGTCGCGTCCAGTGACACCTCTTATACGGTGGCGACGGATTACGCGGCGCCTGCCAAGCTCAGGCAGCCACATCATTTTCAACCTGGTACTCGCCCAATGTCTCAGAGGCCACCGCTTCTGCCTACCATCGACTCAGGAGAGCCTCTCCAATGGGATAATGTGGACGTCATCGAAGAGCAAGAAGATCCTTTTTCGGACGGCTCGCGATCTCATCAAGGACCTATGACCTTGTATACGAGCAACGCATTCCGGCGCCGCTCCCTGGACTCATCTTCCAGCCATGATCGCGCGAGTAGCCTCGCACGAGAGCAACCCCTGCATGACCATCCGCCCCGCCCACCCTCGCAGCTTTCCGCTGCGACTTCCCAAAGTGCTAGTACAGGTTCTGGTAACAGGGGCCCCTCCCCCGTCAGCAGTGTCACACAATCTCAATGGCATGTCGCGCAGTTGCCTGCCTCTTCACATGATAGAATGGTGGAACCTAGTGTTGGTTTGGTGTCAAGGCACAACCCAGTTCCGCTACCTCAGCATAATCCGTATGATCCACTCCAGTCACAAGCTCTCACACCTCCCATGAATCGCATCGTCCAGCGTCGCTCCCCGCTGAAGCCGGTCTCTCCCATCGACCACTTCCGTCATGATACCGAAGCATATGCATCTGGGAGGAACTCGCTTTCTTCTTACATCTTCACTCGATCTCAATCGCGTTCTCCTACGCCCGCTGTCAGCGATGACGGCTACGAAGCAGTCAGCGATGTCAGCCGACATCAGACCGGGACATCTTACTACGCCGACACTCAACCAACGGTTATGTCTCAATCTACCGGTGAGACGGAAGACGTAGATGAGGAGGAATATGATGAAGAGACACTAGAAGGAGACGAGGGTTATGGAAAAGGAGAGGATGACACAAAGGAGAAGCCAAAAGGAAAGAGCAAATTCCAGGAATTTCTCGCCAAGGCACGCGGTCAAGGTGATGCATTCCTGAATCAAGCGCTGAAGGAGAAGCCCGAGACCCAGCCCCAAAGCATCTTTGCCGACCCGCGTCGTGTAGTGTTCCCGGATCCGGCGTCCACCATGTCCGATGTTCCTGGGACACCCGTCGAGACGCGTCACTTTGGACCTGCACCAATTGGGCGTGTCGCACGGCGGAACAAAACGACAAAACACGTACCGCTCACGAATGGAAACCTTGTCTTGGACCTACCTGTACCACCGAAGCTCGTCTTACCACGCTCTGGCCACCCTGAAGTGATGAAGACGAGGTACACGGCGGTCACATGCGACCCTGACGACTTTGAGAAGAAGGGCCACTTTTTGCGCCAGAATCAGATGAACCGCCGCACGGAGTTATTCATCTGCATAACGATGTACAATGTAAGTCGTTGAATGCAGCTCGTGAACCTGAACAGCGAGGCTGAATCACTCCGCAGGAGGACGAGATCCTTTTCTGCCGGACGTTATACGGCGTCATGCGCAATATTGCGCATCTGTGTACTCGTAAAAACTCTCATACATGGGGAGTTGAGGCGTGGAAGAAGGTGGGTCTCAGCATACGCGTCAGCCTGCCGTGCTAACCTCGGTCCAAGGTGGTTGTATGCATCGTTGCAGACGGTCGTCGGAAAGTGCATCCACGTGTACTCGATGTCTTGACCCTTCTTGGCGTGTATCAACCTGGCGGGCACATGCGAAACGTTATTAATCATAAGCCAGTCACCGCGCACTTATTCGAGTACACGACATCGTTCGCGATCGACCCCAATTTACACTTCAAGTATCCCGACAAGGGTATTGTACCCACGCAGATCATCTTCTGTATGAAGGAACGAAATCAGAAGAAGATCAACAGCCATCGGTGGTTCTTCAATGCGTTTGGTTCTCTCTTACAGGTAAGACATCCCGTAGAGAGAACGGACGAACACTGAGAAGTGATGACAGCCGAATGTATGCGTACTTCTTGATGTGGGTACCAGACCAAGTCATAAGAGTATTTACCACCTGTGGAAGGCCTTCGACGTGAATTCGAACGTGGCTGGCGCATGTGGCGAGATAGCAGCGTATAAGGGCAAGAACTGGTCCGCGTTATTGAACCCGCTAGGTAAGTCGTTCGCGCTTCCGATGTGTTTGTTGGGATAATAGATTACGGTCTCCAGTCGCCGCCCAGAACTTTGAGTACAAAATTAGCAACATCCTAGACAAACCCACCGAGAGCCTATTCGGTTATATCAGCGTCTTGGTTAGTCATTATGACGTTTCGAAATTCCCTTTTTTGAGAACGTCCTCTTTAGCCCGGTGCTTTCTCTGCGTATAGGTATCATGCGCTGCAGAATGACAAAACTGGGCGAGGACCGTTAGCCTCATACTTCAAGGGAGAGGTTCTACATGGCCGAGACACAGACATCTTCACTTCGAATATGTGTGCGTCAGATGGCCCAGTTATATACAGCGATATGACTGACTGTTGGACGCAGATCTCGCTGAGGATGTATGTCACCATTAGATCACCTGGAACACATGTTGAGCCCCTTCATAGCGAATATTGTGCTTCGAGCTAATTGCAAGGGCTGAGTCTAATTGGTGAGAGCCCGACGAGTCTCATTTCTTCTGTTGTGTATCGATCATATCTCCCCCAGGGTTCTTCGATATGTCAAGAGCGCCGTTGGAGAAACAGACGTACCGGACCGTCTTCCTGAGTTCATTAATCAGCGCAGGCGATGGCTCAACGGGTCGTTTTTCGCTGCGACCTATGCTATTGCGCACGTCGGACAGATGTTGTCCTCGGGACACAGTGTCAGCCGCAAGGTCGCCCTTTCAATCCAAACATTCTACAACGTCATCAATCTGATTGCCTCTTGGTTCGCCATCGTGAGTATCATCGGAATGGCTCGTCTGAGATAACGCTGACAGTCGTATCTGCGCCTCGATGAAGGGAAACTTCTATCTATTCTTCGTGATTCTATCTTCGTCTCTAGAGTCACCCAGCTTCCATATGCACCCTATCCGATATTTAAACTCTGTTGTACAGGTATCGTCTCCCAACAAGAGCAGGTATTATTCGTCCTCATCTGAACTTATTCTTAGTACCTCTTGGCTTCCATCGTCATTGCTTCTTTCCTGTTTTCCATGGGCAACAAGCCACGATCGTGAGCTCCTTCAGAATAACGGTAGCCTTCTCTCACATTGCGTTTAGCGCGAAATGGAAGTACAAAACCGTCGCAATTATCCTCGCGTTGCTCATGGTCTATCTCCTTTTTGCTGCGGTGGAGTGCGCAATCCAAGCAGCAAAGCAAGGAGGGACAGCGTATCAAATAATGTGGTTTAGCATAATAATAACCTACGGAGGTGAGCCCCAACATTCGTGCTCCAGACACCGTTCATTAAGTTTACCATCTTTGCGCAGCCTACACCGTGGCTAGCTTCCTGGCCTTTGATCCGTGGCACATGTTCACTAGTTTTATACCTTACCTTCTATTATCTCCAACTTATATCAATATTCTCAACATGTAAGTGATTTGTCGTCGCTGGCCTCGAGATGAGCTGAGTCTTGACTATACGTTAGTTATGCATTTGCCAACCTAGATGATGTACGTTCGGCCAAATCAGACCCGTTTTCTCTGCCACTAATCAATTCGTTAGATCTCATGGGGAACAAAAGGAGAAGACACAGTCGAGATGGATTTGGGTGCTATCATTCAAGACGCGCAATCGCGCGTGGACGTCGAGATGATCACCGAGGAAGCTGATGCCAACGCACTCTACGACGAAGCGACCAACAATTTGAAGTACCGGACACCTGTGATACGTGCGGAAGACAATCGCGTCCTTGCTGTAGAAAAAGAACAGGCCGCGAAGGATTACTATGCCAGCGTACGAACGAATGTGGGTTACCTATCGTCGTTCTTGTAACGCGCCGCGCTTGCTGACCCGACGTCTTTGCCCAGGTGCTGCTTGCATGGGTCATATCTAACGTCCGTCATTGGCGGTCTTCTCTTAAACCCAAGGAAAAACGTCGTTTGCTAACTTTTATGACAGGGCCTACTCCTCGCTGGAATCTTGGGTGGCGGCCAGTCCGTCGATACTTTCAAACCCGGGGGTGGTATCACGGCTGCAAAGGCGTATATGACGTTCGTGTTGGCTTTCGTCGGCTTGACCAGCATCATAGTAAGTTCCATCACGTTGGCTTAGATTGCGTCGCCGTCATGCTGAAGAAACATTATGTTATGTAGCGCTTCCTGGGCTGTATGTGTTACCTGATCGCGCGTGTATTCACTGGATAGAAGGATAGGACATTCTATGGATAGATATGTTTATGATCTGTTTGTAATTTTTCTTTGTTTCGCCCTCTTCGATTCGACTTCCGGGCAATGCGAGGATCGATTGTTATTGTTCTCGTCTTCTCTTCTTTCCCTTGACTGGGTCGTAGGATATTGACAGGGCTTAATTCCCATGGACTTTTCGTTTCACCCACGCTCAATCAATCACTGGCAGAGATAGCTACCTATATTCTTCTTTGTGGTCGCAGGGCTCAGCCAAGCACAATATCCCATGGCCACCCTCAGGCTGTAGGGTATTCGAGGACAGCAACGATTAAATACTGTGTCTGTTTCCAGGCAGCTCTCCGTGCGATCACGGTCAAGGCACCCGAGCATAAAAAAGGTGCACGCACACTGTCTGATCTTAAGGATAATATACAGTACAGCGTGTCGTCGAACCACGTTCGAGAGAACAAACGTGGTTCGACAATGCATTGTATTGTATTCACCGCTGCAGTTTGACGACACCCATCAGCGAGTAGGCTAACACAGATAAAAGTATCCAACACTGTGTGGGATACTCTCATCTGTGTTGGCATCCTCTCCGATGGAATGGAGAGCAGGAGCCCAATCAGAGCCGATTCTCTAACGTTGTATCTCGGACGCCATTATCATCATCGACTGACGAATGTTAGCTGAAGGCTCTGATTGGACTCATGCCATTGCAACGACACCTCTGACTTTTGTGGGTAAGTGTCGGTCTATAGAATTTGGCGCGGCGCTAGAAAAATTAGGACAATATTGCATTGTAAAAAAATGGAAGCACATGAAATAGTCGTAAATCCCATTAGCTATATATCAAACTACGCACTGACTGGGGCGTAGGCCCCGTCCGCTACATAATCTCGTCCAGCGTCATCTCATCCTCCCCCAGCGGCGGCAAATGCTTCTCAAAGCCCCCGCTGAGGCCGACGATGCTCCGTCCGGATAGCGGATTCACGTTTTCGCTATGCGTCGCGACGAGGGGCATGCGCCCGACGCGGGTCACCGTAGTCCGCGGCTTTCCCTCGGCGGGCACGGCGAGGTACAAGCTGAGCTCGCGACGGAGTCCTTCGATCTGCGCGCCCGCGGCATCGCGCTCGCGCGTTGTGACAATTAGCATCTGTACGAAGAGAAAACGAGAAATGGATCAGAACTAACGTGGCCAACCCACGCGAGAATGTGGCAGAAAACAACGCACCTGCTTCGTCTCGGCCAACTCGCGGCGGATCCGGTCGAGGTACACGATACGCTGCGCGGGGTTGTTGTGGGCTAGGATCTCGGCGTTGAACTGGCTGAGTCTGTCGGCTTCGCTCTCGGCGAGCTCGTTCCGTGCGGCCAGAACTCCGACCTCGTCAACGAGCTTATGATACGCTTCTCGATACCGCTCAGCGTCCGTCAGGTCAACCGTCAACCTGAATTGCGCACGCATCAGCACAGTCAAACAAAGGATTAGGTTGGTGGACCCACTGGTTGATCTCGGCCCGGAGCTCCTCCTCCGCCACTTTGCTCTGCTGCAGGCTCGACGCGAGTCTGGTAGCCGTCTCCTTTCCCTTCTGGAGCGCTTGCTTGAGTGCAGTAGTCTCCTCCTTATTCTGAGACCTGACCTCTTTGACTTCCTGCACAAGCGCCGCTTCTCTCGTTCTAATAGCGCTCAGCGAACTGGAAGCTTCCTGGAGCTGCTTCCTCGTCGACTCCAACTCGGTCCGCGCTACATGCAGATCCACATTCGTAACGTCCTGGAGAGCCTTCGCCGTTTGCAACTCGATTGCCCGGGTCTGCGACACAAGTAACTCCGCGTCCAGCTCAGCGCGTATCGCAGCACACGACGCGACGAGTTCGATGTTCAGACGAGAGTAGAATCTGGCAGAGCGGCTCTCGCCAGAAGTAAGTGCTCTCTGGATCTCGAGCTCGGCGAGTAGATGATCTTTCTGGGATGTGGCCAGGATATCGACGAGCACAGCGTGTGTGGAGTCAACCCGGCCGCTGCGGAGATCTATCCGTGCATCTTGTAATGCGGCAATGAACCAATCCCTTTCCTCCTCGGTGGCACGCAGCTCATCCTCCAGGAGACCGTTCGTATCCTGGCTCTGGCGTATGAGACTCGCCAACTCCGCCACCTGCGCCTCAGTATTGGCCAGCTTGCGCTCGACCCGGAATGTGTGAAATTGAAGCGAGTTGTACTCGTGCTGTAGTTCGTCGTGTGCGGCCTTGGACACCGTTTCCGAGACCAGCTGGCCGTAGTGCGTCGCTGCTTGAAGAAGTGTGTCCCGCAGAACCCCCACCTGCCCCACGAGCTCATCCCTCTGTACCTCGCCGTGTTTCCGGTCAGTGCCCAACTCGGCTCTGACCTGAGCGGTCTCCGCTTCGGCTTGTTCAAGTCGCGTTCGGGCCTTGGCGTTCTCGCCCGATCGTCTCTTTTCTTCCTCCGCCTTCGTGCTGACCACGTCGCGCAGTTTTGACTCGACTTCTTCCCTGCGCTTCTTCTCCAAACTTTTAGCCTTTTCGAGTTCCACGATTCGTTGATCCCGCCTGTTCAACTCATCGAGACGAGCGGCAGTCGTAGAATCCGACGTCTGCTTGGTGCGGACTGCGTCGTTGTATTTCGTTTGGAACCCAGCACGCTCGGCCTCTGCGACGCGTAGCTTCGCCCGTAGATCCTTGATTTCGGTCTGGTCTGTAAGCGCCATTCGCTTCAAATCCTGGATCCTCGTATCTTGTGTGTCTACTTGCTTCTTCAACTTGTCGATTCGCGTCAACTGGTCTGCATTGCTTTTCCGCGCGACCGTGAGCTCCTTTGTGACGCTTTCAAGGTTGGCCTGATACTATCCAATAGTCAGGTGACCGCAAGGATACGAAAGAACTAAAAGGTCACACTTGTTTCTTTCCATCAGCATGAACTTTCTCTAGCTGCTCGAGTTTCCGCTGAAGTGCTGTGTACTTGTCCCTTTGCGCCTGCCCACTCTCGAGCATTTCAGTTGTAAGTGGTGTAGGTATTGTAGTGGTGGAGTGCAAGTACGAACAAGCGCAGCGCAGGAGTAAACAAGCACAAACAGACGCGTCGCGTCTTCTAGTCACGTGTCTACGGTGGCCCAGATATCTCGCCTTGCCCCTCGCCTCTGCTCGTTTTTGCTGTGCCCGCCCCCCCCTTCTTCCAAAATGATTTTGCTCAATTCTGGAGATACCGTGTATCCAAATTCTTCCAACTCTTTCACAGCCACGGCATACCGCGCATCCTTCTCCAGTACGCAGCGTTGAATGATCGCCTCATACACCGATAGTGGTGGGAACAGGTTCTCCGCCTTCATCTCTTCCAGGTAGAAGAAAGCATCCTCGTATGTCTCCCCTGTGAGGCACAGAACAATCAAACGCTCATACGTCCTCGCATCCGGTTTGATTTTTGCCTCCTTCATCTCAGCGATGAGCCGATTGCCCAGTTCTCGATGTCGTGCGGAAATGCAACCTGAGAGTAGGAAGTGATATGTGTCGAGCGTCGGCTTGATGTTCAACTCTGAGCACATTTGATATGTCCCAAATGCGCGTTGCAGATCTCCCAGTGCGACCGACGCCTGGATGACGACATTGATGGCTGTGACATCGACGGTTTGGCCCTCGGAATGAAGAGTTTCAAGCGCATCCCACGCAACATCTATAGCATCAGTGCTGACGCGAATTGCCTCGAAAATAGAGTGCGCAGTGTCAAAGTTTGGTTCGATGTTGTGTTGGTGCATCAGAGTCAGAGTTGAGAGTGCTTCTTTAATCCGATTCGTGCGGCAAAAAGATTCAATGATGGGGGCAAAGTGATGTTCCCGTAGGTCAACGCCCATCACCTTCAGAACGCGGAGTACGTCCATAGCCAGTTCGGGAAGTCCATGTCTGCCAGCAGTATGAAGCACCTCGATAGCGCAACCCTCATCTGGCAGAACCTTGAGTTCGTTCGTGACTTTGGGCCATAGATGGAGTACGCCTTCTTTCTGAGTAATGCAAACATGGCAATCAATGCGTGCCTTGGACAGTTTGAAATGGCACTTACATAGAGAGATTCGGATGAAGAGAGCAGGCAGGACACCCAGACATGCATGCCCAATCTACGCACAGAAGACACTTCAAAATTCTCCGCCAGTTCCAGCGCGAGACGCGGCATCCTTCTCCGGGCGGCCAGTATGATCACGTACTCTGCAGTTTTAAGCGTGGGCGTTAACCCACGACCTTCCATCTCGACGAGGAGCTTGAATGCCATTTCCAAATTCAAGTCAGCGAGATACCTTCGAACAAGTAGCGCATAAGTGCCCTCGGTATGTTCTATACCAGCATCCTCCATCGTTTTGAGCACGGACCACGTAGCTTCATGAGATGAGTTACGAACAGCCTGTGTGTCAGATATACAATCTCAACGGCGACCCAAGAGACATGTGGTTTGTCATCGCACCTCCAAAAGAAACTTATACGTTTCGATGTCGGGCATTACGCCCAGTGCCTTCATATCATCCACCAGAGCCCAAGCCTCATCTTCCATCGCGTGCTTCCCAAAAAGTTCCATCGCGGAGTTGTATGTTAGGATATCCGGACGGAGCCCACGCTCCTTCATTTCTTTTAAGGTCTCTACGAGCTTGACAGAATGACCGATGTCGACAGACTGTCCAAGTCTCAGATTGAGACTGACAACCCCAGATAATGGCACGTTGTGCTGCCTAAATGACCATGGTTTACTTTTGGTTCCATTTACCCGGTCTACCTCTTCTCTTGAGGGAGAATGGCCGGTGTAACGTTCCGAGCGATCCTGGGGAGGAGGATGTCTTTGTAGGCGTTTTGAGAGAGGACCTGGTTGACACATGGTTATACAAGGTTCAGGCGAATTAGCGAGAGCAATACCATCTGAGTATTGCGAGGCCTGTACGCCTATTGCTTGTGTAGCCACGCGCTTGGGAGGGAGTGAAAGGGCTGACCTTGGGAGCATGAGGAGATGACGAAGGTAATAAAATGCGAAATCGAATCGAATATGGTAAAGTTCTCAGCACGTGACCGTGAGAGACGTTTTGGCCCGAGCGGGCCCTCGGTTCACTTTCATCCACACTCCCATCCATTTTCCCCCTTTCGACGCTGGACGCGTTCCCCTCTTGGTTTTCCTTCTCTTAATTATGGTATGTTGCGTCGGCCCATCTATCTAGTATTCTTTTCGATCATATCTCCCTAGTTCTATTCTGAAGCTATATTATCCCGACGCGGACCCCTCGCCAAAGTATGGCTCGCCGCACACATGGAGCGAAAGCTCTCCAAAGCTCAGACTCTCCAAACCGACATAGAGCAGTCAGTCGGTACGTACCGGTACATGCTACAATTCGGACCGCGATCGCTCAACGAAGGTTATGTGTAGACGCCATCATGGGTCAAGAGGTCGAGGTTATGGCGCTTCGACTCAGTGGTCAGCTGCTTCTCGGCGTTGTGCGCATCTATAGTCGAAAAGCCAAGTACCTTCTTGATGACTGCAATGAGGCTCTCTTAAAGATCAAGATGGTGTGTGTTCTACTTCAACAATCCAACATTACGCTTACAGATCGGGGCGCCAGGCGTTCCGACCGGGTGTCGTGGACTTAACCGAAGACCAACTTGCTGTCAATCGCAATGCTATCACACTCCCTACCAGTACTCTGGATCTCGACCTTCTACTCCCAGACATAAATTGGTGAGCGTCCTGCTATTCCCAGATACGTTTTCCTCATTACTACTAGGGATATCGACTTCGAGGATCGGGAAATTCAACCTCAGGGGCACCATATGGCTCGTCAAGCCGATATTACCCTTACGACGGCGGACGATCTTCAGTATGGCGTAGATGATAACGGATACGGCTTCGACCTGGGACCCTCAGATGGCATCGGATCACAAGACTACGAGGTTGATCTTGGATTGACTTTTGGGGATGAACCCACCACTCCGCGCGATCGCAGTGAGATTGACGACATGAGCGTGGAAGTGGGTCGTGATGCAGCGCCACCACGAGCACCGCGCGAGTCACTTGATTCGCATCTCCTCAAGCAAGGTGGAGATGAACTCGATATGTTCTCTCATCACAGTCGAGCGCCGTCAGAACACCCGTTTGGCGATGACATGGACTTCGGTTTTGGTCCAGATGCGGGCCTCAACATTGATCTTGACCTTGACTTCGGTGATCGTCCCATTAGTGAAGGAGGCAAGACTCCGGAGCAAACCCGGTCACCCTCTAGAGCCTGTGAGTAGAATTGAGTTGCCTGTCCTGGTGTCGCTTCTCAGATTATGCACAGCTTCACCGTTGAGCGAAGTACCTGTAACTCCGCCTGCAGACGTCGAGATGTTAGAACCCGTCGTGGTTGTCGGAGAACAGCCAGAGCAGCCCGAAGAACAGGTGGTGGAGGAAAAGCGCAAGCGCAAAAAGAAGCAAATTTTTGATGACCTTACCGAGCTAGACGGTCGGGGTCGTGGTGGTCTAGGACCGCTCAACGCCATAGATGTCTCGTCTATTCTCACCGATCATCAATACCTTCCACGCTCCGCGGTCGTTATGCGCCTTCTCGAAATTCGCGAGGATCCCATCTCACACTTCCTCCCGACGAAGGTGACACCAAATGGCACATTTTTCTTTGCCGGACCTCCAGGCATCGCACCCGAACTGCAGGAACTGTTCATGCGTCCAGTCGCGACTTACGTTCCATCCAGCAAGCGCAGAGGTACATCACCAGAGAAGCCCCCAAGCAAGCGCGCGCGGCTCGAGCCAGAGGGCGAAGGTAGCGTTATACTCGAGGATGAAGGCGAGCCCGGACAGGCGCGCCGCGCTAGCGTCGCACCAAGTCAGGGTGTTGGTAGCGAGGTGCTCGGTCGTGAGAGCGTCGGCCCAGGATTCGAGTTTGACAACACCGGGCTTGGTATGGAAGACTTCCAGATGGACATTGGCAAAGATGATCTACCACCCGTAGAGCTCATCCGTGAGAAGTCGGTCGCACCATCGGAGCTTACTCGCATCTCCCGGACGAGCACCCCTGCACTGGAAGAGGGCGAGGAAACTTATGCAGACCTTGAATGCCCCATTGTGGCGTTTGACATGAAAGGTTCCAGTCAAGCATCAGAGACGGATAATACGGGTGCGACCACAGACGGGAAGGGCTTCAGCAAGAACACTGTCCGCGCCCTCGGTATCATCCGCAAGGAGTTGGAACCGGTGGAGGCCGAAGAGAAGGTCATGAGTTTCAGACGCATGGCAACAAAAGTACGTAAATCGTGCATATTCGTATGCTATCTATATATTGATTGCGGCTGGGCCACAGGCAACGCGCCGTGCAGCAGCAGCATTCTTCTTCGAGCTTCTTGTCCTTGGCACGCGCGACTGTGTTCAAATATCTCAATCGGCGCCGTTTGAGAACATGGAAGTTCGCTCGAAAGCCAAACTATGGGAACGTCAACGTCACGGATCTATCGCCCCATCTATATCTTCATCTATGGGCTTGTAAGAGAGGAAAGCGCGAACTTTGCTTATTTTGGATTTGTCTTTGCCTTTTTTTTGTTCTTGTTTTGTTTTTACGATCTTGATGCGAACCCCCCCTCGAACCAGCGATACCTTCCTCCCCTCTTGCTTTGTGCTTTCTCATTCGGACACAGGTCCCACAGTACTAGTCGCTACTTACGCTATTCCTTTGTGTCTCTCCTAAGTATAGTGAGTGTGTATGTCGCATCTGTCATTGTCAGTACCTTTGCCCTGTACTCGTAGTACTGCCAGCTTTTGACTATGATAACAGTTATGCACGCTCAGCGATTTAGTAGGTATGAATGCTATCGATCGTGGCACACGAACTGGAGGTCTGTGGTCCCCGATCCTGGGTCCGTATTTGTTTTCAGACGCGTGAAGGAGTAAAATTAGTGATGCATGGATGGTGTATGTATATGTGCTATGCCATGGTGGCAAATGAGCCGTCCTACGCGACCGTCGAGGGCGCTCATGCCCCCGGCTGTGGGTCTCACCACCACCCCCATCTCTGCGCAAATGCAGCGCGCACGACCGTGATATGCCGCCCGGCGCTTGCGTCTGGCAACGGGCATCACCTCTACTACCCCCTCTCATGTCGAGCGCTCGCAAACCCAGCCCCACCTCAGCTACCGCCACCCCCGTTCAAGTTTTTACCACCTCCGTACTACACACACGCCGTCTGCGTATTTCATATCCATACCCTTTACGCTTACACCGAGACCACGTCGCCGAGTTTCTCAACGAGGGCGCGCGATGCATCGTCCGCTTTTCGGGCTACCGAGGCGCGCCGCGCGCGAGCGATTCGAGGTGAGCCCTGTGCCAGTGAGGGCGCCGGACACTCACTGCGGACGCGACGCGACGCGAGAGCCTCCGTCGCCATCGCCGTCCCTTGATCACGTATGAGGGTGAACAGGACGGTGTACGAGCAACGAGCACATCACGTCTCACGCGATCTCACGTGCCACCGGCGTCATGATGGCACCACTTCCGGCTGTGACTGATACACCTGGTACAGTAGGGGGTGGTCGTTCACGTACACATTCGCGTTCCGCGGACAGCCGCGGCGCATCGTTGTGCAGGCCTCGGCGTGGTGACAACGGCAGACGGGAACACTGGCACGCAGGAAGGGAAGTGAGGTCTGAAGGGCTGTCGGAAGAGATTTGGTGAGATATCCCCGAAATCATCCGTCCACCAATCGGCTACCTGCGGTCACCGGTAATGCGTAAGAGGTTCTTTTTTTGTTTCACCGAAATCGAAGACCGAAGCAGGTTTGGTTTTACCACTTTGACGCTGGAGGTCAGCGGTCAGGCTGGCGTAGTGTACTGTATTCCCTGAAGTTCCAAAAAAAAGGCATTGTGCTGGCATAGTACTGTACACCCCGTAATAGCGAAAACAAAGACCAAAAAGACGAAACAGGATACCAAGGGGATAATAAAATGCGCAAGAAAGGTGAGATCGAGACGTGGCAATAGTACTACTAGTGCCCGGTAAGAAAATCGCGTGTGTATACGCGCAGGCTATTGATTTCCCAATAGGCCTCACTGAAAGAGGCGGGGTTGTTGTTGACAACTGACGAAATGGGGGGCGTAGATGAGTCCGGCAAATCGAACGGTGTATGCTAGTGTATGGATGCTTACAGTTCTCACAGGTGTCTATACCACAACCAGATGACGACCAAGTATTGCCAGCCCAATCACCCTGTGGAGAAGGAATATGCTCAGACGTGCCCGGGCAGAAAAACACGGGACCGGGAAAAGTCGCTTACGCAGAATGTCAAGTCGAAGACCATCTGATGCGCATCAAAGAATTGGTCGTAACCGCAAGAGCTCGGGTCCAGAGGGAAGTTCGCGGCGGGCGCACCCCAAGTGGGGTTAGGGAACAGCGGTTCTCCCTCGAACACCCCGCCATCGGAAATCTCTTTTGGGACGTCGGGGCTGTCTCGTGGCCAGAACCAGATTTGAATGCCGCAATCGCGCGATTTCAACATGACGTAGTATCCGCCACTGTTGAGGTTAAATGATGCGCCGTAGGACAGGCCACTGTTCAACTGAACGCCACACCCTTGGTTGAAGTTGGCAAAAGCGTTGCAGTCGTTACTGAGTGTAGTTCTGCGGGGCCATTCGTGAAAAAAAGTAGGAACTTAGGGTCCCGAGAGTACACATAGGAAAGGAGACTCACCCCGACTGCTCCCGGTTAGGGGGCATCGTGCACCCTGGGAGTGTGTGCAAAGTGACTTGGTTCTGCACGTTCTGATTGACACCTGCGAGAGGGGAAGCATGTATGCGCGCGTGAGCGATTCGGAAGGGGGAAGGGGGGAGACACAATAAAGAGGGTGCGCGAGTGCTTGCCTTCGATAACGTCAATTTCGCCGCCGGTGGGCCATGGACCCTGTTTGCTCAGGGTCCAGAAGGCGGGCCAGGTTGCGCAGCCGTAGGGCATGTGCTGCAGGTCGAGGACGAATACCGCCTCGTCGTACGCGGTCTGCGAGGATATGCGTACGCTGTCGCGCCCACGCGCGGTCGGGCTAACGATGGACCAATCGTCGGCGCGCATGATGAATGTATTTCCGACCACTAAAGAGAAACAAAGAAGTCGGTCCGAGTCGGTGTTACGTTACGGCAGTCGGCGGGCTCGAGAAGGGAGACGTACCGCTCGTCAGATTTTTGCTTTGCGCGTCTGCTAGGCTCACGTAGTTGACGCGGCCGTGGGTCGGGTCGTCGGCGGTCTCCCAGTTCCAGCCTTGGAAGAAGTCGGCGCCGGACCACTGGTCCTTGAGATAGAAGATGTTTGCTCTAGCGAGTTGTGTGAGAGAGTGTGAGAGCGCGGCGAGGAGGAACGCATAGCCAGTACGCATAGTTGAGACACGATATTTGGAGAGGGGCCAAAGGACTGTAGCTTCTGAGAGCGTGAAAGACGTAAAGGAGAGACGCGAATAGAGCCAAGGACACAGTGCCAGCCGTATAACGGACTGGACGGGGCAGAGACTTGGGCGGAGTAGCTGGAAGATATGGATCAAGACGGGCAGTTAATAACAACGCACGCGGATAAAAGTTTGGGCAGAGGACTGACAGGTGCACATTGTTTGGCATTCAACTCGATCGATCTTGGGTCCTGACTGCATGGTGAGAATGACGGGGCACCTTTGGGTGGAGAATGCAAGGATGACACCCTGGCTCTGAGGCGATACCATTACGTACCGTTTAATTGGACGCCTTTTCGAGGTTAGCGCTCTCGCTTACAACGTACTGCACTAGCCATGTCATTGCTAGTCGTCGCCAATGCTCATCCTGGGCGTCCCATCATTCAATCTTCAGATCTTCACACTCTGATCGATCAAATTTTGGGATCTTCCAAACTGAATTGGATCACGCCGTAGGCCAGCTAAAGAAAAGGAGAAGAATGCAAAAGTCGACAGTCAGACCCTGCACATACGGAGCAAAGTCAAAAATTTTGTACGGTAACGAAAGCGTACACGGCCATAGGCAAGGGATTGAGGCCGCGAAGATATGTGTATGCGGACTCGGACGCCGAGCCATGGAAGCAACGTAGCGGGAGCAGGCCCGACGGCACCCGACGGTCCGCTGACTCCGAGCCAGTCTTGGCGGTGACTTGCGTTCCAATTCCACTGGCACTGGCCAGCACCTGTCGTCCGACTCGTTGCTCTGGCCGAGGACAAGAAGACGGTTTATCGTGCACGATGTTGACCCCATTGAGCTTGTCATCTTCCTTTCCGCTCTCTGCTGCAGAGTGGGTTTCCCATACATCATTGTCGAAGGCAAGGCTCGTGGCTATTGTTGCCATCAAGGGGTTTCGAGCGAGGATGACAGCGAGCTTGCCACAATTATTTCCGCTGCGAAGGTTGAGACAGTGGGCGAGAAGCCAAAGGTGAGCAATGAAGTGAGTCAAGTGACGGAGTCCAGCTGAGAATTTGTCTCAACACACAATACGGTAAGTGATAAAGTATTTTCTACCATTCGTGTCAGGCTTTGCCGCACAAAACCGACCCCTGCTCACAGCCTGACAGTGAGAAAGCGGCGTAGCCTGTGACATCTCCCACGAGTCCGTGATGTGCAACTACCATATGGTCCATATCCGAGTCGCGTGACGGTGCACGGTGATGGACTGCACGCCGACAGATACCGTACGGTGATTTGTTCCATTGCCAAGGAAAACGGGTCACTCCCTCGAATTTCACACAACACAAGAGCTGAATGCCATGATGGAAGCTGAGTATTCTTCGAGGAGCCCTATCGGACTCGGAGGAAATGATACGGGACTTCAACCGAGCAACAGAACCATAGGGCAATGAGAGGATCGTTGCCATGGTGCAGTGCTTGCGACTTGGGGAACAGGTCTGTTTGAACGTTCATGACGATGGACTCAGCTTACAGCTATGTTCAGTTACTATCTCTGTGCCCGCTAATTCTCACTATGGTTACGGCATATTGACCGCGGTTCTATGGGCCGTAAATAACTTCGCTTCAATTCTCAATTCTCCATCAAGTTGCGGTGTTATTGCTGCCAATCATGTTGGTCAAAAACGAAAGATCTGATACATGGAGCTGGATCCCAAAATTTGTACTAGTCCCTGTCGGTCCTGCTCAATTTGATCCGCTTGCCAGTGTTGGTTCGCATCTTCTCTCCTTGCACCCTCATCTCTCTTATACAGCTGCCACTCGGTCTTCTCCTCTAACCACGTCTGTCCTTTACATCCTTCAGTTCACGTTCTCTGAAACCGCACTCCCTTGATCCCTCTACCCCCGTCTAAATCATGCATGTTGGCTATGCGTTTTTCGCTACGTATTCACTCTCGCTTGTGCAACGCACTGGTGCAGATACCTTCTATCTCAAGGACCAGTGGTCCTGCGCCGACTTCTTCCGAGGCTGGAACTGGGAGACCGACGACGACCCGACCCACGGCCGCGTCAACTACGTGAGCCTAGCAGACGCGCAAAGCAAAAATCTGACGAGCGGTACGTATATTTCCCCACTCTCCACTCACCGTTCGAGTCGGCCCACACCGACCACCATTGCAGCGGATGGAGATACATTCATCATGCGTGCCGATGATTGGTCCATCGTTGATGCATCCGCGCGTGGACGCGACAGCGTGCGCATCTCTTCACAGACAGCATACACCGAGGCAGTATTAGTCCTCGACGTGGTACACATGCCTGCCGGTTGCGCCACCTGGCCCGCCTTTTGGACGGACAGCCAAGCAGGTCCATGGCCTGCCGGCGGTGAAATTGACATAGCCGAAGGCACGCACCCTCCCACCTCCCTTCATCCCCCACTTTCGAATCACTCGCACGCATAATACCTCCCCCAAAGCGTAGGTGTCAACTTGAGCCCGCAAAACCAAGCCACATTGCACACCCTTCCAAACTGTACCATGCCCTCAGCTGGCCCTGGCCAGCTGCAGACGGGGTGTGTCTCCATTTTCGTGTGCACACTCGGGGCCCTCAAATTCTTTTTTCTTTTCATAACGTGAAAACGACCCTGTAGAACTACCGTCAGCGGCAACTGCGACGCCTCTGTCAGCGGCAATCAAGGGTGCGGGGTGCAATTCGACAGTACCCTCTCCTACGGCGCTGCCTTTAACCTCGATGGCGGAGGATATTATGTTATGTCGAGATCGCGAGATAGTGGCATTCAAGTCTGGTTCTGGTCGCGAAACAGCCCCGGCGTCCCACCGGAGATTTCCCAAGGCAGGGGAGAAGCACTCTCTCCTGACTCGACTTGGGGTAAGCCAGCCGCGGCGTTCCCTATGGACCCGGGCCATTGCAATTACGACCAATACTTTAACGCGCATGTCATAATTTTCGACTTGACGTTCTGCGTACGTGCCCCTTTCCCCTTTACCGTTCTTGTACTTTTCGCAAGCGCGACTGAGGTGCTTTCTTCTCCATAGGGTGATTGGGCTGGCGATTCTCATGTCTGGGCGACATCCGGTTGTGGCACGGGCTCGGACTCCTGTGCCGACTGTAATTATACGCCGGCATACAATGTTCGATTGCCAACTCATCTGCTCTCTTTCATCAGACGTCAACAATAACCCCACCGCCTTTAGTGAGGCCTATTGGGAAATCAATAACTTGCGCGTATATACCTCAGGCTGATCTACCTTGGGTATAATACCAGTTGTAGCAACGTCTTGGTTACACTTATTCGGGACGCTTTCACCGTCAAGCGAATCCTACCGTGTTTCACCATTTCATCTCTGCTTTTGCCGTACCGTGACACAGTGCCATCTTTCTTTCCGAGTAACGTTTCGAGAAATACTGTCCCCGGTATGGTGGAGAACAGCAAAAGACGGCCAACAGTTGTGTCTCATGCAGTCACAAGGTGCACTGGCAACTGCCAGTGGGAGTCACCCAAGTGACCCAACCTTGACAATCCTCTGATCTTAGGGTCACTGGAAACCTTTTCTACGCCTTTTGAAACAAGACAGCCTCAGCTGAGGAAAGTCTATGTCATGGTTCATGGACTTTGTCATTGCTCGTACGAGCCCTGGTTCAAACTACTCCTGTTAGTATATTGCCGGCGCCCAATACAACTTTGCCCATGGAATGGTGTCACCGCGTCACCACTCTGCAACGTTCATTCTTCCCTCTTGTTGGACGGTTTTTGCGTGATACAGATCTAATCCTACGTTGACACTTCATGTCGCTATCATGGTTCGTACTCTGCATTGACACAACATCCCACATGTGCCAGTGAGTGAACTGAGAACGCTTCCGAACCGAAACATCGTTACACCGAGAATAGAAGAGACAGGAATGCTCCTCCTTGAGCCGTCTTCTTTTGTTGGCGATGTCATCTCTATAGTCCTGGGCTTTGTGTGTTCCCGTAATTATTGGATGGACTTCAACACTGTTTCCCCCAGGCGTAAGGTGAACTGCTGTTCCACCATCTCAGTCCAGACTGGCCGCCGTTGTCGAAAAGTTTCCGGACTAAGGAATATGAGGTCTGGAGGCATTCTCCTTTCTTTTCGTCTGCGTTTCGGTATCTTATAGAAGTCTCATTGCATTACCGTAGCTGATTCCAATAGCTAGATTGTCCTAAATGTGTGTTATTGCCCTGCATCATGATGATTGTGCTCCCAAAATTTTCGCCCGTGCCCTTCGAAGTACCCGTCTTATTTGCAAGGACTTGCCGTGGCTCATATTTCTCGCGCTCATGCTGTAAAACTTCTCGTGCTTTTGGCTCTGGCCCGCGACCATTTCTGAAACATGCCTGCTATGGATACGATAGGCGAGGAGTATAATGGCTACCTGTCTGAAGTCCAATAAGCCCCGAGTTGCACTGGCGGAACCGGACAGACCCGGGCTGGGATTGAAACCTTAAATATGCTACTTGCCTAACCATTGCCCACCGAAACACGAGTCATCGTCTTCAAGCATCTTCCACTAGCATCAATGGTGAGCATTTAGCTTTTGTTTGGCATTCGCCAGGGTACCCGGAGCTCTCTGTGTACAATTTCTGTTGAGACTAGCTCTTTTGGAGCTGGATGGTGAGTGCGGGGTCCCGGATGTGATTCAAAAGACGCTTATTGACCCTCTTCTGTATAATATAGACCGCCTCATGCACATATGAGAAGAATTTCCTTCTCTGTGGGGTGTGATGGCGATGATTCATTTGCTGGGCTTGGTGTACCAAGCAGTAGAGCTCCGGGGAGCCTTGCGTTGTCGACGGTCCCCACCGTGACTCGTGACTGATGCCCCCGTCTCAATGACCAGCCTCCCGTCAAGAAAGGAACTGGAAAGAAGCCCGCGGCTGCACCCTTTGGCGCCAGCAAACCCACCAAGGCTGTAAAGAACCCGCTATTCGAAGCTCGTCCCAAGAATTTTTCCATCGGTATCATCCCTTATCTTATTCTCCCTCCCTCCAGCACTAATGATACGGATGTTTAGGTCAGGATATTCAGCCGAAACGTGACCTCACGCGCTTTGTGAAATGGCCAGAATACATCCGCCTTCAAAGACAAAAAGTCATCCTTTCTCAACGTTTGAAAGTGCCACCGGCCATCGCACAGTTTTCACACACTCTCGACAAGAACACGGCCACACAGTTATTCAAGCTACTCGACAAGTACCGTCCCGAGACGAAACAGGAGAAGAAAGCCCGTCTTACGGCGACAGCGACGGCGACTGCTGCAGGTAAAGGCGCTCCAAAGGTGCGGAGTTATTCATGACGTGGCCCTTCAGATTAGAGTTGACGACTCTCTTGAAGGAGACAAAAAAACCAATTTATGCGAAATACGGTCTCAACCATGTTGTTGCTCTGGTTGAGGCCAAGAAGGCGGCACTCGTAGTTATCTCGCATGATGTTGATCCGATTGAACTCGTCATCTTCCTCCCCGCTCTCTGCCGCAAAATGGGTGTCCCATACGTCATCGTCAAGGGCAAGGCCCGCCTCGGCACTGTTGTCCACAAGAAGACGGCAGCTGTAGTCGCCATCCAGGAGGTTCGCAGTGAGGATGACCGCGAGCTTGCCACAATCATCTCCGCTGCGAAGGCTAACTTGTGAGTATCTTCTGTAATGAACTCTGTCGCATATCACTTATATATGAATATGTTCAGCTCTGACAAGTATGAGGAGCAGCGTCGTGTATGGGGCGGAGGTATTCGGGGCAATAAGTCTGCCGATATGCTTCAGAAACGGGCAAAGGCTGCTGGTCAACCCATAACAGCGGCAGCAGCGAAGAAGCTTTAGGTACTTAGGGGTTTCTACTCGTCTGCTAGGCCATCTATTTTATCACGCATTTCCAATTACCGTATGCTGTTCAACGTCATTCGACTCTTCTTACCATCAATGTATATGGTTATGCAATGCTTGTGGCAGTTGAAGCACATGTCGCCACTTATCCCACTGCACACGCGACGCTGACAGAGGCGCTAGCGCAACATTTTACGGCATCCTGAGCGCGGTTCCGTGTTCCATTCTCCACCAATATTAATCTGCCATGTCAGAATCTTCGGATGAAGCAGCTAAAATGCGGGCTGGTTGCTGTCCCACTCAACTGAATTAAATCCACCTGTCGTTGGTTCACATCTTCCGCCTCCGTCTGTTATACGGCTGCCGTGTCCCCTGCTCTAACCACGTCTCTCTTTTGCATCCTCTGACGCTGTCAGAAACATACACTCCTTTGATCCCTCTCAGCCCACCGTATTTCAACTATGCGTGCTAGCTATGCGTTCCTCGCTGCACTTTCGCTCTCTCTGACACAACGCGCTGGAGCAAATATCTTCTATCTCAAGGACCAGTGGCGGGGCAATGACTTCTTCCAAAGCTGGAACTGGGAGACCAAGGATGACCCGACCCATGGCCGCGTCAACTATGTGGGCCTCGACGAAGCAAGAGGCAAAAATCTGGCATACGGTAACGTTTTTGTTTTCCCTTCTCCCGATTGCGGCACCTTCTCCGCTCCCTGTGTTCGAGTCGATTCACACACGACCGGCCGGGCGACCGGTCTTTTTCCAGTGGACGGAGATAAATTCGTCATGCGTGCCGACGATTGGTCCATCGTTGACGCATCCGCGCGTGGGCGCGACAGCGTGCGCATCTCTTCGCAGACAGCGTACGATGAAGCGATATTGGTTCTCGACCTGACACACATGCCTGCCGGCTGCGCCACCTGGCCCGCCTTTTGGACGAAGAGCCAAGCGGGTCCATGGCCTACCGGGGGCGAAGTTGACATAATCGAAGGTACGCACCCTCCCGTCTCCCTTCATCCCCCACTTTCGAATCACTCGCACGCATAATACCTCCCCCAAAGTGTAGGTGTCAACCTGAACGTGCAAAACCAAGCCACTCTGCACACCCTTCCAAACTGTACCATGCCCCCAGCTGGCTCTAGCCGGCTGCAGACGGGGTGGGTCTCCATTTCCGCGTGCACCTCGGCACCCTCGATTCCTTTTTATTTTTATTTTTATTTCTTTAACGAAAAACAAAACTCTGCAGAACTACCGTCAGCGACAACTGTGACACCGCTGTCAACAATAACCAAGGGTGTGGTGTGGACTTCGACAGTACTCTCTCCTACGGCGAGGCATTTAACCTCGACACCGGCGGATATTACGTCACGTCGAGATCGCGAGATTGCGGCATTCAAATCTGGTTCTGGCCGCGAAACAGCCCGTGCGTCCCACCGGAGATTGCCCAAGGCGGGGGAGAAGCACTCTCTCCTAACCCGACTTGGGGTGAGCCAGCCGCGGCGTTCCCTATGGACCCGCGCTATTGCAATTACGATCAATATTTTGACAAGCACGAGATAATTTTTGACTTGACGTTCTGCGTAGGCGACCTTTTTTTTACTTTGTACTTTTTCTTGACCACGACTGAGGTGCTTCCTTCCCTACAGGGTGATTGGGCCGGCAATGATTGGGACAATTCCATCTGCGGTATACAAGGCACCTGTGAGGACTGTAAGTATCCAGTGGCACGCGCCGGTCGATTGATGAACTCATTGACACCCACTTCAGTTGTCAACGACAACCCCACTGCTTTTAGAGAGGCCTATTGGGAAATCAATAACCTCCGCGTATATACCCCCGATCAATCTTAGATACCTGTGCTTTCACTGTCAAGTGAATCATGCTGTTCCACTATTTCGTACCCAATGTGGTGGAGCGTCAGGGCCATGAATTTTACCTTGGCCACGAACCTCGCGATCACTGGCGACGAACTCGTGAATTCCTGGGCAGTGTGAACGACTTTGGCTCATCGTTTATCCCGTTCAAAAATATCTAGGGTACTCTCCGAGTCCGCATACGACTACAGGAACAGGGCCAGAGTTGGCTTCTGGTCATCGCGAGGAATAAGTGAAAGCGGGGAATTTAGCTCAAGCGCGCGTTATCTATGTACCGCGGACTACGTGTCCCTGTGTCAAATCTTAGGCTGTGTGGCCCTGTTACACGATTTTCAACTTGCCGTATGAAATAGGAGACTAGTAAAACACCCTCCACGCAATTGATTGATGCCCTCACGAGCTTGATTTCTACGACCCGTCAATGAATGCGAATTAGTGCTTCTTACTAGGCTTTGCGTCCACAAGCGCTTGATGGCGCTGCTTGACCATATGCGCATACATTGGATACAAGCCTGTGTAACATACCACCCCTCTCCCATGAGCATCGGGGAGAACGCAAGCACGGATACACCAAAACAGGGGGAAAGAGAGGGAGGCTCACCTGGCCACCACACGAGGAAGAGCACGCCGCGCAGGAGGGCGTAGGCGTCCCACTGTGCGAACGGCAGAATCGAGAACCAGACGGAGATGGGCAGCGTGGCGAGGTTGACGAGGGCCTCAGAACCGGCGCCGATCGGATATAGCACGAAGAAGGTAAAGCAGCGCGCCCAGACGAGCGGCGTGAACTCCCACCCAACGAGCGAGGCAGCATAGAAAGTATACCGGATGACCCCGGTCAGCGCCCACGAGAGCACCATGCTGGCGTAGAACGGGCTACGTTGGGCCTTTTTTGTTTAGTCGCGCATCGGCTGGTTAGGCTGTGTTTCTCTTTCCTGCTTTACGGAAGGGAAAGCGACGTACGGAGAGAAAACGCGCTGCGACGAACCAGACCGAGAAGATCCGGCTGGTGACCTGCATGGCAGTCGTCGGAAGCGGGCTCATCACGAGCCTAAAGCGCGAGTGTAACACCTCGAGCACGGCGACGCTCTGCACCAAGGCGGTCGTAGAGCCGACCGCGTCGTACGTGGTGCACGCGCGCTGGTAGAACGGCACGAGGTGCGGGGGGACGATCGAGGGCACCCAGACGGGAGGGAAGCTACGCGATTTCTTGAGGAATGCGAGGAGGGACGAGGACGAGGACGCGCTCTCGCTCGTCGAGAGGTGCGCGAGCGTGCGGTAGAACACGAGCATCCAACCCGCTGCGGAGAGCACATTGTAGGCGAAGAGGTACGCCTTTACGAGTGTTCCAGAGGAGCTGGTACCACGAGCGCCACCACTACCAACTTCTTTTGGTGTTAGAAGTAGTAGAGGGGAAGCAGAAGATCGCAAGGAGATATGGATATGGTCAGACATTTCCCCTTACATTTATTCCGGCGATTGACTTGTGTTGGAGGAGACACGCGGTTGAAGTCAATGCGAATGAGACGAATGGCGCTGCGGAAGAACTCTTGGCGGCAGAAGGGGCAAACGGGGGCGATACTTGGTGTAGTGTTGTCCAAGATGTTATTGCAGCAACTCAAGCACAATACATGTCCTGAAAGGGGGCGAGGTAGATTGAGCGAAAGTTTTTCCGAAGTAGAATAAAGGGAAAGCTAACCGCATGGGATACAATATGGTAACTTACGAGGACCAAAGTCGTCCATGCAAACGTCGCACGAAGAGCCAGACTCGAGCGTGAGCATGGTAACATATAAAGGAGTGCGTGAGAGCTAGAGAAGACAACTTCCCAAGGGGCCTCACGATGGACTTCGTGGATGAGGGCTCACGTACTCATGATTGTCGGGGACCATGACATGACGGTCCATGCACATGCACAGGCCTCACCCCAAAAATCGGTCAGCTGAGTAAGCTACACAGCAATCTGGGGAAAATCATTTTGTCTAACAACACCAAAAAGATAGAGATGGATTCACCTTGAACTCCACTTAATCCCTAATCAAAAGCAGTTCAATTTGTGGATTTTACTGCAATCTATAGCATTGACCAATTGCGGTGTGGATTACTAAGCTTGACCATCCCAACCACGTCCGAGTCATCATGTCCACTACATCATCGGCTCGAAGCCTGCAGGGTTCACTGCGGCATCACACGTCATAGCCAAGAAAGACAAAGAAAACTGCCACTTTCATGAACTTCAAATTATCCGTGTTATAAATACCATGATGGCAGGTGAGCAGAGCCAATAATAAGGGACGTACAGCCGACCAATATGATTAATGACGGGTTCCATACTAGTACTTGTGACTTGGGGTCAGGTTTGTTTAAATGTTCATGTCAACAAATTCAACTTACTTACTGTATACAGTACGACCCCGGGCTGATTCGCAGATGATAGATGATCTGCTATATACGGGCAGTATGGTATCATACGGCGATCTTGTCCAGCCTTGCCGCTCACCATGTGTCAGCAGTGACGGCACCGTCTGCACACTGACCAGACCCCGCGGTTCCAAGTCTCGTGAATGACTTTCGATTCAAAGTTCCATTCTCCGCCAAGTTGTCGTGTCATTACTGCCATGATCCGACTGCGTCGTAATAAATAGCCGCTAGTTCATGTCTTCTAGCTACTTCGCCCAGGTCCTTGTGCCCCCGTCTCAGGCTGTTATACAACTGGCACCCTAACCAGGCCCTTCTTCACATCTTCTACGCTCTCAGAAACCACACTCTTTCGATCCCTCTCGGCGCCTCGCGTCCCAACTATGCGCTGTGGCCATGCGTTCCTCGCTGCTCTTTCGCTTCTCTCACTGACACAACACGCTGGAGCAAATCTCTTCTCTCTCAAGGATCAGTGGCGCGGCAATGACTTTTACCGAGGTTGGAACTGGGAGACCATAGATGACCCGACCCACGGCCGCGTCAACTACGTGAGCCTAGAAGAAGCGCAAAGCAAAAACCTGACGAGTAGTACGTCTTTTTCGAGTCGCCTACCTCTTCGTCTGCCCGCCATTCGGGTCGACTGCTGTGACACCGACCGACATCTTGTTTGTCTTTAGCGGTCGGAAATAAGTTCATCATGCGCGCCGACAGCTGGTCCACCGTTAGCCCAATCGCGCGTGGGCACGACAGCGTGCGCATATCTTCGCAGACAGTGTACGACGAGGCGATATTTGTCCTCGACGTAGCACACATGCCCGCCGGTTGCGCCACCTGGCCCGCCTATCGGACGAAGAGCCAAGCAGGTCCATCATCTCTCGGCAGCGTGATCGACATCATCGAAGGCACGCGCTTCTTCCGTCTCCCCTTCCAAACCACTCACGCGTGTAGTGCCTCCTCCCGCGCAGGTGTCAACTTGAACATGCAAAACCAAGCGACTTTGCATACTCTTCCGGGGTGCGCTATGCCCCCCGATGGCCCTGACCGGCCCCAGACGGGGTAAGTCTCCTTTCCCTGTGTACGTTCGGAACACTCAAGTTCTTTCTCTGCTTTTTGTTTCGTAAACCATGCAGAACTACCATCAGTGACAGCTGCGGGGCTTCTGCAAATAACAACCAAGGGTGTGGTGTCATCGTCTCGAACAGTGGCCCCTCCTACGGCGCAGCATTTAACCTCAATGGTGGTGGATATTACGTCATGTCCAAATCGCGAGATTACGGCATTCAAGTCTGGTTCTGGTCGCGAAACTGCCCCGACGTCCCACCGGAGATAGCTCAAGGCGGGCTGTTCCAAGGAGATCTGCTCTTTCCTAACCCCACTTGGGGCGAACCGGCCGGAGACTTCCCTCCGGACAGTTGCAAGTACGACCAATACTTTGACGCACACCAGATAATTTTCGACTTGACATTCTGCGTAAGCGAATTCCCTTTTATCGTCATATCTTTTGCTCGATTGTTCTCGAGTACGACTGAGGCTTCTCCACAGGGAGATTGGGCTGGCAATGCTTGGGCCACATCCGGCTGCGGAATGGACACCTGTGATAACTGTAAGCATCCACTGGCATACGACTATCAATTGCCGAACTCATCGACTGTGACTCTCTTTCTTCAGTTGTGAATAATAACGCCAGCGCCTTTAGGGAGGCCTATTGGGAAATCAATAGCTTGCTTGTATATACCCCCGATCAGTCTCGGGTACCAGTAGTGGCTGCGTCTTGATGACAATTATTTCCGGACGCTCTCACCGCCTTCCTTCCATCCGCCGTGCTCAGGCTCGCGGCCGCGCCATTTCTCCGACACCAGGAAAAGGTCACGGTGTGAAATGACGCCATCTGATAATAGTTGGCTTGTAAACAATTCTCCAGCTTCGACCGCGCTGCCCGCGTACGGAACGGGTTGCTTTATTCGCGTACTGCGGAAAAAATAACAAGCCAGTGTCACGGCCCAGCCATGCTATATTGCGACGTTGCGACTACATTGTCGGGTGACATTCACGCCACCTAGTCTCAGGCTGTCAGAGCTGAGGGTCCGATATGTTGGCGACAGAAGAAAATGGTTGGGCACTGCAGGGAGCCACGGCACCAGAATGATGCCAGTTGGCCCTTGGGTTGATCGCCGATTCTATCCTGGTTTCTTACGATGCCAGACTTGACGATCACCGGCAGCGACTGCCAGTGAATGACACGGCAAGTTGGTGCCAGTGGCGAGTTCGGATGCAGGGCCCGAGGACTTATAACTACCTTGAAAGCCGTCTTAGTTCGTCTCTTGTGGCTACACAGCCCACATTCGAGTCCGTTATGTGATTGGCGCCGTGGTATCCTTGGCTCTATCCGTGTCTCTCATTTACACCCTTCACGCTCTCTGAGGAAACCACACTCTTTGAATTTCTCTCGACGCAAGCTCAACGTCTCCCGACTATGCGTGCTGGCTATGCGCTCCTCGTCGCGCTTTCTCTTTCTTTCACACAGCGTGCTAGAGTAGCAAAAATCTTCCATCTCA
>Ga0137394_10000407_pt1 | contig 30112 bp, 42 predicted proteins | sample czobulk116metaG_FD_108278 | JGI IMG/M metagenome (GOLD analysis project Ga0137394, IMG submission 108278) | Vadose zone soil microbial communities from Angelo Coast Range Reserve, California, USA - czobulk1.16 metaG | ecosystem: Environmental > Terrestrial > Soil > Vadose zone | place: USA... | reverse complement strand
CTCTAGCTGGGAGTTCGTCACCACTCTTGATTACGAGTGGAGTATCCTTCGAGGGCGTCGACCGTACCGCTGGACGATAGTGGTTCGTAACTGAGACGCATTTCTTGTCAAGTTTCGTTGCACAGCCCTGGCCTTATCTGTCTGTCTCCTTTGGTAGATCTATTCTGTTACACGCCTGGCCGCTCTCATCGACGTGATACTTTTCCTGGTCGTCTTTAACATTGATGCCACAGCATACAACTGCCAGGTATGTTGCGTCCACCCGTCCGTCTCATGTGTACCTGTGCCCTGACAGGCCACGATCCCCAGGCCGAAGTCACCTTCCAATTCGTGAGCATACCCACCTCCCTTCCACTCGATGCGCCCTGTCTGAGGAATGACCCTTTATCTCTTTCTTTCTATTAGATCTTTGGATACCTGGCCTTTGCTGCTGCTTCTCTCTTGATCGTATTCCGCATGTATGTCCTCTTCTGCATTTCGGGCGATGCGACTATCTTCCCCGAGGCATTTGCTCATAAACCGCCAGCATCGCTATTTGGAATAAGAACAGGTTCATCATTGCGATGGCGACTAGCATATGGTTGGCCAACATTGGGTTCCTCATTCACAGTAAGCATATTCTGTCCCTTCTCCTGCAGTCGTGAGAAATCACCATTCAAATTATGTGATGGCATTAGGTCTCGCGCGGGTGAATAATCAACCAACTTGAGACCATCATGGACGTTCCGGACTCATCTCCATTCCTAGATCCGCGCTTCACGGGTGGCTATAGTAAACACCTGCCAGATTAACGTCCTCGCTACGAAACTCAACACGATCACCACCTGCACCACCGACATTGCCTTACTGCTCATAATGCTCGTTGGCTTGCTCCGCCTGGGCTTCCATGAAACTAGCGTGTTTGGCCTGGGGCATCTCATGTGGAAACAGGTGAGGGTGTCCGCATTTCTCGCTAGCCGTAGTAATTCCTAAATGCCGATAAACTTCCTTTCGCAAGGGTCTCGTTTGGCTCTTCCTTGCCACCATCACCTATATCCCGCCGGTGGTACGTGAAGTGGATTCCATGTATCTATCCTTACGGGCTCATCATGACTTTTGCCGTTGCAGGTGTTCATCTGTTTAAACCTGAACGGTAGACTTTCCTTTTCGTCCAGTCTATCAATTACGAACGTTGATCGAACCTGTTTCCGTGTGAACCACCAGATCCACTCGACTTTGTGAGTCGCTCGTGTCATCCACGAGGGAACGATGACTGTTGGTCTGACACCTCTTCGAAACACAGATGTTCCAGTATCCCCCAATGATCACGTTGGCAATCGCAGCGACTCGAATCTATCGCTCTCTGACGGACTATTCCTCGCAGTCTACCGACATGTAAGACACGATTCCATCCCTTTTTTGGTTTTTGCGCTCACTATGGCTGATGTCATCGAAGTCATAGTGCGGGCGCAACCGACAAGACCCATACCATTGCTTTCGCGACCCCAAAGACCAATCGAGATCCTGCGCAGCTTATCTCTGCGGAGGTGGCCCAACCTAGGATTTACGAACAGTATCAGACGTCGACTAGCCAGAATACCTCAACCGTCTGTGGGGAAAGTTCATCGCAGGACAAACCGGCCAGAGTGGGACTCGACTACGACGTGGAGAGAGGCGCGGGGAGTCGAACATGAGACGCATGAGACCCCACCAGCCCAAAAAAATCTCATAGGGGGATGCATGGAAGATACTATTCCGGCCGTCTGGATAATGGCGGAACGCCGGACATGTGCGACTGATCGTGTACTATTGTTACCTATCTGATTCATCATTCTCATCGTGACACTGTTTCGGATCCGCGCCCAGGCTTTGCACCAGTACTAGTGCCTTGCGACTATGTGTGAAGTAGACATAGAGATGGATATCGCGTGTCCTGTAACATGTTTGAGGACAATCTTTATTATGATCCAAGCCTCTAAGGTACTGTGCGTGCAGGCGATATCGTAAGGACAACGATGCCCAACCTGGGCCAAGTAGGTACAGGTAACGACATACTAAAACGAGCCTGAGAAAGGATGTCTTACTTCAAACCCCGGCGCGCGCTAGAAATGCACAGAACTGAGGAAACATGAACTACAAAGGCAAGCGTCCAAAATACTGTAACTGTAGGCTATGCAGGAGTGGAACTAGGGGGGGATCGATTTGATAAATGATAACGGGTCCCGGTCCGGTATGTACGGATAAGGAAAGCTATTACGTTTGCGATACGTATTAATCCACGTCGGGGAGCGTAATGCATTGATATATTGGTCTTATCATCTATCTTGATGGCCTGTCCGTGGCTTCTATTCAATCGACTTGAAATATCAAATATCATGGACCTTACTTCGCAGGTGGCACGGATCTAGGAATGGAATAAATTCAAGTTAACATCCACACGAAACTTAACATGTTCCTTTCATCACCGACTTGCTTCTCATTATGTTTCGTCGGCTTGCTCCGCACTGCCATTTGGGCTTCCACGATACTGGCATCATATCTGGTCCTATCCAATAATGCTTCCCGTTCGCAAGGGTCTCATTTAGCTCTTCCCGTCGAGGTCCCGTTGGTCGTAAGTGGTGCTTATTCTATGTGTAAGGTGGGATCGCGCGCTAGCCTCGAAACCAGCGCAGCGCACCTCCTCATCCGGCACCCTTCCTCGACCTCGACCTCCTCGACCTCCAGGTCTCAACCGCACCCAGGCTCTTCCGCCGACGCCACAAGTCCGCATCACCCCAGAAACCCAACCACCGACATCGCACAGCATCTGCCGACTCGGGCTGAGCTCCATTCTCGTCCCCCCTCAGGCTCTCCATTCTTCAAGCTATGATACCATTTTAGACTTAGACCTCCCGCTCTCCATTCCCGCCTTCCCCATTCTACTTGGATCATTCACTTTTGACTTCAGCCGCTTCCCTGGCCCTTGTCGCCCTCGCGCCCGTTGTACTCTGTCGCGCGACCATTTAGGTTTATTTTCTTCACTCTTCGCGGGCTGACAACGCCTCCCCCCTTCCTTGCTGTGCGGGTTTCAAGTTGTTGCCGGCAGGATTGCCTTCGTGCGTTCGTGCCTTTCCCCCTCTAACTCTGACTAGAAAGTTCGACTCTGTGTACATACTGCCTCGACCTCGCGCTCATATAAAACCCACACGCCGCCTTGTCGAAAGCGAAGCAACACGTGCGCCCACTTTCCCTCCCTTGTCTCTTTCTACGTGAACCTCTCAGCCCGGGCAATTCTCGCGCCCTCGCGTTCCCTTTCGGGATCGCGACCCGCCTTTGATCTTACCCTCTCGAACTCACTCTTGAACGTTCTGAACCTTCACAGGTTTAGTACTTTTACTATGTATCCATCCCTTCCGTTCATCGTAACTTTGTCGCCGTAGGTGCTCATCAGTTTGAACTTGAACGGTAGCCTTCTTTTCTGTCTGATTACATGAAGGTTGACCGAACCTGATTTCGTTCGAAACACCAGATCTATTCAACTACGTGCGATGCTTGTGTCACCCCGTGTGAGGAAGGGCTGCCGGTCTGACACCACTTTCGACTCGCAGCTGTTCGAGTTTCCTGCAGGGATTACAATATCGACTCTAATCTATCGCTCTCCGATGGACTTTTCCTCGAGATCTACTGACATATAAGACACGGTTCCATTCCCTTTGTTTTTTTATGCACCCTATGGTAGATGTCTTTGAAGTTCGAACGTAACCTTCACACCATTGGTTTCGCAACCTCGAAGACCAGTCTAGATCTTGCCCAGCATAGTCCTTTGGAACCCCTGGAGGTGGCCGTAAATAAGACTTACGAGCAATATCAGACACCACAGATTAGCAAGAGTGCCTCGTCCGTCAACAGGGAAGGTTCACCGAACGACACACCGGCATGGGACTAGACTACGACACGGAGAGAGGCGGGGACAGTGGAACGTGAACGTGATACCAGTATCAAAGTTCTTACTAACTATGTAGTCCATAGAACTCGATTTCATCGCTGTGATCTATCATTGAATGTATGTTATCCATCATTCAGAAAGAATACCGAGAGGCATCCCGAAACATGCTGAACATGTCATGGTGAAGCTGCTGACAGAGCGGATGTGACTGATAGTATAGTATTGATTCAATTGCCGCCCCTGTTTCAGATCTGCGCTTGTACAAGCGCCGCGTTGCAATCATTTGATAAAGTGGGGATATCAATGGATCAATGGATTTCTTCTTTTACCTCTGTACGCCTTGACCTCAAAGCTGCCCGTAGATCTCTTTGGTTTGTTCTACAACTAGACCTGTATCCTCTCATACGCAGAATATCTTTCTGTGCTCACTACAGTACCTTCCTCGATCGGCTGATCGTTGTCATCCCGCAATCGAAATTTGGTCCGATCGGGACAGATCTGACCGCGGCTGCGGCACGCAACAAAGAGAACTTGAACCTCCCGCCGTGGTCAAAGTCTCTATATGTCTATCACAAATCGCGAGCTCATGAGCACTGCCATCGACGGGATTTAGCGCTGACCATAGGCTTGAGATGTTGTCACTCCCGAATCATCTCGCAAACACGGCTGTATTGCGTTACGATAGGACCTGCGCCCATCTCAGCTATCTATGCGCATGAACATTTAGAATGTTAGGATCCGTACAGGAGCGCCACGGGCAACCTGTTTCACGGGGACAAGCTTGCTTGACAAATTGATAAGATGCCTAGCCAAGGTCCCATCATCAAACCTCCGAACATGGGTGTTTGGTTCTCGGGCCCGGGTTTAAGTAGTACACAGCGATCCATTCTCGATTCTGTTTGAAAATCACGAATTACCCCCATACCGTCCAGCCAATGTGTCAGCCTTGCTCATGAGCCACGAACTCGGAACGACGGTGATCAAATCACTCACCCCCAATCGTTCCCGCACTACCTTTTCCCTCAACGCTGTCCTGTGGGTGTGTGCAGCACATATTCGTCCACATGCCGAAGAGAGCGATCGTCTCAACATGTGCTGCTTTTCCCATCAAATGGATGAAAGACATTGGCGGAGAACGCGCAATTTGAGAGCACCTTCCCGATGTTCAAGTTCTTCAAGGGAAGGCTTTCTACCAGACCGATCTCGTGGATGTGTACTCGGGCTGGTGCACGTCTTTTTTTTGACTGTGTCAATGGGGCGATACCTGCTCGCCATGACAATACACTTCTCGTTCATGTGACGGGTCGTATTTGTTGGCCTTGTCGGTCTTGTTTCGCCTCAGTAGTACAATAGTACAGTATTAGTCGGGAGTGAGCCTGAGTGTGAGCAAGTCGATCACAGCACGTGATGATAAATCATGTGATTTACATGTTCCAGGAGGGAGTGCCGCCAGGATGATAGAGCCAACAAAGTCTTATCATTTAATTTACTGCGATTTGTTCTTCCTCTTCCAACTGGCTACGGTATGCGCTACACAAGTGTAGGGGTATTGTACAATATCTCGGAGTCTTACGCTCTCCATGACATAATGCCGGCAATCAAGTCAAACTGCAGCGCTGGGACCTTGGCTGAGACGTAGCGAAGTACCAAGGCGCTCACCAAATGGTAGAGAAGATAGGACACCTCGGGTATCAGAATCAATCAGCCAACATCCCCATTCAGTACAAGGTGATCAACACACCGCACTTCGTCGGAAGATGTACTGCAGTGTACGACGATAGCATACAACCTAAGGTATATATTTACGGTGGCAGTCATGGACCGCCATTGCCCCAATCCCGCTGGTTGCCCCTCGCTTTCCATCCAGTTGGTCTCCCACCATGGTCAATTTACGCGATCCTGCTGTAATCGCGCAGGATCGCTGTGAGTATTCTTTGGCGGCTAAGCTGAGCTCGAGAAGCCTATTGAACCCATCTTTCGACAGGGATGGTTGAGAAGTTTTGGCACACACTGGCTGGTCTCTACTTGTGAGTCTGCCAGACCACATATGTATCCCAACAATAATAACTCGGCCCTCCGCCTGTAGCTGGGAGTTCATCACCACTCTTGACTACGAGTGGGGTGTCATTCGCGGGCGCATACCGTACCGCTGGACGATAGTGGTCCGTACTGACACATTCACTCCCGTGTTTCGTTTCCTTATCGGCCTCCCTTCACAGATCTACTCTGTTACGCGCGTGGCCACTCTCGTGACTCTGATACTTATTCTGTTTCGTATGGACGTAACGATCCCATTTAATTGCCAGGTATATCGTTTCCACAACCTGTCCCCTATACATCCACGCCCTGACAGGCCGCGATCCCTAGGCCGAGGTCACCATTCAGTTCGTGAGCATGCCCCGCACCTGATGGCTCCGTCTGAGGAATAACCTTTTGTTGGTACTTTGCTTCCTTCTCTCTCGCTCTCTCTTTCGAGATCTTTGGATACATGGCCTTTGCTGCAGCTTCTCTCTTAATCGTACTCCGCATGTACGTCCTCTTCTGCGTATGGGAAATACGACCGTCTTCCCCAAGACGTTGTCATTCGCTCATGGGCACTGCCAGCATCGCCATCTGGAACAGGAACAAATTAGCCAAAGGAATCGCGATTGGCATATGGGTGACCAACCTTGGGTTCCTCATTCACAGTAAGCATCTTCACTACCCTCTCCTGCAGACAATCGGGAAATCCCCATTCAAATATATGTCACCAGGTGTCGTGCAGGTAAATAATCAATCGACTTGAAACTATCAAGAACCTTCCAGACTTATCACCATCCCTAGATCCGCGGTGCGTGGGTACCTGCGGTGGGCAACTGCGTGACAGTCAACGTCCTCAGCACCAAACTCATTGCGATCACCATGCTCATCACCGACATCACCTTATTGCTCATTGCCCTCGTTGGCTTGCTCCGCTTGGGCTTTCACGAAGCTAGCGTGTTTGGTCTGGGGGATCTCATGTGGCAACAGGTGGGGGTGCTTCTCGCTAGTCGTGGTATTTCCTAATTGCTGATCTTCCCTTTCGCAAGGGTCTCATTTGGCTCTTCCTTGCTACCATCGCCTATGTCCCGTTAGTGGTAAGTGGAGCTAATCCCATATATCCATTCTTGCCGCTCATCGTGACTCTACCGTCACAGGTGATCATCAGTTTAGACCTGAACAGTATATTTTCCTTTTTATCCAGTCTGGTCAATTATGACCGCTGACCCAACCTGATTTCGTTTGAAATGACAGATCCACTCAACTTTGTGAGTCGCTTGTGCCATGCGTGGAGTAAGGGTAACTACCGTTCTGACATCGCTTCCAAACACAGATGTTCCATCTTCCCGCATCGATCATGATGTCAATTGCTGCGACTCGAATCTATCGCTCTCTAATGAACTTCTCCTCAAGATCTACGGATATGTAGGAGACAATCCTTTTTTTTTGGTTACTTTACGCTCACTGTGATCGATGTCATCGAAGTGCGAGCTTGACCGACAAGCTCCATCCAATTGATTTCACAACCTCGAAGACCAATCGGGTTCCTGCACAGCCCATTTCGCTGGGCCCCGTGGAGGTGGCCGAACAAAATACTTATGAGCAGTATCAGACACCACAGACCAACCAGTATACCCCATCCATTAGCGGGGAAGGATCACTGCGCGATAAACCGGCCGGCGGCGGTCTGGGACTCGACTACGACGTGGAGGGAAGAGCGGAGAGTCAAACACTAGCCTAACGCCAGTAATAAAAACCCTCATAAACCAAAGTTGTAGGTCCGTAGAACTGGATTTATCTGCTCTGATCTATCGTTGGACGGAAGGAAGATGTAATCCGTCATTCAGTCGTGATGCACGTACTGCGATCTAACTTTCACTGCGGAATTACTTTCAACCCGCCCTAATCGCCGAACTAGCCGAATCTCATTCTCCGTAGGTTCGTCCCGGGGAAAGCGGGAACGGCAGTTCCTCTGTTGCTACTCCTCCAGACGTAGCTGCACCCCCGTAGATGTACAGTGGCAATGACACGAACACCAGCGCCTCTACAAACCATTTCGCATCTTCCCCTTCACGGTACCCACCGTACAAAACAGTGGGGAGCATATCTTCGGGGCCAAAATCGCTGTCCGGATCGAGTTCCGCGTTGCGACGGTCGCGAGCCCACCATACGGCGTTAGTCGTTAGTCTAGGGTGTGTAGTTCAGAACTGAGATCTTCATTCCCGGGACCTGCAAGGTCGCGCATTCATCAGCTGAACTCTTTCCGTGCCTTGCCCATGTATCACAACCCGCCATCCTTAACAAGGGTATCATCCGAGCGTTGCACTGCCACTATTGGCCAATTCAGCGATCTACTAGTACACAGGTTCTAATGACCGACAAGTATCACTCGCGCGATACCTCGATGGTGTATGACTTACCAGAGTCAACCTCATTACTTGATCGTGGCTAAGCTGCCTTCTCGTGTTAAGGTACGCCATAAGAGAGGGACTGGGCGCCTGGGAGGTAGGGCTTCAATGTTGGTCTCCAAGGGGAAATGGCAGGCTTCCGAGTCGCCAGGTAGAACTTCTCTCCCACGCTCGGCATTAGCAACCCGTAGGTACTGAGAAATATCGTAAGATATCGCGCCATGTTCATACGTCTACATTGCCAGTGCAGATTTGTGTATTCACCAAAGACCGATGATACCCAGTTGCACTTCCCAGAGAGCATTTCCTGGCTCATTCTGCCTGCCTACAGACTCATAATACATAGCTTTTGAGGTCCGCCCGAGTCCGCCGAGAGGTACGACTTAAGGAGCGTTCACGTACTATCAGAACTGATTGACGGGTGGCGACTAGACAGTTGTCGCCACCCGTAGCCAAGGTTGATACCCCTTGTGCCAGAACAGTAAAAAGGAGTATATTTCGATTTGATCCAATCGGAAATTTTAGAAGAGCGACAAAAGAGGTAATAATGTAATTAAATCTGCGGAAAATATTTTAAGTTATGATTATTTTTTCCGCTTTCTCGCTTTTTAATTCGCCAAGTAAACTGAAAAAATTGCCAACTTGCCGCTGATGGTGATGGTCTCATCAGCTGGGAAGACGTACTGTGTTATGATATAGCAATCGACCTAAGGTATATATATGTGCAGTGCCGATCATCCGAGGGGCGATCGTCCCAATCCCACTCGTTACCCATCCCTTTAGCTTGAAGCCCTGTGGGTTATTTGATCTCTCGCCAGGCCGCGAGGATGGTCAATTTCCGCGATCCCGCTGTGATCGCGAAAGATCTGCGTGAGTACCATTTTACGGCCAAGCTCGTGAGCTCAAACAGCCTATCGATACCGCCCTTCGACAGTGGCAGTTAAGTATTTTTGGCACTCCCTGGCTGGTCTCTACTTGTGAGTCTGGTAGTCTGCCCGGTCACAATCATGTTATCCAACAATAATAACTCGGCCCTCCGCCTGTAGCTGGGAGTTCGCTACCACTCTTGACTACGAGTGGGGTGTCATTCGAGGGCGTCGACCGTACCGCTGGACGATAGTGGTCCGTAAAGACAGCCTCCTACCTTCGGGCTTTGTTGCCTAATCTGTCTCCTTTCGTAGCTATACTCGATCACGCGCGTGGCCACTCTCTTGGCTGTGATAATTAGCCTGTTCGGTATGGACTCGACGAGCCGATACAATTGCCAGGTATATCGATTCCTCAAACTGTTCTATATACGCCCACGCCCTGACACGCCACAATCCGCAGGTCCGGATTTCCTTCCAATTCGTGAGCATCCATCCCCCCCTCCCAAGGCGGCCAGTCTGAGGAATGACCGTTTCTTGGTACTTTTTTTCTCTTCTTTCTCTTCCTTCGTTATAGTTCTTTGGGTACCTGGCCTTTGTTATGGCTTCTCTCCTGATCGTACTCCGCACGTACGTCCTCTTCTGCGTTCGCGATACGAACATCTTCCCCGGGGCATTGAAATTTGCTCATGAGCACTGCTAGCATTGCCATTTGGAGCAAGAAGAAGTTGATCATAGTGATCGCGGTTGGCGTATGGGTGATCAATCTCGGGTTTCAACTTCACAGTAAGACCCTTCATCCTCTGCTGCAGGAGATGGGGGAATCCCATTCTAATGTGCGATGCTATCAGGTCTAGTGCGGGTGAATAATCAATCCACTTAAATTATCATGGACCTTCCGGACTTATCCCAATCCCCAGCTCCGTGCTGCGTGGGTGCCTGCCTTGTCCACCTGCGCAATAAGCAACGCCCACAGCACGAAACCTAATCTAATCTCTATACTCACCGCCGACATCGTCTTGCTTCTCACTATGCTCATTGGCTTGCTCCGCATGGGCTTCCACGAATCTGGCGTGTATGGCCTTGGAAAGCTCATGTGGAAACAGGTGGGATCTGCACCTCTCGCTAGTCGTGGTGCTTGCTGTCCACTGATACGTTCTCCGTTGGCAAGGGTCTCATATGGCTCTTCCTTGCCACCATCGCCGGGGTCCCGCCAGTGGTAAGTGGAACTCGTTCCATGAATCCATTCCCACCGCTCATTGCGTCGCAGGTGTTCATTAGTTTGAATCTGAACGGTAGCTTTTCCTTCGTTTTCAGTCTGCATTAATGATCAGCGCTGATTGCACCCGATTGCGCTTGAATCACTAGATCCACTCAACTATGTACGTCGCATGTGTTAGTGAGGGAATGATAACTACTAGTCTAACACCTCTTTGAAAAACAGGGGTTCAATTTTCCCGCTTTGATCACGGTATCGATTGCTGCGACCCGAATCTATCGTTCTCTGGCGGACTTTTTATTGGATTCCTATGGACATGTACATGTAAGACACGATCCCATCCCTTTTTTTTGCGCTCACTGTGGCCGATGTTATCGAAGAGCGATCAGAACCGTGCCGGCAGCCACCTTCCTATCGCTTTCACAGCCAAGACCAATCAAGTACCTGCCCAGGCCATTACTCTGCTGACAGGAGATGTGGCCGTACATGGGACTTACGAGCAGTACCAGACGTCACAGATCAGCCAGGATGCCTCTTCCATCAGCGGGGAAGGATCACTGTGCGACAAACCTGGCAGTCTGGGACTCCACTACGACGTGGAGAAAAATGCGGAGAGCGGAATATGAACCCGATACCTTCACTGGCTATGTAGCTTTAGGGTTTGTGAACAGCGGCCGCGCGGCCGGTTACGCTCTTTCTCTCTACATATTTTTTCACTTCGAATACCCAAGAGCTTGACACTGTGTAGTCAGAACCTCAGTCCTCTGTTGCCGAGACCGTGACTGAGGTTAGTTACTTTTCCTGTGACTTCCTACATGTACTACTAGTAGCATCACCTTGTAACCAAGCGCGTTATTCTGGGCCAACTCGAACTAAAGTGATCTATCATGGAAGATGTTATCCGTTATTCAGTAAGGATACCAAGAGGAATCTTAGCTGTGTGCTGAGAAAGATAAAGGTGAGCTCCTGACAGATGCGACTGATACTTGACATCTGTCTGATTCACTCCGTTGTGCTATCGTTTTTAGATCCGCACTTCACCCCAACCGTGTGTCCCACTGTACCTGCCCGTGAGTCATCCCTGGACAGGCCCCGGGACCGACCACTGACCGACCCCCACATCAAAATACCGGTTGCTAGGCTCTGGCGTGATGTGGCATGATTTCGCCGCCGCCACGACATCAACAGCAACCACTCTTCTTGATACTTTCCACAAAGCGCCGTGCATGACTTTTTTTTATCCAGTGCGCCAATTAGGCGATCCTGCTCATCGATGACAATACACCGTGACGAGACTGTCCTTGTTGGCCTTGTTTGTGTGACGCCTGATGGACATGTACGGTATGGCCTGGGCCTGGGCCTGCGAGATGGCACTGCTACTGGTTGTCTGCATGCCACTGGTGGGACACCTTGGAGAAATGAATAAGTTTCTAGCCAGGTATACAAACAAATCCTGATACAAGTACTACGTCCTACGTTTATCATGGTACAGTCGTCCCTTGCTCAGTCCCAGGGGCAAGGAACGAGCCATTATTATCCTGCTGTTCTTCACTTTACTCCAATTGTCGTCCCTGTTGCTTGCTCCTCCCTCCTAAACTAGTCGCTCATCCCATCACCTGCGTTCTCTCCAGTGTCCGCCGCCCAGAGTAGCCTCGAACATGTCTCCTAGTAGGTCAAGATCCGACTCGGAGTCGCTGTCCCAACCGAGTTCTGCGCTGGAGCGATTGTGACTTCACTGTATAATTCTGTTTGTTAGTCTGAGTGGAAAGTTAAGGCAGGTTGTGTACCTGTCGGTACAAGATCATCACCGGATCCTCGTCGTCGCCAAGAGCTGCAGCGTCACGACATACGTAAGGTGAACTCTTCCTGTGCCTTGCTCATGAACCGCGGTCCGTCATCCCCAACAAGGAGGTCCATATGTATCACTCGAGCGATTACTTGGTGCCGTGGGGTCACGGTATAGCTTACCAGACTCAACCTCATTACTTGACCATAGGCTACAACCGCCTTCTCGTCCAGTCAAAGTATGATGCCATAAGTTGTGTCTGTAGCCAGAAAAAGGACTGCGTAACCGGGGCGAGGCGTCAATAAAATGTTGGCCTCCAAGGCAATTCCAGTGCAAAATCACAAATCATGTGACTAGCATGCCAGTGCCACGTGGTTGTTCAGTTGACAGTACAGCCCTGAGTATCTCATTCCCAACGTTACGCGACAATATATATGGTGAGCCCCCCCAAGTTGTGTTTCCTGGCTAAATAGAGTTCTCATCATGTTTCTCCTACTAGCTACTTTGTCCAGAAATTGTTACGGTCTACTAGGGCCAACAAACTTCCGGGAGGCACTGACATGATGACATCTCTTGTCGCATGACTTACTCCTTAAGTCGTGTCATTTTATTTTACTACGATAGGCTCTCCCAACTGGCCACAGTATGTGCTTCGCAGATGCAGGGATTCGGTACATCGTCTCGGAGATAATTTCGGCAATCATGACAAAGCTGCGGCTCCAGGGCACAGCAAAGTACATGTCATGGCTGCGGACAATACGCCACGGTCCCTGACAGGATACGTGTTTATTCTCACCAACCGATGGGTCGTATCGTGACCGTCGCATCAACTAAACCATCAACTGAGAAGACGTACTGCATTGTACGACAATAGCGTACAGCCTAAGTTATATATGTGCAGTGCCAGTCATTTGAAGAGCGTCACTGTCCCAATCCCACTAGTACCCTCTCGCTTCCTACTCTCTTAATCTCCCACCGGGATGGAAAATTCCCGCGATTCCACCGTAAGCGCGGATGATCTCTGTGCGTACTCCTTTATGGCCAAGCACGTGAACTCGAGAAGTCTATTGATCTCATCCTTTGACAATTGACAATGGCAGCCATAAAGTTCTGGCACGCCATGGCTGGTCTTTATTTGTGAGTCTACCCAGCCCCTCGGTCCCCCCGGTCACGATCGGACATATCCAAGAATGACAACTCGGCCCTCCGCCTCTACGTAGCTGGGAGTTCGTCACCACTCTTGACTTCGAGTGGGGTATCATTCGAGGGCGTCGACCGTACCGCTGGACGATAGTGGTCCGTACCGGCACGCATTTATTTTCAGGTTCTGCATCCTTCCCGTAGATGTACTCTGTTACGCGCCTGGCGACTCTCGTGGCCGTAATACTTTGCCTGGTCACTTCTGACGGTACGGCCCAAATTAACTGCCAGGTATGTCGTGTCCACCAACTATCTAATGCGTACTTGCGTCCTGACGGGCCACGATCCCCAGGTCGAGGTCATCTTCCAATTCGTGAGCCTGCCCCCCGGATACGCTAGGTCTGAGTAGTAATCCGTTCTCTTCTCTCTTTCTCCTTTAGTTTTTTGGGTACCTAGCTGTTGCTGGCGCTTCCCTCTTGATTGTGCTCCGCATGTACGTTGTCTTGTGCATTTTGGGAGATGCCGCCATCTTCCCGGGCAAAACATTGCTCATGGGTTCCGCCAGCATTGGTATTTGGAATAGGAAGAAATTCATCATAGCGATTTCGGCTGGCGTATGGGCGACCAATGTTGGGTTCCTCATTCATAGTAAGCCCCTTCATCCCGTCTCGTACAGACTACTGGGGATTGCATTCAAATATTCGATGGTACTAGGTGTCGTGCAGGTGAATAATAATCAATCGACTCGAATAATATCATGGATTCATGAACCTTTTGGACTTATCGTATTCTTAGATCCGCTCTACGTGGGATCCTGTGGAACGCACCTGCATAATAGTCAACATCCTCAGCACGAAACTCAACTTGATCGTCGCCCTCATCACCGACATCAACTTACTTCTTATTATGCTCATTGGCTTGCTCCGCCTGGGTTTCCACGAATCTGGCGTGCGAGGTCTGGGACACCTCATGTGGACACAGGTGGGGTGTCCGCGCGCTACTTTCTAGTGCTAGTTACGTTGTTTCCTTTTCGCTAATGCTCCCTTTTCGCAAGGGTCTTGTTTGGCTCTTCCTTGCCACCATCGCGTATGTCCCTCCAGTGGTGAGCGGAGCTAATTCCATGTATCCATCCCTGCAACTCATCGTGATATTACCGTCACAGGTGCTCATCAGTTTGAACCTGAACGGTAGACTTTTCCTTCCTGTCCAAATGTCGATTATATGAGAGGCTGATCGAACCTAATTCCGCTTGAAACACCAGATTCACTCAACCATGTGCGTCGGTAGTGCTACCCATGGGGGAAACGCCTACTGGTCTGACACGCCTTGCCAAACATAGATGTTCCAGCTCTCCGCGGTGATCACGATGTCAATCGCTGCGACTCGAGTCTATCGCTCTCTGGTGGATTTTTCCTCAAAGACTACGGACATGTGAGACACGATTCCATTCCTATTTTTTCTTGCGCTTACTGTGGCCGATATCATCGAAGTGCGATCATTACCGACAGGCTCCGTCCCATTGCTTTCACAACATCAACGATCAAGCAAGTCCCTTCCCAGCCCATTCTGATGAAGACATTGGAGGCGACCGTACATGAGACCTACGAGCACCATCAGACGCCACGGAATAGCCAGTATTCCTCGTCCATCAGCAGTGAAGATTCACTGCGCGACAAAGCGACTGGTCTAGGACTCGACTACGACATGGAGAGAGGCACGGAGAGTGGAACATGAACCCGATAGGAACAGAAGTTATCATTTACAGTGTAGTGCATAAAACTAGAATTATTGATATGATCTATCATGGAAGATTTCAGCAAGGATATCGAACAGCCGGCGGGGATCATAGCTGGGTGCTGAGCAAGAGGATTGCGGAGCTGTTGACCGACCGGACTGAAACTGTTAGTTGTCATTTTTCTGAGATCTGTTCTTCGAGTCACACCTTCACTGTTTCGTTGCTACGGCGACTGCATGCTTACCGCTTACTAATTACTGTTTACTTCCTGAGTTCTGCGAACAATCGGACTGCAGTTATAGCAGCGGGGAAAGAGAACTTTCTGCAGAGCCAAGTGTCTATCACAAATTGCGAGCTCACTCAGGCTGCCCGTGAGGACTCGGAGATGTGGCGCTGTCCCAAAGCAGGTTCAGAGTTCAATTCAAAGTGTCGCAGTGGCATCTCCAGTGACTCAGGCTCGAGTCATGACCTCGCAAACATGATTCACGAATGTGTTGCGTTACGATACTGGGAGTTGGTCTCGCTCCACCTTCTCCTCAAAGTTGTCGCGTGGGTGGGAGCAGCACGTATTCGTCGGAGTTTATTTCGTCCACATCTCGGGAAGCAGAATATTCTAGACGAGGGCTTGCCAGCTTGGATACAAGACAAAGGCGGAGAACGCGCGATGTAAGAGGTTACCGGATGTCACCTTAGTAAAGGTGACCAGTCCGTGCTTCGAGGGTGCAAGTTGTGATATCGACCCTCGTCACGCAAGTCACAAATCATGTGATCGACATGGTTAGGCCTGTGAGGGCCAGGGATAAATCGTATTTGTTCAATTTCTCCTATCAGGCTACTTTGCTCACAGTCTTAGACCTAACAACTTTCGGGATGCATGTCTTGTCCATGAGCTACTCCTCCTCAAGTCGCCTCATTTGATATGTCTCCCACTTGCAACTTAGCTATGCAAACGCCAAGGATATAACATGATCTGTATCATGCATCAGGCTCAACAGACCTTGGAGTCTTTTTTTTCACATAATGTCGGCTATCAAAACAGGGCTGGAATGCCAACGCGCAACAAACCTTTCAAACCATTCACCGGTTGGTAAAAATAAACACGTATCTTGTCAGTGACAGTGGCGCTGCGCCCATGGCATGGCATGTGCCAGTCTCATCACTGAGTGTGAGAAGACGAATGACATATCATGCAGCCTGAGGTATATGTATGTGCAGTACCCCTTACCTGAGGAGTACCATTGTCTTAGTTCCCACACCCTCGCTTTCCGTCTTATTGATTTCCGACAAGGATGGTCAATTTCAGAGATGCGGGAGTAATCGCGCAGGATCTCCGTATGTATGCTTTTCCTGCAAAGCAGATGACAGTACTCGTGAGGCGAGAGTACTGAGGCCATCTTTCTCGACAGTGGCAGTCACGAAGCTCTCACGCCTTGGGCGGCCTCTACATGTGAGTATGCGCACACCTACACTCACAGCGTATCCAATAATAATAAATCGGCTCTCCGCTTCTAGATGGGAGTTCGTCACCACTCTTGACTACGAGTGGAGTGTCATTCGACGACGGCGACCCTACCGCTGGACGATAGGGGTCCGTGATGATTCGCATTTGCCCGATCCAGAGATGCGATTGATTTGTCCCTCTTCAATTCGGCAGATCTATTCCATTACGCGCCTGGCCACGCTCATGGCTGTAATACTTAGTATGTTGGGTATCGACATTACGACCCCACTCAACTGTCAGGTATGTCGTGACTGCTATCCGTCATATGTGCATCCGCACCCTGACAGGTTATGATTCCCAGGTTGAGAGCGTCCTCCAACTTGTGAGTATGTCCCCCAACTCTTCCTGTTTGAGGAATGAACGTTTGTTGGTACTTTGTCTCCTCATTTTTTTTTTAGCTCTCTGGGTACGTGGCCTTTGCCGCCGCTTCCCTCTTGATTGTGCTCCGCATGTACGTAGTCGTCTGAGTTTCGGGCGATACGCCTATATTTCCGAGGCAAAAACAGCTGATGGGCTCCACTAGCATTGCTATTTGGAACGGGAACAAGTTCGCCATAGCGCTCGCAGGTGGCGTGTGGGTGACCAACCTCGGGTTCCTCGCTCAAAGTAAGCCCCTTCCCCTGCCGACGATGGGGGTGTCCCATTCTAATATGTGATGGTATCAGGTGTTGTGCGGGTGAATAATCAATCCACTTTAATGATTTTGGACCCTCCGGACTTATCCCCATCCCCAGATCCGCGCTGTGTGGGTGCCTGCGATATCCACCTGCGTGATAACCAACATCCACAGCACGAAAATTAACCTGATCTCCACCCTCACCACCGACGTTGCCTTACTTCTCATCATGCTCGTTGGTTTGCTCCGCTTGGGCTTCCACGAATCTGGCGTATATGGTCTGGGACACTTCATGTGGAAACAGGTGGGGTGTCTACACTCCTCGCTGTTTGCTGTCCGCTGATACGCTCTGCGTTTGCAAGGGCCTCGTTTGGCTCTTCCTTGCCACCATCGCTGAGGTCCCACCTGTGGTATGTGTAACTAATTTCATGTGTCCGTCCCATCCTGATTTCACTGTCGCAGGTGTTCATAAGTTTGGACCTGAACGGTAGATTTTCCTTCCTGTCGAGCCTATCAATGATGTACGCTGATCATCAAACCTAATTCCGCTTGAGACACTAGATCCATTAAATTATGTGCGTCGCTTTGTCATGCGTGAGCGAAGGGGCTACTTGTCTAACACTCTGTCATATTACAGATGTTCCAGATTCCCGCAGTGATCACGATGTCAATCGCTGCGACCCGAATATATCGTTCTCTCGCGGACTTTTCCTCGAGGTATACAGATCTGTAAGACACCGTTCCATTCCTTTCATTATTCTCTGTTCATGTGGTCGATGTTGTCGAAGTGCGAGCGTCCGCTACAATCTTCCTCCAAGTGGGTTCACAACTTCGAAGACCAATCGAATCCCCGTTCCATCCGATCCGCCTGAGCCCATGGAGTTGGCCGTGCATCGCACGTACGAGCAGTACCAGATGCCACAGACTAGCCGGTATGCCTCATTTATGAGCGGGGAAGGACCACTGCCCGACAAATTGACCAGACTCGGCGATGACAAGAGTGGCCCAACGCGAGTCCCATGACCCAAAATGACTAACGATATATGTCCCTGGTACTAAATTTATCGCCTAAAATCTGTCATCGAATGTTGGAAAGATGTTATCGTCGTTCAACAAGAATACCGGGAAAAGCCACCGTACTAGTGTCTATGCTGAGCAAGGAGAATTGTGGCTGATATGATTGACACCGCACCACAGCCTTGTCACCTCCACACCTGTTTCAGATCCACACTTCGGGTCCGTGCTCCTGCTAGTGCCTGACGACTCAGACTCGGACTCGGGAAGTGGAAAAGTCCTCGTTTAATACCAATGCCTGCCTCTCCATGTTTTGTGATCACCTCAACCCCGAAATCTCTCCTGGTCTCCGTTTAAATGAGGTCCCCATCATCTGCCTTTCGTACGCGGAGCTAGATTTGCTTTGACCGGGTATTCGGTCCGGTGGGCGAAAAATGGTCATGATGTCGACATGATCAGCAATCACATCGCCAGCGCACAGCCGTACTCCGACTCATAGTTAGACACAATGATCATGAAAAACAAATGTATCACACTACCATACGCGCCGCTCATCTATCCATGTATGAACTTACAAAAAGCGTCAGCCTGAGAACGATCAGAGTGACAACCACAAGGGCCACAGGCAACCTGTTTCACCAGGACAAGACAAGTTGACAGGACAGCCACGTACTAGTAACGGCCCCATCATAAGGACCTGGAAAGTGCCGTTCATAAGGAATATAGACTGTATCATAGTGCTGCAGTACGTAGGCAAGGCGTTCTCTGGAGGAAGTAAAACTGACCATACCAGTCAGTCAGAGTCTTGCAGATGTGGAACTGTTGTGAATATGCAAGGTTGAGTAGTCGGCCTCATCTGACACGCCTCGGGACCCAGCAGGACTATCGTGATTGTGGCGGCAACTAAATCATGCCGCGCATAGCAACTCACTCCGGATGATATCGCCCCGCAACGCCTCGCGAAACCTCCATGAATTGGTGATAGGCTCGAAAAACGTGACCCGGAAGGAGCAGACCCTGTTTCTCCGGGGTCTCTTCGCTGCCGGGGTTAATATGTCGGCCTGAAGCACGCGGGAAACCATGCGGGTGGGATGCCCTCGAGAAATGATTATTAGAGTTTCTAGCCAGGTATACAAACGAATCCTGATACAAGTGCGTGCCATACGTTCACCGTGGTACAGCCCAGTCGTCCCTCGCTGGGTCTCCAGGAGGAGGAAACAGCCCGTTATCCTGTTGTTGTTGCTGCTCCTCGCGTTGCTCCAATTGTTGCCTCTGTTGCTGCTCCTCCCGACGTAGCCGCTCGACCCATCTCCCGCGGATGTACAGCAGCAACGATACAACGAGGCAGAGCACCACAAGCATCATCGTCTCGACGAACTCGTCCCCATCTTCCTCTCCGCGGTGCCCGCCGCGCAGAGCAGCGTCGAACATGTCTTCCGGTCCGAAATCGCTGTCCCTGTCGAGTTCCGCATTGCGACGGTCGCGAGCCCACTGTACGATTTTTTTTTGTTAGTCTAGGGGTGGAAAGTGGAAGCAAGTTGTATACCTGTACGGGATCCTCGTCGTCGCCGGGAGCTGCAGCGTCACGCATACGTCGGTTGAACTCTTCACGTGCCTTGCCCATGTACCACGGTCCGTCATCCTCAACAAGGGGGTCCTCGTCAGCTTCGGGCGCCGAACCGTCAGTGGCGGCCGGGCCTTCGTCCAACTCCCTCCTCCCAGAGATCTGATCGGGTTCTGATGACACATGCATGAGTATCATTCGAGCGATAACTCGATGGGATACGACCTACCAGACTCAACTTCGTTACTTGACCATAGGCTAAGACCGCCTTCTCGTCCAGTCAAGATATGCCATAAGCTGCGCGCGTGTAGACGGAAGAGGGACAGGGTAACGGGGAGGTACGCTTCGATATTGGTGTCTAAGGCGAAATCGTAATGGCGCTTTGCCAGGTGGAAATCCTGTGTGCGGTGTTCAATCCCAGGAAGTCGCGGGTAGAAATACATACAAACCTGGGGGACACCGTATCCATGTTCGTACATCCATCCCAAGTTCCACATCGCCAGTGCACTGATTTGCGTATCCGCGGCAGACCGATAATACCCAGCCGCTTTCTCCCAGCGGACATTTTCAGGCTCATTCGGTACGCCAAGGCCGTGATAGTAATAGTCGCCGACTTTGACAAGCGCATCGACATTGTTCTGAGCGGCTGATCGTGTCCATTGTGTGAGCGCGAGCCTTGCGGTGTCGTTCGATGGGAAGAAGTTCGCAAAGCCGGCGCGACGGAGCATGCTCTTGTCTTGGCCAACATGAGAACGCCTTCCGATAAGTGCCGGGCGGAACTGAACTTACCTTGGTCGAGAACAAACGCCAAGTTGTTTTGACCGATCTCGAGCCCGCGCTCAGCGGCAATCCACCATTTCAGCATGGCCAGCTGCTTTCCACTAGGAGTACCCGTTTCCCAAGCCTCCTCACCTTCCTGAATGAGATCTTCACCCCAAGACCCACGCTCGGAAACGACCTTGAAGAAAGACGCGGCAATAGAGCATGCGCCCGGCCTCAAAGAGGCCGGCATAATCTTCATCTGCGACGCCTGGATCTTCGCGATGTAGTAGAACGCCTCGAAGGGTGATCCATGCCTCATTGCAGCTTCGAAGTATGAAATAGCCAGCTTCAGATCGCCTCGCTCTGAGCCGCTCGGAGTCAGAGCGCGATCAGAATCACAAGGTACCAAGGTGCTTACCGTAGTGATGCTTGCCCAAGTTAACCTGGGCCTCAGCGAGGTCCAGCCCGGCTGCAATCGCAAAATGGGTTAAGGCTGCCTTGCTGTCCTTTCGACCGTCGAGTAAACCGTCGCGCCATATGATGCCAAGCCCGTTATGGCACTCCTTATCGCCATAGGTACCCCCGCGTTCAAACCACAATTTTGCCAGCTTCAGATCCATACGCACGCCTTCTCCACGGAGGTACATCCGACCCAAATAGCCAGCCGCAGGTGCAGCAAGGCCAACCGGACTATTTTCATCACGCCTTCCTTGTGCCTCACTCGTGTCGCTCGGCCATACCTGCCGTGTGATGGACTCGAAGTAGTAACGCGCACGCTCCAGGTCTCGTGGCACTAGACCGACACCCTCGCCGCCAGATGCGATCCCGCCCGGTGTATTGTATATGCTGCCGTGGTAGAATATTTTTCCTAGACGGAAGGCAAAATCGGTTTCGCCACGGTCTGCGTTAAACTGAGTCGAGATGAGCGATGACAAACATCGAGAGAGCATAAACACCGACGATATAATATTCAAGAATATCTTCCCAAGTCTCACCAGCTGCACGAGCGCGAGCAGCTTTGATTGCTGGACGCTGCCCATTCAGTCCCGTCGATGCCACACTTGCACCTGGACCATAAACCCCGCCAGCAAGGTCCGACAGGCGAGTTGGCGTCAATGGAAGGGTGCGTCCGCCAGGCGGGCCAGATAAAAATCGTTCCATCGCTGTTTAAATGTCAGCGGAAGCCACGGAGACAGTATGTCAAGCTTGCCCTGTTCTGCTGCCTCACCGTACCACTCGACAGCGCGCTCACAATCCTCAACAACTCCGATTCCCGTCCAATAACGATACGCGAGTGCCATCTGTGCAGCCCTATCTCCGCCATGAGCAGAAAATGTGTAGTATAGCTGGGCCTTTGCTTGATCGACGGGTACGACATTCTGGTAACCGGTTGCGTGAAAGAAAGCGAGGTAGCTCTGGGAAGCTGCGTTCCCCGTTAAGGAAGCATGGGTCTCGAAAGTTTTGTAGGCAAATACAGGGTCTGCGTTGAAGTGTGGGGTAGGTGGAAGCTGAGATGGAATGAGATCACGCGGGGATATTAAGAGTATGAAGGCACTACCAAGGATATTTTTGCGAGGGTGGAAAGAGCATCCAGGTGGCCTAAATCTGCGGCATGTTGTAACAGATCCATAACCTTAATTGCACGGCGGCGTAACTCCTCGTCACTCCTTCGGCGTCCGCTTTCTTGAGAGAACCGTGATGATAAGAAGCGTGGAAGCCATGACAGATGGCGTAACCTGATAGCTATTCGGAGTGCGCTACTTAGAGGACCATGTCCTTGAGGATTGGGGAGGATAGAGGAGAGAATGGAGTGCCCTGTATTCCATGAAAATTGATGGTGTGCCTCGAACGCACGAGACGGAGGAATGGAAGTTAGGGTAGCCAAAGTCGCGAGAGCTTGTTTGTAGGCACGCGCGGCTAGAAATAATCCACGATTTAGGACAGAAAGACGGCGTATATAGAATATCTCCGACCTTCGTTGGCTGAATCGGCTTCTGAAGGAGAGCCCTGTATTGCAAGATAATAGTGAGCCTCGTTTTTGATGTGACGCAAGACATAGAATAAGGTTAGGGTTACATGCGATCCACCAACAGTGCGCCTTGTTCCCTGGCGGCGTGGTGCACGGTTCGCATGAAAAGAATGGGGCATATAAAGGAGGCCGCATTACCTTGTGGGAGCTATAAGAACCAGAGGGTGATGAGCCGAGGACAGTGAGGGATGTCTGTTGTGACATAGGTTTATGAGATGTCCTTCCGGAATGGAATGGATGGAATGGCGCACGGTTACGCTCGAGTCATGGGATAGTTCCACTTGTGCAGGAGACGAGTCTTGCGCTGCGCCTGAGGCCACGGCCAAGGTTATGATACCCCAAGCCAACCACATTCGTTTTCTTGATGGTCCATGTCGCTTGCCGACCATTCGGGACTTCAATTAGGGATCCCGGTACGAAGAGGGAAAGAGGGAAATTATTTTTCGGGTGAAGACGTGACGCGGTGCACGATGGCGCGCGGGTCAACCCTGGACTCGTGTATGAGGTTTGAGGTGATGCGGGGATGTGTTCACGAGACCGAACACGTCCGAACACGTCACACGCCCTTCGGAGGAACCGGCCCGCTCTTGCCTGACCCACATTTCTCCAGCCCTCGCATGTGGTTCACGGTCCTTGAAAAATGGATTGTCTCCATAAGAAATGTCCGCTAAATTAGAAACTGCGAATCACTGATACATCATGATCGCTGTTCCAATTGTCGAGCGAGTACAGTAGGTTCTTTTGTATGAGGATTACATAAGCTCACACACGTCGGGCAATTAATTGTTGACTTAGCACTGGTTTCTGTTCAGCGCCTGAAACCAAAGTCCAAGTCACCAAAGCTCGGACTCGGGCCCCTTACATCCCGGTACTGTTTCAACGGACAATCTATCCTTTTATTCCTCTCAGGACTCCTCTCCGCACTCGCGTCCCCTTTTTCATCGAAACCTTCCTACAGTAGTCCAGGCTCCTGGAAATCTTGTCATGCAAGTGGCTGACCTCGACCCCCGCATCTACTCCATTCTTTCTGCACCTGGCACGGACCTCGGCACCATCTCCGCCAAGCGCGTCCGTCGTCTCCTACTTACACAAGATGACGTTCCACTGGAACTGATCAAAGACAATAAGGAGGCGATCGACAAACTCATCTCCAACGTCTTCGCCAGGGTGTCCGAGGAGAAGGGCTTCCAGCACGACCAAGATCCAGACCATGACCATGACCAAGACGGAGATGCGGCGGCGGCCACCGGTGCCCACGCTGAATCTGGGGAACCCGCGGCCGCGCACAAGAAGCGTCGTCTCAACTCGATGGATGGCGACGACCACGACCACGACCGTCCGTCGGCGGCAAAGGCTACCAAGTCGTCGACCGCCGGAGATGAGGCACTGGCGCGACAACTCTCTGAGGAGATCAACGGCCGCGGGCGGACTTCTCGCTCCGGCGCAGCTCCCGGCGCGTCCTCTACGCGCGGCGGCCGTGGCCGTGGCCGTCCACGGGGGCGCGGACGCGGACGGGGTGGAAAAGCCAATGGGACGAGAAGCGCAGATACGATCGATGATTCTGGCAACGAAGGCAGCGACGTTGATGAGTCCAAGAAAAAGAGGGGCGGAGGACTATCCAAGGAATATAACTTGAGGTGTGTGTCACGCACCCTCTACCCCTGTCTCGTTCTCATTACCCGTTTTGTGTGTGATAGCGAACCCCTAGCCGCACTCGTCCAGGAAGGTTCGCTTTCTCGGCCACAGGTCGTTAAAAGGTTGTGGGCATACATCAAAAGTAACAACTTACAAAACCCGGCGAATGGGCGAGAAATCATGTGCGACGGCGCGTTGAAGGCCGTATTCAACACAGACAAAATCGACATGTTCAAGATGAACAAAGAGCTTGGGAAGTAAGTCCCTGTATTGCTGACCCTGTGAACTACGCTGACGGACGCACGAAGACACCTGTCAGAGCCCTCCGAAACTACGGTGTAGTTTGTAGCTCTTTCTCTGGACTTCTCTCGGTTTCAAGTACATAACATCCGCCCCCTTTTCCCGGTCTATTATCAGGTTATTTGATATTCATTCCTATCTATCTCCTGCGCCCAGGGCTTGATCCAACGACTCGAGTCTCACCAGTGAAAAGCGTAAGCATGTAGCGCCTAATTATTGCCTCATCTGTACGAAGCATCCCTCTAAACTTTCCTGGATTCCGCTCTTATTTGTAGCTCGCATGTCTGCATTCGTTATCAACAGGACTGTTTCACGCCTCCACTACGCATCTGCTACCCCATCCAGAAGCTGCCGTGCGATAAGCTTTCATGTGAATCTGTTTGGAATGGAAGTCCCGTCACCTGTGAGACAACCTTCCCGATTCCCTTCAATTTCTTGCATTCTTCCCGGGCATTGCTCGCGCGTGTCGTGTTGAGAACGCCCTGATCAGAAAAACTCTTGAGATATCTTCACTTATCATCTCAGTATAGACGTATCAGCCTAAAACTATGGACATACCGTAGGCAGGTTTCCTCCTTGAAATCCGAATGAATTTTGCGATTGTGCTTGCGCTTTTCGGCCAATATATTCATAGCATTCAGAGTAAAAGTGGGGTACTTACTTCGCTCTTGCGTACCTCCTCTTCATATGAATGACTTTGATGGATCAAGAAATGATCGCTCAATACGTAGAACGAGATTCCGGACAGGTATATCTCGAACAAACAAGCTGCCTTGTTGCCTCCATAGCCCGTGAACCGTTCATCACACCTGCCGTGGACATGCGTGAACCACATGCCTCAAACTTGAGCGAATCGAGGAAACGCACCAACCCCCGACGTCTTTTCTAACTATAACGTATGGTTCGTATGCAGGCTGGTACTGTGTCACTTTGTAGATCTCCCCAGGTTTGGCAGCATAAAATCGACGATAGTCGGTACTGTTATGACCAGCAGAAAATGATGCGTGGAAAGGGGCGACTCTATTTGCACGCACCAGGCGTAGGAGTTCCTGAGGAGATTACTCAAGACGGGAGACAGAAGGGCGAAAGATGTAAATGGTGCACACATGTTTATCTTTCGGAAAGGCTTCTTGATTTCTGCCTTCTGACTGCTTCACATACTCAAATGCAGGCAGCACGAGCGCAGCGCTCCCTTCTCGAACGTGCCTCGCCACGCCGCGTTCTCGGTTACGCAACATGGTGCGCACCGACGCGCGCCAGCTAGTGCATACAGCAAAGTCAACGTCGAGCAGCAGCATGTAGGTTGTGCGGGCGAGCAGACGCGCGAGATTGCGCCAAGTATTGAACGCACGCGGAAAGGGGGAGAGAACGAGGTGAATATCTGCGCGTGTGGTGAGGCCAGGAGAGTTTATGACAAGTGCGTGTAGGGCGAGAAGACTATTATGTAGTGCTAGTGATGGAGATTTGCCAGCCGAAGTCGGGAGAGGGATATGAACGGTCACGGAGAGTGGACCTGTGCTCGAGGTATTAGCGAGTCCAGGTTAAACCATTGTTTTCCGAGAAGCTCAAACCGTAAACTTTCTCCAATAAATGCGCATGAGCCATACCTTCGTAACGTAAGGCCAATTTTTGGAGCACTTCAAACCTATTCGGTGTGACCAACGTCGTAATGGTGATGTCATCCTCGTCAAAGGTTTCCGATGCTCTGTAAAAGTATGGGAATATTTTCATGGGGTGCATGGAACCAGAGAACGATTTCGACAAGAAGAGGGACTCAGACATGGGAAACCAATCGAGAGACAAATCTAGCCCAGCAGACGATACCCCTTGGAGTGCTTGACCGAACCGTGTGGGTTCTCTCCGAGAGACAATAGCCCAATAGAGGATGGGATCTGCAGTGGCCTCTTCGAAGGAGGATAAGAAGTCTCCCATATCCTTATAACCCACCGCTTGCTGCCTTACGAGTTCTTGAGTGGAAAAACTCAAAGCAGAAGCACGGGTGCTGGTTGAGAGACTTGAGGAGGTACTGGCATCGCCGGAGAGTCGCCAAGTCCAGATAAAGCGAGCATAAAGCCTGGAAATATCAGGGACGAAGGAGGTTGAGCAGTTACTGACGAAAGGGCACAGAAGCAGGAACGAGGTGGTGTAAAGACAGGAGAGAAACGCGTATACTAGAAGGCAGGTAGAACAGACACGGACGAAGGTCATGGGAGAAAGTTTGAACGAGTCAGTTGTGCCCGGCCTTGGATCGGCTTCGCCTCAATATCCTACGTCACGTGGCCTTGCCGGACCCACTAATTCATTCAAGATATTTTTGGGTGTCAGCCGGAACGGCAAGTACTGTACCAACAAGATTCCAGTAAAAGGGTATCCGCGATAATGCGTTGTCAGAACTAAGAAAGGCTAACATGGTTAAAGATTCATTTATTTACATACAACAACCACAGGCCGCCAACAGGACTCCTGGTGGAAGCTTAGTTTAGATTCTGTAGCTTCGTCCATTCCTTGTCGTTGGCATTAAAGTCAACGCCCTTGCCCTCCCACCACACCCTCGCTCGCTCTCCGCCCCCGATAGCGTCTTCCAGTGCCTCTTCGATGTCACACATGCGGTATTGCACCGGCAACCCAGTCTTGTCCCACCACTGGAGCACCTCCGGTCGATTATGCCGCGTTGCGCCAACCAATACATCCTGATCGAAGAACAACTGTAGCCCACTGTTCATCCACCACTGGAGCACGTCGATGTGCCCGTGGTAGCTTGCATAAAACAGCGCCTGGCGATCGTACGTGTAGTCGAGGCCGGAGCGGGCCCACCAATCGAGAGTGGCGACGTGTCCTGCTGCACTGGCAGTGTCCATGACACGGCCTACTTTGAGCGGGAGCCGGTTACGCTGCGTACGCCACCACTCAAGCACACGAAGTTGGTTCTTGGCAGACGCGTGCTCGAGAGCAACCTCAGTGTATTCGAATGGTAAGCCGGATTCGAGCCACCAGTCGAGGGATTCGACGTGGCCAGCGCGTGACGCGCCGCCGATAGCGTCTGCAATGGCACACGAGTTGAGAAACGGAAAGTCTTCCGGATATACTGTATGCATGGTTTGCCACCAATTGAGAACATCAACACGCCCATTATGCGCGGCAGTGATCGGAATTAAATGATTGCGGAAAATTTCGCCAAAGAGTGGACGGCAGTGGCGGAAGAAATAGGACAATATGTGGATGTAGGAGAAGCGAATGATGAGCTTTGCGCCGACGGTGGTTGGAGGTCGAATCATTGGTTCGCAGGAGACTAGCAGAGGCAAGTGACCAGTGAGAAGTGCGTGATCTGTTGAGCAAGCGCCCGTCCAAGGTAGAGGCTGAGGTAGTGATGTGGGCAAACCAATGGCTTTGGCCAATTCCCAGTCGCCCACTTGATCTAAAATCTCGGCCATGATTTCAACGGGGAGGGGAGGGACACATGACGCTCGGGGACGAGAAATGCGGGTGGTTTGGGTGGAGGATTTTGATCGCAGTGGCTGCGTTGAACTTAACGAGTCGGCAGAGGATGGGGTTACTGATGGAAGACTCGACGGATTTGACCGATCAGCACATGATGGGACTTCTGATAAGGAGTCAAAATGCAGTTCGACAGGTTCGGTGTCGTCGTCAATTTGGTCGAAAGGGACGCTTGCAGGTGGAGGGGTGTACAAGCGTAGATCGTAATGAGCGAGCCTGCAAGCAAGCTCCAACTGGGTTCCCGCCGTGGAAAGCGACCTCATAGAGCAGAACAGGTGTAGCTGTTGGTAGGTCAATCGCCGATATGCATCGTGGACCAGATCAGCGGAGGATGGTGAGAGTGGGGCTGAGGGTCCCCTTTCATCGCGCTCGACGAGGCAAGACTGCAAAGGAGATGCCAAATTAGCAGGCGCTAGCTCTCGAGTGACATAGGTGTGGGAGATGTCATGATCATCATACCTCCAGCTCGGAATCTGACGAGTGGCATTCACGGTAACCTATCCCCGAATCTGCCACAGATGCCGGACGCGTCTGCACCGATTGAACCATTCACCGCAGAGCACGTACAAGCGATCGTATGAGCGGAAAAGATAAGTGCAGAATGACTGGACGTAGAACGCGAGGAGGTTGGGTGTCGGGAGTGTGGATCTGTGGCGCGCAAACGTCAATTGCCGTTGTATGTTCCCGGGCCGCTCGGGCCGAGATTTTAGTAATTCCCCGAAAATAATCGATCTGTCGAGTTGGACGACTCTGAATCCTTCCAAGTTTCCAATACGTGGGCTACTACACATTGCGTAAATCATGATGATATTACATCCTTTCCTTCATCTTTCGCGCTAGTCTCTGTGATCTAGAGTAGGGTGTGTGTGCAGTGGTATGCAAGTCACAACTTCACGCCCAAGTCCTGCAGCTCCGGAACAATGTCGAGTCCCTTCCCTTTCACTAGAAAATCCCTGATATTGGTGAGCGTTCGTACTTCCATCTTCCTTTGTGTGTCGCATGTCATCGTCCCCATATGTGGGAGAAGTGTGGCGTTTCGGAAGTCAAGGAGCCGTGGATTGACTGCGGGCTCGTCGGGAAACACGTCTAGTCCAACAGCACCCAACTTTCGAAGTCGTAAGCCACACCATCATGTCAACGCGATTGGCGAAGGACTTACGTGGCCGTCTTCCAGTGCTCTGATCAGTGCGGCCTCGTCAACGACCTTCCCTCTGGCGGTGTTGACTAGGACGGCGCCTTTCTTGAGCTTCCGAATCATCACTTCATCGACAAGAGCCTCCGTATCCGGCCTTAGAGGGACATGAACGCTCAGCACGTCCGCGAGGCTCAGGAAATCGTCTAGCTGCTCCTGTCCAAAGTACTCGCACCAATCCGGGGCACCCTCCGCCTTCCTTCGCGAGTGATATATGATACGCATCGGAAAGGCATGCGCCAGTTCCGCAAGGCGAAACCCAATGCCTCCGAGGCCAAGAATCGCCAGCGTCTTCCCGGTGAGGTCGTGGGCTAGAGTGGATGAGATCTCGCTCTTCCACCGGCCCACGCGCAAGTCGCGCTCAGCCTTCGAGAATTGGCGGAAGGCCGAGATCATCAGGTACATGGCAGTAGTCGCCGTTGCGTCATCGACCGCAACAGGAACGTTGGAGACAATGATCCCTGCAGGCGAGAGGGCAATGGGGATATGTCAGTCATTCGGCAATGCATGGGCGGTCTAGGCGCACGGAAAAGATAAGAACTAGGTCGGCGTACCTTTCTCCCTGCACGCTCTGACGTCAACTTGATCGTAGCCGGCGCCATTGTGTGCTATCCACCGCACGTTAGGTGGCAATGCCTCGATAAGCGCTCGATCGAACACCCCCACACGTTCTGCCGACTCCCATGTACGATAAATTGCCACTGTGCGCTCGTATTTCCCCCCCGGCTTCAGATTTGCCAATAAGTCTGCGCAATCGCGGGAATCCATGCGCTACAGAGAAAGCAAGGGTACCGTCGATCTACTGGGTCATTACGCAGGCGGCAAGAGTGCACCCACGACTACTTCAGCTAGACCCTGGAAGAGCTCTTGTGTTTCCTTGTGTGCCCATACGATGTCACCTATATCGCAGCTGGAATGTCGGATCAT
>Ga0137394_10000404_pt1 | contig 30214 bp, 25 predicted proteins | sample czobulk116metaG_FD_108278 | JGI IMG/M metagenome (GOLD analysis project Ga0137394, IMG submission 108278) | Vadose zone soil microbial communities from Angelo Coast Range Reserve, California, USA - czobulk1.16 metaG | ecosystem: Environmental > Terrestrial > Soil > Vadose zone | place: USA... | reverse complement strand
TCGGCACGACGTGATTCAGCGGCATGGATGCCCGGTGATCACGGTTTTTGTCTCACCATGCGCTAAATGAGCACAGAATTTCACATCCACGCGGCCTGCGCGGCCGACACTCGCTGAATAAGCGCCGTCATTGGCCGCGGACGACGTGGCCCGAAACTTGGACGATGCGTACCGACACCTATCGAGACCGCCAAATGCCGGACACCCGCAAATGTGGAAAGTGTGGCAGCGCCCGCACACAAGTCGTCGGGCAATCGGTGTCGCTCGTCGGCGCCTTCGTTCAATGTGTGGATTGCGGCCATTTGACCCTGGCCACATCGCCGAGACCTGCCGCCGCCGGCATCGACCAGCGGCGCATCGAACGGCTCGTCCATACCGTCATCGACGAGTTCGCGCTGCCGTGCGAGCTGCTGTTGGTGACGGAAGCGCCCGCAGGGTGGCAGGTGACCGTGAAAACACGCAAGGGGCACATCGAGCGGTTCGAGGTCAAGGCCGACGCGTTGAGCATCATGCGAGCCGCCGTCACACGCGCCCTTCCCATCGAGCGCTCGTAATCACGACGCGTCAGCCCGGCGCGCATTTCTTCATTTCATCTCGACGACGATGAGCTCGATCGCCTTGTTCGTTTCATTGACGTCTTTGTGCATCTCGCCTGGCGGCATCGGCGTCTGAAAGTACGCCTTGCCGGTCTCGTAGCGCGTCACGGTCTTGCGCCCATCGGCAGAGACGGTCGTCAGATCACCGCCGACGATGCCAATCACCGTCCGAAAGCGATCGTGGCGGTGCAGTGTCGACTCGGTGTGCGGCGGAATGACGCTCTTCCACGACACCGCGCGTTCGTTGTCGAACTGCGGCACGCGCGTCATCTCAGCCTGCGATGGTTGCGCGACGGTCCGCTTGAAGGCGGACACTACGGACGATGCGTGGACCGTCGTACCCAAGAGTGCCAATGCCGCCACGATTCGCAGGGTCATCGTCCCCTTTCGAATTCTGAATTCAGAATTCTGAATTCTGAATTCTGCGCCCCGAGACCAAGCAACCGCGCGGCGTTCCTCCAGCGAATGTCCTCACGCTGGCCGTCGGTGACCGGCAACCCGTCAATCGCCTGGAGCATCGACGGGATGCTGCCGATCTGATGCGGGTAATCGCTGCCGGCGAGGATGTGATCGGCGCCGGCGAACTCGATGGCGAGCTTCAGCGCCCCCTGATTGAAGTTCACGGTGTCGTAGTAGAAGTGCTTCAAGTAGGTGCTGGGCTCGCGCTGAATCGCCGCGCGGCAGTCCTTGAACGCGTGGAAGCCGCGATCCAGACGCTCCGCGAGATACGGGATCGCGCCGCCGAGGTGACCGAGCGCCCAGCGGATGTGCGGGAAGCGCTCGGGGACGCCGCCGAACACGAGCGACGCGGCCGCGAGCGTCGTGTCGAACAGGAAGCCGACGAGCGGCATCAGCCAGTATTCCTGCATCATGTCCACGTTCACCGGATGCGCCGGATGAATATAGAGCACCGCGCCGACGTCGTTCGCCGCCTCGTAGATCGGCCAGAAGCGCTCGTCGCTCAGCGCGACGCCGTTGACGTTGCTGAAGAGCATCGCCCCGCGCAGGCCGAGCTGCCCCGTGGCGCGCTGAAATTCCTTCAGCGACGCCTTCGCGTCGTTCAGCGGCAGCGTGGCGAGCGCCGTGAAGTGGCGCCCGCGCGCGTCGATCGCCTCCCGGAACTCGTCGTTGACCAGCGCCGCCAGCTTCACCGCGGTCGCCGGCTCCTCGACGTGCGTCCCGGGCGTCGTCAACGTGACGACCTGCATCGTGACGCCGTGCGTGTCGAGGACCTCCTGCCGGTACGCCAGATCGCGATGGCCGCGGACGGCGACGTTGTAATCGCCCGGATAGTGAAGGTTCGGGTTGCCGTCGCTATCGACGGTCACCCTGACGCTCGTCTGCCCCGACTGCAGCGCCTGCATGTATCCCGGCGGGTAGTAATGGTTGTGAAAGTCGATCACGGGCATGCCGAGGTCTCCACATGTAATAGACTGGAAGTCCAACGATCACGAGCCCGAGGCCGGTGAGGCTTTCGCGCGGATCGGTGACGATCTGATTCACGACGATCGCCAGGCAGACCAGCGCGAAGAGCACGGGCACGATTGGAAAGCCGGCGGCGCGGAACGTCGCCGCGTACCCGCGCGACCGGCGTAGCGCGATTGTGCCGAGGGCGAGCGCGCCGAAGAAAATCCACTCGGTGTAGACGACGCGCGACACGATCACGCTGTAGGTGCCGGTCAGCACGAGCGCCGACGACCAGATCGCCTGCATCACGATGGCGAGATACGGCGTGCGATGCCGCGGGTGGACAGCACCCATCCACTTGAACAGGAGGCCGTCCTCCGCCATCGCGTAGTAGACGCGCGGCCCGGCCAGGATGATCCCGCTCATCGCGCCGAACGACGACACGATGACGAGCCCCGAGATGGCCGACGCGGCGGTCGCACCCGCGGTCGCCAGCGTCGCGTCGAAGGCGATGTGCGTCGACGCGAGCACGCGGTCGAACGGCAGCACGAGCAGATACGCGCTGTTCAGCGCGAGATAGGTGACGACGACGACGGCGGTGCCGAGCATGAGCGCGCGCGGGATCGTCCGCTCGGGATCGCGCGTCTCTTCGGCCGCATACGTGACCATGTGCCAGCCGCCGAACGCGAACAGGCCGGCGACCAGGGCGCGAAGAAAGCCGCGCGGCTGGATCGTGCCGAGCGACGCCGGCATGTGCGGCGCGCCCATCCCGAACAGCAGCACCAGCAGCACGCCGATCGCCGCGATCTTCGTGATCGTCAGCGCCGTCTGCACGGTGCTGCCCGGCCGCACGCCGACGTAGTTGATCGCGGAGAGCACGACGATGCCGGCGACGGCGACGAGGCGGATGCCGAGGTCGCCGAGCGGGAGGATCGTCGCGAAGTAGCGGCCGAACACCATCGCGATCGCCGCGATGATGCCGGAGTGCATGCTCCAGAACATCGCCCAGCCCCACAGGAATCCGGCGGCCGGCGAGAACATCTCGCGGAGAAAGACGTAGACCCCGCCCGTGCGCGGATAGGCGCACGACAGCTCGGCGCACACGCTTGCGCCCACCCACGTGAGCGCGCCGGCGGCGATCCACACGAGCAGCATGCCGCTGAACGACGGCACCGCGCGGCTGACCTCCGACGGCTGCACGAAAATCGAGGAGCCGACAATGGTGCCGACGACCATCGCGGTCGCCTGGGTCAATCCGATCGTGCGCGCGAGTGTCGTCGACATCGGTTGCTTCACACGCTCTTCAGCCGGGCGAATCGTATCATCGGCCTGGCGGCGGCTGGCCGGTCATCTGCTGATAGATCGTCTGAATCGTCGCAAATGTGTCCGCGTCAGCCGCCGTCTTGTCGCTTCGGTACCGTTTGACGCGCGCGAAGCGGAGCGCGAGCCCGCCGGGATACTGCGAGCTGGACTGGATCTCGTTGAACGCGATTTCGGCGACGACCTCGGGCCGGACGAAGACCGTGTAGGCGTCGCGGCCGATCTCGATCTCGAGAAACTTCTGCGTCTGCCACGCGAGCATCTCGTCGGTGAGCCCCTTGAACGTCTTGCCGAGCATGACGAAGCCGCCGTGCGCGGTGTCCCGCGCCCCGAGATGCAGGTTGCTGAGCGTCCCTCGTCGTCTGCCGCTGCCCCATTCGGCGGCGAGGATCACGAGGTCGAGCGTCCGCGCCTGCTTCACCTTCAGCCACGCGGCGCCGCGACGGCCGGCAGCGTACACGCCGTCGATCGCCTTCGCCATCACGCCTTCATGGCCGGTGGCCAGCGCGCGGGCGGCGAAGTCCGCCGCCGCAACCGCATCCGAGGTCACGAGCCGCGGCACGAGGTTGGCCGCGGCCACTTGCTCGCCGAGCAGCGCCACCCGGTGCGCGAGTGGCTCGTCGACGAGCGGATCGCCCTCGAGGTAGAGCACGTCGAAAAACACCGGCGTGATCGGCAGCTCCAGCTTCAACGCGTCCACATCGAGCTTGCGGCCGAACCGGCGCATCGTGATCTGAAACGGATGCGGGCTGCCGTCGGGGCGGAGCGCGATGGCCTCGCCGTCGAGCACGAGCTCGCGCGCGGGCATTGCGCGCGCGACGGTCACGATCTCCGGCACCGCGATCGTGACGTCGCGCAGACTCCGCGAATAGACCTTCACCTCGTCGCCGAACTTGTGCACCTGGATGCGCGCGCCGTCCAGCTTGTATTCGAACGACGCCTCGCCCAGCGCCGTGAGCGCATCGCCGACGTCGGACGCTGAATCGGCGAGCATCGGCTGCACGGGCTGGAAGGGCCGCAGGATGAACTGCGACAACGCCGCGTCGCCGTCGACCAGCGCGGCCCGCGCCACCGGGGCGAGATCGCCCGCGAGCATGGCCGCGCGGCGAACGCGCGCCAGCGGAACGCCCGAGGCGCGCGCCACGGCGTCCATCAGCACTCCTTCGAGCGCGCCCTGGCGCAGCTCGCCAAACAGCAGGCGAATCAGGAAGTCCTGCTCGTCCCGCGTGGCGCGCCCCAGGAGCTGGCGCAGACGCTCCGCCCGCGACGAGGCCGATCCGGCGCCCGACGTCGCGGCAAATTGCGTGAATGCCTCGTCGACGTCGCGCAGATCGAGCGCCGGCGCCCCGGCCGGCGGGACGTCGCGCATGCCGGAGAGCGCCGCGCCGCCGACGCCCATTCGCCCTTGACGCGTCTCGCCGCTCAGGAATGGAATGACGATGACGATCTCGTCCGGTGGCACGCGCTTGAGCAGCTCCGCCAGATGACCGATTTTCTCGAGTCGCCCGGCCGTTCCGGCCACCGACCGGGACACCGCGACGACCTCGGCAAGCCGCATCGAGGAATCGTACTCAATCCAACGGCCGGCCGCCGACGTAGTATCACACCGGAGGGACATCCATGCAGGAAACGCAGAACACGAAGGTAGTCCAGGATGCCTACGCGGCATTTTCACGCGGCGACATTCAGACACTGCTCGGCTACATGGCGGACGACGTGTTGTGGAACGCGGTGTACGGCGCGGGATCGCACGTCCCGACCGCCGGCGAACGACGCGGCAAGGCCGCCGTCGGCGAGTTCTTCAAGCAGGTCGCTCAGAACGTGAACTTCTCGCGGTTCGATCCGCGCGAATTCATCGCGACCGGCGACAAGGTGGTCGCACTCGGGCACTACACGGCGACGACTCCGATCAAGAAGGTTTTCGACTCCGATTTTGCGATGGTGTTCACGCTGCGGAACGGGAAGATCGCCCAGTTCCAGGAGTTCTGCAACAGCGCGGCCGTCAACGCCGCCTATGCGGTTGCTGAATCAGTCTGAGTCGACAGGTTCAACCGAGAACCTGCGCGACGCGCGGAGCACAGGTTGATCTGATCTGCGATGTCTGCGTCGGGGTTCGTGTCAGGCGCGGCCCAGGGCGCGGCGCAGCAGCGCGGAAAAGGGGCCGTGCCCCTTTTTCGGCGCCGCGTCCGATCTCGCAGAAGCGGATCCGCGACGGTCTCCATCGGCGACAACCGCCGGCGACACGTGGTCGCGGTCGCGCCACTCGAGCTTGTCGTGGCCGACGATTTCCGCCTGTCCGCGAATGACCGATTCGGCGCGGCGATCGCCTTGCGGGAACCAGCGGCAGAAGTCGTCGACCGTCGTTTCGGGATCGAGACCGATGGCGGTCGCGTACTCGCGCACGAATGACCGCGCGTAGATGCCGGTCGGCCAGCGTGAAAAATCGTTGCGCTCGAGCCCCGCCCACAACGATTCGCTGACTTTCGTGGTCTCCGCCAGTTGCTGGAGCGAGACGCCGCGCTGCAGGCGGATTCGCCGAAGGTTGGGTCCGAAGGCTTCCCGCTCGCTCATGGCTGCGCGGGTTTCCTCGCAAGAAGACTACCAGTCCGGCCGGCGGGGGCCGGCGAGCCAACCCGCACTGCGATGGACACTTAGCCCAGGCGCGCGCGCGGGGCGCCGCCGCCGGCGTACCGTTTTTCTACAGGACGATTACGATTCCGAAGGCGGGGTGCGTGGCGGCCTAATCGAATTCCTTGCGCGGCGGAGTCTGCTCGGGCCCCACGCGGCCGGCCACGATGACGGCGCGCGAGTAGTTCTCGCTCTTCATTTTGGCGCCGGCCAGCCGGCGCAGCATCGCGAGTTGCCCGACGTGCGCGAGCGCGTCGGCCACCGCGCCCTGAAAGAGCAGTTCGGGCGCCGTGGCGAGCAGCGCGTCGGACGCGAGGTAGTCGTCGAACCGCTGCAGCGTCGAGAAAAAGCGATCGACTTCGCGGTCCCACTCGAGCGGCGCCGAATCGGTCCACGCCTCGGCGCCTTTCGCCTGCGTCAGCGCCCAGTCGAAGAGATCGCCGATGTGCGCGAGGATTCTGGCCGGCGTCCGCGGCGATCCGTCCGCACGGTACGCCGCGAAGGTTGCCGGCGCGCCGCGGACGGCCTTTCCGCCGCGATACGCGACGGTTGCCACCGTGTGCCGCAAGAGCGCTCGCTTGTCGTCCATATCGTTTGTCTCCGTACGTCTAACCGCCGGGAACGCCGAGACCGCAGAGAAGATTTTTTTTTCGATTTCTGCGCGCTCCGCGGTCAATCATGACTCCCACATCGTCTTCATCTGCCACCCCGCCTCAATTGCCCTGCTGCCCCACTGTCTGCCCGCCGACGCCGACTATCAAGCTGCAGCACGTCAACGCGCCTTCGGCCTTTGCGAGCTCGCTCGCGTCCACGAGCTGCAGCCGGTACCCGCGCGCGGTGAGCCGCTGCGCCGTCCGTGGAAACGCCGCGGGAAAAATAATCCGATCGTCGAGCCGCAGCGCGTTCGCCGCCGACGGCTCGTCGGGATGGACGTCGACCAGCGTGAATCCGGCGAATGCCGACGCGTCGGCCCAGTCGCGGTTCATGAGCAGCGTGCGATCGTCGAGCGCGGTCGCCGCGGATTTGAGATGCAGACAACCGCGGACGCCGGTGGCGCAGACCGTATAGCCGCGCGATCCCAGGATCTTCCTCATCTGCGCGACGGCCGCTTCGTTGGTGCGCGTCGACAGGCCGACGAAGACGCGGCGCCCCGCCACCAGGACGTCGCCGCCGTCCACCGTGCCCGGACCTTGGATTTCCACCAGCGGCCGAAACGCCGCGAGGGCTTCGGCGACCGCCGGCGTTTCCCGCCGCCGCGACTCGGCGCCGGGGCGGGTCATGAGCGCCAGCTCGTCGAAGACGACCGCGATGTCTTCGATGAACACCGAATCGGGCATCGCCGCGTCGGCGTCGAGGCGCTCGACCCGGCCGCCGGCGTCGATGAGCGCCTGCTCGTACGCGCGGTGCTGCGTGCGGGCGCGCTCGACGTCGATCGGCACGCGCGCGAGGTGGGTCAGCTCACAGGAGGCGAGCGATCGGCTCACCGCACGGGTGATGGCGACAAACACGCGCTCATCATACCTGCGTCGCTCAGCCCGGCACGGCGCGCCCCGTCAAATCACCGGAGTCCAGCGCGGCGCTGACTCTACGTATGCCTTCGTACCGCAGCTTATCGCAGCTCCCTCGAGCTCTGTGTACTCGCGTCCCCGTGGGAGAAAGCCGAGTGGCTGCCGGCGGCGCGCGCTTTCGCGGTCGATGATCCGGCCTTCGCCGCGACGTGCACGTGCGCATCCGCGTGATAGCTGTAGACGAAATCCTTGAACTCGGAGTGGAGGAAGTCGGCGCCGAACTTGTACTTTTTCATCTCCGCGAACGCCTGGTCGGCGCTCCAGCCATCGTCGGTCATGCGATAGACCGCCGTCATGACGCCCGTGCGATGGCGTCCACCCTGGCAGTGCACGTACACCGGCTGGTTAGCCGGATCGTTGACGAGCTTCAGAAACTGCACGAGCTTCTCCTCCGACGGCGTTTCGTGCGTCGTCATCGGAATGCGGTAGAACTTCAGGCCCGTGTGCTGGACGATTGACCGCTCGCTGGCATCGCCGTCCTGCGTCAGATCGATGACCGTCTTGATGCCGAGCGCCGCGAGATCCGCATAGTCCCGACCCTCGGGCTGCGCGCCGCGGTAGTAATTCGCGTTGACGCGTCCGAAGTTGTCGATCCGGACGTTCGAGAGGTTCTGAGCCGCAGCGGGAAGCACCAGCGAGAGGGCGAGCAGCGCCGCCGCTACGGACGTACGCAGAGGTTTACTATTCGGACGCACAAGTCACCTTCCAGGAAAAAAGATTGGTCGCGGCGCCCATGGCGACGGCAAATGGAATGCCACGGTCTACCTACATGTAACGCGCGATCTAACAGCCGAGGCGTCCCGGATCGATACCGCTGAGCGGCCGGTTCCGGTGACGGGATACCGAAGGGCGCAATGGCCGGGCAAACAGACTTCAGCTAGGGCGAGGCTCTCAGCCTCGCCGAACGGCGATCCTGATCGGGTCGCCCTACGTGGATCGTTGATCAGCTTTGAGGGCTCCAATGCCACCAGTTTCCAGTCCGGCCGCGTCTGGCGGGAAGCTCGTCCTGAGCGTGAACGCGAACGCCGTCGGGCCGTGCTGCTCGAGCGAGGCGAGCCGCTCCTTGCCCTCCCCGATTGACGGAATGTGTCCAGCGGGAATCCACCATAGCGCCAGGAAGACGCGGTCGAACTTCTCGAACCAGTTGCGCCGCTCACGCAGCAGCTCGGCGTGGGCAGTGCCGTGGGTAAACGCGCGCAGCTGCTCGACCGTTTCCCACACCGACATGTTGACGATGATCCGCTCGTCTTCGTATGGGCGCAGGTACGTGTTGTTGCCCTCGGCGCCCTGCAGCCGCCACACGAACCCTTCGCTGCGATCGGCCAGCGCGTTGATTTCGTCGAGGCGCGACATGAAGCCGGACATGACGGGAGAGTCGAGAGGCGCCCTCATACGGCCGATGTTGATCTGCGCCAGATGGACGGTCGCCATCGCGCGGCGGCTCACATGCGCTTGCGTACGGCATCCAGGCTCAACGGACCCGGACCCGCCGCGCAGAAGAACAACCAGATGAAACAGAACAGCACGGCGAGCTCGCCGCCGTTCAGGATCGGCCACGTACCGCGCGGCATGTGCGTCGTGAAGTACGCCACCGCCATCTCGCCGGCGAGCACGAACGCGACAGGCCGCGTGAACAGACCCAGCAGCATCAGCGTTCCGCCGACCGCCTCGAGCACGCCGGCGGCGCCCAGCAGCGACCCGGCTGGCACCGGCGAGCCGCCGGGGAACCCGAACAGCTTCTGCGTGCCGTGGAGCACGAAGATGAATGCGGCCGCGATGCGCAGGGCGCTCTGCAGATAAGGCGTCATTCGCGAGACAACTGCGAACTTCATGGACGGCGTCCCTTTGATAGACTGACCCGACCATTATGTACTCACGCGATGAAGTCAAGGCGCTCACCGATAGAGTCCTGAACATGGCCAAGGCCGACGCGCTCGAAGTGAGCTTCGAGGGCGGCGAGCGTTCGGCCACGCGCTGGGCGAATTCCTCGATCACGGTGAACCTCGTCCAGTACGACCAGCAGCTCACGCTGAACGTTCGACACGGATTGAAGCAGGGCACGGCGTCCACGCGCGAGTTCGACGACGAGTCGCTGAAGGCGATGGTCGACGAGGCGGAGGAGGCGGCGCAGAAAGCGCGCGACAACCCGAACCTGACGCCGCTCGTCAAAGGCCCGCAGGACTACGTCAAGGTCGACGCCGTCGTGCAGAAAACGGCCGACTTCGGCCCCGGCGAGCGCGCGGCGTGGGTCAAGAAGTCGGTCGACCTCTGCGAAACGCGAGGCGTCCTGGGCGCGGGCTACATTCCGAAGGTGTATCAGACGACCTGCCTCACGAACTCCGAAGGGCTCTTCGCGTATTACCAGTACGCCGAGGTGGGGTTCATCCTCACGTGCCGCATGCCGAGCGGCAGCGGATCCGGCTGGGCGGGGATTACCGGCGCGAAGGAGCTGTCGCAGATCGACGTGGCAGCGCTCACCGAGCTTGCCGCGAGTAAAGCGGTGAAGAGCCAGAAGCCGCGCGCGATCGAGCCGGGACGATACACCACGATCATCGAGCCGCGGCCGGCCGCGCGCCTGCTCTCGACGATGATGGGCGCGTTCAACGCGGGCGGCGGCGGTAGTGGTGGTGGTGGATTCGGCGGCGCCGGCGGCGGGTTCAACTTCGGCGGCATCGGCCGCCCGTTCGTCGGCGCCGACGGCAACCCGAAGATCGGCCAGAAGCTGTTCAGCGAGAGCTTCACGCTGAAGAGCGACATCGGCCACCCGATTCTCCGCCAGACCCCGATCATGAACGACGGGACGGCCGCCAGGCCGGTCACCTGGATCGACAGGGGTGTGCTGAGGAACCTGTATTACGACGCGGCGACCGCGCGCCGGCAGAACGTCGCGCCCTCCTCAGCCAATCCGAACATGAGTCTCGTCTTCGAAGGCACGACCCAGTCGATCGAGGACATGATCAAGACGACGAAGCGCGGACTGCTGGTAACCTTCTTCTGGTATCTGCGCCCGGTCGATACGCTGACGCTGCTGAACACCGGCATGACGCGCGACGGGTTGTTCCTGATCGAGAACGGCGAGATCGCCGGGCCGGTGCAGAATTTCCGGTGGAACATGTCTCCGCTCGTGGCATTCGCGAACCTGTCGGCGGTCGGCAAGCCGGTGCCGATTCACACGGGTGAAGCGTACGACGGCCCGGGCACGGCGCTCGTCCCGGCGGTTCGCGTTGAAGACTTTTATATGACGTCCGTGTCACCAGCGGTTTAACCACGAAAACACGAAGGCCCCGAAGAACACGAAGCAGAAACATATCCTGGTTTTCTTCGTGATCTTCGAGCATCTTCGTGGCTTCGTGGTGAGTCATCCCGTGGAGCTCCTATGAGTCCGTCTCGTCGCGATTTTCTGAAGTACACCGGCGCGACCGGTCTTTTGATCGCCTCGTCCGACCTGGTCGGCGAGCTGATCGCGCAGTCGCCGAAAGGCAACCCGATGACCTCCATGTTCAAGGGGCTGGCGGACGTCGCGCTCGGTGAGGCGAAGAAGGTCGGCTGCACCTACGCCGACGTGCGGTTCACACGGAGCGTGAACAGCGGCGTGAACGCCAGCGGCGGCACCGATCGCAACGCCGACGCCGCAGGCGGGTTCGGCGGCGGCCGCGGCGGCCGCGGCAGCGGCGCGCGCGCCGGGGGCCGTCCCGGCGCAGCCGGCTTTGGCGTCCGCGTGATTCACAGCGGCGTCTGGGGCTTCGCGAGCAGCCCGATTGTCACCGAGGACGAGATCCGCCGCATCGCGCGGATCGCGGCGGAAGTCGCGAAGGCCAGCGCGATCGCGAAGAAAGTCGACGTGAAGCTGGCGCCGGTCCCCGCGTACACCGAGTACTGGTCCTCGCCCATGAAAAAGGATCCCTCGTCGGTCTCGACCGGCGAGAAGCAGGCGTTCGTGCAGAAGGTCGTCGACGCCGCGGCGAAGAACAAGGATGTCAGCAGCGTCAACGCCTCGGTCGGGATCAACAACGAGTGGAAGTACTTCGGCTCCACCGAGGGCTCTTACATCGAGCAGGAGACGTTCGAGATCACGCCGTCGTTCAACGTCTCGGCGAAGGTCGGCGACGTGACGAAGACGCGCAGCTTCGTCGGCGTGGCGAAGACCGGCGGCTGGGAGACGGCCGAGGAATCGGAGATGCTCGAAAGCGCCGAGCGGATCGCCGCCGAGGCCGTCGAGATGACTACCGCCAAGCCGATCGGCCTGGGTCTCAAGGATCTGGTCCTGACGCCGTCACACGCGATGCTGACGATCCACGAGATCGTCGCACACGCCACCGAGCTCGATCGCGTGCTCGGCTACGAGGCGAACTATGCGGGCACGAGCTTCGTGAAGCTGTCGGACGTCGGCAAGCTGAAATACGGCTCGAAGCTGATGAACATCACCGCCGATCGGACGATGCCCGGCGGCATGGCCACCATCGGGTTCGACGACGACGGGGTCAAATCGATGGAGTTTCCGATCGTGCGCGACGGGATTCTCGTCGGGCTGCAGACCAACCGCGAGACCGCGCCGCTCATCGGCGACAAGGCGAGCAAGGGCTGCACGTCGGCCTCCTCGTGGCGCGACTACCCGTTCCTGCGCATGCCGAACGTGCGGCTCGAGGCGGGGCCGAAAGGGTCGCCGAACGGCGATGAGATCATCAAGGACACGAAAGACGGCGTGCTCATCGACGGCCGCGGCAGCTACTCGATCGATCAGCAGCGCTACAACGGCCAGTTCGGCGGCAATTGCTTCTGGGAGATCAAGAACGGCAAGGTCACGCGCATGCTGACCGACGTCACCTACAACGCGATCACCACCGATTTCTGGGGGAACCTGGACGCCATTGGCGGTCAGGAGACGTGGAAGATGTTCGGCACCGGTGGCGACGCGAAGGGGCAGCCGACGCAGACCAACAGCATCTCGCACGGCTCGCCGTCCATCCGCATCAAGAAGATCATGGTCGGCGCGGCCTACGCGTGAGTTGGCCGGCCAAACCTGATGTGAAAACCGCGTAAGTGTATCGTAAGGATGCCTTTACTTTGTCGGATTAAGTGGCTAGGCTGCGCCTGTCCCTTCACAACATCCTGCCCAGGGGTGAACGGAGGAGGAGGAAATGATGCGACGAGTTCACGTCTGCGTCGTCGTCGGTCTGCTGCTCTGCGCCGCTCCAGGGTTCGCCCAGAACGTGGCGGGACCGGCCAAAGCCAAGGCCACCACGCCGGAAATCCCGTTCGAGTCGGTCCAGAACTTTTTCAAGATGCCCGCCGGCGTCTATATGGGTGAAGGCGTCGGCGTCGCCACGAACTCGAAGGGTCATGTCTTCGTGTACACGCGCAGCGGCGAAACGCGCCTGTTCGAGTTCGATCAGAACGGCGCGTTCGTGAAGGAGTTCGGCGTCGGCAGCTACGGCTTCTCGTTCGCGCACGCCGTGCGTGTGGACAAAGACGACAACGTCTGGGCCGTCGACGAGGGCACGAACGTGATCCAGAAGTTCAGCCCCGACGGCAAGCTCCTGATGGTGCTGGGCAAGCGGCCCGACCCGCTCGAGCAGCTGGCGCTCTTGCCGGGCGGCGGCCAGTACTCCGGGGCCAACAAGCCGTACTCGTTCCATCGACAGACCGACATCGGATGGGATCCGCAGGGCAACATCTTCGTGACCGACGGCTATGGCGACTCGCGCGTCGTGAAGTACGACAAGAGCGGCCGCTTCATCAAGTCGGCCGGCACGCGCGGCAACGGACCGCTGCAGTTCAGCACGCCGCACGCCATGGCGGTCGACGCGAAAGGGACGGTCTATGTCGCCGATCGCGGCAATTCGCGCATCATCGTGCTCGACAACGATCTGAACCAGAAGGCCGTGTACGACACGGTCGGCGCGCCCTGGGCGGTCTGCATCAGCAACACACCACATCAGTACCTCTACAGCTCCAACTCGTTTCCGACCGGCAACAATTTCGATCAGGCGCCGATAACCGGCGAGGTCTACAGGATGGAGCTGGACGGCACAGTCCTCGGCCGCTTCGGCAAGGCCGGTCATGCGTTCAAGGAGTTCAGCAGCATTCATCAGATGGACTGCCGGAACCCGGACGAGCTCTACGTCGCCGAGATCACCGCCTGGCGCGTGCAGAAGATTCTCCTGCGTCCGCAGACGCGGACATCAGCGGGACAATAGGGGGAGACGATGAGAAACCAGCCTTTGCGGCCTTTGCGGGCTTTGCGTTCTGTCGTCATCACGTCGATCGCGATTGGCGTCCCTCTCTTCGCGCAGTCGGTGCCCGACATCACGTACGACGCGAATGCCGATGTCCTGACGCTGCCGGCCTACGGTGAAGTGGCGGGCGTGGCGACGAACTCGAAAGGCCACGTCTTCGTCTACGCGCGCACAGGTCACGCCGTGGCCACGCTCGGCGACGAGCGCACCTTCTATCACAACGGGTCGCGCCTGTTTCAGTTCGATCAGGGCGGCAAGTTCGTGAAGGAAATCGGACAGGGCGTGTACGCAGTGAACTTCGCGCAGCAGGTGCGCGTGGATCCGCAGGACAACATCTGGATCGTCGACGCCGGTTCGAACCAGGTCGTGAAGTTCGACGCGGACGGGCGGTTCCAGCTGGTGCTCGGCAGGAAACCCGAGAACATCAACGTGCGGCCGGGCCCTGGCGTCCCTGCAAGCGGCGGTATGCCTCCCGAGGGCGCCGCGGCAGGCGGGCGTGGCGGTGAAGGCGGTCGCGGCGGCGGTGGCGGCGGACGCGGCGGCGGCACGCCCGGCGCCGGCCTTCCGGGCGACGCGTTCAGCCGGCCGTCGGACGTCGCGTGGGATCGCGCCGGCAACGTCTATGTGGCCGACGGGTACGGCGGCAACAATCGCATCGCGAAGTTCACCAAGGACGGCGACTTCCTGAAGTCATGGGGGCAGACCGGATCGGGCCAGGGTCAGTTCAATCAGATCCGGGGGCTGGCGAGCGATGCCACCGGCAACCTGTACGTGGCCGATGCCGGGAACAAGCGCATCCAGGTCTTCGACGGCGAGGGCGCGTTCAAGTCGCAGATCGGGAACATCGGGACGCCGCAGGCGATTTGCGTCTCGGGCGGTTCGACGCAGTATCTGTACAGCTCGAACTCGAACGATTCCGAGAGCATGGATCACGGCGAGATCTACAAGATCCGGCTGAACGGACAAATCGTCGGCAAGTTCGGCAAGGCCGGCAAGCTGCCGAAGGAATTCGGCATCGTCAACGCGATCGACTGCCGCACGGAAAACGACCTGTGGGTCGGCGAGATCTGGAACTGGCGGGCGCAGAAGGTCACGCTGCGGCGATAAGCGGAAACGCCTTCTGGATATGGGGCGGGTCCTTTTTGGACCCGCCCTTTTTTATTGCCAGAGCGCTTCGTCTACAGCGGGATGCGATGATGACGCCTGATCCACGGATCGCTACTTGTTGATCGGGATCATGATGTGCGCCCCCGGCGTGCCGGAGAGCATCAGCCACGGCACCCCCTGACCCTTCAGGGCCTCGTCGCGCTGACTACCTTCGGACACGCCGACCGACTCGGGAGTCGCGTTGGGGACCGACATCACCCAGAGCAACTGGATGCGATCCTTCTTGCCGTACAGCCGGTACGACATCGTTCCAAACGGTGTCGGCTTGATGGTGCCGGCCCTGGTGGCAGCCGCGATCGCTTCCTGAATCTCCTTGTCCGTTTTCTTTTCGGCACGCAACTTCGCCTGGAGATCGCGGCGGGGAGCCGTCACTTGGTTGTAGCACCACGTGAAGCCGTCGTCGGGGTTCTTCGGCTGACACTCCACCGAGTTGTGGCCCTCCCGGAGCACCTTCCGCGCGCCGGTGCCCTTGTCGTAGGTGAACACCGTGGCCCCGGCCCGCAAGTCCTCGGGCAACGGCAACACCGCCTGCGCGATCGGATCGGCGGCAACGTCGGTGATCGTCGAGTTGTTCACGGCCGGGTTGATCGGAATCATCACGTGCGCGCCAGGCGTGCCGGGCAGCATCATCCAGGGCAGCCCCTTACCCTCGAGTGCGGCATCCCGCTGGCTGACATCCGACACGCCAGCCGACGGCGGCGTGGCGCCGGGGAGCGACATCACCCAGAGCCGCTGAATCCGGTCCCGCTTGTCGTACCCGCGATAAGACATCATGCCCGTGGGCGGCGGCTTGATTGTGCCGACCTTGATCGCCGACGCGACGGCGTCCTGGATCTCCTTGTCGGACTTCTTCTCCGCCTTCAGCTTCGCCTCGAGATCGCGGCGCGGCGCCAGGGCCTTGTTGTAACAGCGCGTGAAGCCATCGTCCGGACTTCTGGGCTGGCACTCGATGAAATTGGTTCCCTGCCGGAGCACCTTGCGGGCGCCGGTTGCGTGATCGTAGGTCACCACGGTGGCGCCTGCGCGCAGGTCCTCCGGCAGCACCTGCACGGCCTGCGCGATCTGCTCGTCAACGGTCTGAGTCTGCGCTGTGGCGGCGAGGAGCGGGCCTGCGAGCACGACTGCGGCGGCCACGCCGATGAGTCTCTGCATATCACTCTCCATGGATCGCGTTGAGAGCCGCGAATACGATTGCAATGCCGGCGCGAAGGTTTCGTGTGACTCGACAGGGTCTCCGTTCCCAGGACGCGTGTCAACTCCAATGTCAGCAGCCGGTGGTGAAAGCCCGCGTCGCACCGCGGCCGGTGATGCGCCGACTGGCAAGGCGACGACCCAGAATATCGGGATTACATCGGGAGTATTTGACGGAGGAGCAACGCTGCCAGGCCCGGGGTCCCAATGCACCAGCCGCCAGCGTCCTCGTCCTGATCTACACTACGCTCCGGGGAGTCGTATGCATCGATGGAATCGACTGGCGGGCGTCGCCATGCTGGCGGCGTCGGCTGCATCGTTCGCCGCCCTGCGCGCGCACGCCGCGCCGGCAGCTGCGCGAGGACCGGCGCAGCCGCCTGCGGCGGTCCGGCCCGCCGATCTCGTGCTGCGCAACGGGAAAATCGTGACGGTCGACGAGGGGCGACCCGTGGCGGAGGCGCTCGCCGTCCGCGGCGACACAATCGTCTTTGTCGGACCGAATCAGGAGATTTTGCGCTACATCGGTCCGGCCACGCGCGTGATCGATCTGAGAGGCGGGCTCGCGACGCCCGGCTTCATCGACGCGCACGCGCACTTCACCGGCGTCGGCGAAGCGGCGCGCAACCTGAAGCTCGCCACCGCCAGGAACTGGGACGACGTCGTCCGGATGGTGGGTAACGCGGCGAAGAAGGCGAAGCCCGGGGAATGGATCATCGGGCGCGGGTGGCACCAGGAAAAGTGGTCGGCGGTGCCGTCGCCGAACGTCGAGGGATTTCCGCTGCACGACGCCCTGAGCCGCGTATCACCCGACAACCCGGTGTGGCTGACCCACGCGAGCGGCCACGCCGGCTTCGCGAACGCGCTGGCGATGAAGATGGCCGAGGTCACAAGGTCCACGGCGGATCCTCCGGGCGGCAAGATTCTGCGGGACAAGGACGGCAACGCGACAGGGCTGTTCAACGAGCGGGCGCAGTCGGTCGTCGGCGACGCGCTGGCGCGCGATCGCGCGACGCGCACGCCGGCGCGGGTCGAGGCGGATCTGCGCGCGACCATCGAGCTCGCGTCACGCGAGGCGTTGTCGAAGGGGCTGACGACCATCCACGACGCCGGCTCTCCGCCGTCGACGATCGACATCATGAAGAAGGTGGTGGACGAGGGCAGGCTGCCGCTGCGGGTCTGGATGATGCTGCGCGAGGACGCGGGCAGGCTCGCGGCCGACATGCCGAAGTACCGCGTCGTGAACTACGGGGACAAGCGGTTCACTGTGCGCGCGATCAAGCGGGCCATCGACGGGGCGCTCGGGTCGCGCGGCGCCTGGATGCTCGAGCCGTACTCGGATCTCGCGACGAGCGGCATGAACACCGATTCGCTCGAGGACATCCGCAGGATATCGGAGCTGGCGATCGCGAACGACTATCAGATGGCCATCCACGCGATCGGCGACCGCGGCAACCGCGAGGCGCTCGACATCTACGAGGAGACCTTCAAGCGGCACCCGGAGAAGAACAGCGCGGCGCTGCGGTGGCGGATCGAGCACGCACAGCACATCAGCGCGGCCGACATCCCGCGCTTCGGGCGGCTCGGGGTCATCGCGTCAATGGAGGGCATCCACTGTACCTCGGATGCGCCGTACGTGCTCGCGCGGCTCGGGCCGAAGCGCGCCGAGGAAGGCGCGTACGTCTGGCAGAAGCTGATGAAGTCGGGCGCCACGATCGCCAACGGCACCGATGCGCCGGTCGAGGACATCGATCCGATTCCGTCGTTCTACGCGTCGGTGGCGCGCAGGTTGAAGGACGGCACCGTCTTCTACCCGGATCAGCGCATGACCCGCATGGAGGCGCTGCGCTCCTACACGATCAACGCCGCGTATGCCGGGTTCGACGACACAATCAAGGGATCGCTGAAGGTCGGCAAGCTGGCCGACATCACCGTCTTCTCGAAGGACCTGATGACGATTCCCGAGGACCAGATTCCGTCCACGGGGATCCTCTACACGATTGTCGGCGGCAAGGTTCAATACGGGGTCGGCGCGGCGCCAGCCTCGATCTCGGCCGCACGGCGATAGCCCGCCAGGCGACGAGCGTCATGCCAGCCCCGGCTCCAGGGCCCTTTTCAACCGCGCCGATCGATGGCCGCGACCGTGTTCCCTTCTTCGCGGCTCTGCCTGGGCGGTCGGAGGCCGACGTTCCGCGCATCGGTGAAAGCGGTTTCGAATAGACTCGCGCTGTCCGATTGCGCATGAGGGGACAGGGAGGTGCATGTGGGGAGAGGTGTCTCGACCGCCCGGCGTTCGATTGCGCAGATTGGCTTCGGTCTGGTGCTGGCGTTCGCGCCTGCCGCCCCGGCGGCGGCTCAGAACCTGAGCTCTTCCAGCATCGACGGCACGGTGACCGATCAGACCGGCGGCGCGCTGCCGGGCGTCACCGTGACCGTCGCCAGCGCGGCGCTGCAGATCGCGCAGCTCACAACCGTCACGGACACGGAAGGCCGGTATCGCGTCATCGATCTTCCGCGCGGCACCTATCAGGTGAGGTTCGAGCTCCAGGGGTTCAAGTCGCTCATCCGCGACGGACTCGTCCTCAATGCCGGATTTGCCATGCGCGTCGATGTCGCGCTGGCCGTCGGCGGCGTCGAAGAGAACGTCACGGTCTCGGCGGCGTCACCGATCGTGGATGTCACGTCGACACGAGGCGGCCAGACGATTTCAACCGATCTGCTGACGACTGCGCTTCCCGGCAACAAGACCGTCGCGGATCTCGTGTCGATGACGGCCGGCCTCACGAACACGGCGGGCCAGGATCCAGGCACGCTCGGACAGAATGCCCGCCCGCGTTTCAACATGTACGGAATCGACAGCGGCAACACCAACATGACGATGATGATCGACGGGTTTCAGATCATCGCGAACAATCCGGTGCCCGACGTCGGGGCGACCGCCGAAGTGGACATGAAGACATTTGGCAACGGCGCCGAGGTCAAAGAGATCGGCGTCGCCATGAACATGATCCTCAAGTCGGGCGGCAATCAGTTTCACGGGTCGTTCTCCGCATCGGACTCGCGGCAGCCATCGAGCAATCTGACGGACGCCCTGAGGGCGCGGAACCTGGCCGTCGGCTCGTCGATCAGGTACTTCGACGACTTCGGCGGCGACGTGGGCGGGAGGATCGTGCTCGACAAGCTGTGGTTCTTCGGATCGGCCCGCGGGCGCCGAAGCCAGATTTCGCAACCCGGTCTCGTGCTGAATCCCGGTCCGGACGGCGTCTACCTCACCGGCGACGAGCCGGCGGCGTTTCCCACGCTGGACGCAACGAATCTGGTCGGGAAGCTGTCAGTCCAGATGACGCCGAAATACCAGCTCATCGTCGCGGCGTCACGGGACCAGAACAAGAGCGAGGCGGACATCCAGAATCAGTCGTACGTGTTCACCCCGTTCAACTCGACGAGCGTGTTCGACTGGGAGCCGCGAAACGCGAAGATGGAGATGCGCGGAACGCCCAGCGGCAAACTGTTGTTCGACGTGCAGTTCGGCCGATCGGGGTACGATCTGAACCGGGACATTCAGGCCAGTTGCGGCCTCGCACCGTCGACCTTTGACAATGCGACGCAGCTGTTCGGCGGATGCCGGTTCAATCAGTTCGGCGACAGCAAGTACATCATGTGGATTGGCGATGCCAACGTGACGGCGGTCCCGACGTCGTTTCTGGGCGGGCGCCACGAGTTCAAGATCGGCTACCACCTGTCGGTCAGGCATACGGGCGCGATCCGGCCGCAAAGCCCGGCCGGCGACTACCAGCTCACGTTCGACACGATCGGCGGCGTGCCCCATCAGCCGCTGCAGATTGCCGTCGCCAACGCGCCGGCCGATCCCCGCGACTGGGACAACGTGTACTCAGCCTACTTTACGGATCAATGGCGGGTCGGCGGCCGGCTGACGTTCAACCTCGGCATGCGATACGACCGCCAGCATTCCTTCGTGCCGTCTCAAAGCCAGGCGGCGGGGATCTTTGCGGCGGCTGCCACGTTCCCGGACGTCGAGGTCGGCACCTGGAACTACCTCGCGCCGCGCGCAGCGGTCGCGTGGGACGTCGCCGGCAACGGTAAGACCGTCGTGAAGAGCACGTACGGGTGGTTCAATACAGAGCTCGATATCGCGTCCACGTTCAACCGGGCCGCGATGTACACGACCACCTACCGCTGGCACGATCTGAACCGGAACAATGTCTACGACACGGGCGAAGTCAACCTCGATATCAACGGCGCCGACTTTCTCAGCACCACGAGCGGGTCGAACACGATCCTCAACCCGGATCTCGAGCTGCCGCACGTGCAGGAGATCACCACCTCGCTCGAGCGCGAGGTGCGGCCGGGCACGGCCGTCCGCGCTCTCTACATGCTCAGACGGCTCGGCAGCGACTCCGCGTCCGCGAACGTCCTTCGTCCCTACAGCGCCTTCGACATCGCACTCAACCGCAGGGACCCCGGTCCCGACGGTGCGCTCGGCACCGCAGACGACGGCGGATTCGTGACCGTGTATGACTTCGAGCCGGCCTTCGCTGGCAGCCGGTTCGTGGGCAACGAGACGATCAACCGCCCGGCCGGGCGGAACGATTACTACCAGTCGGTAGAAGGCGCGTTCAGCCAGCGGCTCGCGCAGAAATGGTCGTTGCAGGTCTCGTACACCGCGACGAGGTATCACCGCTGGATCGTGTCGGTCCCGCAAAGCCCCAACGACGACTACGCTCCGCTCGACACCTCGTGGCGCTGGAGCTCGAAGGTCAACGGCAACTACACGTTCCCCCACGACGTGCTCGTGGGCGCCATCCTCGATTTCGTGAACGGTCCGCTCGGGCAGCGAACGTATGTCTTCCGGGCGGCCGATCCGCTGGGCGGGCCGCCGCTCCGACAGCAGACCACTGTGACGCTTCGCCTCGACCCGTTCGGCGCCGAGCATGAATCGCTCGTGCCGTCACTCAATCTCCGGATCGGCAAGAGATTCAAAAGGGCGAACAACTCGCTCGAGCTCAGCCTCGATGCGCTCAACATCGCAAACTCGAGCGCCATCCGCGCGGCGACCTACGTCTCCGGTCCGACGTATGGCACCGTGACCGATATCCTGCCGCCGCGTCAGCTCCGCATGGGCGCGCGGTTCGCGTTCTAGGCGCATGTGACGGACGACGTCTTCAAAGGAGAAGCGCGATGAAGCGACGCGAACTACTGAAGCTGTTCGGCGGCGGCGCCGCTGCGGGACTCGCGACGGCGACGGGCCGCGAACGAGCGGCGACCGCACTGGCCGCCGCCCCCAATCCGCTGCAGGCGGCTCAGACCGCGATGCGGCGCGGGCTGCCGCCGGTCAAGATCACCGACGTGAAGGTGATCCTCACCGAAATCGGCGGGAATCACCTCACGAACGTGAAGGTGCTCACCAGCGAGCCCGGGCTGTACGGCATCGGCTGCGGCACCCACGCCGAGCGTCCCATCATCGTCGCCGAAACGATCGACAAGTTCCTGAAGCCGCTTGCCGTCGGACGCAACGTCGACGAGATCGAACAGGTCTGGCAAACGGCCTGGGTCGCTCCTTACTGGCGCGCGAGCGTCGACGCCAATAACGCGATGAGCGCCATCGACGGCGCGCTGTGGGACATCATGGGCAAGCGCGCCGGCATGCCGGTCTATGCGCTGATGGGTGGCAAGGTCCGCGACGGGATCCGCATGTTCGGCAACGCGGGCGGGCGCAGCCTGCAGGAACTCGAGGACAACGTCCGCCGGCTGCAGCAGGACGGCTATCAACACGTCCGGATCAACCCGGTGGGCGCCGGGGGCGGTGGCGGCGAAGGCGGACCGGGCGGCGGTCGCGGCGCCGGTGGGCGGGGCGGCCGTGGTGCGGCGCCGGCCGGCCCCGGCGGGTTGCCCGTGTCGCAGGGCGGAGGCGGCCTTGGTGCTCGCGGCACCGACGCCGCGTACATCACCGGGCTCGTCGCGGCGCTCGACCATCTTCGCAAGACCGTCGGCTGGGACGTGGAGCTGTGCCACGACGTCCACGAGCGCCCGCATCCAGCCGGGGCGCTGACGCTGGCCAAGGCCGTCGAACAGTACCGCCCCTACTTCATGGAGGATCTGTTCGCCCCCGAGGACGCCGCGTGGCACCAGCACGTCCGCGAACAATGCAGCACCGCCATCGCCATGGGCGAGCTCTTCGTGAACCAGAACGAATGGCTGCCGCTCGTCGCCAATCGCTGGATTGATTTCATCCGCATGCATATCTCCGCCGCGGGCGGCCTGAACCTGGCGCGCAAAGCGGCCCACTGCTGCGAGTTCTTCGGCGTGCGCACGGCATGGCACGGCCCCGCGAACGTGTCGCCGGTCGGCCACGCGGTCAACCTGCATCTGGATCTGTCGCTCTACAACTTCGGGATCGGTGAAGGCGGAAATTTTTCCGATGAGCTCAAAGAGCTCTTCCCCGGTGCGCCGGAGATCCGCAAGGCCGTGCGGTATTCGAACGATCTGCCCGGGCTGGGCGTCGACCTCGACGAGAAGGTCGCGGCAAAATACCCGATCAAGACGCCAGGCTCGAATCGCGGCGCTCGCGACACCGAGGGCGCGCCGCGCAAGCCATAGAACCGGATCCGAGCGGCATCGCGTTGCGGCCGCTCCCGGCGTGTTTGTGGCATCATGTCGCCGGACCAGAGGGTCCTTACGGAGCTTGAAACACATGAACGTCATGAAACTCGCGAAGGGCATGACTGCAGCCGCCATCGCAGCCTCGCTGGCCGGCTACGCCGTCCGTGCGCAGGACCAGACGAAAGTCGAGCCGCTGCACTTTCATCACGTGCACCTGAACTCGATGAACCCGGCGGCGGCCGCCGCGTACTATCCGAAGCCCTTTGCGCTGTCGGCCACGAAGACGACGTTCAACGGCTACGAGGCGGTGAAGACGGGCAACGTCTACATCCTGTTCACGAAGGTCGCGACGCCGCCGCAGAACGAGCTGACAGGGCCGCAGACCTCGGTGTGGCATTTCGGCTGGAACACGCCGGACTCGCGCAAGTACAACGAGCGGTTTCGCGCGATGGGCCTGGAGATCGCGCAGATGTGGGACGCCGCCGACGGCAAGCTGGTCGACATGTCGAGCGACACGCTGCCGGGGCTGCCGACGCAGGAGCAGATTCTGGAGCTCCGAGCCAAAGGCGTGCAGCCGACGCGCGAAGGCGGCTTCGGGTATCTCCGCGGTCCCGACGGCGCGATGATCGAGAACGCGCAAAGCGGCACGACCGAGCGCTTCAACCACGTGCACATGTATCACGAGCACCCGCGGTGCGCGATGCAGTGGTATGCGACGCATCTCGGCGCCACAATCCCGCAGGGTCGCGGCGCCGCGGCGCCCGCGGCGCCATCGGGTGGGGACTGCAAGCAGCTTTACGCGCCGCCGACCTGGCCGTCGTTCGCCAAGACGGGGTTCGTGCGCGATCCAGCCGGCGGCGTGCTGTTCGACGACATCTCGATCTCCATCCGGCCGTGGCCGGGCGGCGGGCTGGTCAGCACGCGCGCAAAGATCGTCGATCACTGGGCGCTGAGCATCGCGGATCTCGACGCGACCGTCGCGCGCCTGAAGCGCGAAGGCGTCAAGTTCGTCGAGGAGATCCACGCGTGGGGCACCACGCGGGCGGCCATGATCGAAGGGCCCGATCGGATCGCGATCGAGCTTGTCGAAGTGAAATAGTCAGGCGACGAAAGGCGCGGCAGGAACATACGTCCGGCCGCGTGCCGGCGGCAACCCGCGTTCGTTACGCGGTCTTCTCGTCGGCCTTGCGGCGGCGACGCACCATCATCCAACCGAACCCGACTCCGGCCACGACGACCACGAAGAACCAGTACATGTGCCCTCCCTTGGCCTCCATCCACCGCAATCGGGATGCCTTCGCCCGCGCCTGGCGCCCGGAGCCCTCAATCCCGTTGGCGAAGTGAGACTTCCGGGCGGGAGTTGTCGGCGCTGCGTGTGCAGATCCGTAATCAGCGAGCGGAGCCCGTTCGGCGCTGCCTGAAATCAGCATTACAGAATGGTTAACGCCGCAGCACGCGGCGACTCCCACAGGCGGCACGTCGGGCGCCGCGCCGGAGCAGACGACGACGTTTAACCGCAGAGCGCGCGGAGCACGCGGAGCCAAAAAGTCTCTGCGATCTTTGCGACCTCTGCGGTTAAACGTGGACGTGGACTCGATCGACGACGTGCTCGCTTGCGCGGCTACCTCACCACCGGCGCAGGCCGACGATGGTGAGTCGCCCGCTCGTAAGCGTAGGCGAGCGACAGCATCCGGCCGTCGGTCCAAAGGCGGCCGAGAAACGACACCCCGACCGGATAGCGGCCGGCGATGAATCCCGCGGGCACCGTCACCTGCGGGAGCCCGGTGGCGGCGCTTTCCTCGCACGTGCTCGGCTCGCCGCCGAAGCGCTCCAACCCGCCTTCGTGCGTGTGCGGGCGCGCGAGGTTCGCGGGGTACAACAGCGCGTCGAGCCGCTGCTCGTCCATCAGGCCGACGAAAAAGTCACGGAACTCGGCGCGGCTGGCATAGAACGTCGCGGTGGCCGCTCGCAATTCGTCGCCGGTCGGCGTCGGCGCGATTGCCGTCTCGAATCGCCTCGCGCTCACCGGCGCCAGTTTCCCGGACGCCAGCAGGTCGTCGATCGTGAGCACCTTCTCGCCCACCGCGGCGCCACGCGACAGATACGCGTTCCACGCCGCCTTCAGCGCGCCCGGCTCGGTACCGCGAGGCGCGCGGTAGCGCGTCTCGATATCGGGCGCGTTCACGTCGACCACCGTGGCGCCGGCGGCCCGGATCTCCTTCGCCACCGTATCCATCATCGCGGCGATCTCGCGCTCGCCGGTGAAGCCGACGAACCGCTGGCGCAACAGCCCGATGCGCGCGCCCTTGAGCGCGGCCGGATCGAGCGACGCCGCGAAGGATCCGCTGATGTGCCGGCCGGCGTCCGCGGTCACCGCGTCTTCAGGGTCTGGCCCCGTCACCTGATCGAGAGCCAGCGCTACCTCGCGAACGGACTTCGCCATCGGACCCACCGCGTCGTTGTACGGGTTGAGCGGCATCACACCGGCGCGGCTCGTCAATCCCCGCGTCGTGCGGATCGTCGCCAGAGAGGCGAACGCGGCGGGGTTCGAGAGCGAATTGCAGGTGTCGGTCCCGAAGGCGAGCGCCACCAGGCTTGTGGACACCGCCACCGCGCTGCCGCCGCTCGAGCCCGCGGTGCTCAGCGACGGATCGTACGCGTTCCCGATCGTGCCGGCGACCGAGCTGATGCCGAAGTCGCCGAACGGGAATTCGTCGAGGTTCGCCTTGGCCAGAATCACTGCGCCGGCGCGGCGCATGCCTGCCGCAACGCGTGAATCGAGCCGAGGACGGTGGTCGACGAGCGCGCGCGAGCCTCCGGTGGTCGGCAGCCCGAGCACGTCGATGTTGTCCTTGAAGGCGATCGGGATGCCGTGAAAGGGTCCGCGGACGCGGCCGGCCGCCCGCTCCGCGTCGAGCGCCCGCGCGTCGGCGATCGCAGTCGGGTTGAGCGCGAGCATCGCGCGGAGCGTCGGGCCGTTTCGATCGTACAGGGACAGCCGCGTCACGTACTCGCGAACGACATCCTCTGAAGTCGTCAGCCCACGGCTCATCGCGTCCTGGATCTGCTCCACCGTTTTCTCGAACACCCCGAACGGCGGCGACGGAGCGGCGGGCGGGAGACTCCAGTTGGCGATCTGCGATCGCTGTCGCGCCGTGAGGCCGCGCAAATCCGGCGCGGCCACGAGTCGGCGCGCGATCTCGGTGACGCGCGCGATCTCCGAGCCCGCAGCCGGAATCTTCGGCGCGCTGCCGGGCGGCGGCTCCGGAACGATCCCGTCGCGGATCCGGACCGCTACCTGCACACGCGCGTCGTACATCTCGCTCAGGCCCTTGACGACGAACGTCACGAGCGCGCCGGTCTCTCCCGGCTTGACGGTGAATCTGAAGACGTAGCCGACGTGCGCAGGATCGAACCCGGGCCAGCGTTCCGAGAACGGATCGGAGTACATGTCGCCGACCCCCGTCATCAGACCGCTCTTCGAACCGAGCACGTGTGCAGACGGTCCGTGTCCGGATGGGCCGCGCATCGGGTCGGCCACGCGGCGCGCGTTCTGCATCATCGTCACGAACGTATCGCTCGTGTCGATCCGGCGATCGCCGCTGGACGAGGTCGCGACCGCGGCGAGGCCCCCTTCGTCGTAGGCGCCCACCGCTCCGCCCCACGCGACCTCGACAATTCGATCCTGGTCGGCGGCATTCGTGAAGCTGTCGAAATATCGGAGGTAGTCGGTGTCCGGCGGCGCGTAAATCGCGCGCGCGACGACGATGCCGCCGCTGAGCACCGGGGTGATCGAGTCGAAGCGGCCCGCCGCGTCCGGCGCGAGGCCGAAACCGGTGAGGTAGTGATTGCGAACGAGCAGCGTCGCGTCCGGCCGGCGCACCTGCAGCTTCAGATACCCGAATCCGTTGAACGGCAACGCGCGGCCGCCTGTCGCGATGCCGCCGCTGTCCTGGCTCCACGGCGAGGTGTCCTGGATGTCCCAGAACTGGCCGTCGGCCGAATTCACGCGCGTGACCGCGCCCGTTCGGAGCGCGAGCAGCGCCACGGCGATCGCGGCGCAAAAAAGACCCTTCTTTTTTCGTGGCTCCTTCGTGTCTTCGTGCTTTCGTGGTTGCACTTCCGAGCCGTAGATCTCCACGTCGCAGCACTCCGGGCTCTGCGTTGAAGTCGTCAGCCGAATCGCGGCGGCTACCGATTCGCGGCCGTGCTTGGTTTCGCGCTCTCCGGGTGCAGGATCAGCTTCTGCACGCGCCAGTTGTTCATGTCGGCGACATACAGCGTGTTCTCCGATGGGCAGGCGATACCGTGTATCCAGCTGAACTGGCCCATCTCGTGGCCAGACTCGCCGAACATGCCCACGATTTTGCCGTCCAGCGTCAGCTTGTATACGCGACCCGGCTCCTGGTCCGACGTGTACAGGTACTGAGTCGGCCCCTGCGTGATGCAGATCGTCCACGGCTGCGTCTCGTCTGGAGGGTTTGGATTCAGGTTCCCGAGCACCGGATGCCGCGCCTTGTCGTACGGGGCGTTGAGCACGATGAACCGCTGGAAGTTGCCATCGCGATCGAACACCTGAATGCGGCGGTTGCCGCGGTCGGCCACGTAGACGTTGTTCTGGCGGTCGACTCCGATGTTGTGCGGCGTATTGAACTGGCCGGGGTTCTCGTTCGCGTGTGGTCCACCGATGCCCCTCGAGCCCCACGACTTGATCCAGTTCCCATGCTTGTCGAACTTGGCCACGCGCGAGTTGACGTAGCCGTCGCTGATGTAGATGTTGTCGTCGCTGTCCCACGCGACGTCGGTCGGGGCGCGGAAATTGCCGTCCACGTGCTGCGGCGCCGGACGGCCCTCACCGCCGCCCCTCCCCAGACCATTTCCCCTGTAGTAGTCGGGCTCATCCGGTCCCTCCGGCCTGCGCCCGAGATTCAGCGTGACGTAGCCGGCCGGGTTGAACCGCATCGCGGTGTGCGTCCCTTTGTCGACGATCCAGAGGTTGTCGTGCTTGTCGTACCGCGCGCCGTGCGCGTATCCCAGGCCATAGACGCCATGGCCGACTTCGCGCAGGAACTTGCCGGTCTCGTCGAACTCGAGCAGCTGCGTCGTGGCGTTGCCGTAGAGCGGACCCGAGGTGGCGCTGCCGGGATGGTTCAACATGAGCACGTGGCCCTTGGAGTTGACGGCCACGGCGAGCACTTCGCCGAGATTCATCGTCGGCGGGTACTTGAAGTAATCCGGAACGGAGTCGAACGGGATCTTCGGGACGTTGAGGTTCCGCGTCTGCTGGGCAGACACCTGGACCTCTCCCGGCATCAGCGCCGCGCCTCTTCCCGGCGTCCGCGAGGCGGTAAACGTCCCGATCAGCGCGATGAGCACGAACAGAACGATGACAAGCCGTTTCACAGTGACCTCCTGGCGGTTACCGGAGCGTGACCGCATTAGACAGGTTCACGAGATTCGTGGCAATACCATAATCTGGAAGGCGCGCGAGAAAAAAACGTGCGTGGTGTCCGCCTGCAGGCGGACCGTGCTGGTCCAGCTAAGCCGGACACCATGCACAATTGGCGATCATTCCACTGGATCCTCCTTGACAGCCGCGCCACCCGCCATGACAATCGCGCGCAGTCCTTCCCTTTTTCCTGTTTTTTGTCTCGGGGGCACATCGATGAGAGCAGTGTTCGTCCTCCTCTGCATCCTGCTCGTGCCGATCACACTGCTCCCGCAAGTCGAGCCGACGCGCGTGGCGCCCCGCCGCGAAATGACCATGCGGCCCGAGATCGTCGGGCAGCACGGCATCGTCGCCGGCGGCCGCCACTATTCGGTCCACGCCGGCGTTCGGATCCTCGAACAGGGCGGCAACGCGATCGATGCGGGCGTGGCCACCGTCTTCGCGGCCTCGGTCGTGGAGATCTCGCACTTCGGCTTCGGCGGCGAAGCGCCGACGATGATTTACGACTCGAAGACCAGGCAGGTCTACGTGATCAACGGTCAGGGACCGGCGCCGAAAGCGGCGACGCCCGATCTGTACAAGCTGAAAGGCAAAGTCGATGCGAACGGGCCGCTCGGCGCCACGCTGCCAGCCGTGATGGACGCGATGGCGATCGCGCTCGAGCGGTTCGGCACGATGCGTCTCGAGCAGGTGATGGCGCCCGCGATCGAGCTCGCGGACGGCTTTCCGATGTACGCGTTCCTGCGCGAGTTCCTCGTGAGCAACCGCCAGCGGACCGAAGCCTACAAGTGGGGCCACCTTTATTACACGAACGGCAGGATCCCTGACGTCGGCGAAGTGTTCCGCCAGCCGGGTCTCGCGCGCACGTTCCGGACGATCGTCGCCGCGGAGCACGATGCCTTCGAAAAGGCCCACGATCGCAGCACGGCGATCCACGCCGGCCGCGACGCGTTCTACAAGGGAGACATCGCGCGCCGCATCGCCGAGGCGAACCGCGCCGAAGGCGGCGTCTTCACGTACGACGACCTCGCGAACTTCCACGGCTCGATCGAGAAGCCGACGACGACGACGTTCCATGGGTACGAGATCAACAAGGCGGGCGCGTGGAATCAGGGGCCGGTGCTGCTGGAAACACTGAACATCCTCGAAGGCACGGACCTGAAGGCGATGGGCCCGAACGCGGCGGAGTACATCCACACCGTGCACGAGGCGATCAAGCTCGCCTACGACGATCGCAATGCGTATCTCGGCGATCCCGCGTTCGCGTCGGTGCCGCTGAAAGGTCTGCTCTCGAAACCTTACGCGGCCGAGCGCCGCAAGCAGATCGGCCCGAAGGCCTTCCTCGAGCATCGTCCGGGCGATCCGTACCCGTTCGATCCGGACGTCAAGCCGCCCGCCGCCCGGTACTACCCGCACTCGCAGGGCGCCAAAGGATCGAACACGTCCGGCGACACCACCTGCGTGGACGCCGTCGACAAGGACGGAAACCTGTTCAGCGCCACGCCGAGCTCGGGCTGGCTGCTCGGCGGCGCGTTCATCGCCGGCGACACGGGCGTGCCGCTCTCGAATCGCATGCAGGTCTTCGATCTGGATCCGGTCAGCCCGAACGTGCTGGTCGGCGGCAAGCGCCCGCGCACGACGCTGACGCCGACGATCCTGCTGAAAGACGGCAGGCCGTTTCTCGCGATCAGCACACCCGGCGGCGACAGCCAGGATCAGCAGATCCTGAACGTGCTGTTGCAGATCATCGTGTTCGGGAAGGACGTGCAGGAAGCGATCGAGGCGCCGCGCATCAACTCCAATCATCCGCACAGCTCCTTCGACAATCACGACAGCGTGCCCGGGCAGCTGGAGATCGAGAACCGCGTGCCGGCGAAAGTGCTGGACGACCTGCGCGCCCGCGGTCATGTGCTGCGGGTCGTCGGGCCGTATGCGATGAGCACCGGCGTCGTGGCCGTCGGCGTGAACCCGAAGACCGGAACGTTGCGCGGGGGGGCCGATCCTCGCCGGGAACGATATGTCTTCGGGTGGTAG
>Ga0137394_10000403_pt1 | contig 30225 bp, 23 predicted proteins | sample czobulk116metaG_FD_108278 | JGI IMG/M metagenome (GOLD analysis project Ga0137394, IMG submission 108278) | Vadose zone soil microbial communities from Angelo Coast Range Reserve, California, USA - czobulk1.16 metaG | ecosystem: Environmental > Terrestrial > Soil > Vadose zone | place: USA... | reverse complement strand
GGCTGCGCGACGGCTTCGAATGGATCATGGAGGGCGATATCGACCATGTGATCCCCCTGACCATCGATGCGGTCAGCCGGATCCATTTCCGGGGCGGCTCGTACATCGGCATCTCGCGGGCCAACCCCACTGCCAATCCGGTGCATTTGGAGAACGCCGTCATCTCGCTGCTGCGGCTGAACGTCACGCAGCTCATCACCATCGGCGGCGACGACACGGCGTTCTCGGCGATGAAGCTCGCAGAGCGCGCAGGGGGCCGCCTCCGCGTTGTCCACGTGCCGAAGACCATCGACAACGATCTGGATCTGCCGCCCTACGTCGACACCTTCGGGTACCAGACGGCGCGACACTTCGGCGTCGATATCGTGAAGAACCTCATGGTTGACGCGAAGACGACGTCGCGGTGGTACTTCGTGATCGCGATGGGGCGCAAGGCCGGACACCTGGCACTCGGCATCGGCAAGGCGGCGGGGGCGACGTTGACGCTCGTTCCCGAGGAATTTCCGAAGCCGATTCGGATCCAGGCCATCGTCGATTCGCTGGCGGGCGCCGTCATCAAGCGCCTGAGCTATGGCCGTTCCGATGGCGTTGCGGTCATCGCCGAAGGCGTCGTTCTCGACGTCGCGTCAGAGGACCTCGGCGGGCTTCACGAGGTTGAACACGACGCTCACGGCCACCTCCGCATCGGCGAAGTGAATATCGGCGAGATCCTGAAGGCGCAGGTCACGGCGCGCCTGGGGGCGTTCGGGATCAAGGTGACCACCGCCGCGAAGAACATCGGCTACGAGCTGCGCTGCGCCGATCCGATTCCGTTCGACATGGAGTACACGCGCGACCTTGGTTATTGCGCCGCGAAGTACCTGCTGGCCGGCGGCAACGCGGCGATGATCTCGATCCAGGGAGGCCATTTCGTGCCGGTGCCGTTCGGACAGATGATCGACAGCCAGACCGGACGGACGCGCATCCGCCTGGTCGATGTCTCTTCCACCCGGTACGCGATCGCGCGCCGATACATGATCCGCCTGCGCCGCGACGACTTCGAGGATCCCCACGAGTTGGCGAAGCTCGCAGCGACGGCGCGCATCTCGCCGGACGAATTCCGCCGCGAGTTCGAGTACCTGATGGCTGCCGAGCCGCCACCACTTGCGATGGACGAGCTGGGGGAGCGCGTGGCGACCTCCGATCGTGCGGACGCCCGCGCCACCAATCAACCTGTCAAGGGATGAACGTGAACTTGACCTGACCGGTGATCGTCTTCGTCACGCCGAGGAGCGATCCGCCGAGCGGTCGAGTGCGCGTCGTCACGCGAACGTAATAATCCCGCGCGGCGTCGAGCTTGGCGGTATCGGCCACCGGCACGCGGCTCCACTTCGTGAGCCAGGTCTTCACGATCGCGTCATCTTCGGTGACCAGCACATCTTCGACGCGGCCGTCGAACGTGCGCGTGAGAGTGTGGCGCCGCGTGAGGTTGTCGTACTGATCCGTCGTCGCCACGACGGTCGTTCCGATCGTTCGATCGATCCAGGCAGGCGTGCGCAGCTCGAGCTGGTAGGTGAAGGTCGTCCGCAGGCCGCTCGCGATCGCCTCGCGGACCGCGTCGTTGTACGCGTCGCTCAGCTCGAACGACACGACGACGCGACTGTCGGTGATGAACGGAGTGATCCGCAGCGTCTCCTGGGATCGCACCGTCACCGTCGCGAGAAGCAGCAGCACCGACCAGACCGAGCACCTTCGAATCAAAAGCATATGTTAGTACCGAATCGCGACAGCCATGGTCGCACGCCAGAACGATAGATGTTCGTCGCCGAACGAAACGCCCCCGCTGTTGGTGTTGCTGCCGACGCTCTGAAACCGGCGGACTTCCCAGGAGACGCCAGTCCGGTTGGTCAGGAACCCGACGACGCCGACGCCAACGTCGAGGACGGGCATGACAGTCGAGACGTCGAACACATTGAACAGGGTCGTCGTCCTGACGCGCATCAAGCCGCCGCCGCCCACGAGATAGGGTCGCAACGAATACTCCGTCAGCCGGTGCGGCGCCGCCACAACGACATTGCCGCTGATCGTCGTCACGCGGCTGCCGCGCACCAGGGACCTGTCACCCGACTCGAAGAACCCGGGCGCGTCGGCGACGTCGACCTCCGCTCCGAACATCTCGCCCAGGAACACCGCGCTGGCGCCGAGCAACAGGTTCGCCTTGCCGACCACGAGCTCCGGGTCCACAAACGTATTCCCGCCGCCGAACGTCACGCCAATGAACGGGCGAATCTGCCGGTCCTCGGCGTATGTCCGGGCAGACATTAGCAGAAGACCCGCCGTCAGTACAACCGTGCTCCGCGCCGCGCCTCGGACCCTCATCGGACGAAGATGGAGAGAAACAAGCGGGCAAAAGGCGAGACAGTGACATCACCCGCCGACAGGGCAAACGGCCGGGCCAGGCCCTGGCTGTTTGCGAGCAGAATCAGCGTCAACCCGCGTCGGGGCGCCGTGATCAGCATCGACGAGGAGGCGTTGTCGCTGACGCCGAACTGCCAGACGATGGGCTCGCCGTTGTAGGCCTGGACGAACCAGCCGGACGCGTGCGGCAGTGGCTGCCCGTTCGCGCCGGTCGGCGGCGTCCACGCGCGCGCCAGCGTGGGGGGAAGCACGACCTTGCCATTCTTCAGCGCCAGATCGAATTTTTCGAGGTCGATGAGCGTTGAAATCAGTCCGGAGGCGGGCGTGAGCGTCGACGCGGCGTACGATGAGGGCGTCGCGCGTCCGCGCGCGTCGACGGCGTATGGCGTAGCCAGCCGACGGAGAACACCTGAGAAACGCTGTAAGACGTCTGCGCTGAAGCCTTCGGCTGGCGCCGTCAAGCGTACGACGTCGGACCCCGGAACGGAATCCAGCATCGCCATGTTCCTGAAGAGGTAGAACATGCCCCATCGGTACGTGGAGTCGGTGCAGCTGGAGATCGCCGGCGCGACCGGCGCGAGCCGTTCGAGGCGATAGGAAAACGTGAGACCGTTGACGCCGGCGGTGGTGTGGGTCAACAGCTGTCGGATCGTCGCCGCCGCGTCAGCGCTCGAAGGAACGAATTTACTGACCGGATCGTCGAGCGACAGCCACCCATCCTGCGCGCACCGGGCCGCCAGCGACGCAGCGATCGCCTGTGTCGTGCCATCCAGCTGGAAGGGCGTGTCGAGCCGCGTGTCGATGTTGCGTTCGATGTCCTGCTTGCCGAAGGCTGCCTCCCAGTTCACGCTGGCCGGACCGACAATTGCCGCGGCCAGCCCGGGAATCCCCGCTTGCGTACGAAGAGAATCTAGATATTCGCTGAAGCGTGACAGCACGAAGTCGTCGGCGGCGTGCACGAGCGCGCCCACTGACAACGATAGGGCCATCGTGAGTAGCAGCAGCGGACGACGCATGGACATAGCCTGGGGCCGGGGGCTCTACATCATACCGGAGGATTGGCCGGGGCGCCGCACGATTCCGGCCGGGCGCCGCCTCGAAGCTGAGAGGGGTCGCCGGTGGTCCGCAAGAATGTAACGCGGCTGCTTCACACCTCCGCACGCCGTGAAGCTGTCAGAATCCCGGCGTGGGCATTCTCCTTACCCCAATCATCACGAAGGACACGATCGCGCTCGATGCGCTCCGGGGGCGGACGCTGGCCGTTGACGGCAACGGCGAGCTCTATCAATTCCTCGCCCTCATTCGGCTGCGCGATGGTACGCCGCTGCAGGATTCAAAAGGACGCACGACGTCACATCTATCGGGTCTCTTCTACCGGACCACGCGGCTCATGTCCGAGCACGCGCTGAAGCTCGTGTTCGTGTTCGATGGCACGCCGCCGCCCCGCAAGGCGCAGGAGATCGCGAAGCGCCGCGCCGGCAGAAAGCGATATGAAGACGAGCGCGCCGCTGCGTTGGCGCGCGGCGACCTGGCGCAGGCCTACTCGAAAGCGACCATGACATCGCGGTTGACGAGAGAGATGGTCGCGGAGGCGCGCGAGCTGCTGCGCCTCATGGGCGTGCCGACCGTTCAGGCCCCTTCCGAGGGAGAAGCGCAGGCGGCACACATGGCGGCGACCTCCCCGCACGTCTGGGCCGCGGCGAGCAAAGACTACGACTCGCTGCTGTTCGGCGCGCCCAGGCTGGTGCGCTTCCTGACGATCTCCGGCAAAGAGTTTCTGCCAAGCCAGGGGACGTTCCGACCGATCGTCCCGGAGGCGATCGAGCTGGATCGGCTGCTCGACGGCTGGGGCATCAGCCGCGAAGGGCTCGTGGATCTCGCGATGCTCGTGGGCACCGATTTCAATGACGGGATAAAAGGCATCGGCCCGAAGAAAGCGCTGACGCTGGTGCAGCAGCACGGCCGCATCGAGAACATGCCGGAGGAGATCCGGCAGGCGCTCGGGGATCCGGCGACCCTCGACGAGGTGCGCCGCATCTTCCTCAATCCCGACGTCACCGATGCGTTCGAGGTGCGGCCGGCGGAGCCTGACCTTGACGGCATCGTCGGGTTCCTCTGCGAGGAGCGCGAGTTCTCGCGGGAGCGCGTCACCGCTGCGATCGAGCGCACGTTTCGCGTGCGCTCGCCCTGGTAGATCGGACTTCGGAATTCGGTGACCACACGCCAACCTCGGAGGTGACGCTCTCGATCCTGCCGCGCTCTTAGCTGCCCCAGACAACGGTGCAGAGCCACACCACTACTTCGATGAATCCCATGTTCATTCTCCTCGCGCGGCTTTTTGTGAAGCCGCCTGATGTCGTGTTGAAAAAGTTGGAGTCGGTTTTCGTCCAACTTCGTCGACATCAAAGGGCAAGGCGAATGCCATCCAGTCCGCTGGCGGGGCGCCATGGACTGACACGCTGTAGATTCAGAGTGATCGCGCGTGTGCGCGCGGCACACGACAGATCATGCGTTGAGCGCACGCTTGGAACGCGACCGCCGAATTTGAGATCGAAATTGCAAATTCCATCTCGGTGCGCGACGCTGCACGGAGGGCGCTGATCGTTCAGCATGGCGGTCGCAAAAGCGTGATTGACGAGACGAAGATGTGATCCTCCGTCGGCGACGGTGGATTTTCTGAAGCAACAGTCGGCCATCCAGTGCCACTGTGCGCATCCGATCGACCCGCGTGGCGTGCACAGTTTCTGGAAAAGGTGCTCCGTGATCTGGGAGAGCTCTGGCCACGCAAGAGCAGGCGCGTCGGACATGCCTTCGCGCTGTCAGGTGCCGGACATGGCAGCCCGGACGGCTGTGCTACCGAAGAGAGCTGGCGACTCGACTCGCCGAGACATCATACCCGGCGATGGCGCCGGGCATCCTGCGCAACGCCGGGCAACCCTGCAGCGGGAGAGCCGAGCACCCTGCATGGATGCGCTTGGCACTCGACGGCGACAGCGTCGAGCTCCATCCGGTGGATCGTCGGGCTAGGCAGGGCTAGCCAAACGCGCCGACGTGTTTCGTTTGAGGTGCGGAGATGAGCGCCGGCAAGCGGACGGTGAACCGGGCGCCGCGGCCGCGGCCATCGCTTACAGCCGTCACCGTGCCACCGTGCGATTCCGTCAAGTGTCTGACGATGGCCAGCCCAATCCCCAGGCCTCCATGCGAACGCGTTGTTGAGCCGTCGGCCTGTCGAAACCGGTCGAAGATGAAGGGCAGCGTCTCGGGGTCGATGCCGCGACCGTTGTCGATCACCTCAATGCGAACGTGCCCGGGTTCCGGGACGACCGCGACGCGGATGGAGCCACCCGTTTCGGTGAACTTGACCGCATTCGAGAGAAGATTCCACAAGACCTGCCGGAGGCGATCCGCGTCGGCGTGGACGAAGGGGACCTCGGACGGTATGTCGACGCGGAAATCGAGGTTTTTCGACAGGATCGCTGGCTGGACGGTCTCGGCCGCTCCCCTCAACACGTCGCGCAGGTCGGTCGGACGCAGATCGAGCTGGAGCGCGCCTCGGACGATCCGCGACATGTCGAGCAGGTCCTCGAGCAGTACCGCCTGCGCGCGGGCGCTGCGTTCCAGCGCATCGAGCGCCTTCTGGTTCTGCGTGTCGTCCATGCGGCCCGTTTTCAACAATCGCACCCAGCCGAGAATTCCTGTCGCCGGCGTGCGGAGCTCGTGCGAAAGCGTCGTCAGGAACTCGTCTTTCAGGCGGTTCGCCTCGTCGGCCGTCGCGCGCGCGCGCCGCTCACTTTCGAGCAGGGCCTCTCGTTCCGCCTCACTGACCTTGCGAAGACTGACGTCCCGGAACGTCTGGATCGTCCCGATCACCTCGCCGGCCCTGTTCCTGACGCGCGCCTGCATCTGCTCAATCGGCCACTCGGTGCCGTCGCGCTGGACGAGGATGTATTCTCGAACCGTGCGCTCGTCGGTCGGCGTCGAACCATCTTCAGGTGTCCGAGTGGTGGGATCGAGCGCGCGGAAGACCTCGGTGACGCGCCGCCCGCACGCTTCGCGTTCCACCCACCCGGTCAGCCGTTCGGCGGCCGGATTCAACAATGTGACGCTGCCGTCGCGATCGGTGACCAGGACGGCGTCGGCGGTGCTGCGCAGCGCCGCCTCGTACGAGGCGAGCCTCGCGAAATGCTCGACCTGCTCCTGCATCCGATCGAGGGCGGCTCTGTAGGACACATGCAGAATGAGCAGGAGCGGCAGGATGAATGTGATCGTGGTCACGTCGACGAGACGCGCGGCATTCATCAGCACCAGCACGCCCGCGATCGATGCACCGCTGAAGTAGCTCAGCCACAACGCCGAGAAATGATCCCGCCACACGGCGGCGATGCCGGCCCGGCGCTCCTGAGCGACCATGACGGCGATGAAGCCGGTGTTCAGGAGGAAATAGACCGCCCCGAAAATCGCCAGCGCGCCAATCACCTCTCGAATCCGTCCGGTCTGATTGGCCAGCGGGCCCGTCTGCGTGATCGTGAAAAAGAGGTGCGCAGCCAGCCACATGGCCAGCGCGGTGGCGGTCGCGTTGAATACGACGCGGGTCCACATCCGCGATTTGTTGAAGTGGACGATACGCAGTGATATCACCAATGCATCGAGCACGACGACCACGGTTCCCGCGGCCGGTCCGAAGAGCAGCGCCGCGGCAATCGTGAACGTGTCGGAAATCGAAAAACTGACCTGGACCGTGCGCATCCGCAGCGTCGACCACCCCGTGACCAGCGTCAAGGCGACCAGCACGAACCACGGCGATCCTACCGGGTGGCGTATCAATTCGCCGACCGAGACCAATAGAACGACGGCTCCTGCAGCGCCGACCGTCCAGAGGAAGGCGCTCCGCACGACATTGTTCACGAGCGGGATTGTACCGCCCATTGCGTGTCCGCGTGAGGCCAGTGCCACAGCGCGAACCGACGGGCGAAGTCGTCCAGGCGGATCGAGAGGATCGGGATGAGCTCTGAAAGAGGCTAGTTGACGTTGACAGTTCCGGGCCGCCACGCGCAACCAGCGGTGGCTCTCGCCGTTCGACATGTCGACGGCTGCGCGCGCCGGGTTGTGCCGCCGGTCCGTCGATATCTCGGTTCATTGAAGCAACGAGGGCCTCTGCTGCCATGCCGAAGTGAGACGGCCCCTCCATCTCACGCTGCACCGGCGGTGCGTTCGCATCGCCGGTGCCCTGTCGCTTCGGTTCCACGGCCCGCGGCCCTTCCGTCTCCGCAGGATGGTTGCGCGCTCCCCGATTTCCCGCCCTGCAGCGGCGTCCCGTCAGGCACCTTCGACCACCGCTATCCAGCTTTGCCGTGCGCGCTCCACGCGATCGACGGTTCCGGTTGCCGTTCATCGGTCGAGGGGTTCCGCGCAGGGCGACAACCGATGGGGTTGTGCGCGCGCCTTTCTGATTCACGATTCTGCGGGCTCGCCGCCCTCCCTTACCGCGAGCGCCGAGCGCGTCGCTCCGAGATCGGTGAGCTCTGAGCCGGACATTTCGACGAACGTGCCCTGGAGACGGGCGAGCGCATCGTCGATCCGACGTCGAGGTCACGAGGTCGACGCGGCCTGGAAAGGCAAGCATCCTGCCGGGAGACTCGCAACCCGCCGCTGACGAAGCCGCGACTTTTCGGGGTCGCCCCGCCGGCCGATCGCCACGCGCACACGGGCGAATCAGCCGCAGCATCTGGCACGACGGTTGCGCTGGGCAGCGGTACCTGCGCGGCACAGCCGCGATTACGCGGGCACGTGCGCGGGAAAGGACGTGACATGCACAGGCACATTCGTCTCGCAGCGGCGTTGGTGGGACTCATCCTGGCGCTGGGCATCGCGCGCCCCTACGCGGCGGACGCGAAGTCGACAGTGGAGGACATCCGCAAGGAGCTGATGCAGCTCCCCTACTACGGTGTGTTCGACTACCTTGCGTTCAGCTACGACAAGGGAACGGTCACGCTCGGGGGCCTCGCGTATCACCCCGGCCTGAAACGCGACGCCGTCCGGGCCGTCAAGCGCGTCGCCGGCGTCGATCAGGTGATCGACAAGATCGAGGAGCTGCCGGTCTCGCAAAACGACGATGAGTTGCGGTGGAAGACCTACTATGCGATCTATCGCGACCCGTTCCTGTCCCGTTACGCGCCTGGCGGGGGGATCCTGTGGGGACACCGCCATCCATTCGGACCCGGATTCCTCGGCTACGGGCCCGCGATGTTTCCGGGCATGGAGCCGGCCGGCGATTACCCGATTCACATCATCGTGAAGAACGGGCGCATCACGCTGCTCGGCGTGGTGGATAACGAGGGCGACAAGACACTCGCCGGGATGAAGGCGCGCGAGGTGCCGGGATCCTTCGGCGTCGACAACCAGCTGGTGGTCGAGAAGGATCAGGGCCCGACGAAACGCTGACGCCCCGACGACGATCTTCTTCCTTCGCGCTGCCGGGTAATACGAACGCGTAGCGCCCGCCAGCCTTCGTCCCAGTGAATCGTCCACTCGGATAATTGAGCATCGCTTCGCCGGCGACTACATTTTCCTCCGTGAAGGGAACGAGCCGGACTCACGAGCCTCACGTCGCGATCGTCGACGCGACGATGATCCGCTCGACGATCTGCGCTCGGCGCTGACATTCGGCGACCAACATGAAACGGAGGAGCCATGGACCTCAGTACCCCCAGCCCGATGGACGCCGCGCGCAGCGCGGCGATTCCGCATCACGACGACCCGCACCGCGACGACGGCATCGTCAGCCGCTCGCCCGCTTTGTGCGATGCGCTCGAGCGCCTCGAGCGCATCGCGCCGATCGATACGACCGTGCTGATCACAGGCGAGACAGGCACCGGGAAGGAATTGATGCCTGGCGTGTGCCTTCCACAGTTCGACGAGTTCTGTTCGAATTCGCTGCGCTCGCTGTCTTGCGCGTTCGGTGCCCGATCGCGCGGCCTGAAGCTCCAGCGTCAGCTTCTCTATGCGCGCCTCGCGTTTTTTCGTCGTTGATGTGGACTGACATGCGCGTGGGGGGGCACATCGTGTGCCAACGATCTCCCCGTATGCGCGTCAGTTGCTCAACTGGAATGGAACACTACCGGCGATTCTCGCAGAGCCGGCGCACGACGCCGACGACCTCGGGGAAGCTCACCGGCTTGTGGAACGACGCCGCCGCATCGAGCTCGTGCACGTGCTCGCTCTCGACGCCCGAGAGCACGACGATCGGAATGTCGGCGAGCCCGGGGTCGCCGCGCTGCTCGCGGCGGAAGGTCCAGCCGTCCATCACGGGCATCCGCAGGTCGAGCAGGATGACGCTGGCGTCGCCGCCGCTGCGCAGGTACGCGAGCGCTTCCTCGCCGTTGCCGGCACCCACCGGCGCGAACCCTTCCAGCTTCAGAAACTTGATCATCAGCCGGACCAGGTTCGGATCGTCGTCGACAACCAGGACGCTCGAGGCCATCAGTGTCCAAGAGTATGACAGATTGACAGCCGTACCGGGGGCGCGTAGTGTCGGGCCATGAATCGCCGAGACTTTTTGAGTATTGTCGGGGCCGCGTCCTTGACTCCCGCTCTCGACGCGAGATCGGAAGCCGCCGTGCGCGCGCCCGCCGCGACCGTCCTCTACGATGATCGGTCGGTGCAGCTCGACCGGATCGGGGCCGACCCGAAGCAGGTCGCGGATGCGCTCTGGGTCCGCAAGCGCGACCTGCCGCGGATCAACGCCTTCGAGGTCAAGCCGCAAGGCGCATGTCGCGGCGACGTCTGTATCCCGATCCCGAAAGACATGCTCCGCGGAGAGTATTTCAACCTCACGGCATTCGCCAGAAAGATTGCCCAGCCGGTCGTCGTCGACACACCGTCCCGCGTCTGGAGCTTCGGCGAGATTCAGGCGCTCGGCAACGGACTGACCTCGCGTGTCGCGCCAGACGTCGCCGTTCCTGACCGCTGGGGGCGCCCCGTGCGCCTCTCCCGCTTCCGCGGCAAAAAGCTCCTGGTCGTGACCTGGGCCTCCTGGTGAGGGTGCCGACTCGATCTGCCAGGCTGGCAGAAACTTTACACCGAGCTGAAAGACAGGAACTTCGAGATCATCGCCGCCGCGCAGGACACCGGCGGTGAGGCGGCTGCCGGCAAATGGTACGACGCGGCCGCAGCGACCTTCACGACGCTCGTCGACGCGAAGCACACGATCAGCTCTGCGTTCCAGTTCATCAACGTGCCGATGGGCGTGTGGATCGATGAGCAGGGGCGTATCGTGCGGCCGGCCGAACCGGCATGGACCTCGAGCCGGACCGACACGTTCGGCGGCAAGCCGCTGGCCATCGAAGGGGACGTGTACGTCGCCGCGCTGCGCGACTGGGTGACCAACGGCGACAGGAGTGACTACGTGCTCTCCGACGAGGAGTTCGCCCGCCGCGTGAAACCGCGCTCGCCCGCCGAAATGGAAGCCGACGCCAGCTTCAAGCTCGCCGTCTGGTTCCAACAGCAAGGCGACGCCGAGCGAGCCGCGAAGTACTTCGAGCGCGCGCAGGCGCTCAACCCGGAAGACTGGAACTACCATCGCCAGGAGTGGAGCTTCACGCCGCAGGACGCCGGCAGGAAGTGGATGGAGAAGTTTCAGAAGCAGCAACACCCGTACTATCCGAAGCTGGAGATCACACCGAAGCCGAAGGGCTGAGCCGTCGCGGTCCGGCCAGAACCGGACTCAGCGTACGTGCTCGAGCCGCCTTCGCCGGACGTCTTCGTAGATTTCGATCGCTCTACGTCCGATCGACGGCCAGCTCCAGTTCCGCGCGAACCGATCGATCACGCGGGCGCGCTCCGAAAACAGATCGCGCGAGCAGACATCCACGAGCGCGCGCTCCAGACCGGCGGCATCGCCAGGCGTCCACAGCGCGCCAACCGCTCCGCCGTCCGTCAACAGCCGGAACGTCGGGATGTCGGTGACGACCGGCACCGCGCCGCACGCGCTCGCTTCCATCAAGGCATACCCGCTGCCTTCGTGGTGGCTGCCCAGGACGAAAAGGTCCGCGGCGCTGTAGAAAGCCGGCAGCCGCGCGTGCGGAACCGTTCCAACCAGCCGCACGCGCTCCTTCAACACGGCAGATCGTACGATCCGTTCGCGGACAGCCGGCAGCACGTCCTCGGACGTGTAGATCATCGTCACCGTCGCTGCCGGCAACGCGCTGAGGCTGCGCTCGAAGCCGTCGAGCACGGTGAGCGGATCCTTGTTCGCGTTCAGCCGCCCGACCCACAGCAATGCGGGGGATCCGTCCACGCCGCTCTGCGCCCGTGCGGCGGCGCGATTCACTGGCTGCACGCTGGTGCTCGCTTCCATCACCTGATATGTCGGCTGACCGGGCGCGATGAAGCCGGCGCGCCGCCACGGCGCGGCGTGTTCGTCCGCGGCGAACAGAAACGCGTCGACCACGCCGCGCGTCAGGCGGCCGAGCAGCCGCAGGAGGGGCGCGCGACCGACCGCTCCGCCGTCGCCATGATTCTGAACGACGATGGCAGTCGGGCGCGGCAGCGTGCGGCGCAGCTTCCAGGTCGACAATGAAAACGTCAGGCCGTTGACGTGCGCGACCTCGGCGCCGGTTGCCGCAACCGCGCGTGGGAGCTCGCGATCGACAAAGCGGTATTCGATCCCGTTGCGGATGACTTGAGCTTGCCGATGAAATCGCTGAACGACGGTCACGCGCGCGGCGCCGGCGTCGGCCAGCGCGTCGCTCCAGCTGGTCAACGTGGTGTAACGGTCGAGCAGCGCGTCCGGATCCGCCAAGTCCTTGTCGAATCCGTAGTTAACCTGGACGACTGACACGCCCGCCGGATGAGTTTTCACTTGAAGCGGCGCCCCATCGACATAATATTGTGCACGTCGCGCACGATCGCACTGTCGCACTGTCGCACGTCGCACGTCGCACTCGCGCACGTCGCACGTCGCACATTTACGCGGGCGACTTTCAGCCCGCCGGCGTCGGCGCGCACGGCGAGTCTCGGACCGCGGTCAGTTGTTCTTTCGCAAGAGAGTCAAAGAAAAGGGTAAAAGATGACACGCACATTCAGACGCGCCGCGCTCGCGGCGGCCTCCCTCGCCGGCCTGTTCGGATTGATGACCATCACTCCGCGCATGACGGCGAACCTGTCGGGCCAGGCCCCGGGCTTCCCCACCACCAAAAACGGCGAGTGGCCGTATTACACCGCCGACGTCAGGGGGTCGCGCTACTCCCCGCTCGATCAGATCAACGCCGCGAACTTCAACCAGCTCGAGGTCGCGTGGCGGTTCAAGACCGACAACCTCGGCACGCGCCCCGAGTTCAAGCTCGAAGGCACGCCGCTGATGGTGAAAGGGGTCGTCTACGCCACCGGCGGAACGCGCCGATCGGTCGTCGCTCTCGACGCGAAAACCGGCGAGCTGATATGGGTGCATGCGGAAAGGGAAGGCGCGCGCGCGGTGAACGCACCGCGGCAGCTCTCCGGCCGTGGCCTCTCGTACTGGACCGACGGCAAAGGTGACGACCGCGTCATCTACGTCACGACCGGGTATCGCCTCGTGTCGCTGAACGCGAAGACCGGCGTCCCGGTCAGCGGCTTCGGCACCAACGGCGTCGTCGACATGAAGATCGGGGCGGTCATCGGCAAGGGCACCCAGATCGATTTGGAGAGCGGCGAGATCGGCTTGCACTCGACGCCGACCGTCGCGAAGGATGTGATCATCGTCGGCTCGTCGTTCCGGGAGGGGCTGACGGTCAAGAGCCACAACAACACGAAGGGGCTCGTCCGCGCATGGGACGCGAAGAGCGGCAAGCTGCTCTGGACGTTCAACACGATTCCCCGTCCGGGCGAGTTCGGCAACGACACCTGGGAAAAGGAGTCGTGGGCGATCAACGGCAACACGGGCGTGTGGACGCAGATCACGGTCGACGAAGAGCTCGGCCTCGTCTACCTGCCGGTCGAGGATCCCACATCGGATCTGTACGGCGGTCATCGTCCGGGCAACAACCTGTTCGGAGACAGCCTCGTGTGCGTCGACCTGAAGACCGGCCAGCGCAAATGGTACTTCCAGATTGTGCATCACCCGATCTGGGACCTCGACATGCCGGCCGCGCCGCTGCTCGCCGACATCGTGGTGAACGGCAGGCCGATCAAAGCGGTTGCGCAGGCGACCAAGCAGGGTCTGCTCTACGTGTTCGACCGCGTGACCGGTCAGCCGGTGTGGCCGATCGAAGAGAAGCCGGTGCCGCAGACCGACGTCCCGGGGGAGAAGACCTCCCCGACGCAGCCGATTCCGACCAGACCGCCGGCCTATTCGCGCAATGGCGTGCTGGAGAGCGATCTGATCGACTTCACGCCGGAGCTCAAGGCGGCCGGCCTCGATGCGGCGAAGCGGTATCGGCTCGGTCCCGTGTTCCTGCCTCCGCTCGTCAGCAAGGCGGAAGGCCCGATCGCGGCGCTGACGGCCGGGACGTTGAGCGGCGGCGTGAACTGGCCCGGCTCCGCGTACGATCCCGAGATGCATGCCTTCATCACCCACGCGTGCAACTCGTGCATCGCACCGCTCGGCCTCGTCGCGCCGCCGAAGGATTTCTCCGATCTCGACTACGTGATGGGCACCGCCGGCTCGACGTTCCGTCCGATTGTCGGCGGCGGCGAAGGTGAAGCGGCCGATGCGCCGCGTCCGGCGAGGCCGGCCACTCCCCCGCCGCCTCCGACGCCTCCACCGGCCGCCGCAGCCGCTGGACGGGGCGGTGCGCCCCCGGCCGGTGGTGGCGGATTCGGCGCCACGGTGCAGGGTCTGTCGATCGTCAAGCCGCCGTACGGCGTGGTCGCCGCCATCAATCTCGACAGGGGCGAGCTGATGTGGTCGACGCCGCACGGCGACACGCCCGACTCGGTGCGCAATCATCCGGCGCTGCGCGGGATGAATATCCCGAAGACCGGTCAGCAGGGCAACGTCGGCGTCGTGGTCACCAAGACCGTTATCGTCGTCGGCGATCCGAGCGTGACGACAACCCCCGAACGTGCGCGCGGGGCGATGCTGCGCGCCTACGACAAGAACAGCGGCAAGGAAGTCGGCGCGGTCTGGATGCCGGCGCCGCAGAGCGGCTCGCCGATGACTTACATGGTCGAGGGCCGCCAGTACATCATCGTCGCCGTCAGCGGCGGCAACTACTCGGGCGAGTACATCGCGTTTGCGCTGCCGGCGTCAGCGACGCGGACTTCGACAGGGGGGCAGCGGTAATAGCGTTTCTCAGCTATGGCTGAGGGCTGCTGGCTAACGGCAAAGGGCCCAGGTTTACCGACCTTGGGCCCTTCCTTTTGAGCAGGCATCTACCAGGAGCCAGGAGCCATCAGCGATCAGTCATCGGCCCATCCAGCCAGCAGCCAGCAGCCATTACGACTGACACTCCCGCCTAGGGCTCCGTCGCGACGGCCCACAATACGACCACGGGTGTCGCGGTGCCGACGACGGTGGCTGCGGTGGCAGAGAATCCGTTGCGGTACGACAGCAAGCCGAGGCTCAGAGCGGGCGCAAACACCGCGTGATCGCGGGAATGGTAAGCCGGTGCCGCCAGGCTCGAATACTCATGAGCGCCGTCTTTGAAAACGTACCTGGCGGGCAGCCGAACGCTGAAAGGGGGCATGAAACCTATCGGCGGAGGTTATCGGAACCCTTACGAGCCGCCGCTCGTGGATACTGTGGTAACGATCAGAATGATAACTGGATATCAGGTATGCAATATTTGCGGCGGATCTCGCCTCCATGACCTCATTAAGTTCATAGCAATGAGCAACTTGCTACGTTTTCGCAAGAGCAGCGTCCGGCAGGTCCTGATCTTGATACGGCAGGTGCCATGAGACACATCATGGTGGTCAGCGGCAATGACGCTTCCCTCGTTCACATGCTCAACATCCTGACTGAGGCGGGATACAAGACGAGCGGCGCGTCGAGCTTTGAAGAAGCCCAGGAGATCCTGGCGCGCCGATCGCCCGATCTGGTCATCGCCGATCAACGCCTCGGCGCCTTCAACGGGCTGCATCTCATCCTCAACGCGCGCGCCACCCACCCTGGGGTGAGCGGCATCGTGACCACGCCTTCGAGGAACCGTGGTCTCGAGGATGACGCCAGGGGCCTCGACGTCGAATGCATGGTGGCCCCTCCGAATTCCGCTGAATGGCTGGGGCCCGTCTCGAGAGCGCTCAATCCGGAGCGCCGGGCCACAGCTTCGTAAACGTCCCCCGCCGCATCGCCGCCAGGCAACCCTTTCATGAGGGTAGCCTGTCTACCCATATGAGGGTAGACTGTCGACCATGGCGATCGCGAAGAAACGCACCGATCGTGCCGGGCTCCTGCAGGGGACGCTCGACATGCTGATCCTGCGCACGCTCCTCTTCGGCCCGGCGCACGGCCACCAGATCGCGAAGCACATTCAGCGGACCACCGACGACATTCTGCGTCTGGAACACGGCTCGCTGTACCCGGCGCTGCATCGTCTCGAGCGCCAGGGATGGGTGTGCGCCAAATGGGAAGCGCTCGGCGATCAGAAGCGCGAGTGCAAGTACTACCGACTGACGGTCGCGGGCCGGAAACAGCTCGCCGCCGAGGAGTCGAACTGGAACCGAATCGCCAGAGCCATCGCGCGTGTCATGACAGTTACGGTAAAGACGTGATGGTGCGAGGTGCGAGGTGCGAGGTGCGAAAGTGCGAGGGTGCGGAGGTGCGACATGACTGATGATCTCGACCGCGAGCTGCGCAGGCACCTCGAGCTCGAAGCCGAGGAACAGCGCGAAAGCGGTTTGACTGCCGACGAGGCGCGCGCCGCGGCGCTGCGGGCGCTCGGCAACCAGGCGCGCATCAGGGAAGAGGTGCGCGCGCTCTCGCCGATGGCCGCGATCGAAGACCTCCTCCAGGATCTCCGTTACGGCCTGCGCATGCTGCTCGAGCATCCCGGATTCACGATCGTCGCGGCGCTGACGCTCGCCCTCGGCATCGGCGCGAACACGGCAATGTTCTCGGTCGTCGACGCGGTGCTGTTGCAGCCTCTGCCCTATCCGCAGGCCGATCGGCTCGCGATGATCTGGGAAAACGTGAACCTCCCGGCGTACAAGAACAGCCATAACCCGTCGGCGCCGGGCAACTTCCACGACTGGAGAACGCAGAACACGTCGTTCACCGACATGGCGGCGATCGGCGGCCGGAGCTGGAACCTCACGGGGAGCGGCGAGCCGGCGCGAGTGGACGGCGAGGCCGTGTCGGCGGCGCTGTTTCCGCTGCTGCAGGTGGACGCGGCGCTCGGCCGCGTATTCACAGCCGACGAAGATCGCCAGGGCGGCGCTCGCGTCGTTCTGCTCAGCCAGGGCCTGTGGAACGATCGCTTCGGCGCCGACGCCGGCATCATCGGGAAAACCATTCGGCTGAGCGAGGAGCCCTACACCGTCGTCGGCGTGATGCCGCGAGGGTTCTATTTTCCCGACCCCGACGATAAGCTCTGGGTGCCGATCGCGCTCACGCCGCAGCAGCTCGCCAATCACGACGGCCATTCCCTCCAGACGCTTGCGCGTCTGAAGCCCGACGTGACGCTCGCGCAAGCTCAGGCGAACCTGGACGGGATCGCGAAGCGGCTCACGGAACAGTATCCGCAGTCGAACACGGGTGTCGGGGTCACGGTGGCGTCGCTCAGCGAGCACACGGTCGCCGGCGTGCGCACCGCGCTGCTCGTCATTCTCGGCGTCGTCGGTTTTCTGCTCCTGATGGTGTGCGCGAACACCGGCAACCTCTTGCTGGCGCGCTCGTCGGCGCGCGGGCGTGAGTTCGCCGTGCGCGCCGCTCTTGGTGCGAGCCGAGGCCGGCTCGTTCGCCAGCTCCTCACGGAGAGCACGCTGCTCGCCGTGATCGGCGGCGTGCTGGGCCTGGCGTTCGCGTTCTGGGGCATCAGCGCGCTGCGCGGGCTGGCACCGACGGACCTTCCACGGATCGACGCGATCGGTCTCAACGCTTCGGTCGCCGCGTTCAACTTCGGCGTAGCGGTGATTGCGGGCCTGATCTGCGGCGTGGTCCCCGCGCTTCAATCGAACCGCCGCGACCTGCACGAGACGCTCAAAGGCGACGCTCACGGATCGGCGGAACGCTCGCGCGTCCGTGCGCGGAACCTCCTCATCGTCGCCGAAACGGCGATCGGCGTGATCGTGCTCGTCGGCGCGGGCCTCTTGTTGCGCAGCTTCCTGGAGCTCGGGCGCGTGCCGCTCGGATTTCAGCCCGACGGGATCCTCACGTTCCGGGCAACGCTGCCCGCGTCTCACTACGACACTACGGCGAAGCGCACGGCGTTCTACCGGCAGGTCACCGAGAAGCTTCGCGCGCTTCCTGGAGTGCAATCGGTGGCGGGCGTCAGCATTCTGCCTCTGTCGATGGCGTCGCGCTCCACTGGGATCTCCATAGAAGGCGAACCGCCGCCCGCACCGGGCCAGGTCCGGCTGGTCGACTTCCGAACAGTCTCCCCCGGCTACTTCTCGACGATGGGCATTCCTTTGCTTCGAGGACGAGACGTCTCGTGGAACGACACAGCCGACTCGCCGCCTGTCATCGTCATCAGCCAGACGATGGCGCGCATGTTCTGGCCGAATCAGGATGCGATCGGCAAGCGCATCAAGGGTGTTCCCGGCAATGCGCCGGCGCCCTGGGTGACCGTCGTCGGGATCGTCGGCAACATCCAGCACGTCGATCTCGTCAACCCACCGCGGCCCTCGATGTATCTCGCCCCATCGCAAGATCAGCGCTCGGGCGATACGCTCCGCGAATGGGCCGCGAGGACGTCCAGCGACCCCACCGCCGTTGCCAACGCTGTACGGGACGCGGTGTGGGCTGTCGATCCGGCACTGCCTATCACACGCGTTCAGACGATGCAGCGCCTGCGATCGGCGGTGACCGCCAAGGAACAGTTCAATCTCCTGCTGGTCGGGTTGTTTGCCTTGCTGGCGCTGATCCTCTCAGCCGTGGGCCTCTACGGCGTCACCGCGTATGCCGTGATACAGCGCACCCGCGAGCTCGGCATTCGCCTGGCGCTGGGTGCGCAGCCGGGCGACGTGCTGCGCATCGTCGTCGGCCAGGGCGCGCGCCTCGTGGCCATCGGGCTGGCGATCGGCACGCTCGCCTCGCTTGCGCTCACGCGGCTGATGGCAACGCTGCTCTTCGGCGTCAGCTCACGGGATCCGGCTACGTTTGCCGGCGTCGGCGTGCTGCTCGCCGTGGTATCGCTCGTCGCCTGCTACATCCCGGCGCGTCGGGCGATGCGCGTCGACCCGGTCGTCGCGCTCCGCGGTTGAGCGTTTGCGCTATCCTAGGTTTCACAACCTCGCCGTCGGAGCAGGAGGCGTGCGTCCGCCCGGGGCCCGGCACATCGGTCGGCCCGACGTGACCAGCGACGAAGCCGCCGGTGTGGCTGTCCCTTGGATCCCATGTCGCTTTCCCAGTTTCATCCGATCGTTGCGCGCTGGTTTGAGGAGACGCTCGGTGAGCCCACCGCCGCGCAATCGCAGGGCTGGGCGGCAATTCGCGCCGGGCAGCACACGCTCATCGCGGCGCCGACCGGTTCGGGTAAGACGCTCGCCGCGTTTCTGACCGCGCTCGACGACCTCGTCCACGAGGGGCTGGACCATCCGCTGCCGGACGAAGTCCGCGTCGTGTATGTGTCGCCCCTCAAGGCGCTGAGCGCGGACATCCACAAGAATCTGGCGGAGCCCCGGGACGGGATCTGCCGCATCGCCCGGGAGCTGGGCGTGACGCCGCCGCGGATCAGCGCCGCCGTGCGGACGGGTGATACGACGCCCGGCGAGCGCGCAGCCATGCTCCGGACGCCGCCGCACATTCTCGTCACGACGCCCGAGTCGCTGTATCTGTTGCTGACGGCGCGTCGCAGCCGCGAGATGCTCCGCACGGCCCGGACCGTGATCGTCGACGAAATTCACGCGGTGATCGGCGGGAGGCGCGGCGCCCATCTCGCCTTGTCGCTCGAGCGGCTGCAGCACGTGGCCGAGCGGCCGCTGCTGCGAATCGGCTTGTCCGCGACGCAGAAACCGATCGAAGAGGTCGCACGCTACCTGGTCGGCGTGCGCGATCCGCAATGCGCACTCCGCGATCCGCAATGCACAATCGTCGATGAGGGCCATCGCCGCGACATGGATCTCGGGATGGAGGTCCCGCGATCGTCGCTCGAAGCGGTCATGGCGCACGAGGTGTGGGATGAGTACTTCGACCGTCTCACCGAGCTGATCGGGCAGCATCGGACGACGCTCGTGTTCGTCAATACGCGCCGGATGGCGGAGCGCGTCGCGCGATGCCTGAGCGATCGGCTCGGCACCCCTTCGGATCTTCGGCAGGCTCGGGCTCGCCTCGAGCCAGGTCGAGAGCCGACGAGGGGCGACGAGGCGGTCACGGCGCATCACGGCAGCTTGTCGAAGGAGAAACGGCTCGACGCGGAAAATCGACTGAAGACCGGCCGGCTTCGCGCTCTGGTGGCGACGGCGTCGCTGGAGCTCGGCATCGACATCGGATCGGTGGATCTCGTCTGCCAGATCGGGTCGCCGCACCGGATCGCCACGCTGCTGCAGCGATTCGGGCGCTCGGGCCACACCATCGCCAGCACGCCGAAGGGCCGGCTCTTCCCCGTCTCGCGCGACGATTTGATCGAGTGCGCCGCGCTGTTGAGATCGGTCCGTCGCGGCGAGCTCGATCGCATCATCTCGCACGATGCGCCGCTCGACGTGCTCGCCCAGCAGATCGTGGCGGAGACGGCATGCCGGGACTGCACGGAGGACGAGCTGTTCACGCTGGTCACGGGCGCGTGGCCCTACCGCAACCTGCCGCGCGCCAGCTTCGACGCCGTCCTGACGATGACGGCCGACGGGTTCGCGACCAGACGCGGGCGCCGCAGCGCGCTCGTGCATCGCGACGAAGTGAACGCGCGGGTGCGCGGCCGCCGCGGCGCGCGGCTGCTGGCGATTGCGTCCGGCGGGGCGATCCCCGAGGTCGCGGACTACCGCGTCGTCCTCGATCCGGGCGAGACGTTCATCGGCACGCTGAACGAGGACTTCGCGATCGAGAGCAACGCCGGCGACGTGTTTCAGCTCGGCAACGCGTCATGGCAGGTGCTGCAGGTGGCCGGCGGTGTCGTGCGGGTGTCCGACGCAAAGGGCGCGCCGCCGACGATCCCGTTCTGGCTGGGCGAGGCGCCGGCGCGCAGCGACGAGCTCTCGCGCGCGGTCAGCGATCTGCGCGCAGATGTCGAGGTCCGGCTGAAGGCGGATACTCTCGCCGACTGGCTGTCTGCCGAAACGACCATTCCGCTTGCCGCGGCTGAACAGGTCATCGCGTACCTGGCCCGGAGCCGCGCGGCGCTCGGCGTGCTGCCGACACAGGACACGATCGTCCTCGAGCGGTTCTTCGACGAATCGGGCGGCATGCAGCTGGTCCTGCACGCGCCGTTCGGCAGCCGGATCAACAAAGCGTGGAGTCTCGCGCTCCGGAAGCGGTTCTGCCGGCAGTTCAACTTCGAGCTGCAGGCGGCTGCCACTGAAGACGGATTGCTGCTCTCGCTCGGCCCGCAGCACTCGTTCCCGCTCGCCGACGTCTTCCGCTACCTCCATCCCGCAACGGTGAAGGAGATCCTGATTCAGGCCTTTCTCGACGCGCCGGTCTTTCAGACGCGCTGGCGGTGGAACGCGACGATTTCCCTCGCGGTGCCGCGGAACCGCGGTGGCAAGAAGGTGCCGCCGCAGCTCCAGCGGATGCACGCCGACGATCTGATGGCCGCCGTATTCCCCGACGCCGCGGCATGCCTCGAGAACATCCCCGGCGATCGCCAGATCCCGGATCATCCGCTCGTCAACCAGACGGTGCGCGACTGCCTCGAAGAGGCGATGGACTTCGAGGCGCTGGCGTCGGTGCTCGCGCGGATCCATTGCGGTGACATCCGCTGTGTCGCGCGCGACACGACCGAACCGTCGCCGCTGTCGCACGAGATCCTGAACGCGCGGCCGTATGCGTTCATGGACGATGCGCCGCTGGAGGAGCGGCGGACGCAGGCGGTGTACGCGCGGCGCGCCAGCGACCCCGCCGGCGCTGGTGATCTGGGCGCGCTCGACCCGGCGGCGATCGATCGAGTCCGGGACGAGGCGCGGCCCGACCCGCGCGACGCCGACGAGCTGCACGACACGCTGCTGACGGCCGGGTTCTTCACGCTGGGCGACGCGCGGCCGATCGCGCCGGAGTTGTTTGACCAACTGGCGCAGGCGAAGCGAATCGCAGTGGCGCGGCCACGTGGGGGCGAACCCGCGCGTCCGCCCGGGGCCGACACCTGGGTCGGCCCCTGCAACAATCTCTGGATTGCGGCCGAACGGCTGCCTGAGCTTCGCGCGGTCCATCCGCAGTGCGACGTCGAGCCCGCGATCGAGCCACCGGCGTCGCGCGCGGCTCGGCTCTGGACGCGCGACGCGGCAGTCGTGGAGCTGCTACGCGGCCGCCTGGCGATCGTGGGCCCCACCAGCGCACGCGCGCTCGCCAACGAACTGTCGATCGCCGAAACGGATGCCGACGCGGCGCTGCTCGCGCTGGAAGCGGAAGGCGTCGCGCTGCGCGGCACGTTCGAGGAGAGGAACGTAGAGCTCGCGGAGACCGGAGAGAAAAACAGCTCTGCGCGCTCTGCGCACTCCGCCTTCAAGACAGTCGGTCCGCTGCAGTGGTGCGACCGCCGGCTGCTGGCGCGGATCCATCGCTACACGTTGAACCGCCTGCGCGCGGAGATCGAGCCGGTCAGCCCGGCCGACTTCATGCGGTTCCTCTTTGCCTGGCAGCATGTGGACCCGGCGACCCGGCTCGCCGGCGTCGACGGTCTGCGCGCGGTCGTCGATGCGCTCGACGGATTCGAGCTCGCCGCCGACGCCTGGGAGCGCACGGTCCTCCCGGCGCGCGTCGACGGCTACGATCCCGCCATGCTGGATACCCTGTCGCTGACCGGCGAGGTCGGCTGGGCTCGGCTCTCGAGCACCACGCGCGACGCCACGCAGCTGGTCGGCGTGACGCCCGTGGCGCTGTTCCCGCGCGAGCACGCCGACGCGTGGGTCGCTCTGAAGGGCTGCGCTGCGAAGGAAGATGCAGATCAGGAAGCCAGCGACGATGCTCGAGCGGTGCTCGACGCCCTCCGTGCCCGCGGCGCGTCGTTCGTCCCCGAGCTGGCCCCTGTGTGCGGGTCCGACGAGGCGCGCGTTCGCGCGGCGCTCGGCGACCTGGTCGCGGCCGGCCTCGTGGCGTCGGACGGATTCGGCGGGCTGCGATCGATTGTGCGCGGGTCGAGCAGACGCCCCCTGGTCACGGGCCGGCGCACGCAGGTCACGGGCCGATGGTCCATCCTCCGGGGCAGCGAAATCGATCGCCAGACCGCCGTCGAAATGCAGGCGCGCGCGCTGCTGCGCCGCTACGGCGTCGTGTTCCGGCGCCTGCTCGCGCGCGAAGCGAACCTGACGCCGTGGCGCGAGCTGGTCCGCGTCTACCGCCGGCTCGAAGCGCGAGGGGAGATCCGCGGCGGGCGGTTCGTCTCCGGTATGTCGGGGGAACAGTTTGCGCTGGCCGACGCGCTGGAGCGGCTGCGGGAAATCCGCCGCACGCCGCCTGACGGCCGATGCCTCGTGATCAGCGCCGCCGACCCGCTGAACCTGGCGGGCATCGTGACCAGCGGCGAGCGCGTCCGCGCCGTGGCGGCCAGCCGCGTGGTGTATCGCGATGGGGCGCCCTTGGCCGCGATGGAAGGCGATTATGTGCGACCATTGATTCCGGAAGCCGACATCGCGCCGGCGCTCGCGTCCGAAGTGGCAACCACGCTCACCGGACGCCCGATGCCGGCAGTGATCAGTGGCTTCCTCGGGAGGTCGTGATGCGCCTTCAGCTCGGCTGCGGTCTTGCGCTCCTGTGCATGGCCCCGCTTCTCGCGCAGACCACCGCGCCTGCCAAGCCGGACAAGAGCAAAATCATCACGCTGAGCGGATGCGTCGTCCGCGGCGAGACGACGCCCGGCCGGTACACCCTGGAAGACAAGAAGGGAGGCGTGATCTACCGGCTCACGGGGACCGATGTCCGCGACTACATCGGCCGCCGCGTGCAGATTGTGGGCGGGGTCCAGTCAAAACGCTTCACGATTGTTGGCGGGCTGACGCCGAACGCGAACGTTGCGGCACAGGCGGGCGCCATGGACCCCGCGCGAGCGGCCACGGCCGCCGCGGGCGGCGCGGCCGGACCTGGCTCGGTGGAATTGCCTGAATTCCGGGTGAAAAGCGTCCGGCCGGTCAGTGGCGGGTGCCCGAACTGACCCGGCCGGCTGGAGAAACTGGAAAACTGGAAAAGACGGCTTATTCGGGGGAAACGGACGTCTTGCCGCAGTCGTCGCAGCGAAGATAGAGCACGGGCAGCGCTTCCGATCGTCCGATGACGCGGGCGCTCGGCACGCCGCAGCGGGGACAGACAATACCCGAGGTCGATCGTTTGGCCATCGGTTTTTCTCCTTACAGACCTTTAGACTCCAAAGGCGTTTGAAAAGATACACGATTTACCCGCCTCGATCAGTCCCTGTTGTGTCATTCCTTGTCTCTATATCGGTTTTTGTTGCAATTTCCTGCATTGAGAGGCAAAAAAGCGGCTCATCGGCAGCATCTACAGCAGAGATAGTACGCTCCAGGCACCACTCTTTGCACTCTGCATCGGCAGGAGGCTGGAAATGCTTTATACGCTTGCGGTCATTCTGTTGATTGCCTGGTTGCTCGGCCTGGTAGGCACCTACACCATCGGCGCCTTTCTCCACGTGCTGCTCGTCATCGCGATCGTGCTGTTCCTGGTCGGCCTGCTGAGCGGGCGCCGGACCGTCGTTTAGCGCTCCTCGACGCAGTCGTCAGTTGGCAGTCGCCAGACCGGCGGCTGCCGATTGTCCTGCCGCTGACTTACTGTGGCGACGGTGTTTTCGGCGTCTCGGGCGCGTGCATCTGGTACTCGTGCGGCGGCTCGACCCCCAGCAAATACCGGACGAAGTAATCCCACCGCCGGCGGACCATATACGGCTCGTTGCCGAAGCCATGCCCGCGATTGGGCAGCATCAGGAGATCGAAATCCTTGTTTGCTTTGATCAGCTCGTCCACCACCAGCAGCGTATTGTTCGGCGGCACGTTGGCGTCCATCGTGCCGTGCGCGAGCAGGAGTTTCCCCTTCAGGTTCCTGGCGATCAGCTGATTTGCCTGGTTGTCGTAGTTGGTCGTGCCGTCCGGTTTTTTCTCCAGAAGCCCCTGCCACTTCTCGGCCCAGTCGTCTTCATACACGCGATTGTCATGGTTACCGGCTTCTGAAATACCAACCTTGAAGAAATCCGGATACCTGAACATCGCGTCGGCGGCGGCGTACCCACCGCCGGAATGACCGTAAATGCCTGCCCGGTCGACGTCGATCCAGGGATATCTGTCGGCCAGCTGCTTCATCGCCGCGACCTGGTCCGGCAACGTGTTGTCGCCCATGTTGCCGTAGTACGCCTCGTGGAACTTCTTCGATCTCCACGGCGTGCCCATTCCGTCGATCTCGACGACGACGAAGCCAAGCTCGGCGAGCGCCTGCGCATCGCCGCGCGCCGCTGAGAAGGTGCGCCCGCCGACGCTCCCGGTCTGCGGACCGGGATAAATGTGGTTGACGATCGGGTACTTCTTCGACGGATCGAGCGAAGTCGGTTTGTACATGAGACCGTAGAGGTCGGTGACGCCGTCGCGCCCCTTCACGGTAATCGGCGTGGGCGGCTTCCACCCGGCCGCCAGCAGCCGCGAGATGTCGGCTTGCTCGAGTGTGGCGATCAACCTTCCATCAGCGTCGCGCAGATGGGTGACCGGCGGGACATCAGGCGCCGAGTACGTGTCGACGAAATAGCGGCCCGAGGGCGAGAGCGACACGTCGTGATCGCCGTCTTCCGGCGTCAGCAGCTGCAGGTTCTTCCCGTCCATGCCGATCCGATAGAAATGGCGGAAGTAGGGATCGCGGCCGCGCTCGCGTCCGACGCCGACGAAATACAGCAGCCGGTTTTTCTCGTCGACGTGCAGGAGCTGCGTCACGTTGCCGTCGCCGGTGGTGATGGGATGCTTTTCGCGGCCGCTCTTCAGATCGTGGAGATAGAGGTGGCCCGAGTTGTCGCGCTCGGAGAACCAGATCACTTCGTTCGATCCCGGCAGATACCGCCAGTTGACCGCGCCGTTTCCCGATTCAAAGAACGTTTCGGCTTTCTCCTCGAGGACCTCCCGGATAGTACCGGTCGACGCATCCGCCACGCGAAGCTGCTCGCGGCGATGATCCCGCGCCGTCGAGACGAAGGCTACCGACGATCCGTCCGGACTCCACTGCACGTCTCTCCATTCGCCGCGGCACGCCAGGTCGTCGCACAGCGTCGATCGGTGCTGATCGGGCGGCAGCTGCAGCCGGACGATCTTCCCGCTGTCGGCATCGATGACGAGGCGTTGGATCATCGTCACGATCCCGTCGCCGGGCAGCGGATATTTCCAGGCCTGCAGCGTGGGGTGTCCGGCAGTCGTGTCAACGAGATACATGTCGCCGACGCGGCGTTGATCCTGCTGAAACGTCGCGATCTTCTTCGAGTCGGGCGACCAGACGAGAATCGGCCGATCGCTGCGCGTCCAGCCGGCGTTGTCGGTCGCGTATCCGAAATCTTTCACGCCGTCCTTCGTGAGCGCGGTTTCCCGGCCGCTGGCGACATCGCGCACCCAGAGATTCCAGTCGCGGACAAATGCGGTCCGCTTGCCGTCGGGCGACCTGACATCCAGGCGCGCCGCGGAGGGAGCGCGTCCAGTTCCGCCGTTCTCGTCGGCGGCCGCGAGGCAGGCGGGCAGCTCGCACGCCGATCGCGCTCCGGTGGCGGCGTCGATCATCAGTGCTTCGGCGCCCTTTTCCGTCGTGGTGCGGTACCAGAAGCGATCACCCGACGGCTGAGGCAGCCACGTCGGCCGCACGCCGCCATGCAGCACGAGCGGCGTGGTGTTGTAGGTCATGAACTCTTCGGCGCGCGCGTAGTCGGCCGCCGTGAGCGCGGGCGGCGCGTCGGCGGCTTGCCGAGCTTGCTGAGCAACAACAGTGATCGAAGTACTGGCCACCGCAACGACGATCAGAACCGCGCAGCGGGGTCGAACGGGTACACTCTTCATTGTGACGGGATTATAATTCCCGCAGTCTGATGGATGCACCCGTCTCGACCGGCATCGAAGGACTCGATCAGCTGCTCCGCGGCGGCTTCACGCCCGACCGGATGTACCTCATCGAAGGCGATCCAGGCACCGGCAAGACGACGCTCGCGATGCAGTTTCTGATCGAGGGCAGGGAACGCGGTGAAACCGGCCTCCACGTCACGCTCTCGGAGACGGAGATCGAACTGCGGGCCATCGCCGATTCGCACGGCTGGTCCCTCGAGGGGATCGAGATCTTTCAGCTCGCGGCGGCCGAAAGCCCGAGACTTCAGGACCAGTACACGCTCTATCACCCTTCTGAAGTCGAGCTGGTCGAGACCGTTCAGAGGATTCTCGACGTCATCGAGCGGCTCCGCCCGTCGCGGATCGTCTTCGACTCGCTGTCCGAAATGCGGCTGCTCGCGCGCGAACCGCTGCGCTATCGCCGCCAGATCCTCGCGCTGAAGGAGTTCCTGGCTGGTCGATCGTGCACCGTCCTGCTGCTGGACGATCATGACGGGGCCGAGAGCGACCTGCAGTTGCAGAGCCTCTCGCACGGCGTGGTCCAGCTGGAACAACTGCCCTTCGAGTACGGGCGCGCGCGCCGGCGGCTCCGCATCATCAAGATGCGCGGTGTGCCGGCGCTCGAAGGCTTTCAGGACTTCAAGATACAGCGCGGCGGCCTGCGGGTATTCCCGCAGCTGATTGTCGCCAGCGCCGAAGCACCACGGGCGGAGCCCATCTCGAGCGGGCTGGCCGCGCTCGATCGCCTGCTCGGCGGCGGCCTCACCTGGGGCAGCACCACCCTCGTCGTTGGCCCCGCCGGCTGCGGCAAATCGACGATCGCGGCGCAATTCGTCGCCGCCGTCCACGATTCGGTGCGCGCCGCCGTGTATCTCTTCGAAGAACGGCGCGGTACCTTCATCGCGCGATGCGACGCGCTCGGGATGCGCCTGTCGGCGCGCATACGGTCGGGTCACATTACGGTCACCCAGATCGAACCTGGCGAAGTCTCCCCCGGCGAATTCAGCCACCGGGTACGCACCGACGTCGACGCCGACGGCGCGCAGGTCGTCATGATCGACAGCGTGAATGGATATCTCCGCGCGATCCCGCAGAGCGACGCGCCGCTGGTGCGCCTCCACGAGCTGCTCTCGTATCTCAACGCAAAAGGCGCTGCGACGCTGATCGTCGTGGCGCAGCACGGCGTCATCGGCACGATGATGACGACGCCGATCGATCTCAGCTATCTGGCCGACTGTGTCGTGCTGCTGCGTTTCTTCGAGGCAGATGGCGCCGCGCGCAAGGCAATTTCCGTCGTCAAGAAACGCACCGGTGGACACGAAACGACCATCCGCGAGTTCCGCATCGGGCCCGACACCATTCGCGTCGGCGACGCCCTGACCCAGTTCCAGGGCGTGCTGACAGGTGTGCCTCGCTACGTGGGCGCGGCGGGCCCGCTCCTCAACGATGCCTGAGACTGCCGTTCCGGCGCACGACATGCGCGTGCTCATCTTCGCGCCCGTGGGACGCGATGCCGACCTGACGCGCGATCTGCTCAGCCGCGCCTCCATTCCATGCCACGTGTGCCCCACGGTTGCGGCGTTGTGCACGGAGTTCGAAAGCGGCGCAGGCGCGATCCTGTTGACCGAAGAAGGGCTGGGCGAGCGCGGGCTGCCCGATCTGGTGACGGCGCTCCGGGCCCAGCCGGCGTGGTCCGAGATCCCCGTGCTGCTCTTCACTGCCGGCGATCGCTCGCAGGCGCTGCTGCGGACGCTGCGGCTGCTCGAGGACCTGCGCAACGTCACGCTGCTCGATCGGCCGGTTCCCATCGCCGCGGTCGTAAGCACGGTGCGCGCCGCGCTCGTCGGCCGCACGCGCCAGTACGAGCTACGCGACGTCCTCATGGCGCTACAGGCCGCGCGGGACGACGCGGAGCGGGCCAACCGGTTGAAGGACGAATTTCTCGCGACGCTCTCGCACGAGCTGCGCACGCCGCTCAACGCGATCCTCGGATGGGTATCGATGCTGCGCCGCGCGCCGATCCCCGCCGAGCAGCTGCCGCACATCTACGATGTGATCGAGCGCAATGCCACCGCACAGGCGAAATTGATCGCCGACGTGCTCGACGTCTCGAGAATCGTGACCGGCCGGCTGTGGCTCACACGCGAATCGATCGCGCTGCCCCTGTTCGTCGCGACCGCGGTCGACAGCATCCGTCTGGCGGCCAAGGCCAAGGGCATCGCCCTGCGCCTCGAGATCGACGACAGCGCGGGCGTCGTGTACGGCGACCGCGAGCGTCTGCAGCAGGTGTTGTGGAATCTGCTGTCCAACAGCGTCAAGTTCACGCCGCACGGCGGTCGGATCACCGTCGGCGTCGTCCGCGCGGACAACGGCGTCCGGATCGACGTGTCGGACACCGGCCTCGGGCTGGCGCCGGAGTTCCTGCCGTCTGCCTTCGATCGCTTCCGCCAGGCCGATCAGAGCTTCACACGCGTCCACGGAGGGCTCGGCCTGGGCCTCGCGATCGTCAAACAGATCGTCGAGCTGCATGGTGGCCGCGTGGAGGCTGAAAGCGCGGGCCTCGGGCACGGCGCAACGTTCCGGGTGTTTCTGCCGCTCGAGCCCGTGCCCTCCGCCACGACCGACTCGAAGCTCTTGCCGGCGAACGCACTGCCCGAGGTCGATCTGACCGGACGCTCGATTCTCGTCGTGGATGATAACGCGTGCACGCGCGAGCTCCTCACCGAGATGCTGACGCATTGCCATGCCCGCGTGCAGACGGCCGATTCCGCGGTCGCCGCCCTCGAACGCGTGGAGCACACGCCGCCCGCGCTGATCATCGCCGACATCGGCATCCCGGGTCAGGATGGGTTGACAATGATGGCGACGATCCGGCAGTTGCCGGCCGATCGGGGCGGCGCGCTGCCGGCGATCGCGCTCTCGGCCTACGCGCGCGCCGAGGACCGCGCGGCAGCGCTCGGCGCCGGGTTCACCGACTTCCTGATCAAGCCGGCGCGGCCCGAGGAAGTGCTTCGGGTCGTCCAACATTTGCTGCACTGACCAGGGGCAGCCTGTCGCAAACACAGAAATCCGGTTTAAAAGCGCCGGGTCTGGCTGGCAGGTTCCTTGCCTCAGCAGCAGCCATGGCCCTGAATCGAATCCCCGTCGCCGTTGTTCTTCTATCCATCGCGCTGCTGCCAACACTGTCATTCGGCCAGGAACACGAGCAGAAACGGCGCCGCGAGGGCGGAGGGACGAAGCAGGAAGCGGGCAGCGCGGAACGCGCGCAGCCGCGCGTGCAGGTGGCGCCGCCGCGCACGGAGGCCGCGCCGCCGCGCGCCGAGGCGGCACCGCCGCGCACCGAGGGACGCCGCGACGCCGGCAGATCCCGCGGGGAGGGCGAGGTCCAGCGCGCCGTTCCACGGAACGAAGCTGTTCCAAGGAGCGAGGCGCAGGCGCCGCGCGGCAACCGGCCGTCGGTCGTCGATCCGCGCGTGGCGCCCCGCAGCGGGTCCGACCGCCGCGACGGATATGAGCGCCGCGACGGATATGAGCGCCGTG
>Ga0137394_10000402_pt1 | contig 30227 bp, 15 predicted proteins | sample czobulk116metaG_FD_108278 | JGI IMG/M metagenome (GOLD analysis project Ga0137394, IMG submission 108278) | Vadose zone soil microbial communities from Angelo Coast Range Reserve, California, USA - czobulk1.16 metaG | ecosystem: Environmental > Terrestrial > Soil > Vadose zone | place: USA... | reverse complement strand
GGTCGGCCTGAACTTCCTGGTCAATGGCGAGGACGTCCTGATCCCGATGGCCGTGGAAGAGCCCTCGGTGATCGCGGCGGTCAGCCTGGCGGCGAAGATCGTGCGCGAGGGGGGCGGCTTCCAGGCCGACGCGGATCCGCCGCGCATGATCGGGCAGGTGCAGGTCTCGCACCTCGCCGACCCGCCGGCCGCCAAGGCGGCCCTGCTCCGGGAGAAGCGCCAGATCCTCGAGGCTGCGAACGCGCTCCAGCCGGCGATGAAGGCGCGCGGCGGCGGGGCGCACGACCTCGAGGTGCGCCTGATCCCGGTCCGCGAAACCGAGAACGGCGCCGCCGAAGTGCACGCCATCGTCCACCTCCTGGTCGATACGCAGGACGCGATGGGGGCGAACCTCATCAACACCATGTGCGAAGGCGTGGCGCCGCTGGTCGAGCGCATCAGCGGCGGGCGGGTGCGCCTGCGAATCCTCTCCAACCTGGCCGACCAGCGGCTCGCGCGCGCCACCTGCCGCATCCCCTTCGACGCGCTGGCGGACTTCGGTTTCTCCGGGGCCGAGGTGGCGCACGGCATCGCCGACGCGAGCCGGTTCGCCGACGCAGACCCGTACCGGGCCTGCACGCACAACAAGGGAGTGATGAACGGCGTCGACGCCGTGGCGCTGGCCACCGGCAACGACTGGCGCGCGATCGAGGCCGGAGCTCACGCCTGGACGGCGCGCAACGGCCGCTACGAGCCGCTGACGCGCTGGTGGATCGAGGACGGGCACCTGCTCGGCAGGGCCGAGCTGCCCATCCAGGTCGGCACGGTCGGCGGAGCGGTGAAGGCCAACCCGCTGGTGCCGGTGCTGCTGCGCCTGATGGGGAACCCGGGCGCGCAGAAGCTGGCGGCCATCATGGCGGCCGTCGGCCTGGCGCAGAACATGGCGGCGCTGCGCGCGCTGGGCAGCGTGGGCATCCAGAAGGGGCACATGGCCCTGCACGCCCGCTCGGTGGCCGTGTCTGCCGGCGCCAAGGGCTCCGCCGTGGAGGAAGTCGCGCGGGCGCTCATTGCCGCCGGTGAGATCAAGCTGCACCGGGCGCAGGAGATCCTCGCCAAGCTCGTCGCGCAGAAGCCGGCCGCCGAAGTGACGTGACGCCCGACCGGCAGCAGCCCGGCGCCGGCGCGGCGCGCGCCGCGCCTCCCGCGATCCTCGCCGAATACGCCGCGCTGGCCGAGCCGCGCATAGCGGCGTTCCTCGACGCGCGCGCAGCCGATGCGGCGCGGTTGCCGGTCGACCTTCGCACGCCGTTCGCCGCCCTCCGCGCGTACGTGCTGCGCGGAGGGAAGCGGCTGCGCGGCGCGCTGGTCGTGCTGGGGTGCGAGGCGGCGGGCGGGGAGCGGGCGTTGGCGCTGGACGCCAGCGTCGGGATGGAGCTTTTGCACGCGTACCTGCTGGTGCACGACGACTTCATGGACCGCGACGAGGTCCGCCGGGGCGGCCCGACCGTGCACGCGGCCCTGGAGCGGGCGACCGGCTCCGCGCACCTGGGAGCGAGCCTCGCCGTGCTGCTGGGATCGCTCTGCCAGGCCTGGGCGCTGGAGCTGGTGCTCGGAGCAAAGGTCCCGGCGGAGCGCACGGCCGCGGCGGGACGGCTGCTCGCGCAGGCCCTGCAGGAAGTCACGATCGGGCAGATGCAGGACGTGTCCGCCCCGCTCGGGCGCGACCTGGCCGCGCGCGAGGTGCTCGCCATCCAGCAGATGAAGACGGGCGGCTACAGCTTCGAATTGCCCCTGCGCCTCGGAGCGGTGCTCGCCGGCGGAAGCGAGGCGGTGCTCGGCGGGCTGGAGCGCTTCGCGCGCCCGCTCGGCCAAGCGTTCCAGATCGCCGACGATCTGCTGGGTACCTTCGGCGCGCCCGAGCTGACCGGCAAGCCCAACGCGAGCGACCTGCGCGAGGGCAAACGCACGCTGCTGATCGCGCGCGCGTTCGAGGCGGCCGACCCACGCGACGCGGCGCTCCTGCGCGCCGGCCTGGGGAAGCCGGGCCTGAGCGACGCGGAGGCGGACGCCCTGCGCGAGGTGCTGGTGCGCACGGGCGCCGCGCAGTCGTGCCGGGACGAGGCCGAGCGGCTCTGCGCCGAGGCGCTGCGCGCGCTGGACGCGGCTCCCTTCCCTCCGCGCGCCGCGCAGGCGCTGCGCGACATCGCCACGTACACCGTCCGACGCGCCGCGTAGACGGCGCGGGCTGCTCGCGCCTTCCGCCTCCCTTCAAGGTGTACCTGCCGGTCACGCAGGACGCGCCCATCTCGCTGCCATCGCCCGCGCTGGACGGCTGACCCTCTCCACAAATCGATTCGAATCAGGTAAACTGAAACGTAGCTCTTGTTTTACGGGGGGACGTAGGTGACGAAAGCAGTCCGCCGCGTCTCGCGCCGGAGGGCGCGGTGAAACCGACGTTGCCCTTGAAGCCGGACGACAGCGTCCGGACAGCGGCCGGGATGGCTCAGGCGGACCGGCTCGGTTCGGAAGGCCGGTGGCTCGACGTCCCTCGCCTCGCCCAGTACAACGGCCAGATCCAGAGCTGGATGTGGTGCGGACGCGCCGCCGCGGCGATGGTCTACGACTACTACTGCAAGGCGCAGGGCAAGGCCTCCGAGTACGTGGGCCACAAGACCGGCGAGCCCGGGCCGGGCCCGAACGGGAAGCTCAAGGACAACCTGCGGTTCCTGGGCGGCGCGCACGCGGACGCCATCGCCGGGATCACCGAGACGGGCCGCTGCGCTCCGGCGCAGATCTTCGAGCTCGCCGGCTGGAAGCACACCGAGGGCTACCTGCAGCGCACCGCGCGGGAGACGATCGGGACCGACCCGGACAGCGTCGAGAAGCGCTTCGCTCCGCTGCTGGACGCGATCCGGAGCAACAACCCGGTGGTGCTGTACACGCGCCTGTCGACCAGCAAGAACGGCGGGCACATCGTCTGTGTCTCCGGGTTCAAGAAGCTGGACGGCCAGCTCTGGCTGCGCATCAACGATCCCACCAGCCCCCACGACGACCTGCTGGGAAAAAACAACTGGTTCAAGGTGCAGCGGAACCCGAGCTCGTTCTCGGAGTACTGGGTGCGCGCCTCGCGGCTGCTCGAGCCGCATCCCGACAAGCCCGGGAAGCGGCTCCTCAGCTACATGGAGCACGACAAGATCGGCCGCTACCTGGTGGTCACCGATCAGACCGTGAAGGACGCCGCCGAGGTGGTCCATCTGCTCGATCCGACGCCCCAGGACAAAGCGGACAAGGGGCCCAAACCCAAGCCGCCTCCCGCGGTGCCCGCCGCGGGCGGGACGTCCCTGCCGTTCGAGGTGAACCGCTCGGCGGCCGTGTCCGCCGAGTCGCTCGTCGCGCTCTACCACTCCTCCGAGCGAGGCGCGGGAGGCTACTTCCCGCTGGCGGACAGCGCCTCGTTCCACAGCGGCGCGCATTTCCTGGTCGACCACCGGACGAAGATCCGCGCCATCGCGCGCGGCGAGGTGGTGGCCGCCCGCATCTCGGTTTCTCCAGGCGAGCATCCGTGGGGGGACACCGGGTTCGTCCTGCTGCGGCACCCGATCGAGGGCGGGAAGACCTTGTACGGCCTCCTCCTGCACCTCGAGCGCGAGCCGCTCCACCCCGATCGCGCCTCGGGCTGGCTCCACCGCCTGTTGATAGCGGCGATGGGCGGGGGCGAGCCCCGCAAGCCAAAGTGGCGCGTGACCGAGGAGGTCGCCACCTGGAAGGACGCGGACAGGGGCCGGTTCTCGCCGGTCAACGCCGACCCGAAGACGACGGTCAAGCCGGGCGTATACGAGGAGAAGGATCGGCTTTCCGAGGACCACGCCCTGTACGTGAAGCTGGACGGTGGTTGGATCCGCGCCTCCCTGCAGGACGGAGACGGCGCGGCGCGGGAGCTGTCTCCCTGGGCCGACTTCGACCTCGAAGTGGCGGCGCGGAACAGCGCCGCGGTCAAGGCGCTGCGGGACGGCAAGGTGGCGGTGCTCGACGCGGACAAGCAGGACGGCAAGCATCGCTGGACGGTCGAATCGGGCGAGGTGGTAGGGATCGCGGGCACGTACCTGGGCATGCCGCAGTTCCACTGGTCGGTGTTCTCCAAGGACCCGGTGCTGCCGACGGGTTCCCTGCCGAAGGCGGAGTACGCGGCCAAGGACGAAGTGAAGCTCGCGAGCCTCGACCTCACCGCGAACCAGGCCGGGACGCACGAGCAGACCCAGCAGCTCCTGCAGGCGCTCGACCCGGACAAGCAGCACCTGGCCAAGGTGCCGCAGGGCATCCTCGCCGCGGGCGACCTCACCTCGTTCTACCGGACGCCGACCAATTGCTGGCGCTCGCGCTACCAAGCGGCGAAGGGCCTCTGCGAGTTCAAGCTGGACGTCGACAAGATGGTCGCGCTGGAGCGGTACAAGTCCCACACCGAAGCGGAACGGAACGAGTTCAAGAAGAACGTCAAGCCGTTCCTCTTCTGGGACGACCTCGCCTCCGCCGACGACTTCCCCAAGGACGGCGTGGCCGTGTTCGTGCACCCGATCACCGCGCTGCGCCTGATGGCGCACGTCGGGCTGGCGCGGGACCACGACGATCCTCCCGCGGCGGCCGGCGAGGCTCCGCTGCAGCCGCAAAACGACGTGGTGCTGGTGCTGCGCGACTCCAAGGGCCCCCTCGCCGAGGTGGAGGTCACCATCAAGGCCGACGGGCAGGTGCTGCTCAAGGACCGCACCGACGCCCAGGGTGAGCTGCTGCTCCCCTTCCAGAAGGTGACCGGCAAGGACATCGAGATCTCGGTCGCGAAGGATGCGGTGGGCGACAAGGGGCAGCTGGTCGCCGTGCTCAACGAGTCCGGAGCGGCGCGCACGCTGATGCCGGGCACCGCGCCGGCGGACCAGGCCTTCAACGGGACAGACCTCTTGCCCGAGGTCCGGCTGGGCCTCGCGATGCGCGTTCGCCAGGGCCAGGCGCCGGCGATCTTCCAGGTCTGGAACGAGCGCGGCTTCAAGCTGGAGAAGAAGCTCCGCGCCCTGGAACCGGGGACGCAGCTGACGATCGAGCGGATCGTCCACCGCAAGGACGACGGCAAGCTGGAGGCCATCCAGGCGCACGTCGGCGGCCAGCTGGTCTACCTGTGGTCCATCTGGGACGGCGAGCACAACCTGGAGCGCGATCCGGGAGCGCCGGGCGCGGGGCACGAGGGCCCGTCGGTGCAGGCGTCGTGGTCCTCGCGCGTCGCCCATCTCAACGATCATCCGGTCTTCGCCGGAAGGGTCTCCGGCATCGACGACGGCGCGGAGCTCCAGGTCCGCTTCCTGGCCATCCTCTCGACCGGCGCGCCGGAGCACGACGTCGAGCTGCACACGGAGAAGGTGAAGGTCGCGAAGGGCGGATTCTCCGTGGCGTTCGACCCACACCAGCTCGTCTCCGACCACGACCTGCTCAACACGACCCGGCCCGTGTACGTCAAGGTGAAGACCGGCGATCACGAGCTCTCGCTGCGCGATCAGGCCATCGCCGTCTACCCGGAGGGGCGCATCCAGGACGCGCCGCCGTCTCCCCCCGAGCAGGTGCCCGAGAACGCGCACGTGGTCTACGCCTTCACCGAGATCGACAGGAGCGGCACCATCGACCGGCACCGCACCAAGGACGGCAAGGAGCCGCAGACGCGCAAGATGGCGCAGCTGTCCGGGGAGGTGGCGCGGCGGGTGGTCTCGGACGGCGGCGACGAGATGTACGTGGGCGGCATCGTGCGCGAGATGCACCTCGCCACCGAGGCCCAGGAGCACCTGACCGCGGCCCAGGCGCTCGAGCGGCAGAAAGCCGCGCTGCTGGCGATCTACCCGGACGCTCCGGTCAAGGACCTCTTCTCCAGGCCCGAGGAGGCGTTCTTCCGGGACAACGGCATGACGGTCGGCGTGTGCGCGCAGGACTGCAAGAAGGAGGTCGCCCCGGCGGGCAAGAAGACCGGGTGCACCGAGGAGATCCGCACGGCGAACCTCCGCTCGTGCCAGAACGTCAAGCCCGATCCGAGCGTCGGGGCCGACAAGGGGCGCAACCTGTGCCGGACGGCGGTGCCCCAGCCCGCCAAGCTCCCCATCGTCGCGGTGCACTGCTACTCGGCGCTGGGCGTCTGCAACGGCGTGCGCCACGACAAGTCGAAGTGCTTCCTGCAGACGGTGGTCCGCGGGAAGGACAACGAGGAGCGCGAGCGGTGGTACGTCTCGCTGACGATGCGCGCCAAGTCGGGAGACCAGACCGTCTATCCGTACCATGGCGGCCACTCCGGAGGATCGGCGACGGTCGCGCGGGGCGTGAACCTGCGCGTGGTGGTGATCAACCCGCAGAACGGGAACGCGGTGGTCTGCTCGATGGAGGACTACGGGCCGAGCGGCAACACGAAGGGCGGCAACGACGCCGTTCCCGAGGCGCGGGTCGATCGCGACGCGCTGGTCGGCTGGGGCCACGTCTGCGGCATGTCGTACGAGGCGCATTGGAAGCTCGACTTCAAGGGGCGCCACGGCGACCACGCCGTGCTGCTGGCCTTCGTCCCGGCCTCGACCCCGCTGGGGCCGCTGGGGCCCGACGCGGTCGTGAAGCTGCGCAAGCGGGCGACCTACGCCCAGATCATGGGGCTCGAGCCTCTCCCCGCGAAGGCCGCGTCATGAAGCTGCAGCTCCAGGTGGTGAACGATCGCTGGGCGGATCGCGCCGCCTCGAGCGGCGAGCTGGACGACGGTGTCAGCTACGTGGCCGAACCATGGGAGATCCCCGGCGAGTCCCCGCTGGCCGTGCGCTTCTGCACCCGCAAGGGCTACCCGATGAGCAGCTTCTGCCACATGCAGGAGACGCCCAAGCGCGCCGTCGTGCTGCACCACACTTCGGGGTTCGGCCACCTGGGGACCCTGATGGGCAACCACGGCTTCATCAGCATCCACTTCATGATCGGGCGCGACGGGAACGTCTACCGGTTCGTAAACACCGAGTACAAGGTGAACCACGCCGGGCCCTTCAACACCGGGAGCATCGGCATCGAGGTCGACAACATCGGCAAGCTCCTCCTCAAGGACGGCATCCTCTACGGCGAAGGCGGCGAGAAATCCAAGTACGGCGCCCCGTACTGCAAGGAGGACGACAAGAGCGCGTACGTGGAAAAGCAGTGGCGCTCCAAGAACGAGAAGTATTGGGCCACCTGGACCGAGGCCCAGTACGTGGGCGTCGGGAAGCTGCTGAAGGCGATCTGCCACAAGCACCAGATCCCGAAAATGATCCTGCCCGACGAGCATCGATTCGAAGGCTTCGACGAGCACCAGGACATGCCGCGCTTCCGCGGCATCTGCCACCACGTGAACATCACCCCCGGCAACCGCGACGACCTGGGACCGTACGTCGACTGGGACAAGATCATCTCCTACGCGGGCCTCTCGGTCGGAGACTGCTTCAACAACCCCGCGGAGGGCGGCGCACCGGCGAAAAAGCCGGCGCAGAAGCCCGAGAAGAAACCCGAGGCGAAGAAGCAGGACGCGCCCAAGAAGCAGGAGCCGGCCAAGAAGGCCCAGCCGCCCGCTCCGTCGACGCGCGTCGAGGATCCGCCCCAGCCTCTGCCCGCCCCGGTGCAGGTCGATGCGCGCACGGTGCGGCTGCGCATCGGGCCCCGGCCGGGCCGGATCGCGCTCTCGGTGCGCAAGCCCGGCGAGCCCATCCCGACCAGCCCTGCCACCTCGGCGCCGTCCTCGCCGGCCGCGGACGGCAAGCGCGACGACTTCCTGCGCGCCGCGATGTCCTTTCTGGGAGTGCCCTACAAGGCAGGGAGCGACAAGCCGGACCAGGGGCTGGATGGACCCGGGCTGGTGGGCCTGTGCCTGAAGCGCGTCGGTGCGTTCAAGGCGGACGACGAGGTGACAGCGCCGTTGCTCGCGGGCTTGTACCCGCCGTCGGGTGGGGACCCGCAGAACCCGCCGGCGCGGATCGTCCCCGGGGACCTGGCCTGGTTCGGCTCGGGCGACCACGACCGCGCCAGCACGCAGCACCCGATGATCTCGCTGGGCGGCGGGCGGCTCGTCGGTCCCCTGGCCGAGGGAGGCAAGGACCACGGCGCCGTGCAGGTGATCCGCATCGACGACGTGCCCGACCACTTCGCCGGCTGGTCCCACCTGGACGACCTGGGCATGGCGACCGCGCAGACGCAGCACCCCGGCGACCCGCCCGCCGCGGGGACGCAGCTCACCGCCGCGCTCCTGCCCTCCGACCCGGCCGAGCGGTACGAGGCGCTGAAGAAGGTCGTCGGCGACCGCGGCGGCAAGTGGAAGAGCGGCAAGGGCGAGGTGAACCTGGTCGGAATCCAGGACTTGCAGGACCTCTGCTACCGGTCGCCAATGCGGGGGGGATGGAACGACACGCTGTTCGCCTGCTTCGTGGACCAGGACGGGAACAAGCTCTCGCTGGAGCTGCGCGCCTCGCTCAACCCCGGGCACGACGAGGACCCGAAGGGCGCCTGGAACCTGTGCAACGGCAGCTACACGTTCAAGCTCGCGGGCGGCCAGGGCGGAAGCAAGCAGCTCGTCCCCGAGGGCAAGATCAAGGGCTGGTGCGACTCGCCGGGGCGCGGGGCCCCAGCGCCGCAGGAAGGGCCGCCGCCGGCAGGCGAGGCCGTCTGCACGCCGCCGATGCGCATGCTGCCGCAGTGGGACGGCCGCTGGAACGGCGATACCCTCCACGACGTCGACACGTGCACCTGGCAGAACTCGGGCTGCCATCCTTGTTCGGTGGCCGCGGTGCTCCGCTGGATCGCCGAGGACAACCCGGCCACGGCGGGCAAGTTCGCCTTTCCCACGGCGCCTGGCTCGAAGGTCTCCGCCGACTGCTATCCGCTGCGGATGTGCGAAGCGTTCTGGCCCGATCTGGGAGGCCAGGTGAAATCGACCAACGAGAGCGAGCCGAAGAAGCGGAGCGTTCATCACTCGGCGCTGGGCGAGGCCGCCGAACAGGCGCTGGGGATGTCCAAGGACGCCCGCAAGGTTTCCCTCGGCAAGGACCGCCTCGCCGGGGTGAAGAAGGCGCTCGCGCGCGGCCCGCTGGTGGTCTGCATGCCCGGGCACTTCGTGGTCATCCATGGAATCGCCGACGGCAAGCTTCTCATCGTCGATCCCGGCAACGTGCTCTTGAATCACTGGGAGTACGCCGACGGCGGCGGGATCGAGAAGAAGATGGGCATGCCCGGCGACGGCCGGTGGGAAGGCGGCAAGCCGGCGGGGAACGAAGGCGATTCCCGCGGCTACGTGCGGGTCGCCATCGACCGGAAGATCAAGAAGAAGCCGCCCACCAAGAACAAGAAGGAGACCGGCGAGGCGTTCCAGAAGCGCAAGGAGGCGTTCGACAAGAGCAACGATCCGATCAAGTTCCTCGACGGAATCAGCTCGCCGGAGAGCTACTGGTTGGCGGGGGGCGGGTAGGCGATGGCGAACCAGGATGACCGGGACAAGGTGCTCGAGGGAGACGGGAGCGCCGTCCCGGTGCGGATCGCCGCGGGCGAGGCGTCGGGTTCGCCGCGGCGGCCCGGCAAGGGGACGCAGCTGGTCTGGGGCGGGGGCGATCCATCGTCGCCTTGGGGGCATCTGCAGTCGCTGATCGAGACAGCCGGGGGGTCGGTGCAGTACACCCTGGTCCACTCGTCCGTGCTGGCGCAGCTGGCGAAGGGGAAGAAGCCCAAGCCGCCCGCCAACCAGGACCCGAAGCCGAAGCAGCAGGACGAACCCGAGGACGAGAAGCAGCACGAGAAGAACTTGTCCTACCAGGAAGGCGCTTCCACCGGCGGCGCGCTCGACATCTTCGACGAGGGCCACGAGTTCGAGTACGACAACAAGGGCAAGAAGGACGCGCGGCTCTGGGCGCACCCGGCTGCGCCGCTCGCCGGGAAGGTGCCGCTGCTCGTCTTCCTGCACGGGATCGCGCCGGGAAAGCTTCCCGAGATGGACTGCGACTACCCGCAGCTGCAGGACGACCTGCAGCGGCTGCGGTTCGGGTGTCACCTCGGCCGGCTGGCGAAGGCGCTCATCGATGGTGGGAAAGCGAGGCCCCTCGCGGTGGCTGCGCCGACTGCGCACGACAACAAGTCGTCGGGGGCCCTGTGGCGCGCGTTCGACCTGGGGAAGCTCGTCCAGCGCGTCGCCGAGGAGCTGAGGAACGTGAGCGCAGGTTTCGAGATCGACCTCGACGAAGTCCTGCTGGCCGGCCACAGTGGAGCCGGCTGTGACGGCAGCAACGGGCTGTACAAGGTGGCCAAGGAGCACGGCGAGTTCCGGGACAAGGACGGCGGGAAGCACCAGCTCCGCGTGCTCGGGTTCGCCGACACCTGCGCGTTCGAGGGCCTCGCCGCCATCGCCCGCATGGGACTCAAGAACAACCCCAGGACGGCCATCTACACGATGTTCAAGGGCGGCGGCGGCGGCGGTCAAGCCGAGTCCGCTCAGCTCATCGAGTCGTACGGCACGGGGTACGGGGCGACGCAGCTGCGCAAGGGCGGCGCAGGGGGCCCCGAAGATCCGGCGGAGTTCGACGACTTCCGGGACAACGGCGGCCAGCAGCCGGCGCGCATCAGCGTCCATTTCTCCGAGGCGAACGCGAAGGTCGACCATGCCATCTATGCGCACGAGAAGGAGTGGATGGCCGCGGGCGCCATCGCCAAGGAATGGCCCAAGAAGGGACAGCAGAGCTCCGGCTGGGCGACACACTATGCGATGACGATGGTGTGGACGTGGTGGGCCCTGCAGCGATTCTGCCCAGCGCGGCCCGAGGACGGACAACTGCTGCGCAAGCAGCAGGAGCAGAAGGCGCGGGCGGGAGAGCAGCAGGGCGCCGAGGAGCCCGCCCCGGACGCCGGACCGCCCCCCGGCAGGCCCGGGCCTGACTGGGAGAGCGTGCCGGCTGGTCCGCCTGCCTGGAAGGCACCCGAGGCGCGGCCGCGGTCGAACGCTCCGGCCCGCTTCGCCGATCCGATCAGCGGACGGTTCTGGCCGGTGCGCACCCGCAGCTCGTACGGGCGTGCGGTCGCGTTCATCGGCGAGGACGGGCACGGTTACGGAGCCGGACCCGCCGCGGACCCCACCGGGCAGCGGCACTTCTTCGCCGAACGAAAAGCGCACGGCGACCGGTGGTACAACGGAGGCGTGGATCTCTACGGCGACTTCGGCGACACGGTGGTCGCCGCCGAGGAAGGGACGATCGTGCGTTTCGAGCCGCTCTATTCGGCCGTGCACAAGCTGCTCTTGCGCTGCACCAGCGGGCTTTTGGTGCACTACGGCGGCGTGGACCCCGATTCGCTCGAGACGCTGGGGCTGAAGATCGGCGACCGGGTCCGCGCGGGGCAGCCGCTCGCGATGGTCGGACGGATGGACGGCAGCCAGCCGATGCTCCATTTCGAGATCTATCCGCCCGGCGCCAAGGACATCGCCGCCTGCCTCGGCACCGGCAACCTGGCAAGCTTCCTGGATCCCACCAGCTATCTGCTGAACCTCGCGGTGCACGGCCAGTGATCGCGCTCCTGGCGCTGCTCCTCGCGGTTGCGCCCGCGCTCACGCCGGAGCAGGAGCGGCAGATCCTCTCCGCGTTCGCGCCCGGCGACGCCCCGGCCGGGCTGAAGGTCCTCGCCTCGGTCGCGGACGGCAAGGCGACCGTCGTCTTCGCCTGTGGAACGGGAGGCAAGGCGCGGGCGCTGGTCGCGCGCTTCGAGGGCGGCGCGCTGCGCGGCGATCCGGTCGAGGTAGGCGACCCGATGCCCAGCTGCGGCGCATTGACCCTCTCGCAGCCCTTCGGCGTGCGAGCGCCCGGGCAGCCGATCCGGAACACCGTGGTGGCGAGCTGGTCCGAGGGCGGGAAGACCCTGCTCACTGCGGCCATCACCTTCGAGCCGCGGGTGCTCGCCTGGACCACCGCGGACGCTCCGCCCAGAGGCGCCGCCGTGGTGCCGCTCTCGCGCGGACGCGCCGCCGCTGCCCTGTGCGTGCGCCAGTCCGACGGGAGCTGGGACACCGTCTCGTGGCAGGAAGCCGCCGGTGGATGGGAGTCAGGGGCCGGGCCCTGCAAGCCGCCTCGGTAGGCGGCTGCGCTCCCCCCGGTCCGCGGATCCGTTTTTCACAGATCGATGCGAGGGCGCGGAGCGCTTCAGGGACGCGCGGACGGCGGCGGCTGCTGGGTCGGCGGAGGCATCGCAGCGGGCGGCGCTCCGGGCGTGGCGCCCGGGGATTCCGGAGGCCCCGCGGGGTCCGCTGCGGGAGGCGGCGGCGCGGGGGGCGCGAGGACCGGTCCGGGCTGCTGCGGCGCGGTCTCGCCCTCGGGCTTGCCGGCCTGCCCTTCCGGCGCGCGCACGCTGCCGGCGGTCGGCCCCTTCGCGCCCGCCGGCGCCTGCGCCGTGCCGGTCCGCACCTCGAGCACGCCCGGCGCCGTGTGCAGGCGGACCTCGCCGAGCGCCAGGGCCTCGAGCGCATCGGCCGTGCCGCCGACCGGACCCACCACTACCACTGGCCATTGCCACGGACGGATCCATTTCCTCGCAACGCGGACCGCGTCGCCCCGGGTGATCTTCCCGATGCGCCCGGAGACGGTCCGGTAGTAATCGGGCGGCAGCCCGTTGAAGACGGTGGTGGCGAGCGCCGACGCGACCGCGTCGTTCGTCTCCAGGGCCGCCGGCAGGCCGCGGATGAGGGTCTCCTTGGCCTTGGCCAGCTCGGGCTCGGTCGGTCCTTCCGCGGCGAACCGCTCCAGCTCCCTCTCGTACTCGCGGACCGCCGCGGCCGTGTGCTGGGCGAGGATTCCGCCGGCGGCGAGGAATGCCCCGTACGAGCGGCTGAGCTGGACGTTGCTGAACACGCCGTAGCTGTATCCGTGCTGCTCGCGGAGGTTCATGTTGAGCCGGCTGGTGAAGAGCCCGCCCAGGACCTCGTTCGCGACCAGCATGGGCAGCCGGTCGGGGTGGCTCGCCTGGAACAGCCGCCCCACGACCCAGACCTGAGACTGGGTGGTGCCCGGCTTGTCGACGGCGTCGATGAAGCGGTGATCGAGGGGCGGGAACGGCGGAAGCACGAGCTTGGGCAACCGCGCCTGCTTCCAGACGCCGAGGCGATGGTCGAGGAGCGCCACGACCTCGTCGGCCGTGACGTCGCCCGCGACGGAGATGATCGCGTTGTTGGGGCGATACCAGCTCTCGCGGAACCGGCGCAGGTCGTCGACGGTGATCGACTCCACGGTCTCCGGCGTGCCTCCCGCCGGCTGCCCCCAGGGATGCTTCTCGCCATAGAGGAGCTTCGCCGCCTCGTCCGCCGCCAGAGCACCCGGGCTGCCCTGCTTCTGCGCGAGCCCCGCGAGCTTCAGCTTGCGGATCCGGTCCACGTCGCCGGGCCGGAACGCCGGGTTCTGCAGCACGTCCGCGAGCAGCTCGATCGACTTGGGCAGCGATTCCTTCAGCGTGTTCATGCGCACGCGGCTGGTCTCGTTGCCGGCGCCGGCGGCCAGGTCGGTGGCCTGCTCGTCCAGCTCGGCGGCGAGCTGCGTGGTGGTGCGCGTCTTGGTGCCTTCGGTGACCATGTTGGCCACGAACCCGGCCAGCCCGGCCTTCCCGAGCGGCTCGCCGTTGACGCCGGTGGCGAAGAGGACGTCGATGGAGACGATGGGCACCGCGTGCAGCTCGCTGACCAGCACGCGGGCGCCATTCCGCAGCTTGCGCTCGACCGGCACGGGCGCCGCGAAACGGAGCTGCCCCGGGAGCGGCGGCGGCTTCTCGGCCCGGAAAGGAGCGTCGGGGGTCTCCTGCGCCGCGTAGAGCGGGGGGCCAGACTGCGTCGTGGTCGCCTTCGAGTCCGTGGTCGCGGACGGCTCCGACGCCGGGGTGGTGGCGGAGCTCGCCGCCGGAGTCGAGGCCGGCGTCGGCCTGGGTTGCTCGTGCGAGCACGCCGCGAGCACGGCGAGGAGGAGCGCGGCAATCCGAGGGGTGGTCATCGCCATCTCCTCAAGGGGCGCTCGCGGTGCGCTTGCCAGCCGGCACCGTGGTGAGCTCGATGCGCCGGTCGTCCGGGAGGTACTTCCGCGCGAACGCCTGCACGGCCTGCGGCGTGACCGCCCGGTACCGGGCCAGGTCCCGCGGGAGGTACCCGGGGTCACCGAGCCACATCTCGTAGGTGTTGAGCAGGTCCGCCCGCGCGCTGCCGCGCTCGAGCGAGCGGAGCTGCCCGGCGACGATCTTGAGCTTGGCGCGCTCGACTTCCTCCGGGCCGACGCCGTTCTGCTTCACGTCGTCGATCGCCTGCTGCAAGAGAGCGCGCAGCTCGTCGGGGGTGTGGCCGGGCCGGGCCGTGGCGCCGATCTGGATCCAGCCGCCCAGGCCCAGGGCCGGGTTGCTCGCGTCGACGTTGCTCGCCACCTGCTTCTCGAGGATGAGCAACTGGTAGAGGCGCGAGGTCTTGCCACCGGTGAGCACCTCGCTGAGCACGTCTCCGGCGGGCTCGTCGTCGTCGAACGGCTTGAGCCCGTTCCAGACCAGCTGGAACCGGGGCAGCTGCGCCAGCCGGTCCTGCAGCGTCTCCTTCACCACCGAGGAGACCGGCGGCGCCTTGGCGTCTGGCTTCTTCACCTCGGGGCCCCGGGGGATGTCGGCGAAGTACTTCTCGATCAGCCGCCGGGCGGTGGCCGGGTCGAAATCGCCGACCAGCACCAGGGAAGCGTTGTTCGGGCCGTAGTAGCGGCGGAAGAAGTCCCGCACGTCGTCGAGCGATGCGGACTGGATCTCCTTGATGTCGCCGATGACGCACTCGTAATAGGGGTGCGGCAGCGGATAGAGCAGGTCACAGAGGCGCTGCTGGGTGGGGCCGTAGGGCACGTTGTCGATGCGCTGGTGCCGCTCGTTGCTCACCACGTCGCGCTGGATCTTGAGCTTCTGCTCGTCCAGCGTGGGGAGGAGGAACCCCATGCGCTCGCTCTCCAGCCAGATCGCGGTGGGCAGCTCGTTGGAGGGGACGGTCTCGTAGTAGTTGGTGCGGTCGAAGCTGGTCGAGCCGTTCATGTTCGAGGCGCCGACCTGCTCGAGGATGGCGTCGGGGTCCTTGGCGTGCTTGCTGCCCGAGAACATCATGTGCTCGAAGAGGTGGGCGAACCCGCTCCGGCCGGGCGTCTGGTTGGCGGCGCCGACGTGGTACCAGACGTTCACCGACACCTGCGGGAGGCGGTGGTCCTCGCTCAAGAGGACGGTGAGCCCGTTGGGCAGCCGGTACTTCTCGAACTTCAGCTCGGGGTCTTTGGCGAGGACGGGCAGCGCGCAGATGGCGACTGCGAAGACCAGCATACGGCGGAGCACTTGCGTCCTCCTTCCCGAGGGAACGGCTCTCCTACTCCCCACTCCCCCCGCGCGCAAGCGCGGACCGTACGTACGTGCAGCCGCACGCTCGCTCCCTGCGGCCGGCCGAAAATTCACCGAAACGACTACACCACGGAGCACACGGAGCGCACGGAGGTAAATTTCGAAAATACCTCCGTGACCTCTGTGGTGCGCTGCTTCTAGGCGAGTACGGTGGAGAGCCAGGTGCGGGCGTCGGAGATTTCGGCGGGGATGACCATGTGGCCCATGGGGTATTCGCGGTAGGTCACGTTGGCGCCGAGCTGCTGGAGGAGATCCCGGGTGGCGCGGCCGACCTCGACGGGGATCAGTGGGTCGTGGAGCCCGTGCGCGACGAACGCCGGCAGGCCGTGCAGCGCGACCGGCTGCTGCTCCTGCGGCGGCACGGCGGAGAGGGCCAGCACTCCCGAGGAAAGGTCCGGGCGCTCCAGCGCGACCGACAGTGCCATCCCGGCACCTTGGCTGAAGCCGCACAGGAGCGGACGCGGGCTGCGCCGGGCGATCTCCTCCACCGCCTCTAGCGCCAACCGCGCACCCTCCGCCACCTCGGCGGGATCGAAGGCGAACCCTTGCGGGGTCTGCTGCAGGTCGAACCAGGCGCGGCCGCCGGACTCGAGCGCGATCGGCCCCTGCAGGCTGACGACCCGCAGGCGCGGGTCCAACTCATCGCCGATGGGCAACAGGTCGTGCTCGTCGGCCCCGAATCCGTGGAGCAGGACCAGGGTCCGGTCCAGCCCGGGTCGCCGGGGAGGCAGGTCCACCGCGCGAAGCTTCATCCGCGATCCACCGCCGCTGAGAACCAGGGAACGCCGCCGCCGTCAAGGGCCCGGCGGGCTCAGGGGGTCGAGGGCGGACCGTCGGGGAGGCGCTCGCACCGGTCGACCACGAGCTCCCGCCCGGCGCGGTCGAGGTGATAGTGGAAACGCCACCCCTGGTGCTCGAGGACGAAGCCGCTCTCCTTCAGGTAGGTCCAGAACTCGTTGTCGCGGGCGATGGAGCTGCAGGCCTCGCCGACGTCGTCGAGGGCCAGCCGGACGCGCGCCTCCACCTCGGGCGGCAGGTCAGGCGGTACTTCCTTGAAGTGGACCGCGTACCCCATCGCCAGTCTCGATCCGGTACACCCGTACGAAATCTGGGTTCCGCCCGGGCGGCCGCCAAGGACTGGCAGCGAAGCATTTGATTTCGTGGTGGATCCCGAACGCTCGCGGCGATCGTTCAGTATCGGTTCCGGTCCGCCTTCGCGCGCTCGTAGGCTGCGGGGGCATCGGAGACGCGGCTCACTTCCACGACGGTCAGGACCTGCGACTGCCGGTTGATCGCGTACTTGAAGCGCCAACCCTCCACGTCGACGAAGAGCGGGCTCTCCGTCATGGACGACCAGAAAGCGCTGGAGGACGACACGGCCAGGAGACTGTGCCCGATCTCGCGCAAGCGGGCGCGCAGCCGGCCGAGCGTGTCGGCCGACACCGATCCCACCGCGCATCTCAGTTGGACCCGATAAGGCACGTGCCACAGTAACGAGGAGCCCGCGCCCAAGGCCCTGCACTCGCAGTGAAGTATCGAACAGGTGACGAAGTCCGCCGCGCGTTCACCAGCTCACATGCGCCTGACGTCGCCCGGAACGGGCGGTCAGGCCTGCGACACCGCGGCCAGGGACAGGAGCGGCAACACGCCGGGGGCGGCCGAGGACGCGCTCCCGGCCGCGCGAGCGCGGGCCTCGGCGACCAGCGAGGCGACGACGCGTGCCAGCTCCACGGGCTCGACCGGCTTCGAAACGTGCCTCTGGAAGCCCGCCTCCAGGGCCCGGCGGTGATCGGCGCTGCTCGCGTAGGCCGTCAGCGCCAGCGCCGGGAGCCGCGCCGTCTGCGGCAGCCCGCGCAGGCGGCGCAGGAGCGCATATCCGTCCTCGTTGGGAAGCCCGATGTCGCTCACCAGGACGTCGGGCGGCTGCCGGGAGATCAGCTCCAGGGCCTCGTCCGCCGATGCCGCCTGGATCACCTCGGCGCCGTAGTTGCCGAGCATGACGCGAACCAGCTCCCGCGCGTCCTCGTCGTCGTCCACCACCAGGACGCGGATGCCGGCCAGCGCGGTGGGCCCGATCGGCGCCGGCGGCTCGGGGTGGATGCCGTCCTCGCTCAGCGCCGCCGTCTCCTGCGGCTGCGGCTGGACCTGGCGCACCGGTAGGTGGACCGTGAACCGCGCCCCCTTGCCTTCGCCCTCGCTCTCCGCCTCGACCGTGCCGCCGTGCACCTCGACCAGGTGCCGGACGATGGCGAGCCCCAGGCCGAGCCCTCCCTGCATGCGCGTGCTCGAGCTGTCCGCCTGGCGGAACCGGTCGAAGACGTGAGGCAGGAAGTCGCGCTGGATGCCGATGCCGGTGTCGCTCACGGCGATCTCGGCGTCGCCGTTCGAGCGGCGCAGCTCGACAAACACCCTGCCCTTGCCCGGGGTGAACTTGATGGCGTTGGCGAGCAGGTTCCAGACCACCTGCTGGAGACGGTCCGGATCGCCGTGGAAGTCGCTCGCCTCGTCGCGCAGATCGATCGCCAGCTCCACCTGCTTGGCCTCGGCCGCGGGGCGGACCGCGTCCATCGCGGCCAGGATGACGCCGCGGAGATCGATGTGGCGCACCTGGACGCGCAGCTTGCCCGCGATGATGCGCGAGACGTCGAGGATGTCCTCCACCAGCTGCGTCTGCGCCCGCGCGTTCCGTTCGATGGTCTCCAGCGCCCGCTGCAGCTTCTCCTCGCCGTGCAGCACGCCGGTGCGGAGCATGCGGGTCCAGCCGAGGATGGCGTTCAGCGGCGTCCGCAGCTCGTGGGAGACGGTGGCGAGGAACTCGTCCTTCGAGCGGTTCGCCTCCTCCAGCTGCGCCCGGGCCTCCTGCTCGCGCAGGAGCAGGGCCGCGTGCGCCTCCTCGACGCGCTTCTGGTGGTCGATATCGGTGGCGGTCGCGATCCAGCCCACGATGGCGCCGTACTCGTCGCGCTCGGGGACCACCCGGCACAGGTGCCAGCGCAGCTCGCCGTCGTGGCGGCGCAGCCGTTGCTCGCGCTCCAGCCCTCGCCCGCCGCGGATCGCCGCCGTCCAGGCCACCTGGACCGCGGGCAGCTCGTCCGGCGGGACGCCGGCGAAGAACGAGAGTCCGGCGTCGGGGCCGGCGTACTCCCGCCAGACGCGGTTGCAGTAATGGATCTCCCCATCCCGCCGGGCCGCCCACACGCACTGCGGCATCGAGTCGGTGAGGCCGCGGAAGCGCACCTCGCTGCGGCGCTCCAGCTCGCGCAGCTCCTGCGCGCGCAGCATCGCCGCCTGGCGCTTGATCAGCTCGCCCCGCCGCCAGAGGTCGACGAAGACGGAGACCTTGGTGCGCAGGATCTCGGGGTCGAACGGCTTGAGCAGGTAGTCGACCGCGCCCTGCGAGTATCCCTTGAAGATGAACGAGGGATCCTTGGCGATGGCGGTGAGGAAGATGATCGGAGTCGACCGGTTCCGCTCCCGCTGCTTGATCACCGCGGCGGTCTCGATGCCGTCCATCCCGGGCATCTGCACGTCCATCAGGATGAGCGCAAACTCTCCCTCGAGGAGCTGGCGGAGAGCGTCTTCCCCCGAGGTCACGCCCACCAGCTCCTCGCCCAGCGGCCCGAGGATGGCTTCCAGCGCCAGGAGATTGGGCTGGTGGTCGTCGACCATCAGGATGCGCGCGCGCAGCCCGGGGTCGGCCGCGGGACGCGACTGGGCAGGCGAGGGCTTGGTGCGCTGGACCGCCATGCGAGGAACCTAGTGCTCCGTTTTCAGCGCGCCCACAGCCGGATCAGCTGCAGGAGCTTGTCGGTGTCGACCGGCTTGGGAAGGTAGTCCGACGCGCCCGCGACGATGCATTTGTCCCGATCCTCCTTGAGGGCCCTGGCGGTGATGGCGATGATCGGCAACGCCTTGTGGGTCGGGTCGTTGCGGATGGCCTTCATGGTCTCGTAGCCGTCCATCTCCGGCATCATCACGTCCATCAGCACCAGGTCCACGTCCGGGTTGCGCTCCAGGGCGGCGATGCCGTCCTTGCCGTTCTCCGCGTAGAGCACCTCGAGCCCGTGGCTCTCCAGGATGCTGGTGAGCGCGAAGATGTTGCGCACGTCGTCGTCGACCACCAGCACCTTCTTGCCCGCGACCGACTCTTCCTCTGCCCGCGTTTCCTGGAGGAACTTGCGGGTCCGCTCGGGCATGCTCTCGTCGACCCGGTGCAGGAAGATGGCCGTGTCGCTGAGCAGCTTCTCAGGGGAGCTCGCGCCCGACTTGAGGATGACCGACTCGGCGAACTTCTTCAGGCGCAGCTCCTCCTTCTTGGACAGCTCCTTGGCGGTGTAGACGATCACCGGCAGGTCGCGGAACCGCGGCTGGGTCTTGATCTGCTCGAGCAGCTTGGTGCCGTCGACGTCGCCCAGCATCAGGTCGAGCACCACGCACTCGAACTGGCCCGTCTCCAATTCTTGAAGGGCCCCCTCGCCGGTGGACACCGAGGTGACCGCGACGTCCTCGCCCTCGCCCACCAGCTCGCTGATGCTCTTCGCCTGGGCCGCGTCGTCCTCGATGAGGAGGAGGTGCTTCACCTTCTTCTCCACGAACGACTGGATGTGGGTGAAGGCGCCCTCCAGCGCGTCCTTGCTGACCGGCTTCTCCAGATAGGCGAACGCTCCCATGGCGGCGCCCTTCTTGCTCTTCTCCACGATGGAGATGACGTGCACCGGGATGTGCCGCGTCCGGGGGTTGCGCTTCAGGCGATCGAGGACGCTCCAGCCGTCCACCACCGGCAGCTGGATGTCCAGCGTGATGGCGGCCGGCTGCAGCTCGTTCGCCAGCGCCAGGCCGGTGTCGCCGCGCGTCGCCACCACCGCCTTGAAGCCCCTCTCGCGCGCCATGCCGACCATGATGCGGGCGAACTTCACGTCGTCCTCAATGATGAGGAGGACCCGGTCGCCTTCGCGCAGGTGCTCGTGGTCGTCGTCGACCGGCTTCGGCGCGAGCGACTCGGCCTGCACCACGGGCGCCAGCACGTCCATCTTCGACGGGCGGGAAGGCGGCGGCGAACGCGGCTCGTCCAGGGGGCGCGGCGGGAGGTGCTCGGGGGAAGCCGCCGGTTCGTCGCCCGCGCCCTCCTCCGGACCCAGGTAGCGGTCCGGCAGGAAGATGGTGAACGAAGATCCCTGGCCGGGGTTGCTCTCCACGTGGATCTCTCCGCCCAGCAGACGGGTGATCTCGCGGCTGATGGAGAGGCCCAGGCCGGTGCCGCCGTACTTGCGGCTGGTGGTCCCGTCCGCCTGCTGGAAGGCCTCGAAGATGATCTTCTGCTTGTTGCGCGGGATGCCGATTCCGGTGTCGATCACCGAGAAAGCGATCACCCGCCCGGCGCGGCGGAGCGCGTCGTTGTCCAGCCCGTGGCGGTCCTGCACGGCGTGGATGCGCAGTTGCACGCTGCCCCGCTCGGTGAACTTGAAGGCGTTGGCCAGCAGGTTCTTGAGGACCTGTTGCAGGCGCTGCGGATCGGTGCGCACGTGGGTGGGGAGCGAGCCGTCCAGCTCGACCGAGAAGTCGAGGTTCTTCTGCTCCGCCACGGGCCGGAAGTTGCGGTCGACGAACTCCTTGAGGTCGACCAGCGCGATGTCCCGCGGCTCGATCTGCATCTTGCCGGCCTCCACCTTGGAGAGGTCGAGGATCTCGTTGATCAACGAGAGCAGGTCGCCGCCCGAGGCGTAGATGGTCTTGGCGTACTCCACCTGCTTCTCGGAGAGGTTCGACTCCTTGTTGTCGGCCAGCAGCTTGGCCAGGATGAGCAGCGAGTTGAGCGGCGTGCGCAGCTCGTGGCTCATGTTGGCGAGGAACTCGCTCTTGTACTTGGAGATGAGCTGCAGCTGCTCCGCCTTCTCCTCCAGCGAGGCACGCGCCATCTCCACCTCGCGGTTCTTGATCTCGATGCTCTGGTTCTGCTCCTCGAGCTGCTTGGCCTTCTCCTCCAGCTCCAGCGCCTGCTTCTCCAGCGCGGCGTTGCTGCGCTTCAGCTCCTCCTGCTGGATGGTGAGCTCCTGCGACTGGGTCTGCAATTCCTGGGTGAGGCCCTGCGACTGCTGCAGCAGCTGCTCGGTGCGCATGTTGGCGCCGATCATGTTCAGCACCACGCCGATCGACTCGGTGAGCTGGTCGAGGAAGATCTGGTGGATGGCGCTGAACGTGTTGAACGACGCCAGCTCGATCACCGCCTTCACCTCGCCTTCGAAGAGCACCGGCAGCACGATGATGTTGAGCGGCGGCGACTCCCCCAGCCCCGAGCTGATCTGGATGTAGTCGGGCGGGACGCGGGTGATCAGGATGGTCTTCTTCTCCAACGCGCATTGCCCGATCAGGCCTTCGCCCGGGCGGAAGCGGTTGGAGACGCTCTTGCGCTCCTTGTAGGCGTAGGTGGCGACGAGCTTCAGGACCGCGCCCTCGTCGTCCTGGTCCACCATGAAGAACGCGCCGTGGTGCGCGGAGACCAGCGGCGTCAGCTCGCTCATGATCAGCCGGGAAACGGTGTCCAGGTTCTTCTGCCCCTGCATCATCGAGCTGAACTTCGCCAGGTTCGTCTTGAGCCAGTCCTGCTCCTGGTTCTTCTGCGTGGTCTCCCGCAGGTTGACGATCATCTGGTTGATGTTGTCCTTGAGCTTCGCCACCTCGCCTTCCGCCTCGACGGTGATGCTGCGGGTCAGATCGCCCTTGGTCACCGCGGTGGCCACCTCGCTGATGGCGCGGATCTGGGTGGTCAGCGAAGCGGCCAGCTGGTTGACGTTGTCGGTCAGCTGCCGCCAGGTGCCGGTCGCGTTGGGTACCTTGGCCTGGCCGCCCAGCTTGCCCTCGATGCCCACCTCGCGCGCCACGCTGGAGACCTGGTCCACGAAGGTGCCGAGCGTGTCGGTCATGTTGTTGATGGTCTCGGCGAGCGCCGCCACCTCGCCCTTGGCGTCGACCAGGAGCTTCTGGCCGAGGTCTCCGTTGGCGACCGCGGTCACCACGCGCGAGATGCCGCGCACCTGCATGGTCAGGTTGCGCGCCATGAAGTTCACGTTGTCGGTGAGGTTCTTCCACACGCCCGCGACGCCGGGCACGTCGGCCTGGCCGCCCAGCTTGCCCTCGGTGCCCACCTCGCGGGCCACGCGGGTCACTTCCGAGCCGAAGGAGTTCAGCTGATCGACCATCACGTTGATGGTGTTCTTCAGCTCCAGGATCTCGCCCTTCACGTCGACGGTGATCTTCTTGGACAGATCGCCGTTGGCGACCGCGGTGGTGACCAGCGCGATGTTGCGCACCTGGCCGGTCAGGTTGTTGGCCATGAAGTTCACGTTGTCGGTGAGGTCCTTCCAGACCCCGCTGACGTCGCGCACGTCGGCCTGCCCGCCCAGGCGGCCCTCGGTGCCCACCTCGCGAGCGACGCGAGTCACTTCCGAGGCGAAGCTGCGCAGCTGGTCCACCATGGTGTTGATGGTGTCCTTGAGCGCCAGGATCTCGCCCCGCGCCACGACCGAGATCTTCTGCGACAGGTCCCCGTTGGCCACCGCGGTGGTGACCTTGGCGATGTTGCGCACCTGGTCGGTCAGGTTCCCTGCCAGCACGTTCACGTTGTCGGTCAGGTCCTTCCACACGCCGCCCACCCCGGGCACCTCGGCCTGGGCGCCCAGCTTGCCCTCGGTGCCGACCTGCTTGGCCACGCGGGTCACTTCCGAGGCGAAGCTGCGCAGCTGGTCCACCATGGTGTTGATGGTGTTCTTGAGCGCCAGCACCTCGCCGCGCACGTCGACGGTGATCTTCTGCGAGAGATCGCCGTTGGCCACCGCCGTGGTGACCTTGGCGATGTTGCGCACCTGGTCGGTGAGGTTCCCGGCCAGGATGTTCACGTTGTCGGTCAGGTCCTTCCAGGTGCCGGACACGCCCTTCACGTCGGCCTGGCCGCCCAGCTTGCCGTCGGTCCCGACCTCCTTGGCGACGCGGGTCACCTCGCCGGCGAAGGAGCGGAGCTGATCGACCATGGTGTTGATGGTGTTCTTCAGCTCCTGAACCTCGCCCTTCGCGTCGACGCTGATCTTGCGGGAGAGGTCGCCGTTGGCGACGGCGGTCGTCACCTCGGCGATGTTGCGCACCTGGGCGGTCAGGTTGTTCGCCAGGAGATTTACGTTGTCGGTCAGGTCCTTCCAGGTGCCCGCCACTCCCGGCACCTCGGCTTGGGCGCCCAGCTTGCCTTCCACGCCCACCGTGCGCGCCACGCTGGTGACCTGCTGCGCCAAGACCGACAGCGTCTTGGTCATGTTGTTGAGCGTCTCGCCCAGCGCGGCGATCTCGCCCTTCGCGTTTACTTGTAGTTTCTCGCCCAGCTCGCCATTGGCGACTGCGGTCACCACCTTGACGATGCCGCGCACCTGGGTGGTGATGTTGGAGGCCATGAAGTTGACGTTGTCGGTCAAGTCCTTCCACACGCCCGACACGCCCTTCACGTCGGCCTGGCCGCCCAGCTTCCCCTCGGTGCCGACTTCCTTGGCGACGCGGGTCACCTCGGCGCCGAAGCTGTTCAGCTGATCCACCATCGTGTTGACGGTGTCCTTGAGCTGCAGGATCTCCCCGCGCGCGTCGACGGTGATCTTCTTGGACAGGTCGCCCCGCGCGACCGCGGTGGTGACCTCGGCGATGTTGCGCACCTGGGCGGTGAGGTTGTTCGCCAGGAGATTGACGTTGTCGGTCAGGTCCTTCCAGGTGCCTGCCACTCCCGGCACCTCGGCCTGCGCGCCCAGCTTCCCCTCCACGCCCACCGTGCGGGCGACGTCGGTCACCTGCTCGGCGAAGACGCCCAGCGTGTGGGTCATGTTGTTGATGGTCTCGGCCAGGGCCGCGATCTCGCCCTTCGCCTCGACCTTCAGCTGCCGGGTCAGATCTCCGTTGGCGACCGCCGTCACCACGCCCGCGATGCCGCGCACCTGCGTGGTCAGGTTGGAGGCCATGAAGTTCACGTTCTCGGTGAGGTCCTTCCAGGTGCCGCCGACGCCCTTCACCTCGGCCTGGCCTCCCAGCTTGCCTTCGGTGCCCACCTCGCGAGCGACGCGCGTCACCTCGGAGGCGAAGGTGTTGAGCTGGTCCACCATCGTGTTGATGGTGTTCTTCAGCTCCAGCATCTCGCCCTTCACGTCGACGGTGATCTTCTGCGAGAGGTCGCCGTTGGCGACCGCGGTGGTGACCTTGGCGATGTTGCGCACCTGCCCGGTCAGGTTCCAGGCCATGAAGTTCACGTTGTCGGTGAGGTCCTTCCAAACCCCCGACACGCCCTCCACCTCGGCCTGCCCGCCCAGCCGGCCTTCGGTGCCCACCTCGCGCGCGACGCGCGTCACCTCGCCGGTGAAGGCGTTCAGCTGATCGACCATCGTGTTGATGGTGTTCTTCAGCTCCAGCACCTCGCCCTTGGCGTCGACGGTGATCTTCCGCGACAGGTCGCCCTTGGCGACCGAGGTGGTCACGTCCGCGATGTTGCGTACCTGCGCGGTCAGGTTGTTGGCGAGCAGGTTGACGTTGTCGGTGAGGTCCTTCCAGGTGCCGGCGACTCCGGGCACCTCGGCCTGCGCCCCCAGCTTGCCCTCCACGCCCACCGTCCGCGCGACGCTGGTGACCTGCTGCGCGAAGATCGACAGCGTCTTGGTCATGTTGTTGAGCGTCTCGCCCAAGGCGGCGATCTCGCCCTTGGCGTTCACTTGAAGGGCCTGGCGCAGGTCGCCGTTCGCCACCGCGGTGACGACCTTCACGATGCCGCGCACCTGTGTAGTCAAATTTGACGCCATGAAGTTCACGTTGTCGGTGAGGTCCTTCCACACTCCCGACACGCCCTTCACGTCGGCCTGGCCGCCCAGCTTTCCTTCGGTGCCCACCTCGCGCGCGACGCGCGTGACCTCGCCGGCGAAGGAGTTCAGCTGATCGACCATGGTGTTGATGGTCTCCTTCAGCTGGAGGATCTCGCCCTTCGCGTCGACGGTGATCTTCTTCGACAGGTCGCCGAGCGCGACGGCGGTGGAAACCTCCGCGATGTTGCGCACTTGCAAGGTCAGGTTCGACGCCATGCGGTTCACGTTGTCGGTCAGGTCGCGCCAGGTTCCCGACGCCTCGGGCACCCCGGCCTGGCCGCCCAGCTTGCCGTCGGTGCCGACCTCCTTGGCGACGCGGGTCACTTCCGCCGCGAAGCTGGAGAGCTGGTCGACCATGGAGTTCACGGTGGTGCCGATGCGGAGGAACTCTCCCTTGACCGGCTGGCCCTCGATCTCCAGCGCCATCTTCTGGGTCAGGTCGCCCTCCGCGACCGCGATCAGCACGCGTGCGACCTCGGTGGTGGGCTGCACCAGGTCGCCGATGAGCGCGTTGATCGAGCTGACGCTGGTCGCCCAGCCTCCCGTGACCTCGCCGAGCGACGCGCGCTCGGCCATGCGGCCCTCGCGGCCGACGATCTTCTCCAAGCGAACGATCTCGTTGGTGAGCGCCTCGTTGCGCGAGACGACCGAGTTGAACGCCCGCGCGATCTCGGGCATCAGCCCCGAGCCCCGCGTGAAGGGCAGGCGGACGCCGAAGTCTCCCTCGCGCGCGCCCTGCAAGGCACCGAGCAGCTCGCGCAGCCGGTGGTCGTCGCCCGGGCCCTGGCCGTTCCGACCGTCGCCGTTGCGGGGAGGCCTCTTGCGGCGACCCTCGCCGCCTTGACCCCCCGTCGGATCGTGTGTTTCGCCCACGGTCTGCTCCTTGCTCAAGGCTTGCGATACGGAGTTCGCGGTAGGCTCTCAGCCCCCGGAGGGGACCGCCTCTCCCGCTCGGAACCCCTGTGAACCACCGGACGGGAAAAATCCGACCAGGCGGGCGAAATGCCGGACTGTGGACACTCGGCCGGGATCCGCCTCCTTAGGCGGCTGTCTCTGTAGCGCGACCGCGTACCGGAGCACACTGCATTTTCGGTGAATTTTGCAACGGCTGATCAAGCGGCGCGCCCCCCGTCCCGCGGGACGGCCTGCGCCCGGACGCGCGAGCTGCCAGCGGGCGGCCGGCCGACCGTCCTCCGGTCTGGCACGCACGCCGTGAGTCTGCTATGCGCTCGGCCGCAGGAGGATCCGTGACCGACAAGCCCAGCACCGCCGAGGAGGAGTACTTCGCGCGGGAGAATGCCGAGCGGATGCGCAAGCTGGCCGCCGAGCAGAAAGCGGCGCTCGCCTCGACCCAGCGGGACGAGCTGAAGAAGATTCATTGGATGCGCTGTCCCAAATGCGGGATGGAGCTCAAGGAGATCGCGTTCCGCGGCGTGCAGGTCGACCGCTGCTTCTCCTGCGGCGGCACTTTCCTGGACACGGGCGAGCTGGAGAAGATCGCCGCACCCGAGGGCGGCGCAATCGTCAAATCGATGTTGCGGATCTTCGGTAAGTAGCCGTCAGGCGTACCGCGACACGGCCTGCTCCACGATGTCGCCGATCAGCTTGGGATAGTCCCGGCCGGACGCCGCCGCTGCCATGGCCAGCTCCGCCTCGGGCGCCAGCCACGGGTTCGGGTTGGCCTCGATCACGTAGATCTCGCCCTGGGGCGCGACGCGCAGGTCGATCCGACCGTAGTCCCTCAACCCGAGCGCGACGTAGGCGGCGAGCGCCGTCTCCCTGATGCGCCGGCCCAGATCCTCGGAGAGGTCGTGGGCCACTCCCGCGCGCGTCACGTCGTACGCCTCGGTCCCCTTCTCCCACTTCACTTCCTTGCCGGCGATTCGCGGCATGCCTTCCGGCAATTTCGATAAGTCCAGCTCCACCGGCGGCAGCGCCTCCGGCTTGTCGCTGCCCAGCACGCCGACGTAGATCTCGCGCCCCTCGATGAATTCCTCGATCAGCGCGGGGCACTCGAAGTGCTCGTGGACGAGCGCGATGCGCTCCATCAGCTCCTTCGCGCTCTTCACCACCGAGCCCACGTCGATGCCCACCGACCCGTCCTCGGAGCCGGGCTTCACGATCAGCGGAAAGCTCAGGTCCTCCATGGACCCGATCTTGCCGCGGTAGCTGGAAGCGAAGTTTGGCGTGCGAATGCCGTGGAAGGTGAAGACCTTCTTCGCCAGCGCCTTGTCCTGGGCGAGGAACAGCGCCTGCGGCCCCGCGCCGGTGTAGGGAACGGCGAGCAGGTCGAGGAAGGCGGCGACGTGCGCCTCCTTCGAGTCGTCTCCGGCGTAGGCCTCGGTCAGGTTGAAGACGAGGTCCGCCTCGACCCGCGCGAGCGCCAGGAGCGAGCTCTCGTCCTTCAGCTCGTGGAAGAAGGCGTCGTGGCCGTTCGCGCGCAGCGCGTCCAGCACCTCGTCGCGATCGAGCTTGGCGCGCCGCTCCCGCTTGTGGCCGCGGACCGGGGCGCTCTTCTCCTTCCTCCGCCGCCGCTCGCGCGTGGGCGGGGTCACGTTGTCGCTCGGCTCGTACAGCACGACGATCTTCAGCTTTCCCGCCACGTCACCGCTCCTCGAACTTCCCGCGCTGAAGGTAGTTCATCGCCAGGGTGGTCGCGAGCACCGTCGCCTCGATCAGCTGCTGCGTCTCGCGCCCCGCAGCCACTTGCAGATCCAGCTCGCGGGCGCGGCGCGCCATCTGCTCGAGCAGCTTCTTCGCCAGCGACCGCCGGATGCCGGTCCAGTACGCGATCTTGTCGACCAGCGCCTTGCTGTGCGCGGTGAAGAGCGCGGCGGCCGGGGAAAAGCCGTCGCGCGCCGGGCCTGGATCGAAGATGTCCTCCAGCTCGGCATCGGGCACCAGGTCGGCGATGTTCGGCGCCTCGTCGGGGACGGTCCGCCGGTAGAACTCCTCGAGCCGCTCGGTCATCTGGTCGACCGGGAGCTCCGCCAGCGCCCTGGACAGCGCGCGCTTGGGCTCGACCCGGGCCAGCTCGCGAGCCATGCGGTCGACGTAGTCGAGCTTGCGCAGCGCCGGCCACCCCGCGTACTTGCGGCGCCAGTTGGAGCGCGGCGTGAGCCAGACGGCGAACGTCTCCGCGAAGTCCTCGTCCGGGTGCTTCTGCGCGTACCAGCCGGCGATGTGGCGGACGTAGCGCCTGGAGAACGGGACGGGCGTATACGACTCCACGTACGGGCGGTCGAAGGGTCCGAACAGCTCGATCCACTCCGGCCCGTCGTACAGCTCGTACGCGTAGTTGAAGGCGTGGCCCGCTTCGTGGCGCAGGTACATGAGGATCTCGCGCTCGTCCTCCAGGTCGTTGAGCGAGCGCTCGAGGGCCTGCAGCTTGGGATCCGCCAGGTAGAAGGGGATGCCGATGATCGGCTCGCGGTCGGGGCAGGCCCATTCGTCCGAGAGGTAGCAGGCCGGCCGGAACCGCTCGAGCCCCTTCGCCTCCAGCTCGCGGTGGAGCTGCTGGACGTATTTCTCGACCGGCGAGCCGTCGAGCTTGAGGCCCAGCTCGCGGATCGGTTTGCCGAGCAGCTCTCGCGCCTCGGGCGGCGTGTACTCGAACGGCTGCATGCTCCTCCACGGTAAGTCTGCGCCCCTCTCTCCTGCCGAGCAAGAGCGCCTTCAAGCGTTTCACGCGGAGAGCGCCGAGCGAGCGGAGCGCGGTGAGTCATTATTCGAAAGAACAGCTCCGCGCGCTCTCTTTTTCGCTCCGCGCACTCCGCGTGAAACGCGGGTGGCTATAGTGGCGAGCATGCGGGCGTTGATGCTGGTGGCGGCGATGCTAGCGGCGCAAGGGGTGGGGGCGGCGGAGAAGTGTGAGTTGGTGAAGAAGGGATACGGGCCGGACGGGAAGGCGGCGGTGAAGCTCGAGACGGTCGTGGCGGGGCTGGAGGTGCCGTGGGGGATCGCGTTCCTGCCCGGAGGAGATGCGCTCGTGACCGAGCGGCCCGGCAGGGTGCGCCTGGTGCCGGCCCTCACCAAGCGGAAGGCAAGCGACGCGAACAAGCTCCCGCTGGTGGCGACGATCGCCGTCGACTCCGACGAGGAGGGCGGACTCCTCGGCATCGCGCTCCACCCCCGCTTCGAGCAGAACCGGTTCCTCTACCTCTACATGACCGTGCGCGAAGGCGGCCGGAAGTCGAACCGCGTCGAGCGGTGGCGGCTCGCCGAGGACCTGGGTTCGACGCGCTTCGATCGCCGCATCGTCGACGACATCCCCTCGGCGGCCTACCACGACGGCGGGCGCATCCGGTTCGGCCCCGACGGCATGCTCTACGTGGGAACCGGCGACGGCCGCGAGCCGGACCGGTCGCAGGACCCGGGCAGCCTGGGAGGCAAGGTCCTGCGGCTCACCCCGGACGGCGAAGTCCCCCGGGACAACCCGATCGCCGGGAACGCGCTTTACGTGCTGGGCGTGCGCAATACCCAAGGCTTCGACTGGAGCGGCGGCCGCTTCTACGTCACCGACCACGGCCCCTCGGGCGAGCTGCTGCGCCGCGGCCACGACGAGGTGAACCTTGCTGCAGCCGGAGCGAACCTCGGGTGGCCGGTGATCTACGGGTGCGAGACGCGCGCGGGCATGGTGACGCCCTCGCTCACGTGGCAGAACGCCGTTCCGCCCGGCGGCGCTTCGTTCTACACGGGCACGGCGATCCCCGACTGGCGCGGCAGCCTGCTGGTCGGCAGTCTCGGGTCGAAGCACCTGCACCGGGTGAAGTTCAGCGCTGAAGATCCGGCGGTGGTCGAGCTGCACGAGGTCTATTTCCAGGACCAGGCCGGCCGCCTCCGCGACGTGGTGATGGCCCCCGACGGCGTCCCGTATGTCACCACCAGCAACTGCGACGGCCGCGGCGACTGCCCCCGCGACCGCGACAAAATCCTCCGCCT
>Ga0137394_10000401_pt1 | contig 30307 bp, 36 predicted proteins | sample czobulk116metaG_FD_108278 | JGI IMG/M metagenome (GOLD analysis project Ga0137394, IMG submission 108278) | Vadose zone soil microbial communities from Angelo Coast Range Reserve, California, USA - czobulk1.16 metaG | ecosystem: Environmental > Terrestrial > Soil > Vadose zone | place: USA... | reverse complement strand
GTGGAGCCCGCACGGCTCCTCCTTGACCACGGTGCTGATGTGGCAGCCCAGGACAAGGAGGGTTTGACACCATTGCATTGGGCATCGAAGAGAGGTCATGTGGAGCCCGCACAGCTCCTCCTCGGCCACGGTGCTGATGTGGCAGCCCAGGACTCGGATGGTCCGACACCGCTGCATTGTGCATCTAAATCGGGTGATGTAGAGCTCGCACGGCTCCTCCTCGCTCACGGCGCCGATGTGGCAGCCCAAGACAGGGAGGGGTTGACACCGCTGTATCTGGCGTCGAAGGGTGATCATGTGGAGCTTGCACGGCTCCTCATCGAACACAGTGTCGATGCAACAGCCCAGTCTATACAACAGCCCACAACCATATGAGTCAGACTCCAACATCAGGCAGCATCAGTAGAAGGATATTGTTCTATTTCCATTTTATTGTCACGCTGCAGCCGTGCAGGCTGTGGTAGTCAGATACGTAAGTAGCAAATTATGAAACAAAAGTGATACCATCCTCCCTGTTCCGAAGGTTGATCGCAGAAGAGGAATCGATGATAAAGAGAGAGTAAAGTACAAGAGCAACCAGTTCCAGCCGTCGACAAGACTGATGAGCATGTCAGGCACGGAGAAGACGAAGAGGTCGACACGTAAGAGGCTGGATGAAAATGGTGGCTCCGAGCCGGTTGGTCCTTGAGTGTTCGGTCGAGAAGAAAAAAGTGTTGCACAATGCAGAGAGGGGAGAAAAAAGCCGCCGATGGCTGGCCTCTGAGGAGGCCGATGGAGGGTTTTTATATAGTGAGAAAGTCATATCTATGACAAGGTGAAGTCCAAAACTAAACCAAACTTCGTAGCAGCGTAGAGGGGCAAACACTGGCAGGATGCGACTGAGGCAAGGGCACTCGTATGCCTACGAAAAGACCTGTACAGGAAGGAACGACGAAGGAAACTGTGACTGAAAGGGGAAGGCCTAGCAGTAAGTCCGGAAGAGCAGATTCGCGAGGCGGGCTGCGGTCCCGAAAGAGAACGCGAGCGCGCGAAGGGCGAGAGAGAGCAGAGAGGAGTTTGTTTCCCGAGCTGAGAACAAACGACGTCCGCGATTCCGAGAAGATCGTGAACGCAAAGCGAGGGTCTTGACGGGGCATAAAGAGAAAGGTCGGAGCGAGAGACAAGAAGGGCCATGAACTTGCAGCGGTCGGAGTTGTGGTGACGAGAACGAGGAAACGCGAAGAGAGACGAGAGCGAAAGGGTTGCGGGACCGGAAGACGCGTGAGGGAACAGGGGCTTGATTTATTGTGGGGCGGTCGAGCAAGGAAAGAAAACGAGCATGCGAAGAGAAAATAAGAGAGAATGACCAAGAAAACGCGAAGGCGGTCCTGCCGGCGACAGACCCGCGCCAAGGATGAGGGAGGCGAGGTCGGCCAAAATCGAAGGTAGGCTAAGAAAAATACACTAAATTGTTGCGCGACAGAAAATAGCGGGCGCGAGGGCGACGAGGGCAAGGGAGACACTGCTAAGGTCGAAAGTAAAATGTCTGGGAAATAAAAGAAGAAGGCGAGGAGTGGAGAGCGGGAAGTCTAATGTAAAAGAGGAAATCGGAGAATGGAGGGATGGCCAAGTTGGGAGAGAGATGAGATTCTAGCGTTCCAGGAACTCTTTGAAACTAGCCGCGCATTTACAGTGGGCGGCGGCAAGGAGAACGCCACATTCCGCGCAGAGAGCGCGACGTCGGCAATCGGGTTTCTGGAGAGATATGGACCTGTGGCGTCAGCCGATGAGCCTGGGCACGGTCGAGGAGGGGTACCGGACGAGAAAGAGAAAGGGGGTGCGATGCCCATTCCAGGCCCGGCGCGCGCACGCGCCTTACAGGACAGGAAACAAGGGTAAAAGGTTCGACTGAATGGTGGCATACCAAGCAAGACAGTGAGTGGTGTCGAGGTGAAGAGGGAGCGGCGATGGATCGAGGGCAGAGGAGTTAAACCGAAAGGGGAAACCGGACGAAGAGAATGATGACTACTAGTAGAAGCTATGTACAGTAAAAGCATGTCCTACGAGAAGTGTCTTGAACGGGTCGCGTCGAGAGGGGTCAGATGCGACGGGCGCGACGCTGGTGGGATCTCTCGAGTGGGAGGCTTGTGGCATGGCATCGACCGACGAGATTGGGGCGAGGAGGGACTTTGGACGGAGGAGGTGCATTGGCGTTTGCGATGCCTTGTCGAACCGATGCCGCTGAAGGAGACAGACAGTCAATATGTATATATGTGTGTCGACTGCAATACCTCGAGCAATGCCGCCGACGTAGTTTGGAAAGCCGCATGTTTTCGTTGCGGTACTCGGAGGCAGGCAGACGAGGCCAATATATTGGGGCGCACATCATGCATGCATACATTCCTTTGTCTCTCCACCACCTCACCAACTCCACACATTCGTCCTTGGTTACATTCTTGTGGAGGGGGAGCATCACATTTACAGTATGTCACAACACGCCATAATTGCAATACTCCGCTTCAACAAGAATAAAGATCAAGATAAATGAGTGGCAAAATGTAGTTGGATGAGTGAAGTTGCGAAAGGTCGCGAATAGGAGCGTGGCCAAGCGTTCGGGCCGTCCGTCCCGTCCTATTTTCCACTCCGCTCTCCCCCCTCTTCAAGCTACCTCTGGTTAACCGGAATACCGATATCGCGCTGTCATTGCGGGCTCTGTTTTTCGCTCACAGAAACCATTTCGTCCAACTTTCCATCCCATACAACGTTGGTGTGCATCTAGGTTCAGAAATTTCTCTTCAAATAATATATTTCGCGCGTCATCCAGACGCCACCTCCTCTCATTAAGCTCTATCCTGTCGCACATGTTCAGAGTTGTGCTCCATCGGCGCTATCCAGGAATCCGTCCTCGGGTCAGCATCACGACTCCATCGACTCGGACCTCGACCGCGAACGAGCACGAAGTATCTATTCCAGTGGGACGGAACCAGATCAAAAGTATCAGCCCCCCATTTCATTTCATTTCATTGAGCTTTTGTCAGACTTTTCAGTTTAGCCATCACGAAACAGACCTTCCGACGTAATATCTAGTATCCCCCATTCCATCCATCATTTCTTCCTATCTATCAACACGTGTGTAGATCCCCCCAGACCTTAGCCCGTCTCCACACGGTCTAAATCAGGTCTTCAGGTTATCTGTTGGGCTGATCAATTACGTCAAACTCAGAGCCACCTATTGACATTTTACTAAGGCCAGCGTCTACTGCGACACGTTTATCTATCGACCACCGCCCTGGTTTCGACGAAGACCATTCCCCCTCGATCAATCGGGATCCTCTTGAGTAGTATCTATCCATTTTTGCCGGGCGAGGTTTATTCACTTCAATCTCTCCTACTAATCAGAAAGGTTTCATGGGGATCAAAGATCGCGAAAGATCCGCTATTGGTTACCTACGATGAAGTCGTATCTGGCGAATGCGGGCTATACGAATGGCTATCAAGGATCGTGAGGGGTAACCCTCCTCTCTGCGCTATACCTTTCTCTGATTTATGAATTTTCAAGGCCCAGTACACTTTCGGTTTTTTGTTTCCGGGTCGTCGGCACTCGAACCACATCGGATATATTCGGGATCCCCACTGTGAGATGCCACGAAATGGGCGCGTTATCTACCCCTCTTCCCTACTAACGTGGTGGTGATGGAAAGTTTCGGGGCTGTACGGCCGACCTAGCTCGGGGTGACTCTGCATACACGAATATCGCTTTGCCCGCCCACACGGAAACCACATAGCTCGCGCGTGCTGTTCCATCCCACACTCAGTCCATCCCTCCCCTCTCCCCCCAGCGTGTACCACGCAGACGGATCCCTGCAGACCCCGACTCCTCCACTCGCTCGAGCACACCGACGGCACAGGCCGCGCGAGTCTCCTCGTCGACAACCTCTACGTCGCCTCGATCCTCCGCTATCCCCACCCCAGACGCGTACCGCCTCCAGTCCACGATCCCCGCTCACGCAGCGGATAAATCAGGGAATCCTGTACCGCGCCACCCACACACACCGCTGGAGCAGCACGACGCTGGCGGGTGATTTGCGCGCGGTGTGATGGATGAAACGACGACAGACAGGAGCGCACTCCGAGAAGTGTCGCACGAGGACGTCTGACGGCGTACGTGGGACAAACTCGTCACTTCGTCCTAGGACTCGGAGTATTGGGTACAGCTCTCTCTCTGGGGACTGTCGTCGGTATGATTTCCCTGTGGCTTTCAGTTCCCCTCACTCCCCCGAGAGATCTTTTTGTCCATCCCGTCCCTCCATCCCCCTCATTGTTAATCCCCCCCCATTGCGTGTGTCACAATGGCACTGTTGGCCTACCCGGCGGCGATCGATGACCACAGTTTACTCCACGGCCGCTCTTCCTTCCTCACATGAAAGCGTCGCATGTGCAGTGCGTACATCAGAGCAGATGGGTTCCGCTCGCAACTGGCCGTTCTGAGTGAGGGGTTCGCGTCCCCGGCCAGCGACGCAGTGCTTGAGCCCAAAGAGTGGTGTATGGGGCTACGACTTCTGATCGCCACCCGATGGCCATGGCAGCCGCCTTCCCAGTTTTTATCAATATTCGAAAGGGTGAATATATTACATGTGGTAATATGGTACATATTATACGAACCAAGCAATTCCAATGCAACGTTTTGGACATGTACTAACTTGTACATATGATGAGTTGTATGCAGAGAGAAACACGATTTTTCCCTCCGCAAAAAAAAAATCGCAAGCGCGTTTGACATCGCGTTTGGACTTTTCTACGCTGGTCATGGCTCTCGGGCCTCGGCCTGGATAGATTTAAGAATGTAACCTTCCAGCCCTCCGCAAAGCCAAAGCTCCTGCACACTCGCACCCACGGTGCGCACGGCATACGTCCTCATCCCGCTGTCGTCTTCCAATCCGCTCGCCTCAACCCTACCGCTCGCCATATTGACGTTGACCGCGATCCCCGCGTCCACGGTGAGCTCGCCCGCCCTCCGACCGCCTGCTCCGCGCTTCCCGTCCTTGGCGTAGAGACGCGTGAGGTCGGCGACGAGCTCGGGCGCCTCGAGGCACACGAGGCCGTTGTTGATCGCGTTCCGCTTGAATATGTCGCCGAAGGAGCCCGCGAGGACGAGCGGCACGCCGGCCGCTTTCAGCGCCGTCGCCGCTTGCTCGCGCGAGGACCCCGTGCCAAAGTTGTAACCCGCGACGAGGATGACGCCCGTCTTGACGACGCCCTCACCTCCTCTCTTCGGAAGGGCCGGGTCTGAGGACAAGGAGGCTTGGAGGGTGCGCACGAGAGGGGCAAAGCCCGGATCATAGTTCTCCATGACAACTTCTGCCTGACGCGCGAGCGTGATGTCGTCCTGGTACGTATATTTTCCCGGATAGATCCCGTCCGTATTCAGGTTGTCCTGCGGCACGAAGAGTAAATGCCCGCAGAATGTAGAAGGAAAAGAAGGGAGAAGTGGCTCGTCTGCCTGCTGTACCGCCGCGGCTTCGGCAGCGGGCGTGGCGGACGATGATGAAGCAATCGAATGCACGGGGGGACCCGAAGGGGGCAACGCGGCGGGATCTAGTGAGTCCGGGGACGCAATGTACCCCTTGAGCGCGCTGGCAGCGACGACGGCAGGGCTGGCCAGGTATGCCTGAGCTGCGGGGTGTCCCATCCGGCCCTTATAGTTCCTATTCGTCGCGCTGATGCCAGTCTCGCCCTCCTCAAGCAGCCCCGTACCCAAACCGATACACGGTCCGCATCCCGCAGGGAGCACGCGTGCGCCCGCAGCGATGAGGGCCTCCCAGTCGCCCGTGCGCTCCGCCTCGCGCTGTACCGCCGAGCTCGCTGCCGCGACATAGAACTCCACGCCGGGTGCGACGCGCCGCCCGCGGACGACCGCGGCAGCCGCGGCGAGATCGGACGCGCGTGAGTTGGTACAACTGACGAGGTACGCCTTTTGAATCTGGATGTGGCGCTTCTCGAGGTCCGGGAGCGGCGTCGACACTTTGACGCTGTTGGGACCCGAGACCTGCGGCACTAGGGTCGAAAGGTCGATGGCGAGGTGCGCGGCATATTCGGCCTCGGGATCCGAACGGAGGGGCACTGCGCGCACAGCACCCAGCCTGTGCCTGTTAATTCGGGGATGCTCGGGCGGTGCTGGAATGGAAGAAGGGTCGGTGGAGAACGTGCGGAGTTCGAGCTTCTTCACCACAGCCTCGTACCACTGGAGTAACACGCCATCCACGGGAAAATACCCGACGAGCGCGCCCCATTCGGTAGTCATATTAGAGATCGTGAGACGGTCGTCGACGGGCAGTGTAGCGATGCCGTCACCCGTGAACTCGATAGCGGCGTTGAGCACCTCGTCTTTATTGAACGCGCCGCAAAGCGCGACGATTACGTCCTTCCCCGTGACACCAGTAGCGAGCCTGCCCCGGAGTTCGACGCGAACCATTCGAGGTACCTGCCACCAAGTGGTGCCAGTAGCCCATATGGCCGCCGCATCCGTTCGCACGATTGGTGTTCCGACGCAGCCGACGCCACCGTACATGTTGCTGTGGCTGTCCGACGCGACCGTGAGGGTATACGGAAAAGCATAGCCTTCTTCGACAAGGATCTGATGGCCGATGCCACGTCCCGCGGGATAAAAATCCACGCCCTGCGCCCGCGCGAAAGCCTCGATGTTGGCATACTTGGCCAGGTTCTTGGGAGATTTGTTCTGCACATCGTGGTCGATTGTGAAGACCGCCTGCCTGGGCGATTTTATCCGCGTCGCTCCGATAGATTTGAACCTAAAAAACACCATCAGACATGACAATTTGCACAAAACGGGAGTTGGGGTGTCGGGGCTGGCCAGGAAGGAGATCACGAACTTTGAGATGACCGGCCCCGTATTGTCATGAGTCATAATGTGCTCCGGACGGATCATCACGTAGTCACCGGCCTTCACTTGTTTTCCAGCGGGGAGACCGACGGCGTACTTTTGGACAATCTTCTCGATAACTGTCTGGGGAACCTTGCGTTGCCCCGCGACGGTGGCCAACCGCCTTCTCGCTATCGCCCAGGGCGTCGACCGGGTAGCTGAGAACAGGAGGAGGCCCATATTTGTCGGGGCCACAGAATGTGGGAGCAAGTATAGTACTAGTGGCAGAGGCGTTTGGTGCCATGTTTACATACACGTGTTTAGCTCAGCGTCTAATTAGATCTAACACAGCTGCACCACTACTATCATAGCATCCTACCAGTGCGCACTGCCCCCTACTATTTACTTTATACGCACCGCGATCAGATCTGAATTTAGTAAGGAACATATCACGAGCTGGGGACGTCGTCGCTTAGGCCTGAATCATAATGCATAATGATTACTGTTATGGAGATCATAAGTGCCGTGAATCAAACGTGATGTACATTACAAGAAATGACTGTTACATGCGCTCTATGAATTAGTTTGGACGAATGATGGGGAGGGGAAGCGTGTGAGGGCTGAGGGTCTAGATGGCCCACCCTCCCATGCGACGTACCATCATGGCATAGGGTGGGATGACGAAACTATATACAGCTGGAGGGGGTTTCCTGACGCCGCTTACGAAGCGGGATTAATAGAGTTAACATTGTACATGGACTGGCCAGGCGATGAAGCTGCGCAGCAGAAAAAAAAAATCTCACTCTAAACGGGTCTGGGGTTGGTCGGCCAGGGCACAACCCTTGTTCTAAAGCGCATTGCCCTCAATGCACAGATTGATGGACCTGTTGACGGCCTCCAGATAACTGATTGCAGCCGAGACAGCCCTCGAGACCTCCGGCGAGACTGGCGGAGATCCTGGGACCGGGGGCGGTGGCTGCCAATTCGGCGGGGGGAAGGGGGGGGGGGCATATTCATACGGGCCACCACCTCCTTGGGCAACTACCATCGCAGAAACCTGGGCGTAACTCGCCTGCGCTCCAACTTGAGGTTGCGCTGGAAGCTCGCTGCGGCCGGGAGTATTCTGATACTGCTGGGCAATATGCTGGGTGCCCCAAGCAGCTGTAGGGGAGATAGTGGTCCCATGAGGATTGGCCTGGAACTGAAATGCGCTCGGCTGCGTGTGCGATCTCCAAGTATTCGCTTGCCAGTCTACCGGATGGTTGGCAGGCTGGGACGGAATATTCCCCTGAGATTGGAAGGTGGAGAAGACCCCTGGGAACGCAGCTGGGTTTCCTGCGTGATCGCGCCGCCAAACGGCTGCTATGACGCGTGTCCTGGCGTACTGAAATCCTGCACATGGGCCGAATATCATCCTCTGAAGGGAAGCGGAGGAAAGGAGTAGAATATACCATGCTTGAGGGTATCCTGGACCCTCTCATGACGCCAGACCAGGTACAACAGCTCAACATCGTGGAAGGCTTGGTTGAGCATGTAGATAACATAATTGATGGCTTCACTCGGACGAGGCAGAGACTCTTGCAGCCGGTTGAGCACCGCGATAAGGTCGCGCTTGAACGTTCTGAGGACGTGGACATCAAATATGTGCTCGGGCATGCTGGAATGGAGGAGGGTGAGTCACGATGAGCAAGGGTCAGAAACGGGACATCGCACATGCGTAGGAGATGGGACGACATCTTTCCAGTAAGGGGTTGCCGCGATGTGGGGGGTAACCCAGCCCTCTCGAGCCAGGCCTTTTATATGAGGACCCAGCGCTAGTAGAGCATCACGCGCGACAACCCACCTATCACCTGACCCGTGCACTCGGTACTGAGCTCGAGGGCACGGGGCAGCGCCCCCAGAATGCATTACGGGATCCTGGACAGAAATAGGCAAGGGTTTCCGAGTAAGTTTGGTGGACAATCATATCAGATGCGCCTGATCAAGCACATCTCCGCATCCGCGGACCGGGGCGCCCCGGTCAGGCACAGCTTGCCCAGTGGCGCAACTCGTTGTCCATGTCCGTCAACCAAAGCAGACCAGTGCCATCTACCGGGTTGCCATGGGGCACGAAGATGTTTCGGAGGACCAATTTTCTCGCATGGTACACCTGTGGCCGAATTCGTGGAAAGTTGTTCACGCATCATATCGACCAAGGACGGAAGTGCGTGTTTGTTTTAGTGAAATCGGTGTCTTGTGTGTTGACAAGGAGCCGTAGTTGGTACAAAAAAAAAGCACGGGTTTTCTTTCCTAGTATCAGCTCCACCTCGTGTCAGGAGAAACGGATAATAGTGTCGGGCAGTGATGCGCCACACCTTCCACACAGAGAAAAGCTGTCTTGAGAATAGGAGTGGATCTGGTCGGTCGCTTGAGGTGCACATAACAAGCAAGAATGCCGTGTAGGGTCATACATCACATCAACCTGGAGCACCGCCATGTAACAAGTGCCATGCGAAAAGGACAATGGATAGATTTGCTTGGCCGTCTCATGGTACTCGCATGCGAAAAACGGCTGATTAAGAGGACGGAAAGAGAGAAAACCCCATGTCAAACTCCGATGCCAGCTCGCCCATATTCCCACCTATCGTACAGCAGGGTCACTGAAATAATTTTCATTTCCGTCGGTGGGACACCGAGCTAGCCGCCAACAGGCGTCTACATGGAACCCTCGCGGTGGGCGGCCCTTACAAAGACAACCATAGAGTATCTGATCGGTGTTTATGCTCACACTACAGTAGACAGATTGGTAATGGACGAGAAAAAACAAATCATGAAAATGAGATGGAAGCAAACGCTAGGCACCCACGGCGGTAGTGTTACCCACCACCGAGAGCCCTTCTGTATTGGGTTTCAAACCGGTGGGAGGCACTTGCAGAGCCTCCTGCTGTCCCTGAGATGATCCTTTAGTCATTTCCGACTCGGGCTTTGACAGGCTTTGATCCATCTTTGCTTTCTTACGCTTTTTGCGGAGACCTGAAAGGCGGTGAGTGCGTAAGTGATGATGGAATGCTAGGATCCCGAAGGAGAAAAGTGGAAAAAAAAAATTACGGAAAGAGGAAACGAAAACTGACCAGCAGTCACAGCACTTTTCACGTTATCCACCAAGTCCCTAGACTGCTCCAAATATTCATTGTCATCAAACCGGTGCTTCCTCCCGACGACTTGGGTCGGATCGCCGTTCGAGCTAGAGCCCGCGCCGCCGGCCGCATCAATGCCAAGTTTTCGCTCTAGTGCCTCCAGTTTGGCACGTTGAGCTTCCGCAGCGGCCTTTTTCCGCGCTGGCTCGTGCTCCAAATATTCGGCCAACCTAGAACAACGACAAAAGCGAGCGCACAAGGAACAAACCATTTAACGACGACAGCGCACGAGGGTGAAAAACGGGGACGCACTTTTTCGCCTCTTTGATGGTGCTGAGGCGGCGGCCGCTAAGGTCTCTGCACGAATCATTATTGTTCGTTTTCTGACTGCTCATGCGACCACCAGCGGCGCGCAGCTGCGACCCAAAGCCCCCCTTCCCGCCGCGCATGCGCGGTACCAGCCGGAGTGATACCAGAGAATGTTCAACGGCATCAAGATCGACATCGACGTCCCGTTTCCCTAGAATGGAAGAGAGCGTAGTGGTCGCCTCCTCGTCTGGACATGATCCCGAAACGGGAGAAAGGCGAAGATCGGCCGTCGACGGGAGGAACGGGTACCGAGCCAAAAGGACGGCATGGAGATTTTCGAGGGTGGTGTCCTCAGGGACGGAGAGCGCGAGCGTTGGGAAGGGCGGAAATGAAGAAACGAGAACGGTGGTTGATGTCGCCATTTGGAGGACAGCAGGGACGAAAGACGGAGAGGCGAACGGCACAAGCGGAGTTTGATTGTTGCGAGTGATCGGGGTCCTCAACTGGGGTCTCAACTCACACAGGATCCTCTACGGACACGTACACATACACAACATTCACCATGGTGAGCTAGTCCCGACCTCTTTTTTCTGGAAAAAAAGCCCTCTCATGTCCACCAACTCCCAGTCCGACTCTGACGCACCTGCGCGCTCCGTCTCTTCGCGATCGCCGTCCGCAAGTAGTGCCGTCGCCAAACCTCCAGGTGCACAAATTCGGTATGATACGTGTTCCCTTTTCTCGAAAAGCAACCCACCCCCATGCCCCTCCTGACTCACGTCAATTTTACAGCCGACGCGCTGGTGCGTCGCAAGTCAAGCCCAATTCAACGCGCGCTGCAGGCGCAGGAGGGTCGTCCAACACCATGCTCAAGCTCTATACGGACGACTCCCCGGGCCTTCGAGTGTGCGTCTTTCTTTTCCCCGGTTTTCATCATCGACGCCAACAATGCCGTTATTGTTTTCACAGTGACCCGTTCATCGTCCTCGTCCTTTCACTCTCCTTCATCGCATCCATATTCTTCCTCCATATCTCCGCCAAAGTCATCCGCGCTTTTACCAAGTAAAAAGGACCGAAGGTGGTGCCCTCGTGCAGCATGACATACGCCGAGGCCGTTGGGAAGGGGTTTGTCATGCGATTCTCATTTTCGAGGACGGGCTCTCGCTTCCACCGACGTGTATATGTCACACGCACGGCGTACTATTTTCTCCTCTAATCATATCTATTTTTCCCCGTCGGAATGCTCCTTGGCTCTTTGGGATCTATTTCATTCCACTTTAGATCCCACTGACCTACATCAGGCTGTGTCATGAGCCGTTTTCGCCAGTCAATCGCAATTGAGCCTCCAAATAGACGGGTTGTCTGTTTCTAAAGCTAAAGCTAAAGGCAAACGAAAAGGAAGTTGCTCACATTCATACACGTGCACCCGCAAACCATGTTCTATTTGTTGAGCAATGCCCAAATCCTGGCCTCTACGGCCCTAATAGTGGAAGGCGGTGTATTTAGACTTGTCATGAAATATGCCACGTCTCCCAATGTGCGGAAATGTACGCTGAAGGGCGCACCCCCTGGCCCGCTGGACATGTCCCGACCGGTCCCACCTACAACATCGCCCAGCGCCTTCAGCATCGCCTGAGCGGAGTGGGATTGGTAGCCTGTATTGGTGTCCCGCGGTCAAGATCCCGCAATGGGAACACCCCACTCCATCAGCCAAACGTTCCTCTGTCTGAGAAAAAAATGGAACCAAAGAGTGGGGGGGGGAATAACGCACCCATATCGCCGCCGCCGCCTCTGACTTTGAATGCCATTACGGTGCCCAGCGTCATCGCATGCTCCACCACCTCCAATTTCGAAAGCACATCGATGAATTGGGGTGACCACATGCTCCATACAGCGGCCTCCCCATCAACGTCTGCGTCGACGTTTGCCTTTACATCAGTCCCGGCCCTAGCACCTTCGCTTCCTTCCGCTCCAACGCCGTCCACTGTCCACGCCGCCCGAGCGGCCTTCCATGTCTCACCACGCGCGAGCATCTCGAGCTGGTCGAGCGCAGCATTCGCGACCTCGCACCCGACCGCGTACGCCGAGTAGCTGTGACCGTGCAACAGCGCCTCGGCCTTGCTCGACCCCTCGAACGCACGGAACACGTCCTCCGAAGCGAGCGTCACCGCGAGCGGGACGAGCCCTCCCGTAAGCACCTTGGCATACACGGCCACGTCCGGGTACGCGCCGAGGAGCGGTGCGGCCGAGCGCAACCCCAGCCGCCAGAGCCCCGAGAAGACCTCGTCGAAGATGACGGGCAGCCCCCGCGCCCGAGCGGCGTCGATCAGCACGCGCTGGAAGAGAGGGTCCACGAAGACCATCCCTCCTGCCCCCAGCACGAGCGGTTCCAGCACCAGTGCCCCGAGCGGGATAGCGCCTGGGCCACTCGCGAGCTTCTCCAGGGTATTGTTGACGTGTGTCCGATATGCAGAGGCGAGGGGGGTGTCGAGTCGCGCGCTTACGTTGTAGATCCATGAGAGCGGCCGTGCCTCGATGTTATTGTGCTGCGCCACAGCAGACGGAACATTTACGAACGCTCTTCCATTCTTGATCCCAACGGACGGCGGCTCGAACCAATATCCCTTTGCTTGGTGCCATTCGCACGTATAAACGCCTTCTTCGCAGGCGTCCATAGAACCGATCGTATCGCCGTGGTAGCTACCTTTCAGACCCAGGACGCCAATCTTCCTCCGTTCCTGTGGCGCCACTCCGAATCGTTTGCTGGCCACCCGAAGGGCCATCTTGAGTGCGATCTCCATCCCCGTGGATCCATTGTCCGAAATGAACGCACGGGACGCCCATCCTTTTCCAGGGCCATCGACGAGGCGCTCCGCCAGGCGCAGCGCGGGTGTGTGCACCGCCTGTGGATACATCACATGCCCATACCGACCAGCAGCTCGGGCAGCGGCAAGAGTGAGCGCATGGTGAGCATGGCCAAGCGCTTGAGTCCACCAAGAGGCCGAACCATCGAATTGGGGCTCCAGTAGGGAACCTGACATAGCAGCTGACGGGGAAGATGTCGGTCTATGCCCGTTGAAGACAGTGAAATGATCCCCCCAGGCACTATCAATCACGTTCACATCCCCCTTGTTTTTTATGAGCCCGTGCTGGACGAAGGGCCACCACAATGTATCAAGTGCGCGCAGAGGCATGTCGTGGAGCTCTTCGATACGCTCCTCATGCCTCTGGTCTAGATGCTCGACGACGTCAAGTAGCCCGCCAGTGTCATCATTCGAAGCGAGCCTTCGGTAGTACCCCTCTGTGGTAATAAAATTTCGGCGAGTGTCCGTTTCTCGGGGAGGAGGGGGATCAACCGCGAAGACCTTGATACCATGCTCCGCAAAATAAGGCCCTAGGTACTCCCAATTACGGTAGTATTGATCTTTGAAGAGCAAAACGGCGTCGACGATGTAACCACGGAGCAGCAGTGACTCGTATGCTGAAATCGTAGAGGAGATGCCACCAAGCCTTGAATCGCCGACGAGGATGGTAGGGAGGAAGAGGGGCCTGTAGCTGTCAAGTTGTGTTGTGCCGGATAAAGTCGGGCTGTGAACGCCTGATAAGGGGCGGTCAGACGACGCGAAATAGAAAGGCGCGAATGATCAGGCACGTCGCAAGGACTCACAGAGGACCTCAAGTCTCACCTCCAGCAGTTTCTATGTACATGTGTGAGCGCCCCGTGATTCCAGAAGCGCATTTACGAATGTAGCTCGTTATGGAGGTTACAAAGGCATCGTCGGTGGGTACGACGACGTTCTGGATGGGGCCAAGTTCAGTGGAGGCAGAGTGTGCGTCGCAAAGACTCACCCGTGAGCCTTCCTTTTCTGCCGCCATGTCAGCAGCCAGATGCGGGCTCACCGGCTCGTCGAAGCGATAAAGGCAGTGAGCGTTCACCAGGGCCCTGTGAGAGCCAGCATAACGTTTCACATGCCTACGAGCACGATCATAAATCGTCGAACATCCAGCGAGGGGCGACAAATAAGATACAGCGAGACTTACTCGTCGTCCGCATCCTGCATAGGTCCTGTGCTGACCGGCTTGAGGTAAAAAACGTGATTTTTTTTGGTTGCAGAGGCGCGTACAAGGCCAGAGGTGAGGACGGTTTTGCCGATATCGGTGTTGGTACCAAAGACTTGATGCACGCGGAGATGCTTGAATAGCAGTGACATCTATATCATACAAACAAAGATGAAATCATGGCAGACCAGAGCTTGCGATGAAGCGATGAGCACCACCCAAACCTCCGTTCGCATCAAACCGACGAGCCGGCGGCTCGCACGATGATTATTAATTGATAATTAATCGATACGATTATCCGAGTAGTGTGCGCTCCCAGCATTCTGTCTATCACTTTACACAACGATGAACAACCCCATGTCCAAATAGCCCGCGCCTCTCAAAGTTGGCACATGTAGGTCACGCACTGACAGTCGTAGTTGACACAATACGTCCAGGGGGCGCAGCTCGTGAGCGGGTGGCCGTAACTTCCAGAGCCCGCTGAACCTCCGCAAAGGTGCTCCACTGGCCTGGACCCCACCTCTGAAATACCGGCTCGCGCGCGTACGCGATTTCCGCTGCCGCAAGCTGACATGTTCGCGCAGTTCGTCAACCGAAGAGATCAGGCAGGGAAATCGGGGGTGAGGAAGAAGGGGAAGAAGGCGGCGAAAGAACAAAATGAGGGGTACGTACCAGAATGTCTGCTGTTAGTCCCCAGATAGGCGAGGCTGTGGTCCGGAAACCATGCATGCGGTACATACTGCCCAACCATGGGACGTCTACGGTGTACTGTTTTTATGTCATTGTCATTTGGAGCAAACGTTTGAGACGCGCCGAATAAAAAATAAAAAATACAAAAAGGATGAGCAAAGGAAAGGAAAGGACGACAAAAGCAAAAGGCGAAAAAAGATCATAGAGGATGCACGAAAACGACGCACATAAAGTTCCTCCTCGTACGGCCAATCCTCGCTCCCATGCGGAACGAGCCCTTCCACCTCTCGCATCAGCTCAGGATCGAGCACCGCTTCGAGCGGATGGTCGAATATACGCGCCACCTCGCCCGGCGCCGCGCGCAACTCCTCCAGTACGGAGACATCGTCCAAGTATGCGACGACGGGCGTCACCACCACCCCGTGCTGCGAGACGACAGGCTCGAGCGTGCACAGCGTGTGTACGTGCGGAGAGTGCAGCGGCAACGCGACTTCCTCGTTTGCTTCCCTGTACTGTATGTAACCAGAGAGAGATGATGATGAGTAAGGAGAGGATAAACGAGGAGGTTGGAAGGAGGACTGGGACTGGCTTACCGCTGCTTCCACGACTCCAACATCACTCTCGTCCACTTTCCCGCCCGGCAGAGCCGTCTGTCCCGGATGCGATCGAAGCTCTTTGGAGCGCGTCGTCAGAAGCACGCGTAACCCACCACCTCCGCGCTCATACAACAAAACCAAGACCGCCGCGCGCTTGGAAGCAGATTGGTGGTGATGATCATGTACATGCCTGGAAACAAGCGAGAAACCGGCATCAGTTTTGGATGGAGATCAATGATTCGTGCGTGTGGGCACGGTGCGGAACGTCTCGGCCCGAAATCGAAATAGTAGTGGGACGTACTCGTCCGCTGACTTGTGGTCGCGCAATCGCTCTATACACGCACATGAGCGCTCGGAGAGCGCAGCGAGGACCTTGTCGGAGATGCCAGAAACGGATGCTGCTGCAATCATGATGGTACAACGGAAGGGTAACGTTGGATTATTTTTTGTTTGTTTGATGGGTTTCAATTGGACTCCGAAGATACCGATGAGCGCGGAAGGAAAGAAAGATGGATGAGAGTAGATACTAAGCCATGGTACGGTTCACAAGATAGATATAATTCAAACCTTCCAAGATCCGGGAAAACAACATCCGAGGTATACAAGAAAAATGACAAATGATATGTTAAGAATTAGGTTCACGAACACCTACGAGCCATCCCTAGATCGTGTGGAGATGTTTCGTGTCACCGTCGTCACCATCATCACAACCCGCCATCATTACCTTTTCCGCATGCCGGCACGTCCACGTCCTCTGGGTTTCTTTGGTACCAACGGCGCCGGAGGTGGGGGTGGAGGATTGATGATTTCAATATCATCATCCTCGTGTTCTTCCGTTGCCGCGCCCATAAAAACAGGTATACCCGCACCGCCGCCGTGGGCCAGGAAGCCTTTCCGCTCGCCGCGTTCATTTCGGGTCTTCACAGCAGTAAACACGTGCGGCTCCAGATCGAGCACGCGGAGGTCCTCCTCAGTGATCCCGTCCGAGTTCCGTAGTTCCTCGTCCAGCGTGCGCCTCCGCGCAGACTTGCTCGACGTACCACCACTCTGCATCGATGACATGCTCCCCCTACGACGTGCTTGCCGAGGGACTCCACCCCCAGTCGCCGCCGCTGCCGCAACCGTTGTTGTGGCCGCAGGCCTTCGTTCTCTTCGTGGGCGAGCAGAAACGGTCGCAAGGGGCGAGTCGGGCACCGCGCTCGCCAGCGGGTCATCCTCGTCCTCGGCCGATTCTTCCAATACTCGAGGACGCAGAGCCTTTCGTGACGGCGGCCGTGCCTTGCGCGGTGAGGGATCAGCAGGGAGCGGCGACCGCGGTTGACGTTTATGAAACACGCTCTGCGCTGATATCCCACGACTTCGCGGGGGTGTAGGTGGGCGAGGCACGGGCGTCACCCTCTCGGGATCAGAATCAGGAGGCGGCGGTGCCGGAAGCGCCTCCTCCGCTTCTTCCTGTCCCTGGACGACAATCGTAGGGACCTGAGGAGGCGTGGGGGGCGACGGCTCGTCTGGCCCCTGCTCGGCGTCACCATCTGAAGTGAGAGAGGGCGTGACGTCTGTTCCATCCACAGAACTCGACGGCCACGCCCGTACGGGTATGTATGAGCGAGAGAGCTTCGAGGGCCCTGCCTCTGATTGGCTCTGGCTCTGAGACTGAGTTAGAGATGATTGGGGTTGGGAGAAGCTGCTGTTGGTAGAGCTGAATGATGAGTCTGCCGAGCGGGGGATTGGACACATCAGTCGCCGTCTGATGGAGTGCACGCCCTCCTTCGCGAGCGTGTCGGTCTCCCTCTTCCGCTTCTCGCCCACTGCGACAGTACCGTCGGCGGCGCGTGGCGGTCGCTGGATGCCCGCGCCAATAAACGAATTATCGGCAGAACCCACGCGGGGAGTCGGTCGGCACATGTCTGCTGGCGCGTTGAACACCTTCCGCAGCCGCACGCTTTTCATCTCCTTGAGGAACGCCGCCATTTTGTCCGCGGGGACGCCGATCGTGGGTTGCCCAACGCGCTTCCTCGTCGTCATCGCCGGCGCCGTAAAGGACGAATTGATCGGGGCTTCGACTGGCATACCGGCATGTCGCAGGTTCGCCCGAACGTCTGCGAAAGAAACATGCGCAGTCGCGGGTGTAGTTGGTATCCGAGGATGGATATGGGGCATTGGTGGTGGCGGTGGCGGTGGGGGAGGCGGCGGGGGCATCGAATGCGAATACACGTAGTCTGCGGATTTTTCAGTGGGTGCAGGCCGCTTCGCCAACTTTTTGAAAAGGAAAAAAAAAACTATCAGCATGGAGAACGTGGACCAGGGAGAAAATGCGTACCTCTGCTCGGAGACGTTGCACTTCTTTCTCCAGCTGCTTGATTTTATCCTCATACTCCTCCTTCTCTTCCCTAATCAGCGTCGTCTCCACCTCGGATTCCCACCACTGTTCGCGTGCTCTGCGCTCCTCCCGCACGGCAGATAACTCACGCTCCTTTCCGCGCACGCGGATTTCACCAGACGTGTCCGCACCACGAGGCTCAAGACCCGCGTGACCTGCGTGACCCTCGCCTCTCGCGGCGCCAGTCAAGGGTCGCAGGGGAGATGATGCCTCGCTCTCCAGAAAAACATCCCGCTCAGCGCACTGCTTGCCCTTCGCCTTCCTCGACGGTCCCGACTGCACGGCGTCGTCAGAATCAGCATCCACACCCTCATCAGCGTCCTGAACCCGCCCCCGCCCGGACGCCTCTCCGACGGACCCCGCGCGCGGTCTACGGGGAATTGGATTGGGTGGTCGTGGGCGTTCCGGAGAGCTCGATGGGCCCGGAACGGGAACATCATAGTCAAAGTAGGTGGGTTGAGTGGGAAAATGCACACGTCTCGCCGCGGCTGCAGGTGGAGCGGGGTCCATGGACGGGCTACGAGGGAAGAGGGCACCGGGCATCGTGACAGACGGCCGGCGGCGCAGGGCACGGGGAGGCGGTAGTGGCGCAGGTTCGTCGTCGTCCTCATCTTCTTCATCGTGTTCTTCCCGCCGCCTTTCTGCGCCCGCATTGCTATCTCCATGCTCGTCTATTGAGGCGCGTTCGTCGAGTGGTGATGTATACGAGCGCGGTGGTGGCGGTGTTCTACGACTAGGGCGGGACGTTGCTCGCGGCGATGGTTTTTGATGGCGCGGGGAAGCAGAGCGCCGTGGATATTGTTGTGCTTCATGCTGGGGGGAGGGCGTCGGAGAGTACGATGTTCGGCGGCGGGGTCGGACGGGGCTGTCTGATCTGCGATACACGTGCGGTCGCTCTCGCCACGATTCCTCCTCGTCTCGATCTTGCCTATCGACGTTGTAACGTCCTTTCCCAGACCTCTGAGTTTCTCGTTTTTGTTTTACACGGGGACGCGAGCTTGACGACGCAACATTCTGAACACAGGTTTAAGATCCCCGCGGGAGGTCTTGATAAATAGGACTAAAGCTCACTCACCTCAGTCGTACTACCACCAGTTGCGGTAGTAACAAAATCTTGCACTTCGCGTGATAGATAGCCAAAAACACTTGAGAGCAGGCCTGGCTGACTTTCGGACATGGTGGGTCTCATAGAATAGGCCAACACAGTATTACATAATATTTTCCACAACAAGACGAACATGTAAACCTGTTACGATGGCAGAGCTGAATATATAAAGTCGTGTCGTGTCGCGTCGTAAATAGAAAAATATGACGAAAGTCCATAACAGAAGCAGGAAATAGCGGAAATAGTGATACAACTACGCGGTTAGCCATCTATTATCTCCATTATTGATAGCTCGGCGGTGACGTTCTTGGCACCGACGCGATCGACGCGCGGACGGCTGAATACGGATCCGCGTACTGCATCGTCCGGCTCATCCCTGATACACCACCATCGTCCGGAGGAGCACCAAAACCGGTGGGGGCTGGGTCGGAGAATGCACCGTAAGCGTCAAGGCTCGGACGTGGTTGTGGCGCGGATGGGATGTTGTATTTGGGTGAGGAAAACCCGCCCTGAGAGCCAACAGCCGTCGAGGACGCCCCGGAATAGCGGTAGGCGTCAGAGAACGGAGAGTGGGTCTCATCATCGCCATCTTGTCTAAGAGAGGGGACCACCTCATATGTCGATACTTCGTCGCCGCCCTCTTCCGTGTCGTGGGGTAACTCGAACGGGAGATCACGTGGTCGCGAAGCCCTGTTCTTGCGCCATTCGAGAAAAGTAAGCGTCAACGATGCAGCCCAAAAGACTGAGCGAAACGTGTCAGCGAATAACGAAAGTCCATTCGACAAAGAACAACCCACCAAATGCCAGCCAGAAAAAAATGGAGCCAGCCTTTTTGGTGGCGCACCAGCCCGGCAATCCGTTAGTAAAGCTGTCACTAAGTTCTTTGGCATGGGGGTCATTTTTTGCGTTCTTGCAGCCAGCCTCTGTCCACGCTGAAATTGTGGTGATAAACCTTCGCAGAGTTCAATGTTGGGCTATTCAGAATAGTAGATACGACGTACGCGAGGAGGAAGGTGAGGACTGTGCCTGTGCCCACCAACACAAAGGTTGCACGATCCTCCTTCAGTGCGCGTGCTAAACGCGTCAACCTGTCGAATTTCTCGGCAACCAGAGGGATCAGGAGTAAAAATAGGGCCAGGAACATCCCCGTGACGGATACGAAGATGGCGAAACCCGACAACCCAGCTGATGGTTGCGCGTCGCGCAGTCAGTAATGGACCTCAACAAGCAGACAAGGAATTCGTACAGGGGCCGATATGAAACCGCGCCTGGAATGACGCAACGCTAGCAAAACAACACATGGCAAGGAAGAGGAAGAAGCCTTGAGAGGCGTGGCATATTATAGCGGGTTTCGAGACTATCATCTGTCAGTTGACAAAGAATGGTCAGCAAAGAACGCGTAAAACACGCAGAAACGGTAAGAACCCAAAGCCATAGCACCCATAAGATAGGAATAAAGAGTAGAAACACGATCGAACCCTCTGAAGTCGTGCTCATTGGCAAGAGTTCAAGAGAACCAACATGATTACGTAAACGGTTTCAATGGGTTCGAAAATAGCACAGTTGCGACGCGCAGCAAATATGGTGAAAATAATAAACGGGACTCACATCATCCTCGAAACCCATCGCCCCACGTCCGCTGCCAATGCCTCCGGAAGCGGACGTCGAGATCGGCGCGCTGGATGCGTCGGGGACTAGTTTGTCTTTGATCTTGTCGAAAAACGACATGGCAGGCGAAAGTGTCGAGCGAGGTGCTTGGGTTCTTTAGAAACCGAGTGAGAGGATAGGTGTAGAGGGGGATGAAGGGAATGCTGCGTGCGAAGGCGTGCAGTCCGGGACTTATGGGCAGGGAGGGGGCAGTGCTAGTTGTGTGTGGAAAATCGGAAAGCTCGGCAACGATTATAAGTGCTGTGCTTCGACCGTGACAAGTCGCTGCGCTGCGCAGTACGAGGTTACGGAGGAAGCCGGAGACGGGTAGGATATTCGTCGACAAGGGTTCAACGTTCAACGTTCAACGAGTTGAACGGCGGATGAGAGTGGGTTTCAAGCCGGTCGTGGCTCGGTCTGTCAGCTCCATTTTGAAACTTATGTAAGCGTCGTGGCTTAAGGCCGGCGTATGGTTGGCCGGTGGCCAAGACTAAATGACATGTCCCTCTGTACTCTAGGTGAGGTTTTCAAACTGGGTTGGAAGTACATCTTCTGCCTCCTTGTAAACGAGACGACTCGGTACCATCTCGACGGTACTACCCACTTTTAGGGTGTCCCCTTTGTTAAATTCACGTGACAATTGCCAATTGTAATCACTTTCGCCCGCTCGTAAATCTCGCATCCCATCATCGCGAAACACACGCTCGCCGGCCCGAAGAGCGATGCCCGCTGCTACTTTCATCGACGCCATTCCAAATCATATCTCTGTGGAGGAGCACAGAACGCTCACTGGCTCCACGCCAACCTCGTTCAGCGACATCCCACCCGTCCTCAGACAAAAAATAGACAACGTCCGCGTCGCATTCGACCCCCCACTCGACGGTTTCTTTCCGGAGGACGGTGCGCTCGGCACGCTCTACATCATTGAGAGGTTTCTTCTTCATCTTCTTCATCTTCTTCACGTCCCCTACTCTACTTTTCATTTTTGTTTGGTGGCCCCTGACGACGAGCAACGCTTCTTGTTCCTTGCAGTGTCCTCGCATTCCAATCCTCCACGGGACGCGCCTTCCAGATCGAGTATCTGTCCATAACGCTGCACGCCACGTCGCGCGGGGACTCCGACCCCTTCGTCTATTGCCAACTCGACGAGTCTCCAGCGGCAGATGCGGCTCCCTCAGACGGCGACGAGGACAATGCGTTGAGCATGCGCGAGCTCAGCTTGACACCTCAGGACTCCGGCGCTCGTGCGTTCAGACATCTTATGTGCTAAGCTATGAACCGACTTGTTATTATCGCCCGCAGTGGAGCCTATCTTCGAGGCACTCTCACTTTGCGCCTCTCTTCATCCCGATCCTCAAGAGCCCTCTGACGAGGACGAAGATGACGCATTTATCGATGCCGATACTACCGCATTCGAAGTTTTCACCGGGGAAGAGGGTGAGGAGCTCAGCGAGGTCGGCAGGGTGCGCAGTGCTGCCAACGATAACCGCTATCAGCCATACTAGACACTTCTTTTTTTCTTTCCCCCTCCTTTTCTTCCTTTCCATTATCCCCATTTCGCTTCCTCTATTGTGCCTTTTCCGTCTTTTGCGCAGGCTGCACTCGCTCATCTCGAGGAAATCATCTACGACCCATACGAACAACAACGTGAGAACGTTGAAGCAATTCCAAAAATCAATGGCGCGCCGGAGGAAGGTCAATTTTCAGACGGGGAGGAACCGAGCTAAATCGATTGTAGAACATGTCACGTTTCGTCATGTCGGGGCGTAGCGCGCGTAGCTCCCATACTCAACAAACAGTACCCTATACATGCAAGAGAAAGCAACTACTCCACTAACTACCCCGTCTTCGACCGCAGATCCGACGAAATTGTTGTCATTGGTTTAATCCCAGGCAGCGGCCCCCAGTCGAAGGCAGGCTTTGCTGTGGTTCCTGCCGTAGGCGTGCTCTTAAGGGGCACTGATTTTGCGTGGTGCTTCGATGCGGAAATTCGCCTCCCAAGGCCGGTGAGTTGTAATGCACCCCTGCTCGCACTGTCGGATACGGTGAGCAGTGGAAGCGTGAAAGGCGTCGACAACGACCCTTCGCCCAAGCTGTCTCCACTCGATCCGAGGTCTGCCCCAGGCTTTTGTGGTGTGTCGAATGCTCGCGGTGCCGGCCTGGCATTCGCAGCTTGCGTATTGAGCAGTGGTTGTGTGCGCACGGCGACGAGCGCTTCTTTGAGACGGTGCGCGGCCTGTTCGGCGTTCAGCGCAGCGGCGGTCGTGCTCGCAACGTGCGGGGTCACGTCCAGCGGGCGTCGCACAAGTTCCCGTTCTCGGGCGCGTAGAGGCGTACTTGAAGGGCTGCCGCTGTCGATATTCAACTTTGCTATGCGCGATGAGAGGGTAGAGACGTCCTCGCTTTGCTGGCGGATTGCGAGCTTGATGTTCCGGGACGTGCGGTTTATTGTGTCGAGCGATGGCGCTCTTGGAGAGGCGTTAGCGAACGAAAGGCATTGGAGGGAGCCCATAAGTAGAGGGGGATGCTCACTTGATGCCGGGCCTTCCTGTCCTGACTTCATTGAGCTTCTTTTTGGAGGCATGTAGATGATCCTCCATTTTTGTGACTCGGTCATGAATGGCCTATGACAGAGGTAAACCAATGTTTAGGCGCGAGAATGTCCAACCTACCCGAATGTCCCTGCGCAACTGAGTTTGCAATTCAGTCTGCTCCGGGCTAAGTATCCGTGCCCGCAACATCCTCCCAAACACCACATCTGACCGCGCTTTATCGAAACGCACAATCTCCTCTTTCCTCGTTTTACCTAAAGAAAAAAATAAAGTGAGACGTGAGCAACGAACTTCCTGTGCCCATTCGAACCGATTAACGGACCTTTGAGGACACCAATTTCAAGCTCCCTAAACGTGGCATGATCCTCGTTACGCGTGAGCTCGAGCAATTCGATATCTCGCGTAAACTCGTCAATCGTTTTTGCAAGGCCCTCCTTGGTGTCGGCAGATGGCGTAGAAGACGTAGGCCGCAATGTCTTTTCTCGCCTCTCGCGAACAGTACGACCATACGCCGTCGACTGAGGGAACGAGGCAAAGCGACGTGAGCGATGGATAGGAGCCGTAAGCATCCGAGGGAGGTCAACGAACCTTTGCCAGCTCGCTTCCAACTTCAGTATACAGATTAGTAAATTCGACCTGCATGGTATGCATCGGCTCTTCCGGGGCTATGTCTTTTGGTGGCGTGACAAGGGAGGGGGCAACAGTCATGCTCATAGCAGGCGCTGTAGCACCAGGTATTACTCCAGGCAAGTTACCGAACGCTGATCCAGATCCGGGCACGAGGGGCACGAGGGGAACTTTAGGTGTGGCCGCCGAGACCGCCGAAGGCTTCGTCCCAAAGGGAGAACCAGACATAAACTTGGAATCCGGTGCAGATGGCGCTTCCGTGCTCGGTTCGGGCTTTGGCATGAGACTGAACGCGCCAGGTTTGATCCTCGCGAATAGGCTGGAAGCAGTCGCGGGGGCAGCGAGCTTCGTCGCCTCCTCCGCGGTTGATTTTGTATCGGGTATTGCTGGAGCGGCACCGAGTGAGAATCCACTCAAGTCCAGCATCGGCGTGGGTACCGCCGAGGGGCTTTCGTTGAGAGCGACACCCTTTGCCGCGAGCAGCGGCGGAGTCATTGGTCTCGCTACCGCGGACGAGGCCGGTGGTGCCTTGGTAAGCTGGTCGACAAGGGACTCCACTTTAGCCGAAGGGGGTGGCGTCGATCTGGCTTCTGCCGCTGGTGACGGAGAGGGGGATGCCCTGGAAGAACCGGCGTCCCATTGCCCGAATGGTGCCTTTGGCGATGCCGACCGCGGCTTGAGCGACGAAGGTTTTTCGCCTTTGACATCTTCCTCGTCGCCGCCGGATACCGGGGTGTTCGCAAGGGGTGAGCTGCGGAGCGGACGCGTGCTGGGTCGACCTAGGCTGACGCTTGAACTTGGCGATGGCGAGAGCGAAGGAGATGGAAGCGTTGGCGTCGGCTGTTGCAGGGGTGTCTGTAACGACAATCCTCCCTTCGACGGCGATCCTGGCGGCGTCGTGCTTTTCGCACGCGTGGTCGACGAATCCTGGAGCTCGGGCTTGGTGAGGTGTGTTGGCTGCACATTGATCAAGGGCCATTCGGCCTTTGGGGTACTTGAAGGCGACCGCGACTCTGGCAAAGGAATTACCGTGGGATCAGTTTCAGAGGGAGAGGCCACATGGTTTTCTTCGTCCTCCGACTCCTCCTGTGCCTGTACTTCCTCCTCTTCCTCCTCTTCTTCTTCTTCTTTATCCTCGTCATCACTCTCACGTCCTCCCGAGTCCTCATCCTCATCCTCGTCCTCGTCCTCATCTTCGTCCGTCTCTGGTTCCTCGTCTACGTCGGAGAGGAACTCATCGATTTGTTGCCCTCCTTGCTCATCGTCATCACGTCCTGGAGAAGCCACACCTTCCACCTCCTCCTCACGTGAGACTTCAACGAATGACGACGCCGATGAAGACAAGTTGCTGAACGAGCTTGCGGCGGAATCAACCTTTTGTTCTCCGTCATGTTCTTTCTCGCCCTCCGCTTCATCTTCCGAGTCCCGCGTAGCAGAAACGGTCGCAGGCCGCGGGGTTGGTGACTTGTCAAACAGTGACTTTTGTGTCGCTGGCGTTGTCCCAGGTTCAGATTCGGGCGTCTTGGGGCGCTCCTTCAATTTGGAGTTTTCAGGTGACGACCCGGCATTCCGCAACATATCACCGAAAGACGCCCCCGGTCCAGCGCTCTTCCCAAATGCGGTCGAGGCACCACTAAACGCGCTAAAAGCACTGCTCGATTCAATTTGCGAGCTGCTCGGTGTAGTGCTATCACCCATGGTGGGCGTAGGTGGGGAGCCAAACGCGGGCTGCCCAAATGCGGACACAGGCTTCGACGCCACGCCTATCGAACTCGTCTGGCCGAAGACGGAACCAGGAGTCGCTGGCACAGGCATTTTTGGGACCGGCGGTTGTCCCCCACCAAACGCGCTGACAGCCTGAGATACAGGCTTTGGATTTGCAAACGGAGAGTCTTTGGCGCTGAAGTTTGAAAGCCCATGGCCAGTACTCATCTTGAGGCCAGCGAACGCATTGGTGACTGGAGGAGGACCCGCGGGCGTAGTGCTTGCTGGCAGAGTAGTCGTCTTGGCTGCAGGCAGCGGTGATGTAGGTGGTGTGGAGTCGGCCACGGTTTGTGATTCAGATGGTCTTGAAGGGGTCACAGCCGCAAATGGGGAGGTTGATGGCGTGGTGCTCGCGAATGGTGAGGCCACCTTTTCGAGTGACGCGGCCGCAGGAGGTGAAAAGGCAGGCGTAGTGCTCGCAACGGGTTCAGCTGAGGTGAAAAGGGATTTCACAGGAGTAGTAGCCGGTCCAAACGACGATGCCGAAGTTGTCCCGCCAAAGACGGTTGACCCAGTACCACCGCCAAATGTGGCATCTCCACCAGTCTTCCACACAGGCGTGGAAGTCGGCGTGGTCGATGCCGCTTGGCTAAACGTAGAAGGACCACCTGAAGCAAACGCACCAAACCCTCCAGCCCCACTCGTGGCTGGCGCTCCCGGTTTCGTCTCCGCCGGCTTCGAGCCACTCAAGGTCGCAGTTCCTCCAGAGGCGAACGCACTGAATGCCCCTCCGCTTCCAAAAGCCGAGGGGGACGTAGCACTGACAGGCGTCACGATGGGCGTCGTTGACATGGGCGTGCCAAGTCCCGTCTTACCGAACGCAGACAGAGTGGCCGGCTGACCGAACGCGGACTGGCCAAAAGTAGGCCCAGCGAATCCCGTCTGACCAAATGCTGGTGAGGGCTTCGGTCCTTCAACAGCAGACGTACTGGGAACTTCGTCTGTTTGCTTGGTCGCAAACTTGGAAAAAGCGCCAACTCCGGGAGAAAGGCTGAATGGGCCGCTTCCAAATGTGGAAGTAGTAGCTGAGGAGGCTGTAGGTTGCGCGGCAGGCGCAGGAGCGCCGAAAATGCCGGTCGTTCCTGATCCCGCTTTCTGCTGTGCTTCATTTGTTCCTTCACCGAGTGACATCCCCGAAAACGACAAGTCCTGACTGGTATCAGTCGACATGGACTCGGTCGACTCGGCAGGTTGAATCTGAGGGGGAGGTGCCAGGGAAGATGCAGTATTGAAGCTGGTCAGGTTTGGTCCAAAGCTCGACTGACCCCATTTTACTGGAGCAGAGGCGAAAGATGCGAATCCTCCCCCGGAAGAGGCCTGCCCCGATGAAGCAGGCTGCGCGAGTGTCGAGGCGGTTGGCGTCTGACCAAATGCGGTATTTTCAAACGCTGGACGTTGACCGAATGCAGATCCAGATAATGAGGCCTGGCCAAATGCCGGCTGGGAAAGAGGAAGGCTCGGTTGGGCAGGCTGACCAAATGCAGGCTGCGATGTCTGGCCGAATGCAGGTTGGGCTATCTGGGAAAAAGGACTTGTTGCCGGAACGGGAGCGACAGGTGCAGGGACAGGTGAGAGAGCAGTTGCTTGCCCCATACTTGGGTATTGGGTACCTCGCGTATTCACTATGTACCATGCGGTGACTGTCCCATCGCTTGCATATGCCCAGACTACTGGTGGTGGTGGGACCGAAACAGTTTCTCCAGTTGAAGTAGTTACATCATAGGCCGTCGCGTTCTTGAGGTCCAGTTCGAATCCAATCATCGTTGTCTCGGTCTGATCTGCGTCAAGGGGCATCGAGGGTGCGCCTTCGTCAAACGACAGCTTCTGCCATTTATCATCGGTTGTGCAACAAACAAGCCCAATATCCGCGGTCGTACTGTCCCCAACTACAAGGAGGAGTTTTGCGGGATCCCACCCCTTCAATACAATCGTGAATGCACCTGGAAGGCGGAAGCCACTAGGGAAAAAGTTAATTGGGAGAGCGACGTCTGCAGAGATATCTGGACGCTTGGCGTCTTGTACGATGACCATATGTTTTTGGTCAACCTGTGGGTCTGGCGGGCCAGCAGGGGCGAAGATGGCATAAAAAGCTGGATTAGAGAGCCACGATGCATGAATGATACTTTGCCCTTGCGTGGATGGGGGGCGCGTGACAAAGGACTTGGCTTGTTGTGTCTCACTGGGAGAAAAAGTGATGATATCTCCGCTTTGAAGAGCAATGGCGAGCTGTTTGCCTTTGGGCGACCAAGAAACTATCCACCAGATACTCAGAGAGAATTTTCCTAAGGAGTTAACTATACGCACTGCTCGTCGGGGTAGTCTCTGGTGTCCCTCCGCTGCTCCATCCGGCCACAGACTGCATGGTTGACACATTAATGACTTCCACTAGTTGGCTATCAGGACTGCCGTCCGGTTCACGCAAAAGCGCTACAAGTTCGGGAATATCGCCCGGATTTGCATACATTTGCCGGACGGCTGTGGGGATTGGCGTGGTTGGTAGGAAGGTGTGTAGTGGGGTGACTTCGTTATCCCCCGGTGAACAGATGGCGGAAGCCTCGAACACGATGACTGGGCCATGTGTTAGGCCAACAACGAGTCTAGTGTCGTTGAGCGCGAAAATGAGGTAATTTGGGTTGACAGAGGAGAAGGGGATCGTCCGCTGCGGTTGAAAGACATTGTCATTGTCAGAGTTTGCGTCCAGCGAGGACAGGTGGGATCGGAGGTCCGCAAGTGGCGAGGAAATAAGAGCTTGATGGAGCGTGCGTTGAGAAGGGTCAATGTCTCCACACTATGAACGGACATACCGAGTCCAGTATTTGACCTGATGATTGCCACAAACCATCCCAGGACGCTCGCCACTACGAACAGTTGTCCTTTGTTAGGAATAGGTGTAAGGTCAAGCGGTTCCGGCGAGAGCTTGGCGCGTGTGCGTTTATTGACTAGCCTTATTGACAAGAACTGGATAAATGGGGTCTGAGAATAACAAACGAAAGGCTTCCATGAAGTAAAGGAACGCACGTCTGGGGTGATTTCTTCGGCCTCTAAGGCAGACCGTGCAGAGCCGGTCTGTAGTGGTGGCTGTTGGAGTCGTGTCACGTTCATCGCTATCGTTCAGGTATCGTACTGTGCTGTGGCTGGGTTGGTTGTGAGCACACGGCGCGCGACGCGTGGAGTCCGACATTGGCCCGACCGGCCCGAAGGGGCAGCCGCGGAAGGCGTCTCTTGCCACCCACTACAGTAGGCACTGACTCCGACTGCATGGTCCACACCGCACACTATAGATACGGAAATTTGTGGGGGGGTTAGGAAGCCCAGTGACATCATTGGTATTTTTAGACTGTCACAGTGTGTAGCCGTGTAGTTGACTAGGTCTAGTTATATGCTTTTGTTCTGAATTCAAAACTCAATATAGCACAGTACAGGTCCACGATTGACTGATAAGATCTATAAGACCCTCTGGACCTGTTGACCTGTGTCGGCCCATGACCTATGCCCATAAATAACCGTGACCTGTGGCGGTGTGGGTGCAGGTTTTAGTAGGCACATGCAAGAGTTACCTAAAAAGACCTGAGGGTAGCAATGAAATGTGCAAGCTGCAGCTCATGAGTGATATAACTGTGCTCATGAGCACATTTATGCCAAAGGTGAGACTGTGACTCTGTGAGAGCAAACATAAGTGCAGTGGGGCTCAGACTTATGCTTAACACATTGGTAACAGAGTACCTCACTTTGTGCACTGCAGAGGAAGGGACAAGGTCAGGACAGCGAAAGAAATCCAGCGACCCAGAGGCACTCACTTTCTGTCGAACACCATGACAGAGGGACAAGTCAGGACAGCGAAAAAAGCCAGCGACCGAAGGGCGCTTACCAACTGTGAAGTGCAGAGGGAGGGACAACTTGAACTCATAAAACTAGCGACCAAAAGGCACTTACGTTCTGTCGAGGGCAGAGCAGAGGAACAACTAAGGACGGCAAAAGAAAGCTGGCGAGCGAGGAGCACTAAGTGCCTGCCTCGGCCATATCGTTACCACTTAACCCGGCCGTTGCTGTCAATGCCATTTTCTGCCTCTGGCAACAAGCTCCGAGTCTGTACTCTTATGCAGGAGCCACCCGTTGCAGCTTATCTTGATGTGCAGATGTTATGAGAATGGCATTCACTAGAGTCGCGACATGTTCGGCTGCTCTCGAATGGAAGGAATACCAGTGTAAGAATCAAAATCCAAGGGGTATCATGGCGAAGAGAGCCTCACAGTAACTTGAAAGCCGAAGGAAAGCCAGTTTCGGGAGATCGAGGCCAATCATGATCAGAGGCTGATTTGTAAGGGATAGTGGTGTAGGTGGGTTGGTATGGAGGGGATGGATAAATTCAGAACTGCACGGGCCTTGCAGCTTGCTGAGTTGAGCGCTGGAGTCACAATTGGTGCCGGTGGGAGTAGGCGACAGGTTGAGCAAGGTTTCCCCTGTGGGGCGTAACCTCAGCTCCGCTGTCCAGTAGCACTGGCCCCGTGTAACACACTACAGCGTAACCCAGAGCTTCGGTTGCAGTATTATGGATTCAAGTTGTCAATATGCCTCGGTTTTTTCAGACCTCGCTATTCGCTATTCT
>Ga0137394_10000397_pt1 | contig 30390 bp, 25 predicted proteins | sample czobulk116metaG_FD_108278 | JGI IMG/M metagenome (GOLD analysis project Ga0137394, IMG submission 108278) | Vadose zone soil microbial communities from Angelo Coast Range Reserve, California, USA - czobulk1.16 metaG | ecosystem: Environmental > Terrestrial > Soil > Vadose zone | place: USA... | reverse complement strand
AGAGGAGAGAATGCTGGCCCTGAACTCCTCCGGCGATCTGTGATAACTTTCGATCTCCATTGTGTTTTCCATTCCAATTTTCTTGGCTTAGTTTTAGTTGCGAGGCGCAGCTAGAGGCTGTGTATTGTCGGTTAACTTGCCGCGGTGTTTTTGCGATCAGCGTTCCGCGCTGGTTGGCTTCGGAAATCGTCTGACACCTATTTCGGCTGCAACCTCGCTAGAAGATGTTTTGCACGCGTGATGCCATCGACGGCAGAGAGAGAACCAGTCCGACCGAGATTGGACGGGCCTTTGGCAGATGACAGGTGTTCGCCAGTGCCATTGCCACGGTGCCCGACGGCAGTCGCCCAAACCACTGAAAATCCAGGGGAGTCAGTCCCATGCCGCAGCCTACATATGGCAACGCGTTTGCACTGCCTCTCGTAAGAGGAACGGCCATGTCGAAACTCATTTGGGCGGTTTGCATCTTCCTGGCTTCGTTACCGGCGTATTGCCAGTCGAATCCGACTTACCAGGTCGCCTCGATCACTGAGGTCAAACAGCACACTCCCGCGAGCGACTCCGCTCCTTCCAGCTACGAGGTTTCACTCAAGGTGGGTGACATCATCTACCAGGTTCTCTATACGCCTCCCTTCGACACGGGTACGGCTAGGTATGCTGCCGGGCGAGACCTGCTGGTGCGCGTCGAAGCGAAGACCATCACCTACAATGACATCCTGGGCCGTTCAATCTCAGTCCCGATCGTCAGTAAAAGGCCGGCTGTAGATACCAAGAAACCGAAAGGATAGGCACACACATCATGAATCGCACATTGGTTGGCATCGAGCCTGAGCTTCACCTTCGCCACGCTCGACTCCGCTTTGGTTTTGGAATCCTTCTCTTATTGATTTGGAGCATCGCGTCGGCTCGGGCCCAAGATGCTGTCGCGGTGGATCCGCAGGCGCCACTGAGCATGCACGCGACCCACCTCCTGGGATTCGAAGACGTGAAGGGAAATACCAACGGGACCCTCTCCATTCAAAACGGCGCTGTGCAATTTCAGAAGGACGGCCAACCCGGTGTCCAGGTAAAGATCTCGTCGATCCAAGGTGTGTTTGTGGGCGAGCAGAGTAAGCAAGTCGGCGGCGTGCCGATGACTTTGGGCAAGGCCGCCGTTCCATTTGGCGGCGGACGGGTAATCAGCCTCTTCAGCCACAAGAAGTATGACACCGTCACACTGGACTATGTCGACGTCGACGGCGGAGCCCACGGAGCGATCTTCCAACTGGAGAAGGGGCAAGGAGAGGTCCTCAAGCAGCAGCTAGCGGCCGATCGCGCACATGTAACTCCCCAGGTGGTCGGAACCACCAAACAAGAGACGACAGGAGCTGCCAATGAAGCCAAATAAGCGATTGCCATTCCTGCGTGCGGCCACTGCAACCGTTGTGATCGCTATCACGCTGGCGGTTTGGCTCCCGGCTCGTGCCGCGGAACCGAAAACCTCTACAGGCAACAGCTCGCGCCAATGGAGCGTACAGGTCATCAAGGTAGATCCCGCCGGGATCGAACTGGCTGAAGCTTTCCAGGTCGCCATCTACGAGAATCTGCTGGACGAATTGAAAAAGACGAAGCGCTTTCAGCAAGTGCTTCGCGATGGCAATCGCAACGCCGCCGCCGTCGCCGACCTGCTGATCCTGAAGACCACGGTCGAGAAGTACGCGCCCGGTAGCGAGACCAAGCGTGCCGTAACCACTTTGGCCGGCGCCACGAAGCTGACCGTGCACAGCCAGCTTTGCACGCGCGACGGAAAAGTGATTTTGGACCGCAGCATCGACGGCAACGTTCGCTTCCTTGGCGGCAATCTACGGGCGACTCATAACCTGGCTCATCACATCGCGGAGGCGATCAAGAAAGCGCCCCTGCCGGAAGGTCCGGAAACAACTCCGTAAGGGAACAGGCCAGAACTGTCCCTCTTCGGACACCCAGGGGAAACAAATGTTTGGAGCAAACCACAGATTCAGTCGCACGATGATGGCCCTCGCCCTGCTCGCGATGGCGGGTTCGGCTCTGCAAGCGAATGCGCAACCCGAGCAGCGGGAGCCGGAGCTCACCACGCCGCTCGAGCCCCTCACGACGGGCATCACGGCGGACCAGATATTCGCCCAACTCGAGATCCATAATGAACTTCGCAAGTCGGCACTGCTCGGCTACTCGGTCTTGAGGACCTATGAGGTGACCGGCACCAATGGCAAGGTCCACGCTGCCGAGGTCGGGCGTATGGAGTTCCGCGCTCCAGACCAGAAAAGGTTTGTACCGATGTCCGAAACCGGTTCGGTGGTCATTCGCAGGATGGCGCTGAACCGGCTGATCTCCAGCGAGATCGACGCGGCCGAGTTGAGCAGTCATTTTGTTCGCAGGAGACCTGCATGAGCAACGTCCTACCCACGGTATATATTGCACGCCACGGCAACACCGCCTGGACCCTTTCAGGCCAGCACACCGGATTGACCGACCTGCCCCTCACTCCCGATGGCGAGCGCAATGCGGTGCGTCTTGGAGATCGACTCAAGGGCCTCACGTTCGCGAAGGTCTTCACCAGTCCATTGCAGCGCGCCTCGCGGACCTGCGAGCTCTCTGGATTTGGAGTCGGCGCGGTAACAGATCCCGACTTGGTGGAATGGGACTACGGCAAATATGAAGGGCTCACCTCCGCGCAGATCCTTCGCGAAAATCCGGACTGGCAACTGTTTCGCGACGGCTGCCCGGGTGGAGAATCGCCGGAGCAAGTCGGCGAGCGCGCTGACCGGGTCGTGCAGCGCATCCGCAACATCACAGGCGACGTCTTGATCTTTTCCAGCGGACATTTCATTCGCGTCCTGACCGCACGCTGGCTGGCACTGGGTCCGGGAGCAGGTGGGAAGTATTTTCTACTGAATCCGGCAAGCCTGAGCGCATTAAGCTATGAGCACAATCTGTCGCGCCCTGTGATCAGATTATGGAATGATGATCATCACGTTGGAGCGTGAGCTAGGAGTGCGATCCTTGTGACCCACCTCTTGGGGAGCATTCTCCTAGTGGTTAGTGCCCTCTTTCCGATCGTGGATCCGATCGGCGGCGCCCCGGTATTTCTATCACTCACGCCCGGTTACGACACGAAGACGCGCAGGCTGCTTGCCCGCCGCATCGCAGGCAACAGTTTCATGTTGCTGGTCGGGTCCTACACCATCGGTTCGCACGTGCTCTCGTTCTTTGGGATCTCGATACCCGTGGTGCAAGTCGGCGGCGGCATGATCGTGATCGCCGCCGGCTGGGCGATGCTGAAACAAAAGATCGACACAGATCGCACCATCGTAGAACGGGCGGTGAGCGGTACAGACGTTCTGCGTGACGCGTTTTATCCGATGACGTTGCCACTTACGGTCGGTCCCGGTTCGATCTCGGTTGCGATCACCCTGGGCGCAAACGGACCTCACACCCTCAGCGCGAACCTGCTGTCACTCCTTGCGGCCGTGATCGGTTGTCTGGTCATCGCGGTATCGATCTATTTTTGCTACGCCTTCGCGGGTCGCCTGGCAGGTGCCCTTGGTCCCACCGGGACGATCGTGATCTTGAAACTCTCTTCGTTCTTGCTGCTTTGCATCGGGGTGCAGATCATGTGGAACGGGCTGAGCCAATTGCTTCGGACACTGGTGCGGTGATCATCTTTTGCCTACCTTGTTGTACTCGCCTTCGGCAGGCGGATCTGTTTTTCGCGGATAGATCCTCGAGAAAAGCTTAGATAGCGTACCCGCGGGCTGCGAGTCAAATGCGATGCGGCCAGGGACGCGGAGATCAACTTCAGTCCCGCCACTCGCTGCGCTCAAGACTTTCAACTTGGCGCCAATCTTTTCCGCGCGCTCGCGCATACCCAAAAGTCCGAAGTGCCCTTCTCTTCCGGATCGCAGCACTTCGGAGTCGATGCCGCAGCCGTTGTCTCGCACCAGGACGCGTAGTTCGTGGGCCCCGTATTCAAGGGCCACTTCGATCTGGGTCGCGCCGGAATGGCGAACGGCGTTGACCACAGCTTCGCGGCCAATGCGGTAGACCTCATCTTGAATCGGGGGGCGCAGGGGACGAGGAAGACCCTCGGTGCCTACACGAAGTTCAGCGGTGCCCTTTACCGCCAGTTCTTGCGGCACTCTGGAGAAGGCCAGGTCGAGATCTTGCGTACCTTTGGATAGGCGCAGGCCAAGCAGCGCGCTTCGCCCCTCCTCGACGACCTGAGTCATCAATTCCAGGACGCGCTCCACCAGCGGCTTTGCCGGGGACCCCTTTGTCAGTTGATCGTTGGCCACATGCAACTGCATGGACGCGCTCAGGACCCCCTGCAACAATGTGTCGTGCAACTCCTGCGCAATACGGGTCCGTTCGGAGAGCCGCTCCCGGAATTGCATATCAAGACGGGCGGTCAGATTGTGTACATGCCAACGGTAGGACAACCAAGCCAAGCATCCAGCGAGCGCAATGCACAGCAGGCGAAACCAAGCGGTCTGATAAAACGCGGGAGGGATGATGAATTCCAGCGAGGCGCCTTCCGCGCTCGGCACGCCATCATTGTTAGTAGCCGCGACCTGGAAGCGATACCTGCCGGGTTTCAGGTTGGAGAAATACGCTTCGCGGCGGGCCCCCACATCCTGCCAATTCGGACTGTCTCCCTCCAGCCGGTAGCGAAACCGAACTTTTTCCGGCACGGCATAACTGAAAGCGGTGTAGTCGATCTCCAGGTCACGGGTGCGCGCTGGTAGACGTAACTGTTGATCCGATTCGTAGGCCTTGCGATCGGCGACAATGCGCACCACCTGTACCGGCGGGGGGACGCTGTTGTGCGACACATGCTCGGGATCCACCACTTGCAAACCGCCACTATCGATGGCAAACCACAGGCGTCCATCTTGCGTCTTGGTGGCGGCTGGGCTAAACGTCGGCTGGCCGGACTGGGCGCCATCGGAAGCGTCGAGCATCCGAACCTGAACGCGTCGCGCAGGATCTCTCAACCAGGACGCCAACTCCGGAGCGGGCAGCTGAATCAAGCCGCAGGAGGCCTTGAGCCACAGCGCCCCGCCGTCGTCCTTGATGGCAACTTCGATGGTGTCGCAGGGAAGCCCGTTCTTCGAATTCAGGGTGTTCAGCTTTCCATTTCTGTAAACCGCAAGCCCGAGATCGGTAGCTGCCCAAAGGCCTTCGTTGTCGGCAAACATGCTGTTCACCTGAGCCGGGAGCTTCTCCGCGAGCCAATCCAAGCGCCCACTCCGATAATGCGCCATGTTGAGCGTGAGGCCGAGCCAAACCCCGCCGGCCGGGTCAGCGGCCATGCCACGGACCTGGAGTCCCTCCTCTTTTGCGATTTGTTTACGCGTGAAGACTTCTTGAACCTGATCACCTTGAATCCGAAAGAGGGCGCAATCTGGGATGGTTGTAGCCACGAGAATAGAGGCGTCTACATCCTCGACGAGATCGCGCACCACGCCGCCGGAGGTGCAAGGTTTGGGCATCGGAACCCCGCGGAAGCGTGCGTGTTCAAGCCGCACAATCCCGGGTCCGATGCCGGCCCAAAGACGCCCGCGGCTGTCTACGAGTAAGCTGGAGAAATTCTCCCCCGGAAGGCTGCGCTCGGCGCGATAGGAAGTCACGACTCCCTGGCGTATGTGGATGATTTCGCCTCTTCCCGAAAGCCAAATCCCACCATCATGGGAGGCAGCGACGGCCGCAACCTTGTCGATGGGCAAGCCTTCACGCAAGGTCAGAGTCGCCACCTTAACATCCCGAAACCGATCCAAACCGGAAGAGGTAGCCACCCACATATTGCCTTCCCGGTCTTCGAAGATACTCAGGACGGTATCGCTCGACAGCCCATCGCTGCGTGTGAAGCGCTCGGTCTTGCCGTTCAAGCGCCGGAACAGTCCGTTATGCACATCGCCGATCCACAGGCCATCACCCTTGTCGGGGAGCATGGCTTCGGACTGCATTTTCAGATCAGAGGATTCATTGAATCGTTTCCACCGGCCGGACGTGAAGCGCCACACTCCGGTCAAGCCTCCGTCGACCCAAAGATCGCCGTTGGAATCTTCACCCATGCTATAGACCCCGAACTTCTCCTGCTTGCCGGGCTGGGCGGGAATGTTGAAGCACTCCGGATCCGGCTCTCGCCAGCGGCAGATCGCTGCTTCGCCCCCCACCCACAGATCACCGTGGCGGTCCTGGTGGAGTGATCCAACGTAGTACAGGGGAGAGCCGGCGGGCACAGGGAAGCATTTGAATTCTCCGTTGGCAAAGCGACACAGACCTGGAAGCAACGCGAGGGCCCGAGTATGTCCAGCCCAGATGGTGCCGGAGCGGTCCTCGAGGAGCGCGGCGAAACGGCCAAGGTTGGTGTAGACCGTAAGCGACCCGTCCTTCCAGCGCGCAAGACCACTGGCGGTTCCGATCCACAAGGCGCCGTCGCGTGAAGCGAGCAACGCGAAGATCAGGTTGCTCGGAAGACTGGAGCCCTGAGGAGGCTTCCACGGGACAAAATGAACGCCGTCGAAGCGGACCAGACCGCCATCGCCGCCGACCCAAAGTTGTCCATCTTTGGTCTGGGCGATGGCTTGCTGCGGGCCAGAAAAGTATCCGTCTTGAACCCGCCAAGCGGTGTGTCCGTACTGGGTTAAAGCCAGTTTGGGATCGAGGGCACCAGCTTGGCCCAAGCACAGAAAGATGAGCCCGGCGACACAAACTTCTCTGCACGAATTTCTAGCCATATCCACTGTTGCACCATGGGACTGACGCCACAGACAACCACAGTCGAAAGGTGGTCTGGCATTCTAACCAGTTTGTAGACGGTTCGCGAATCGACTGACCTGCCACTGCTTATTAGCGCGAGGAGTTGCCGTTCGATCTCATTCCGGGCGCGCTGAGGCATCGTGTTACCAGGTCCATCTAACGCCACACTGCACTTTTGTCACGCATCAATGCCCGGTCGAGATAAATTGCCGCAGAAATCAGAGCCAGATGGGTAAAGGCCTGGGGGAAATTCCCGAGATGCCGGCCATCGGCACCCAATTCTTCGGAGTAGAGTCCAAGATGGTTGGCATACCCCAACAGCTTCTCAAATAGCAATTGCGCTTTTTCCAATTCGCCGGCGCGAGCGAGGCATTCCACGTACCAAAACGAGCACGCAGTGAAACTACCCTCGGTTCCGGGGAGCCCGTCTACATCACTGCGTTCAACGTCGTAACGGCGCACGAGCGTATCTGCGGTCAAGCGGTTCTCGATCGCCCTCATCGTCGAGAGCCACATCGGATCGACTGGGCTGATAAAGCCCATCATTGGCATGAGCAGCGCCGAAGCGTCCAAATCTTTGGTGCCCTTAGCCTGGACAAACGACTGCAGTCCGTCGTCCCAGAAATTGGTGAAGATGTCGCTCCGAATGTCGTCTCGCGTACGGTGCCAAACATCAATGGGGCCGGGAAGTGACAGTTTGAGTGCCAGGCGCAATGCCCGATCGAAAGCGACCCAGCACATCACGCGCGAATGGAGGAATTCTCTTGGGCCACCCCTTACCTCCCAAATCCCCTCGTCTGGCCGTTGCCAGTTCCTCCTGAGCCAGTCGAGCACGCGTTGAACGTCTTGCCACTCCTGGTGCGAGACTGAGTGCCCGTATTCAGTTGCGAGATACATGGAGTCCATCATCTCGCCATAAATATCGAGTTGCAGTTGCTCGTAAGCAGCATTGCCAATGCGCACCGGCCGTGAATTCTCGTAACCGCAGAGATGATCCAGCGAAATCTCATCCAGTTTCTGCCTGCCATCGAGTCCATACATGACCTGTAGCGGACCGCGCTGAGCGTCGTCGCCCAATCGAGATTTCAGCCATTTGATGAAGGCTTCGGTTTCATCGACGAAGCCCAGTCGGTTCAAAGCGTAGAGTGTAAAGGCCGAGTCTCGTAACCAAGTGAAGCGGTAATCCCAATTCCGTACTCCGCCAATAGCCTCCGGAAGTGAAAACGTGGGTGCCGCAATAATGGAGCCATGTGTACGACTAATGAGGAGCTTCAATGCCAGAGCAGAACGGTGGACCATTTCTCGCCAGCGGCCCTTGTAATTCGACTGTGAAGTCCAGTTCTTCCAGAATTGAGCGGTGTCAAGAAATCTTCGGCTAATAAGACCCATTTCGAGCGGCTGTCCCTCCCCTCGCGAAGAGCCCAGGATGAAGGTGGCCGTTTCTCCGGCTTTCAGAGTGAAGGCGGAAATGACGTCGTTCGATTGTTGCTGCATCGCAACAGTTGAATAGAGCGACATTGGCGGGCAGGCACTGTCGTCAGGCAAGAAGGTTGCGCACTCATCCGAAAGCTTCACGTGGTGCTTACCTGCTGCGTAATTGAATCGCGGCTGGCAACACATTTGGAAATGCACGGTCCCCCGGATGACTGAGACGGTTCGGACGATTTCGTTTGGTTGTTCTCCGTCTTTTTCAATGGGCATGTAGTCCGTCAACTCGGCTACGCCTTCTTCGGCAAGAAATCGCGTGAGGAGAATGTTTGTCTCAGGTAGATAGAGTTGACGCACGCGCATGCCGGACAGCTGCGGCCAAATCGCAAAGCGTCCCCCCTTTTCATCATCAAGCAGAGCAGCAAAAACGGTTGGCGAATCGAACTCCGGGTAACAGAGAAAATCAATCGATCCGTTCATCCCGACCAGCGCAAGCGACTGCATGTTGCCGATCACGCCGTAATTCTCAATTGGTTGAAATGGCATCTGCTAGCTCTCCGCATGACGTGATAGGCGTCATCTCGTTTACCCGCTATATGGCGCACCGACTCTGAGTTCCTGTGTGCCGAATGAAATGCATTAAGACGAAAGCTCAGCCGCCTTCGGCGCCGATGATGCTTAATTTCAGGAGTCCGCTTCAAGTCCTCGACGTTGCTCGATGTGAAGCTCCCCCTCACCGGAGAGCACTTCGTAGCGGGTCTCGTCCTTTTCCGTCCAGAAGCGCAGGGTCGCCGTGCTCGCGCCCACTCGCAGATTATGTAAGGTGATGTCGGGGAGCCAGCGCGGCAGTACCGGATCTACATAGAGGGTCTTCTTGTGCGCGTTGGCGTTCAGTCCCAGAATTGCCCGCAAGAGGTGGAACACGCTACCTGCGGCCCAAGCCTGAGGCACGTTGGCTCCCAAGTACTGCACCGGGAATGCCCCTGGCTCCCTTCTCGTTCCTGCATACAGCTCCGGGAGCCGATAGAAAACGAAGTAACTCGCGGCCTCGCTGATGTCACGAGCGATCATGGCCGCTTCCTTCGAGAAGCCGTAACGCTTAAATCCCATGGCGATGATGCCATTGTCGTGGGGCCAGACGGATCCGTTCTGGTAGGAAAACGGGTTGTACGCCGGGTTGTCGGAAGAGAGCGTTCGGATGCCCCAACCACTCCACATGTCGGGTTCCAGAAGGCGTTGCACGACGCGAGCAGCACGTTCGCGGCTCACAATGCCGCTCCACAGCAAGTGCCCGGGGTTGGAGGCGATCGTCCGTACCTGATTCTTGTCGCCGTCGAGGGCGTACGCGTAGAACCCGGTCTCCTCACACCAGAAAAGTTGTTCGAATCTCACCCGTAGATCTTCTGCTTTCTGGCGCAATCTACCGGCGGCGTCAAGCTGCCCGAAATAGTGAAATGCATCAGCCATACGAAGCCAGGCGTCGTAGGTGTACCCCTGCAATTCGCAGAGCGCTTTCGGCCCACGGACGGGAGTCCCGTCGGGGTACATGACTGAATCTTCGGCATCTTTCCACCCCATATTCTCGTACCCATGAGGCGATCGTGTCTGATATTCCTGCACCCCGTCTCCGTCCACATCTCCGTAGTGGTCGATCCATTCAAGACATTGCTTCGCTACTTCCTGCTGTTGCAGAAACAAGCTATCGTCGCCCGACCACTTCCAGGCCTCGCAAAGAGTGATGAGATACAAGGCGGTCGCATCCGCAGTGCCGTAATAGGGTGTGTGGGGAATAAGTTTTCGCTCGGCCAGTTCTCCGGCCCGAATTTCATGCAGTATTTTGCCCGGCTGCGCGTCGCGATAATCGTCCGTTTCGGTAGCTTGCAATTTGCCAAGCACCCTGAGCGCGCTGCGCGCAAAGTCGGGATACACCAACAGGTTCTGCAGACTCACGATGAGGCTGTCGCGGCCAAACACGGTCACGAACCAGGGAACGCCGGCGGCAGGAATGAATTCGCCTTGCTCCTCACTTACGTGAGGCAGACGCAGGCCCGCCATATCTTCCACCGATTGCCTGAACAAGCGGTACACGTCCTCGTTGGAAGTGGTCACCGAGGTGGTGACCCTCTTCCAATTGCTCAGCTCCTGCTCAACCGCGCTCCCCGCGTCCCGAAGCGTGTGGACGCATTGACCGCGGCCCTTCCACGTTTTTTCTCCTCCAAGAAATGCGTGTTGGCAGCAGACATGCCAGGAACCTCGAGGCTCCATATCTACCAGCAAACTGATTCGCCCATTGCTGTAATTGGCCGCGGACGCGCTGTGGGTCAGGCGAGACACCAAAGAACGCTTGAACCCATCATGTTCGTAGGTGCTGATCAGCTCTGAGATTTTTGGGCGCCACTCCGTTGCCACATTGCCCTTGCGGACCAGGCGTTTCGCCTTGACCTCGAAGATGTCGGCGAAATCAGTCCGCAGCGACAGCTCGAGAGAAAAGCGGACCCGGCGCATGCTGTAATTGTGAATCTCGAAATCCTCGTGAATACCGTCGCTCACGGCACGGTCGAAGATAAGGCTGAGAGTCGCCGGCTCAATCTCGTTGTACTCAGTCATGATCCTTGGATTAGTGAGGTACGCACGCGAGGCATAATATGCAACCGCACCGGAATTCTGCAGGATCCAACGCTCCCCATCTAGAAAGATCTCGTAATTGCTCACGTAACGCGTGTCGCGCGAGTAAATTCCCTGGTCCGTGTTGGCGGTGATGCAACCATCCGGCTCGGACAGGACAAAAGTGTCGCCACGATTGATGGTGACGAGCGCAGGACCGACGGTTACTTCAATCGCCATACTCACCTGCAAGCGATGTGATGCTGTGCTGCGCGACAGCGTGACCCCCGATGGCTAAGTTCCTCATCGAAGAATGCTTCCCGCTGCGAGATCGAGACAGCGAGGATCGACGCCCGGGCTGAGACGCTCCGTTTCCGGCTCAACGAGTGTTCGTGAACGGATACGGCTGACCAGCGCGAATGCGATCTTTTCGGAGAGTTTGAAAAGTCCATCGCGATCTGCTTCCGTTTCGAAACGTTCTGACCAGAGCTGAAATCCGTCAGCATTGATGATCCTGGACATGATGCGCAGTTGGTTTTGGTTTTGGCGCACCGTCCCGTCAAACACGATCTGGACGTCGAGTCTTCGAGCTATCGCAGCAATGTCACTGGGCTGCGCAATCGCTGAACTTGCCGCGGTCACCCGGAGCCCATCCGTGCGCACCAATTCGTGAATCAATTCATCCGTGATGATTTGAGCGCAGGCGCTAGACAAGTTGCCGTGCGACGCATCGACAAAAGGCAACACCGCGATACGGATCTCCCGTCCCTCAACGAAAACCTCACCCGCAGCGGCATTTTTCACAATACCGTCCCCATTCTGGCTGTGTCGGAGCCGAAAAACAGGAACATAGCTGCCAGGCCGATAGTAGATAAGGGCTGGGTCGCCCTTGCCAACGGATTCGTAGTATTTCTTTAATTTATTTCGGAGTCTGTGAGCCTCGCTGCGAACAATCGAATCTTCAGTGGGATTATAGGAAGGCTTGCGTTGGTACACCTCGGTGCCGATCAGGTACTCCTTCAGCATCTCCTCCTCGCCCGCTAGCGTCGTTTCGACCGTGAAACGAAGAAATCGGCTAAGTCGGCGCGACTGGACAAATATCGAACTCTCCAGAATTCGAGACAGCGCATCACGAATTGCCGCTTCGGAGATCTCCTCTTTACTTTGTCGTACACCGACTCCTGTCACCATGCCGTGCCGGATCGCGGCGTGTCCTGGCGGAACTCTAAGTGACGCCACCAGCTCTGCTGCGTCCAAATTGCGGCCCAACCCTTCATTCGCATCAAGCATTAATATGGTCCCTTCCTAAAAACGATAGGGGGATGGATCGCATATCGTTCCACCCGTTCTCGCAACTCGCTTTGGTGCGTCTTCTGCCGGCCGTCGCTGCCTGAAACCGCTGCATCAGCTTGACGCGGCCGCGAGTGAGTTGCGCTTTCACAGTTCCTTCCGGGACTCTCAGCCTTTCGGCCGCTTCCTTTACTGACAACCCATCACGCTGACGAAGTCGGAGCGCTGCCTGCTGCTTAGCGGGCAGCGCAGCGGTCAGTCGGGTCACGAGTCGGCGCAGTTCGCGCTGCTCCAGCGTCTTCTCTGGAGTAGGTCTCTGATCAGCGAGCGTTTCCGCCAGGGTTGGTTGATGATCTCCCGGACTGTGGTCGATCGAGATCATCTGGCCCCGAGGACGCCGCCGTATCTGCATGCGCACCGCGTTGATCACGATCGCGGTCAGCCAGGTAGTCATCTGCGCCCGCCCATCAAAGCGGTCAATGTGCCTGAAGGCCGACAGCATCGCATCCTGGACTGCGTCCTCCGCGTCTTCGGGATTGCGTAGGCGGCGCATGGCGATGCACCGGAACTTCGGCAGCGAGTGCGACAGAATCTCTTCGAATTCCCCCTGACGCTCCAGGTTCGATGGTGCCGCGCGCTCCCCAGCGACCGTCACCGGCGGAAGGTTATAAACCTCTGATTTGGACCTCGCTATTGCCATCTTGAGTCGATCTCACTTCCCGGCGCTCTGTCGAAGCGCCTGCTGCACGTCATACACAGCACTTTCCCTACCAACCACAAACCAGCTTGCATGCGTGTCTCTATACCGTCGGAGTGACGCAAGTAGAGAAGCGCTGTCATGGAGTTACGCGCACGGAACGGGGCGGCATTGCGATCGTGATTCCACTCGCCAGTCGTGGACCGCACGCCATCTCGTAAGCCATCACTTCCGTCACTTGTCAACTCCTCGTCATTCGAGACTCCGGTCCAAGTTTGTTGAGAGTAGAAGTGAATAGGCCAACCCCCTGTGACGGAAAGAGATGACGGTGTGCTCGCATATGGAAGGCGACGTGCCCTGATTGACCTGATGACAGCGATGCGCGATCTGGAGATCACCGAACAGCGTGGCAGCGAAGGCACCCTTGTGCGCTTGCGCGGACGGCTCGACATTGATTCCTCGCCCGCATTTCGCGACCGGCTTCAGATCGCCTTGGAGGAGTCGCCTAAGACAGTTACGGTCGACTTGGCGCAGGTCTCTTATCTTGACGTTTCCGGCATTGCAACCCTCATCGAAGGACTGAAGATCGCGCGCAGTCGCAACAGCGGGTTGTGTTTGCAGGGGCTCCAAGGGCGCATCGCTCACTTATTTCAAGCCACGGGAGTGTTGCCGCTGTTTCAAGGACCTGGCTGCGCAGATGCTTCTTCGGAGCTGAAGGTGTCTTGATGGCAACTTTCGTAGAAAACGTGGGACGCAAGTCGCTGGCTCAACTGGATTACCTTGGCCGTCTAAGCATCCAGTTCTGGGAGACGCTGCGCTCAATAAAAGCCGCGTTGCCGTTTGTAGGGAACCGCTACCGGTGGCAATCGTCGGTGCGACAGATGCTGCAAATCGGCGTTGACGCGTTGCCCATGGTTGCCCTGATGGCGACTTGCACCGGGTTCATCCTCGCGATGCAGGGCGCCTCCGAGCTGCGCCGGTTAGGCGCACTGCATTTTGTGATCGATCTGGTCGCGGTCGGATTCACCCGCGAGCTCGGCCCGTTGCTCACCGCCATCGCCGTGAGCGGAAGGTCGGGTTCGGCCTTTGCGGCCGAGATCGGGACCATGAAAGTGACCGAGGAGCTGGATTCTCTTCGCGTCATGGCCCTCGAGCCGGTGGAGTTTCTCCTGGCGCCGAAGTATCTGGCGGCGTTGATCACCGTTCCTTGTCTCACCATCGCTGCGAACGTTTGCGGCATTTTCGCGGGCGGGATGTTCATGTTCTTCAGCACCCACCTGTCGCCGTTGTTGTACGTGCGCGAGGCCTTGGATTCCATCGCTCTGCGCGACGTGATCACCGGACTCATCAAGAGCGTGGTCTTTGCCACCATCATCGCTCACGTCAGCTGCCTGGAAGGATTTCGAGTCAGCGGGGGGGCCGATGCAGTGGGCCGCTCCACCACCAGTGCCGTTGTGAAGTCGACATTCCTGGTCATCGTTGCCGATGCCGTCTTTACCGCCATTTTTTACTTCACGGGGAAGCCATGAAGCCGATCATTTCGGTGCGCAACCTGGTGGTCGAATACGAGGAACGACGCGTGTTGGACGGCATCAATCTCGACATCGAAGCCGGCGAGACCATGGTCCTGCTTGGTGGCAGCGGCTCCGGGAAGAGCACCCTGTTGCGCCACATCATCGGCCTTGAGAGCCCGAAGTCCGGCAGCGTTTTGGTGAAGGGCACAGACATTACGCGCTGCTCCCCCGCCGAGCTGAAGGCGGTGCGCCGCTCCATCGGGGTGGCCTTTCAAAGCGCGGCTTTGTTCAATTCGCTGTCGGTCAAAGACAATGTCGCGCTCACGTTACGCGAGCACACCGCGCTGGCGCCTTCCATCATCGATCTGGTCGTCTGGATGAAATTGGCAGTGGTCGGCCTGGAAGACTTCGGCACGCTCTATCCTCAGGAACTTTCGGGGGGCATGAAGAAGCGCGGCGCCGTGGCCCGTGCCCTTGCTCTCGACCCCGAGATCCTGGTGCTCGATGAACCTTCGGCTGGGTTGGATCCCATTGTGGCAGCAGAGCTCGATGAGCTCATTCTGCTCTTGAAACAGACATTCCAAATGACGGTGATCGTCGTGACTCATGAATTGCCTAGCGCCTTCCGAATTGCCGACCGTATCGCGATGTTGCATCAGGGCGTCTTCAGGTCGATAGGGACGAAGGATGAGGTCAAAGCCAGTCGGGATCCCTATGTCCGCCACTTCCTCGACCGGGTTCCGGAAAACATGGCAAGCGCTCCCGCAGTTGCGGCCTATTTTGAAAAATACTTGCACACTCAGGAGGCACAAGAGTGACAACAGAAACAAAGGTCGGGGCCTTCGTCCTGGGATGTTGCGCGATCCTGGCGATCACGGTCGTCTATCTCGTGAACGCGCAACTCAGCGGCCAGGCGGTGGGGTATCGCACCTATCTGCGCTACGCCGGCGGCCTTGAACCGGGCGCCTCGGTGCTTTTCGGCGGCATCAAGGCCGGCAAGGTGACTGCCGTTCGGCCTTCGCAGGCGGATCCCACGCGTATCGAGATCCTGCTGGATGTGAAAAAAGGGACGCCTCTTAATGAGAAGTGCGTGGCCAAGCTGGGCCTGGTCAGCATCATGAACAGCGCGTCGCTCTCGATCACAACCGGCAGCAACGATGCCAAGCGGCTTGTGCCCGGAGCATCCATACCTTCGCAGGAAGCCGCCAGCCTGGATGAGATCGCCGGCAAACTGGCCACTGTCGCCGACAACGCAAACCTCTTGATCGTGCAGGCGCGAGGAGAGTTGGAGGGCATCAGCGGCGATACCCGCAGCGTGCTCGCCAACCTCAACACGATGACCGGAAAGCCGAATCAGCAGAGGATCCAAGCGATGCTGGATCACGTGAACTCTTTGCTGGCTACCGAAGGGCCGAAGATCGATCGTCTGGCCGACCGGCTGAACGCACTGAGCCAGCATGCCGATGAGACGGTGCAGAACGTGAACGGCACGGTGACCGACCTTCGCCAGCCCATCCGCGATGATCTGGCTGACCTGCACAACACGTTGCAGGCCGCCAGGAAGCTGCTGGCGGATATGCAGGTCATGGTGCGAGCGAACGACTCGAAGATTGACGACACGGTGGAGAACTTGCGCGTGGCCACCGAGAACCTGGATCAGCTGACCGATTCGCTCAAACAGCGTCCGTGGAGCTTGATCCGGATCAAACAGCCCAAAGAGCGAAAGGTCCCACAATAAACGGGAGTATGCATATGAAAAGAAGTCTCAACACGGTTCTCGCGCTGGCTGTCCTGGCCATCTCCGTCGGATGCGGAGGCGCGGCAAAATACCCGACGTACTACACTCTGAACCTGCCGCCCCCACCCGACCCGCCGGCGGCGGCGGGTGTTCGCGCATCCGTCGCGGTACGCCAGTTCCGATCGCCGGTCTACTTGCGGCAAGGCGCCGTCGTGTACAAAATGTCTCCCGAGCAGATAGGCTTTTACGAGTACCACCGATGGGCGGTCGACCCACGCGACTTCGTGACCGATGCCGTGATCGATCGCCTGCGGGCAAGCGGAGACTATGCGCGAGTCGAGCCCTACAATGGACACAGTGACATCGACTACCTTCTCACGGGGCGGCTCGAGAAACTGGAGGAGATCGATTACGACGGCGGAGTCAAAGTCGAGGTAGCTGTCTCGGCGCAGATGGTCAACAGTGCCACCGGCGCGACAGTGTGGACCAATACTGTCTCCGAGGTCGGGACAGTGGGCCGCCACGATGTGCCGGCCGTGGTGTCGGCGATGAATCAGGCTATGGGACGAGCGATCGAGAAGCTGCTGACGCCCACGCCCGTACCCGTCGCTGCCAATAAGAGACCGGAATGAAGCTGCTTCCAGCCAGGGCCAATTTCTTGGCACTTGCCATAGCCTTGACATCGTTCGTCCGGACTGGGATTCCATTTTCAAGTGCTTAGAGGTGGCCTCAGAGTTGCACTTTTAGAGCCGGATCCGCCACTTGCGAACAGGAACAGTTGCGCCGAAAACAGGAGAGCCGAATGACATTGCTTGAATCATTAAAACAGTACACAACCGTCGTCGCCGACACCGGCGACATCGAAGCCATCGCCCAGCATCGGCCGCAAGATGCCACCACCAATCCCTCGCTGCTTTACAAAGCAGCTCAGATGCCGGCCTACCGGCACCTTGTGGATGAGGCCAGTGAAGCCGCCCTCCGAGTCGGCGGCAGCCACACTGAGATGGCAGAAGAGTTCATTGACAACCTCTTCGTCCTCTTTGGCTGCGAGATCCTCAAAGTCGTCCCCGGAAGGGTCTCCACCGAGGTAGCGGCGAGTCTGAGCTTCGATACACCCGCCACCATCGCCAAGGGGCGCAAGCTCATCCGGCTCTATGAAGAGAAGGGTATCGCGCGCGAGCGCGTGCTGATCAAGGTCGCGAGCGCCTGGGAAGGCATCCAGGCGGCGGCCGTGCTGGAGAAGGAGGGTATTCACTGCAACCTGACTCTCCTTTTCAGCTTCGCTCAGGCCATCGCGTGTGCCGAAGCCGGCGTGACTCTCATCTCACCGTTCGTAGGTCGTATCTATGATTGGTACAAGAAAGAAGCAGGCGGCAAGGAGATCCCGCCCGATCAGGACCCGGGCGTCGCGTCGGTCACTCGCATCTACAACTACTACAAGAAATATGGATACAAGACCCAGGTGATGGGAGCGAGTTTCCGCAACCTCAACCAGATCGTGCGACTCGCCGGCTCCGACCTGCTCACCATCAGCCCCGAGCTGCTGGTTGAACTGGAGCAGACCCAAGGCACAGTTGAGCGCAAGCTCGACCCGGCCAAGGCCGCGAAAGCCAGCAAAGAGGAACAGGTGCGGCTCAGCGAGTCCGCCTTCCGCTGGATGCACAACGAAGACGCCATGGCGACGGAGAAACTCGCCGAAGGCATCCGTAAATTCAACGGCGACGCGCTTCGTCTGGAAGAGTGGGCAGTCTCCCACGTCGCAAAAAAAGCCGCGTGAGGTGTGCCCCCGAGCGAAGGTGCGACCCGCCACAGGCGAGTCGCACCACATCGTTCGCGCAGCAAGTACCAGGCAGATAGAAGACCTTATTTATGACAAAGGAATAAACGATGACAGCTAATCTTGCTGCGCGGGCGGTCCTCTGGGACCTGGATGGAACACTGATCGATTCCGAGGAGCTACATTGGACCTCGTGGCGCGAGACCATGGCGCAAGAGGGAATTGCCATCACACATGATCAGTTTCTCGCAAGGTTCGGCCAGCGGAACGAAGTCGGCCTGAGCAAGTGGCTAGGCGAGGGCGCGACCCCGGAACACGTGCAAAAAATCGCAAGCGCAAAAGAGCAGCGATATCGCGAACTGATCCGCAGCAAGGGCATATCGCCGCTGCCAGGGGTGGTTGCCTGGGTGCACCGGCTGCACGACGAAGGCTGGCTGCAAGCGGTAGCTTCTTCGGCGCCTTGCGAAAACATCAACGCGGTGCTCGAGGCTTTAAATGCAACCAAGGTTTTTCAGGGCATTGTTTCGGGCGATGATGTCCGGTGCGGCAAGCCCGATCCCGAGGTCTACCTGAAGGCGGCTGCCAGCGTCGGAGTCCCGCCCGAGCGCTGCATCGTGGTGGAAGACGCCGCTGCCGGGGTGGAGGGAGCGCGGCGCGCGGGCATTCGAAGCATCGGTGTAAGCCACCATGGCATCCACTTGAGCGCGGACCTGGTTGTAACTTCGCTTGAACTGCTCGAAGCAGACGCCTTCGAAAAGCTGCTGACGAACGTCCACGTCGCGGCCATCAGTTAGGTCAGTGGCTTGGGTTTGCCGAGCCCGCGACCGTCGCCCGCTTCGCCGCTGAAGCCTTGGCGTAGGCGACGACGGCCGGTACGATCAGCTCGACCTCGTCGATGCCGAATCCTGCCTCGTATCGAACCTGCAATAGAGAGCCGCAGGATGGGACGCCTGCAGAGTCCAAGGATCTCGCGAGCAGCGGCCAAATAGAGATCTCGATTCCAACTCTAAACTTCCCGCTCACGATGTGTGACTCGTAACGGGGGCTGCTACCGGATCGCGGTGCGGCTCGGCCGTGGCATTCCTGATTGCGATCTCGCTATTAAAGTTGAAATCCGTAGAGGCCGCCCCGGTGATCAGCCGCGCCCCGCGGCTGAATGTCACGTCCTGGATCGCCCACTGGATGAAAACGACGATGCGGCTCTGAAACCCCACGATGTACATCAGGTGGATGAACGCCCACACGATCCACGCCGGCAGCCCGTAGAGATGGACTCCGAAGGTATTCGCCACTGCGGCCGCGCGTCCGATGACTGCAAGGTTTCCCTTATCGAAGTACTTGAACGGTTGCTGCTTCGCTTTGCCTTGCACTTTTCGAGCGATGTCTTTCGCTGCGTAGGTTCCCTGTTGCATGGCGACCTGCGCTACACCCCCAAGTGGCTTCCCATCTTTGCCCGTTGACAGCGCCAAGTCACCGATGACGTAGATGCCAGGGAATTTCGCGATGGTGAGGTCTGGCCCCACTTTGACTCGTCCGCCACGGTCGGTTTCGGCCCCAGTTCTTTGCGCCAACAATCTCCCCAACGGCGATGCGGTGACGCCGCCCGCCCAAATCACTGTTTTGGCCGAAAGGCGCTGGCTCGAACCGTTGACTTCAACGTTCAACCCGTCTGGGTCGACACCCTTGACCATTGCCCCCATTTTCGTTTGCACGCCAAGCTTGCGGAGAGACTTCTCCGCCTTCTGTGCCAGGTCTTCCGGAAATGCTGTGAGCACTCGCGGCGAGCCATCGAGCAGGATGATCTGTGCATCTTCCGGATGAATGGAGCGAAAGTCGTTCTTGAGGGTCTGCCGAGCGATCTCACCGATGGCGCCTGCCAGCTCGACTCCAGTAGCGCCTGCTCCCACAATCACAAACGTGAGCCATGCGCTGCGCTGCGCTGCATCGTCGAGGCGCTCTGCCACTTCGAAAGCGTAGAGGATCTTGTGGCGGATGGTGGTCGCCTCCTCGACGCTCTTCAGCCCCGGCGCCCATTGTTTCCACTCGTTGTGGCCGAAGTAGGAAGTCTGCGAGCCGGCCGCGACGATCAGCGAGTCGTACTCGAAGCTCGCTCCGTCGGCGAGCTGTACCCGCTTCGCCGCCGGGTCGATGTCCACCACATCGCCCAGTAAAACACGAGTATTTTTCTGTTTACTCAACACGCCGCGCAGCGGCGCGGCGATCTCTCCCGCTGAGAGCGACCCTGTGGCGACTTGATACAGAAGAGGCTGGAAGAGGTGATAGTTGCGACGATCGATCAGCGTCACGTCGACCGGAGCCGACTTCAACGCCTGCGCTGCGAACAAACCTCCAAAACCGCCGCCGATAATGATGACTTTTTCTCGTCCACTCATAAGTCGTTTTTCAACCCCTCGATCCAATTGTGGCAGTGCAACGGGCTTGCCAATCCGCACCCGCCGCTACCCCGGGGAACTCGTTGCAATTGAAGAGGCTTGCCCAGAGTGTTGGAGAGTTCCGCCGGACCGGCATCAGCGGGTTTGGCAAAAGGCAAATCCTCGACATGGGCAGTCAGCCATCGGACCGCCCGCTTTTCATTGCATGCTTATGGTCTTGCATTGAAAACACTAAGGATACCCCGTGTTTCCACCCGCGCATCGGCTTGGACTCGCAAATGCTCTTTGAGAGATCCAAGGAGCGAGTGAAGCGGGCACTTTCCCGGCACAAACGCCCAAGGCGATAAAGGTGTCATCGCAGGACGTGGCTGGTATCCCTGGAGAAGGACTCCTGCTGAGTCAGCAAAGTTCGTGGTCTTCCCTCTTGCGAAGGAGAAAGGAACCCCGATCCTTGCCCCGTAAAGTGAGGGACACGACGACACGCAGCGCGCTCACCCGAAGGTGGTAGAGTCTGGGTAACCCTCCGGGGTAGCCCAAAACCACTGCATCGCGTGATGCGTCCTCGGCAGGGATTTGTAAAAGTATTCGTCGCAGGAGCAATCGCGCATGGCCACCGTACCCACACCGGTAGCACCGAACCCGGCGCCTAAGCTGGTTGAACAACCACGCTCGGGCCTTAGATCAGCGTGGCAGAAGTACGGCACCCCGCTGATCATTGTCTTGCTCGCGCTGGCCATCATCGTGACGATCACGCGTAACTGGAACGGCTGGGAAGGCGGGCGGGCAGATCAGGAAACCAACGATGCCTATGTTCGCGGCGATCTCACCCCGCTCAGCACCAAAGTCGCCGGCCTGGTTCGAGAAGTGAGAGTCAATGACTACCAACCAGTGCACAAGGGCGACATCCTGGTCCAACTGGATGACGAGGATTACAAGGCGCAAGTAGCGCAGGCGATTGCTGGCGTGGAAGCCGCAAAGGCTGCTATCGAGAACAATGTGCGCCAGCGGCAGCTGCAAGACTCAAAGATCGAACGCGCTCTGGCCGGGATCGATCAGGCCAACGCCCAAACCAGCGCCGCGCAGGCGGGCAAGGATGCGGTGCAAGCGGACGTTGCCCGCACTCAGGCTGAGCGTACCCGTCAGGAAGCGCTGCTCGCGACCAATTCCACTACGCGGCAGAAAGTTGAAGCAGCCGTGGCAGACCAGGAGCGATTCTCGGCGCAGTTCGCCAGCCGGGATGCTGATCTGAAGCAGGCACGTGCTGCGCTACGCAGCAACGAATCCGCCACCGAGGCCGAACGACGCGGCAAGACTGTATTGCAATCCCAGGAACTTCAGCTCGTTGCGGACCTGCACGCCAAGGAAGCTGCGCTGACCTTGGCGCAGGTGAACCTCAGCTACACCCGCATCGTGGCGCCGGCCGACGGGGCTGTCGGCGAGCGCCAGGTGCGGCCGGGCCAACTCGTGGCTCCCGGAACTCAGGCGATGAGCTTCGTGCCCAGCCTGAGATGGGTGCAGGCAAACTTCCGTGAAACGCAGATGACCAATGTAAAGGTGGGCGACCCGGCCGAGGTCCGCGTCGATATCTATCCCGGGCAGGTCATCAAGGGGCGAGTGCTGGAGATCGCTCCCGCCAGTGGATCACAATTCGCGTTGCTGCCCCCGGACAACGCGACCGGAAATTTCACCAAGGTCGTGCAGCGACTGTCGGTCAAGATCGCCCTCGATGACTCGGAACTCGCGTCGAGACTGCGTCCAGGACTCTCCGCGATCGTAACCGTGAAAACCAGGAAGTAAAAAGCTGATGAGTGCCATCTCCATCGCGGTTCAACCTGGCCGCCAACCCGTTCCCGCCGCACTCATCGCAGCGTTCCCGAGTGAGGTCACTCTCCGGCAGCTGCTTGGGATCATCGGAGTCCTGCTGGGGGCGGGAACTGTGACGCTGACTGGACGGCTGCTCAGTCTCGGTCTCGCCGACCTGAAGGGAAACGTTGGCATTGGGTTCGACGATGGTGCGTGGATCTCCAGCGCTTACAACGTCGCCTTGATGTTCATCGGTCCGTTCACTGTCTATCTCGGGGGACTGTTAGGTGCGCGGCGGGTACTGTTGATTGCCGCGGGCGTCTTCACTGTGGTCTGCGCGTTTCTGCCTCTCGTCCACAGCTACAGTCTGTTGATCGTCGCCCTGGTGGTCGCCGGACTTTCTTCGGGAACGTTTTATCCGCTCACCCTCACCTTCGCACTGCGCAATGTCCCTCTCCGATATTTGGCCTACTTAATCAGTCTCTACGTCGTCAGCATCGAAGGTGCGGTGAATTTCGCTCCCTCACTCTACGGCTTTTTCAGAAATCATGTTTCCTTCGAGTGGATGTTCTGGATCCCGGCCGTCATTACCCCGGTGATGATGGCGTGTATCTATGTCGGGATCCCGCCGGCGCCGAAGCCGCAAACCAAGAAGGAGCCGCCGAGTTTTGCTGGGTTTCTATACTTCAGCGCGGGCTGCGCCTTGCTGTTTGCCGCTCTCGACCAGGGGCAGCGGCTTGATTGGTGGCGATCGGGAGTGTTCACAGCCCTATTTGTGAGCGGCATCTTCTTCATGGTGTGCGCTCTGGTGCGGCGCATGCGGGGCCCCAACTTCCTCGTCGACCTGCCTTTCATCCGGAAGTGGAACACGGTCATCCTGAGTGTGGCCCTCTTCTCGTTCCGCTTCATACTGCTTGCGACCATCATGATCATTCCTGCGTCACTGGCGGTGCGCGGCCTCGATGCAGAGCAATACGCGCCGGCAATCCTCTGGACCGCCGTTCTTGAGATCGTTATGGCGGTCGTCGCGGCCTTTTTCTTGAGCAAGGGGCTCGATTCGCGGTTGCTGATGGCACTCGGCTTCGCTGCGGTTGCGTTTGCCTGCCTGATCAACGCGGATTTCACCAGCGTGTGGGCCCCGGAGAATTATTTCCGTGCGGAATTTCTGATGGCGGTTGGCCAAACCTTCGCAATGCTCGGGTTGGTCTCGTCAATCATCCTTCATGCGGCGTTTTCCGGAGCCTTGGATGCGCCGCAGCGAATACTCACCTTCTCAGCCTTGTTTCACACTGTGCGTTTGCTGGGAGGGCAGGTTGGTGTTGTCGCGATGGGACATTTCATCGCCGAGCGCGAGAAAGTGCATTCGTTCCTTCTGGGGCTGCACGCACAATCGGGCGATTGGGTCACCGCCGGCACATTGCGAGGTTTGGCGGCCGGGCTGTCGGCGAAATCAAGCGGTGCTGCGGCCGCAACCGGCCGTGCGCTCGGCATCATCGATGCCAAGTTACGCCTGCAATCCTATGCGCTGACCTACATCGACGCATTCCACCTGGTTGCCTGGGCCTGCGCAGCCATGATGCTGGCGACGGCTCTGTTGAGTAAGTCTCCTGTCGGATACCGTCAGTTTTCAGAGGTGCGGGGGCAAACGAGGTGAAGGAGAACATGACCATGCGGATAAAAACCATTGCTGGCTTCGTGGTTCTGGCACAGGCTTTCGCGCTGGGCCAGGGAGCCGCCCCGTCTGTGCCTCGCCGGCTGAATCTCCATGAAGCGGTGGAACTGGCGCTGAAGCACAATCACGTCGTCCGCATCGCGTCGCTGCACGTCGATGAGGAGCGGCACGCCAAAGAAGTCGCCAGAAGCGATTATTTTCCGGTCATCAGGAACGACAGCACGTTCATCCACGTCACCGACACCCAAAACATCGAGATCCCGGCAGGATCTATCGGCGTTGTGGGGAGCCAACTGCTTCCTGCCCAGAACTTGATCCTCAATCAGGGAGCAAGAACGTTTGAAACAAGCGGAACCGGGTTGACGCAACCCATCACTCAGCTGTTCAAGATCAAAGCCGCGAACGACGTCGCTCGCGCCCAGATGGAAGCGAGCCGCGCAAAGGCCAGCGGTACGGAGAACAACGTCGCGCTGAAGGTCCGCCAGTTGTTTTACAAGGTACTTGTCATCCAGTCCCAGCTCCTAGCGATTCAGGCGAAGATCCGCGCGGTCGAAGATCTTCGCGGCGAACGCGTCCAGCAGGTCAAGTATGGCAGCACCCTGGAATCGGATCTGATCGAGACGCGGGCGCAGTCGCTGCAGGCGAAGCAGGAGCTGCTCACCAGCGAGTTGCAGCTTTCGGACTTGCGCATGCAATTCAACGACGCGGTGGGCCTGCCCATCAACGCGGAGGTTACTCTCGACCCGGAGGTCCCGGCCGCTGCTGAGGGTTGCGAGCGCGAGCAGTGCGTAAAGCGTGCGTTGGACTCTCACCCCGAGGTCCGAGAGGCGCGCGCCATGTTGGAGAAGGCTTTCGCCGCATCGCGGGCAGCCAAGCGCGACTACATCCCCGACCTGGAAGCATTTGCGCGATATAGCTATCAGAACAATGTGCCATTTCTTGCCAGGAATTTCGGGACCTTCGGTGTCCACTTCAGTTATGACCTCTTCAATGGAGGCAAGAAACGCGCGACGCTGCACGAACGCGACGCGCAGGTGGCGCAGGCGAAAGAGAACCTTGAGCGTGTTAGCGACGAAGTCGAGTTGAAAGTGGAGACCGCATACAACCGGCTGCAGCGAACACAGCAAATGGTCTCAGTCTCGGAGGAGCTGCTCGCGGCACGCAAGGAAGCGCGACGTGTCTCCGCACAGCAAGTGGAGCGTGGAGCATCTTTGCGTTCGCAGGCTGAGGCCACTGCTGCGCAGGAGTTCGAAGCGCAGACGCTCTTCCTGCAATCGCAACTCGAGTACGCCGAGGCGCAGGATGGCCTAATCGAGGCGATCGGACAGACGCCGCGGTGACGCCGTCATCAGCCTTTCGGGGTATTCGAAAAACCCTGCATTGGGTGATGCGTACATATCGCGAATTTGCGAACCTTAACAAACAGGATCGGGGAGCGATGGTTACAAAAGAAATGCACCGCACGGCCATAGATATGGTCTTTTCGATCGGTCCAAGGCGCTTCGCTGGGATCGCCGCTGCTGCCTTGTTGATGGCCCCTTGCGGGCTCGCTCAGCAATCTGAGGATGTGCAGCAACAGCTGCAGCAGTTGAAGCAGCAATACGAGCAGACCACCAAGGACATGCAACAGCGCATCGCGACACTCGAGCAGCAGATCGCGAAACAGAATGAAGCAGCCGCGCCGGCCAAGGCCACGGATCAGTCAACCGTCTCGGCCACCGAACTCGCCGCTGAACAAGCCGTCAAAAAGGTATTGTTCGGCGGCGGGAAAGTCGGGGCAGAGTACCAGGGTGCCATCGCTACGACCCCAACCTACGATCTGCTGCAGGAGGCGGAAACCAAGATTGCAGGCTTGCAGCAGCAGCTGGGCACCTTCGAATTTCACGGATATTTCCGCTCCGGCTACGGAGGCAACAGTGACGGCGGACCGCAGGTCGCCTTCCAGGCTCCCGGCGCGGGCGCAAAGTACCGGTTGGGGAACGAAGCCGAGACTTACGGCGAATTCATCTTTGTCAACAACTGGGTGAATCCAGAACACAGCACAGACAAGGCCTGGTTCAAGACCGAGGTCATGATCGAGGCCAATACCACTAATTCCGCCAGCTACGCCAACTTCAACAACAACATTGGCAACGATCAGTTCCGCCTGCGCGAGGCCTTCGTGCAAGGCGGCAATCTCTTCGAGAGCCAGCCCGGCGCGAAGTTCTGGGCGGGCGAACGGTACTATCGGCGGCAGCACATCGAAATCGACGACTTCTATCCCCTCGACATGAGCGGATACGGCGCGGGTGTCGAAGACCTCGATGTCAAATTCGGCAAGCTGGCTGTGGCTTATCTGTCGGGCGCGCGCCCCGATGTCCTGACCGAGAACGGTTATCTCACCAAGAACAATGTGGACATACGTCTCTACGACGTGAAGGCTCCCGGTGGGACGCTCGGAGTATGGTTCAATATCGCGAACGCCAAGGGCGGCACAACAACCCTCGGCGACAAGATCCCCAGCAGCACCGGTTACGCGTTCGGATTCCGCCATCAGCGGCTTGAATGGCACGGCGGTTTCCACACCTTCGGCATCCAGTACGGGACCGGCGCGGCCAGCAACTTCAGCACTTTCATCGACAACCCCACCCCGTTCGTCGACAGCTCCAAGCGCCTGCTCATCACCGAGAGCGTGTTGCTTCAACCCAGCGAGAAGTTTGCCATCATGCCCATCTTTGTTTATCAGCGCGTGCAGGACGGCAATCCTCAACACGGATGGGACCAGTGGGTATCGTTCGGCGCGCGGCCCGAGATTTTCTTTAACAAGTATCTCTCACTCGCGTTTGAGGCCGGCGCCGATCATACGCGGAGCAAAAGTGCGGGCTACGATGGCTGGCTTCGCAAATTCACCATCGCGCCACAGATCGGGGCGGGTCAGAAGTTCTTCAGCCGTCCAGTACTGCGCGCATTCCTTACCTACGCGAACTGGTCGGATGGATTCAAGGGATTTGTGGGCGGCGGAAGGCCCTTCCAGAATAGTACGAACGGATTTACCTACGGAGTGCAAGCAGAGACGTGGTGGTAGGCGCGAAGGAGAGAATCATGGCAAGTTCAACATCAGCACAAAACGTGCGCACCGTCGCGACGGCGCCGAACTATACGCGTCCGCTAGTCATCGTGACCGCCCTGTTCTTCATGTGGGGCTTCCTCACGTGCCTCAACGACATCCTGGTTCCGCACCTGAAGTCGATCTTTGACCTCAGCTTTACGAAGGTCATGCTGATCCAGTTTTCGTTCTTCTCGGCATATTTCTTGTTCTCTGTGCCTTGGTCGCGGGGAGTGAACAAGATCGGATACCAGAGAACCATGGTGATCGGGTTGTTAACCATGGCGTGCGGCGCATTTCTATTCTTGCCTGCGGCCTCGGCCGCATCCTTCCCGCTCTTCTTGACCGCCCTGTTGATCCTTGCCGCTGGGATCACGGGCCTCCAGGTGGCCGCGAATCCTTACGTGACCCTGCTCGGCAAACCCAAAACTGCTTCCAGCCGACTGGACCTGACGCAGGCGTTCAACGCGCTCGGCACCACGATAGCGCCTAAGATCGGAGGCCTGCTTATTCTGAGCGCAGCGCCATGGGCGATCGCGCAACTACAGCAGCTCACGCCGCAGGCGCTACAGGACTACCGCGTGCAACAGGCCGCCACCGTGAAATTGCCCTATACCGTGATCGGTTTCGCCCTGATCGTGCTGGCGGTGTTGATAGCGACTTCCAAGCTGCCACAGATCGAAGCCGCTTCCCAGCGAAAGAAGGACGTTGACGACTCGGTGTGGAAGCACCCCAACCTCTATTTGGGTGCGATCGGGATCTTCATGTACGTAGGCGCCGAGGTTTCAATCGGCAGTTTCCTGGTGAACTACTTTTCACTGCCTGAGATTGCTGGCCTGACCGCCCTGGCTGCGGCAGGCTTCGTATCGTTCTACTGGGGCGGAGCCATGGTGGGCCGTTTCGTGGGAGCGTATGTTCTGCAGCGAGTGAAGCCCGGCTACGTGCTTGCTTTTTGCGCCGTGGTTGCGTGCGCATTGGTCTCCGCTTCCATGATGTTGGACGGGCGCGCCGCTATGTGGAGCATTCTTGCCGTCGGCCTCTTCAATTCCATCATGTTCCCCACCATCTTCAGCCTGGGCGAGGCGGAACTCGGCCCGCTCACGGGGAATGGCTCCGGCGTTCTGAACATGGCGATCGTGGGCGGCGCCATCCTTCCGGTGATACAAGGCGCGATTGCCGATCGTGTTGGGCTTCATCATGCCTTCATCTTGCCGGTCCTATGCTACTTGTACATTTTGTTTTACGCGCTGCGCGGCTCGAAGCCGAATAGCGAGCGATCGCAGCATCCGCCTCGGAGTTGGGTCCACCTCCACTAAACGTTAACGTTACGCTGAGCTTAGAGAAGGGATCGGGTGTAAACATGCTGATTGCTGGCGACATTGGCGGAACAAAGACAGACCTGGCGATCTATTCCAGCGACTCCGGGCCGCACGTTCCTTTGGCCCAAACACAGGTTCATAGCGCCGACTATCCCAGCCTGCAAGCGATGGTTGCGGAGTTTCTGCGAAAGGTAAACTTGCCGGTCGAAGTAGGATCGTTTGATGTCGCCGGACCCGTGATCGACGGTCACGCCAAGGTCACGAACCTGCCTTGGGTGATGAACGAAGACGCGCTCGCCCGCGATCTCGATTTCAAGCATGTTCACCTGATGAATGACTTGGAAGCGGTCGCACGTGCGGTACCTGTCCTGCGGACGGACGATCTGGTCACACTCAACGCAGGTGTGCCGGTGCCCGAAGCACCGATCGCGATCATTGCACCTGGCACCGGGTTGGGCGAATCCTTTCTTACCTGGGACGGCTCGGGGTACGTGGCCCACAGCTCCGAGGGCGGGCACTCCGATTTCGCGCCGACTGATGAGCGCCAGATCCGTCTCTTGCAATTCCTGCTGCCGCGCTTCGGACATGTTGGGGTGGAACGTGTCTGTTCTGGCATGGGCACACCCAACATCTACGAGTTCCTTCGCGACGGAGAGAAAATACCGGAACGTCCGGAAGTGGCGAAAGCGATCGCCTTGGCCAAGGACCACACCAAAGCGATCGTCGATGCAGCTCTGGACCCGCACAATCCGAGCGAATTGTGCAGGGCCACGGTCGATCTGCTGGTCTCGATCCTGGCAGGCGAGGCCGGCAATCTAGCTTTGAAGGTCCTCGCGACCGGCGGCGTTTACATAGCAGGCGGTGTTGCCCTTCATCTTCTGCGTTCACTCCAGGACCCGCGATTCATGGCCACCTTCGTCAACAAAGGCCGCTTCAAGGAACTGATGGGGCGGATCCCGATGAAGGTCATCACCGCGCGCGCTGCATTGCTGGGTGCTGCGAGCTTCGGGCTCGAAAGCTTGAACAGGAGCAGCACAGTCGCAAGTCACAGGTAGGCAACCTGCAGCAGAGCGATTTTTGAAAGGAGCATCAAGATGGCAACGCAAGTTCAACCATTGACCAAAGTCCCAGCGAAGAAGCGCCAGCTGTGGAAGGCACTCGGGTCGCATCACGACACCGTTTCCAAACTGCATCTGCGGAAGCTTTTTTCCGATGATCCTAACCGCGGCGAGCGGCTGTCGGTTGAGGCTGTGGGTCTGTACCTCGACTACTCCAAGAACCGCGTCACAGACGAGACGCTCAAGCTGCTTCTGCAACTCGCAGAAGCATCCGATCTGCGCGGCCGCATCGACGCAATGTTCAGCGGCGAGAAGATCAACATCACCGAGAAGCGCGCCGTCCTGCACACTGCGCTGCGTGCTCCCAAAGGCGCGACCATCCTTGTTGATGGCAAGAACGTGGTCCCTGGTGTTCACGCTGTTCTCGACAACATGGCGGAATTTGCGAACCGTGTCCGCAGCGGCGCATGGAAGGGACACACCGGCAAGCGAATCAAGAACGTCGTGAACATCGGAATCGGCGGCTCTGACCTCGGCCCGGTCATGGCCTATGAGGCGCTCAAGCACTACAGCGAGCGCTCCATGACCTTCCGCTTCGTCTCCAATGTTGACGGAACAGATCTTGCGGAAGCGGTGGCGGATATCGATCCGGCAGAGACCTTGTTCATCGTCTCATCAAAAACCTTTACCACCCTCGAGACTATGACCAATGCGCAATCAGCGCGAGCCTGGTCACTCCAAGGACTCGGCGGCGACGAGAAGTCGGTGGCCAAGCACTTCGTCGCCGTGTCGACGAACGCGGCGGAGGTGTCGAAGTTCGGCATTGATACCGCCAACATGTTCGGTTTCTGGGATTGGGTCGGCGGCCGCTACTCCATGGATTCGGCGATTGGCCTGTCGACCATGCTTGCCATCGGGCCGGATAACTTTCGCGCCATGCTCGCCGGCTTCCACGAAATGGACGAGCACTTCCGCACGGCGCCCTTCGAGAAGAACCTGCCGGTGCTGATGGGACTGCTCTCGCTCTGGTACAACGACTTTTTCGGCGCGCAGACCGTCGCGGTGTTGCCGTACGAGCAGTACTTGAAGCGCTTCCCAGCGTATCTGCAGCAGCTAACGATGGAGAGCAACGGGAAGCACGTCACTTTAGAAGGCGAGCCGGTCGGCGCCGATACATCGCCCATCTACTGGGGTGAACCTGGAACCAACGGGCAGCACTCGTTCTATCAATT
>Ga0137394_10000396_pt1 | contig 30433 bp, 21 predicted proteins | sample czobulk116metaG_FD_108278 | JGI IMG/M metagenome (GOLD analysis project Ga0137394, IMG submission 108278) | Vadose zone soil microbial communities from Angelo Coast Range Reserve, California, USA - czobulk1.16 metaG | ecosystem: Environmental > Terrestrial > Soil > Vadose zone | place: USA... | reverse complement strand
CGGCCTGCTTTCGCTATCCGATATCCAGTCTGAAATTGCATCCCCGAAGTCCTCTGCGAATGGCCAGAACTTCATCTGGTATCTTAACCTCGATCCTCGGCCGAGTGATGTATCCGACAAGAAGGGCACCGGTACTCCGCACAACCCGGCATGGGCAGGGACCACTGCCGCGGAGTGGAGCGATCAATCTTCTGCGCCGCCGCCCCCGCCGCCGCCGTCCGACACAACTCCTCCGGCTGTTTCCATCACGGCTCCAGCGTCGGGTACTACGGTCTCCGGTCCTTCGGTCATGGTTTCCGCCAATGCCTCCGACAATGTAGGTGTTGCCGGCGTCCAGTTCAAGCTCGACGGAGCAAACCTTGGGTCTGAGGATACGACGTCGCCGTTTTCGATGACATGGAATACGACGACGGCCTCAACTGGATCGCATACGCTCACGGCCCTCGCACGCGATGCAGCGGGAAATCGAACAACTTCTGCGGCGGTGACGGTCAACGTGAACAATGATACGACTCCGCCAACGATATCCGGCGTTGCGGCATCCAACGTGACGGGCACCGGAGCCACAATCAACTGGACGACGAATGAAGCAGCCGACTCGCAGGTGGAATATGGATTGTCGAGCTCATATGGAAGTCAGACTACGCTTGATTCCGCCCGAGTCACTTCACACTCTCTGACCCTTTCAGGCCTCACGGCTGGAACGACCTACAACTACCGGGCGAAGTCCCGAGACGCCGCAGGCAATCTTGCCGTTTCGGCGAACTTCACGTTCACGACCCAGACTGCGTCGACAGGAGGCAGAACGATAAATATTTTTCCAGGTACGGATGTCTTTGGGCCCGCCGCCCAGAGCCTGCAGCCGGGAGACACGCTTGTCGTTCACCAGGGCACATACAACGAAACCCCGCGGATGAGTGTCCGAGTGGCCGGTACTGCAACCGCGCCCATTGTCATCCAGGGCGCTGCCGGGGAATCGAAGCCGATCATCACACGCCCGGCGACGGCATCCCTTCAGAACACGATGAACATCGAGGGTTCGACCACGTATCTGACGATCCGGGGACTTGAGGTTGTGGGCAACGGTGGAGATGGAATCGCAATCAGCGGCACAGTTTCGTTCGTCACGCTGGAAGACAACGTGATCCATGATGTGGACGTTGCAGTCAATCTCAAAACGAGCATGGACAACGTCAGGATCAAGCATAATCACATCTACAACACAGGCCGAAACGGCGGGACCGGTGAAGGCATGTATATCGGATGTAACAATGCCGCATGCGTGGTCCGGAATTCGGTGTTCGAGCAGAACTGGATTCACGGGGTGCTTTCCGGAACCACTCAGGGGGACGGCATTGAAGTGAAGGTGGGCTCGCATTCCAACGTCATTCGCGACAATGTCATCTACGACCGGCCGTATCCCGGCATTTTCGTCTACGGCACGGGCAGCAACCCGGTCAACGTCGTCGAGGGCAATGTGGTCTGGAATGCGCTGGAAGGTATCTATGCTGTCTCGGATGCGATTGTGCGGAACAACATCGTCTTCAACAGCGGCACGGGCTTATCGCTGTATGGCCACGCACAGGTGTCGCAAATGAAGAATGTGACTGCCGTCAACAACACGCTGTACAACAACAATGACGGCATTTACATGCGATGGACTTCCAGCGCTCTGAATATGGCGCTGGCTAACAATGCGATCTATTCGCCCGGCAAGACGGCGCTGAATACTTCCGGAAGCGCCGGCAGCTTTGCCGCCAATTACGTCGAAGGGGGAGCCGACCGGACACTGGATGGCACGTCATTCATAGCCGGAGGCACTTCAGGGAATGCGTTTGCGGACCCGGCCAATTCAAATTTCTGGCCGAAAGCCGGTTCGCCACTGCTGAACACGGCCAGTGCCGGTTATGCGCCGGCCGCGGACTTCAACCAGAGTGCGCGTGTGTCACCGTATGACGTGGGAGCCTACGAGGCGAACGGATCGAGTTCCAACCCAGGCTGGGCGATGACCACGGATTTCAAGAGTGCTGCGGCACTACCTCCGGCCGATACGACACCGCCCGTAATATCCGGCGGCGCGGCTTCCAGCGTGACCACGAGCGCTGCGACGATCACGTGGACAACCAATGAGGCGTCGGATTCGCAGGTGGAATACGGAACGACGACTTCATATGGAAGCCAGACGGCGCTCAACACCGCTCAAGTCACTACACATTCGCAGGCGCTTTCGGGCCTGGCGGCGGGAACGGCTTACAACTACCGCGTGAAGTCACGGGATGCATCCGGAAATCTGGCCGTTTCGGGCAACTTTACCTTTACGACAGCGGCGGCACCGCCACCTCCACCGCCGCCTCCTCCGCCACCACCCAGTTCGGGGTTGATCGGCTACTGGCCATTCGATGAAGGTACCGGCGTGGGCACAGCCGACAGGTCTGGAAACAACTATAGCGGAACTCTCTCGAACAATCCTGTGTGGGTTCCTGGCGTAGTCCGCTCCGCGGTGCAGTTCAAGGCGACCGACAATGGCAACGACAGTGATGATCCGCGGATCATCATCGGCAGGAATTTCGATGTCGCGCGTGTTCCCTTCACGATTACAGCTTGGATCAACCCGGCGGACTTTGCCGATTGGCGCGCCATTCTGAGCAAGCGGGATCGGTATATGGCCACAATGATGCGGTTCGATCTGGGGCTCGCCAAGGGAACGGGCCGGGTCTATATCAACTCGTCCAGTAGTTTTCTGACGTTCAGCTATGCTCCACCGGTGAACACCTGGACCCACCTGGCCATCGTGGCCTCTTCCTCCGGAACTCAGTTGTACGCTAACGGAGTTTTGAAGCAGACGTTGGCCGTGATGAGTCTGGGAAATTCCGCAACCGCCAACACTGTTATCGGCGGCACGGGAGAAGGCTCTGGAGGCGACAACGATCCTTTCAAAGGAATGCTTGAGGAAATCCGCGTGTATAACCGGGCTCTCTCGGCTTCAGAGGTTCAGGAAGTCTTTCAGCAGAGGTAGCTGCGGTCCCAGCCGCGAGCGACGCAAGAATATAGCCACGGGCGCCAGACCGTGGGCCTTGCGTCGCGTTGCGGCTCAAGAAATGTCTCCATCTTCAACTAAATGAGCTTCCCGGTGCGTGCAGCCCGCGTCGATCCGCAGATCGCGCTCCGGCAGGACTAGCGCTATAGTGGAAGGCTACAAAGCTCCCTCTGAAGTTAGGAGGAGAGTTTGCGTCCCAGGGAGGAAACTGATGGTGAACCGAGTACTGTGGATCTTTCAAGGATTGCTTGCACTCCTCTTTCTGTTCGCCGGTGGGGTGAAGCTGATCCTGCCGATCGAGGAAATGACGCAGCAGATACCGCTGCCTGGTCTGTTTCTACGATTCATCGGCGTGTGCGAAGTGCTGGGCGCGCTCGGTCTGATCCTTCCCGGGCTGCTGCGCATTCGGCCGTGGTTGACATCGCTGGCTGCTGCCGGACTCGTGATCATCATGATCGGTGCGATCGTGGTCAATCTTGTGACCGGGCAGGGTGTACTGGCGCTGATACCGCTAGTGGTGGGAATCCTCTTAGCGTTCATCGCCTACGGCCGCTGGCGGCTGACGCCGATTCATGAAGGCGAACTCACGGCTGCCGGCGGTTGAATTTCGCGCAGCCGGCGCTGGAGAAATCGACGCTCGCTATCGTTGGTGACCAACGCCAGCGCACGCGTGTAGCTCTTCGCGGCTTCTACCAGCGAGCCGATGCGCCGCAGCAGATCGGCGCGTGCGGCATGCAGCAGGTGATAGCTGTCAAGATCGCCGGTAGCGGCGAGCTCATCGATGAGAGCGATCGCCGGCCGTGGACCATCGACCATTGCGACCGCCACCGCGCGGTTCAGCGACACGATTGGGGAGGGCTGCAATCGTTCGAGAAGATCGTAGAGCCGGACGATCTGCGGCCAGTCCGTGTTTTCAGCTCGCGCGGCCCGACAATGCAGGGCCGCGATCGCCGCCTGCACGGCAAACGGACCGGGCTCGGCGCGGAACGCTTCCCCGACGAGTGGCACCGCTTCGGTGATCTGCTGTTGATTCCAGAGGCTGCGATCCTGTTCTTCGAGCGTGATGAGATCGCCGGACTCATCCATTCGGGCAGCGCGCCGTGAATCGTGAAGGAGCATGAGGGCGAGAAGAGCAGTTGCTTCCGCCGGCGTCCCCGGAGCCATCAACACTCTCACCAGCCTTCCGAGACGGATTGCTTCGGCGCACAGATCCGCCCTCACAAGCGGTCCGCCTCGCGTCGCCGCATAGCCCTCATTGAAGACCAGATAGATTACGGTCAGCACCGCGTCCAATCTCGCGGGCATATCTTTCGTATTGGGAACTACATACGGAATGTGCGCATCTCGAATCTTCCGCTTCGCGCGCACAAGCCGCTGCGCCATCGTTGAAACAGGTAACAGAAACGCACGGGCGATCTCGTCGGTCTGGAGGCCGCCAAGGGTGCGGAGCGTTAGCGAAACCTGGGCGTCGGGTGCGAGCGCCGGGTGGCAGCATGTGAAGATCAGTTTAAGGCGATCGTCAGGAATCTCTCCTGTCTCGTAATCCGGCTGGACGGTCTGGCTCATCGCATCCTGCTCGCGGTCCGCGGCGTAAGAAGGAAGTTTTTCCGCGAATCGTGTTTCGCGCCGGATTCGATCAATGGCCTTGTGCCGAGCCGTTTGGATGATCCAGGCACGGGGGAATTCAGGAATGCCCGAGACCATCCACTGATCCACAGCGGCCGTAAAGGCCTCCTGCGCAGCCTCTTCGGCCAGGTCGAAGTCGCCGAAGAGCCGAATCAGCGTGGCGACGATCCGGCCCCAATCGGAGCGATAAACTGCGTCAATAGCCGCTTGAGTGTCCAGGAACATGCCTTATCATAGATAATTTTTCGGCGGAGTGTCGATCCCGTACCTCGCCATTCGACTTATTAATGGAGGGAACATGACGTATATGTTGCTGGTTTACCTTGACGAGCAGGCCTTGACCGAAAGCGAGCGGGAACAATGTTACCGGGAGTCCGCCGGACTCGCGCGGGATCTCCACACGAACAGGCAATATCTAGCTGCCTCCCCGCTGCATCCAACGTCCACGGCGACCAGTGTCCGGGTGCGTGAGGGCAAATCGCTTATAACGGACGGACCGTTTGCGGAGACGCGCGAGCAACTCGGCGGCTTCTTCCTGATTGACGCCAGAGACCTCGACGAGGCGCTTAGCATAGCCGCTCGGATTCCAGCGGCGAGTGTCGGTACGATCGAAGTCCGGCCCGTGATGCAGATCGCGGGGCTGCCTTCGGACGCCAGGTGACGACGATTCAATCTAATAACTCGAACGGGCAAAGGCATGAGAGAAATCAACCCCTATCTGACCAATGGAAATTGTCGTGAAGCAATGAAATTCCATCAAAAGTGTTTGGGGGCGGAACTACAGATGATGCCGTTTTCCGAAGCGCCGATGGATTCTCCGCCGGACACAAAAGACAGAATCATGCATGCGAGGCTGGCGAAAGGGGGCGGGTTCTGGGGCGCTCGCTTTGGGATGCTCACTGATCAATTCGGCGTCAGTTGGATGTTCAATTTCGAGCAGCCCAAATAAACACAACTGATGGTGTGCGAATCCTCTCGCCCCCGATTCCATCCTTAAGATATAAGGAAGCAAAACATCAGGAGAGTGAGCCATGCACGAGATGACGAGACGCGGGTTCTTTGAAACGGCAGGGATGGCTGCGGTTGCCCCTTCAGTCGAGGCGATAGCGGCGCAGGGCAGAGGGTCGGCGGGAGGATCCGCAGCGACCGAGAAAAACATAGTCTTCGGCAAGGCTGGCAACACCGATCTTCGCCTGGACATTTATCGGCCGCCTGCCGGGACGGAAAAGCGGATGGCGACGATCCACATCCACGGAGGAGGATTTACCGCCGGCAGCAAGGACACTCTAGCGGACAGGGTTGCCCCATTTGTGGCTCTCGGGTATGTAGCGATTCCTGTGCAGTATCGGTTGGCCGGCGAAGCGAAATGGCCGGCGCAGATTGAAGATGTGAAGGCTGCTATCCGGTGGACTCGTGCCAACGCCAAATCGCTGGGGGTCGACCCTGAAAGGATCGCAGTCGTCGGTTATTCCGCCGGCGGTCACCTCGCGCTGTTCGCTGCCGGCACCGCGAACCGTCCGGAATTCGAAGGCAAGAACGGGACTCCCAGGGCCGGCACCCAACTCGCAGCATGTGCTGCATATTACCCTGCAACCGAGGTTCGTACCCGGCCGGACGGAACGGCTAACATCCTGCTGCCGGCTGGAAGCGACGAGGCAGCGCATCGCGCCGCCTCCCCAACGAGTTACATTGCGAAGGGTTTCCCTCCCACTGTCATTTTCCACGGGACGGCGGATGTCACCATTCCTCTGGAAAGCAGCGAACGGCTCTTCAAACAATTCCGAGAAGCCCAGATACCTGTGGAATTCCACGCATTCGAGGGTGTTCCGCACGCATTCGATTCAAACCCGGAATTCGCCAAATCTGCAGCCGAGCTCGCAAATTTCTTCATCGATCGGAAGGTGCTCAATCCACGCACGTATCCGCCGTTTGGCGGAGGCGGCGGGCGGCGCAGCGGGCAGTAGGGACAGTTGATTTATTTGGCGGTCTGCTCGGTCGTTCGCGGCCCCTCTTTACTACCCCAGGCAAAGTGTCATAAATTGACGGCCGAGGTGAACTATGGCACGGCGGATAATCGAGGCCTGCTTGCTGGTTGTTGTTCTGTGGTGTTTAGCGACTCCTGGTTTGGCGCATCACTCCTTTGGCGCAGAATATGACGCGAACCAGCCGATGACGCTGACGGGGGTGCTCACAAAGATTGAATGGACCAACCCGCACAGCCACTTCTATCTGGATGTAAAAGACAACAAGGGCAACGTGGTGAACTGGAAGTTCGAGGGCTACGGTCCCGGTGTGCTCTACAGGCTGGGCTGGAAGAAAGATGTAACGATGAAGCCCGGTGACACGGTGACGGTCTTTGGATGGCGCGCACGCGACGGCGGGAACTGGGCGCACTCGCGCGAGATCACGTTGTCGGGAGGAACGAAGATGTTCTTTGGGCCCCCGTCAGGCACGGGCGACGGAGGAAATAGTCCTGCGGTGGAGGTGCGGTGATGCGAGTTTTCTTTGTGGCAGCAGCTCTTGCAATCGGTTTGTGGCAAGTCTCCACGTTCGCACAGACAGCAACTGGACGCGGCACTACAACGAAGGCCCCGGCAGCAAGCGCGGTCCCTCGAGGCTCCGACGGGAAGCCGGATCTGACGGGAGTGTGGCAGGGCGGCAGTACCCAGCGTGGAAACTGGGAGGAAACGAACGGAGGAGTCGGCGTCGGCGGAAGTGGGCGTAATCCCTCGGCACCAGTGGTTCTCTCATCGAACGACCGGCCGGCAGGACGCGAGGGCGCCCCCTACCAGCCATGGGCTGCCCAGAAAGTGCTGGAGGCCTTCAACAGGAGGGGCATCGACGACCCAACCTCACTCTGCCTGCCCGCTGGCTTGCCTCGGACCGTTATGTTGGGGCTGTTTCCGCAGCAGATCATCCAGACTCCAAAGCAGATCGTCATTCTTTACGAATACATGAATGTCTTCCGCGTAATTCCGATGAACGCGAAGCATCCTGACGATCTTATCCCGAGTTACATGGGCAATTCGGTCGGCCACTGGGAAGGAGACACTTTGGTAGTGGATGTTGTCGGTTTCAACGACAAAACCTGGCTGGCGGGTACAGGAACCTTTCACAGTGACGAACTGCACGTCGCGGAGCGTTATACACGCGTGGACAAGGACCAGATCAACTACGAGGTTACGATGGAGGATCCTAAAGTGTTAACCAAGCCGTGGGTCCTTCGTTCGACCATTATGTTGCGAGAAGGCACGCGTCTCGAAGAGTACATCTGCGCCGAAAACAATATCGATCCCGAGCGTTATGAAAACCTCCTGAAAGACGGGATCAAATTTATCCGGCAATAAACAAAGCGATGACTGGGGATTTACAGGGTCGGCTGGTGGACCGGCAAATCAATCGTAAAAGTCGTACCTTGTCCGGGTGTGCTTTTAAACGCTAGCTTTCCCCAATGTGCCTCGATGATGCGTTTCGAAACGGCGAGTCCGAGGCCGGTTCCTGACCCGCTCGGCTTCGTGGTAAAAAACGGTTCAAAAATTCGTGACTGAGCCTCGGCCGGAATACCCGGACCGTCGTCCGAGATCTCGATTCGCACCGTCGATCGCTCGGAATCGTGCGAGGATCGAACCCAAATTGTTCCGCCACGTTCACCCGCTGCCTGCTGAGCGTTCTTGAGAAGATTCAGCAGAACCTGCTGGATATTCCCAGGATCAACCCAGGTTAATGGCAGATCTTCCAATTCACCTATCAGCTTTATGCGCTGGCTGCGGAAATCGTACGTGAGCAGATCAGTCGTTTGAGTGACGAGGGAGTTGACGTCCGTCGGCACGCGCTGTCCGGCCGGGCGCGCGAAATTCAGAAAGTTCTTGGCGACCTTCAGTGCCTGGGCTACAGCCGTCTTGACTTTGCCAATGCGTTCCGTCAGAGGGACTGTTGGTCCTTCTTCCTCCATCAAGGAACAGTAGCCGATGGCGACAGCCAGCGGATTTTTCATTTCATGGATGATGCCGGCAACCAACTCGTTCATCGCCGACACCTTTTCCGCTTGCGCAAGCCGATCGCGAATCAGTCGCAGTTCCTCTTCAGCCCTCCTGCTCTGTACAAGTTCCCGGTGGACCCAGGCATTCTGTAATGCCAATCCAAGGTAGGTGCACATGCTGGACAGGAATTCCTTATCTTCGCGATTCAATGGCCGCGTCCGATTGAGTAACTGCAGGACACCGACGATGGCGCCATCGCAGTTGAACACCGGCAGGCATAGCGCATCTTTAGTTGTGTAGCCGAATTGTTCATCGAACTTGGGCTGAAATCGCTCGTCCGCGTATGCGTCTTCGATATCAAGAGGCTCGCCGGTCGCTGCTGCATAGCCTCCAAGACCTTCACCCATCGGCAATGTGATTTCGAACTCCTCAACACCCTGGGCGATAAACGAGCGCAACAGCTTTTGTTTGCGATCAACAACAAAGAGAGTGCAGCGGTCCACAGGTATTTCGTCTTGTACGATTCGAAGGACGATTTCTGTCAGCTCGGATAATTCCAGAGTCGAGTTCAGCAGCCGGCTGGCATCGAGCAGATGTTCCAGTCTTCGTACGTACGTCGCTGCGCTTTGGTTGTCGGTCGCGGTAACCATGTTCGTCTCCACCTAAGATGTCGCCACGTCGGAAACCACTGACCGTCCGGGGACGGAAGAGTTGAGTCCCAACGTGTGTTTCAGGCGAGTCAACTCATCTCGGAATGCTTCGAACTCGACTGGCTTAGCCATGCAGGCCTGTGCGCCGGCTTTGATCACTTCAACGGCAACTCGTACGTCGGCTGCGCCAGAAAGTACGATGATCCGAGTTTTCGGACTGACGCTGCGAATCTGGGAAACCAGCGTCAAACCGTTCGCTTGAGGCATCATCAGGTCGAGAGTAACCAGGTCGTAGTGTGATTGCTGCAGAGTCTCGAGCACTTTGCGCTCGTCACTCACGTCTTGAGCATCGTGTCCCTGCCGGAACAACCACTCTCGCAACATTGCACGAAAATCCGGCTCGTCATCAACGACAAGAATCTTCATAAGAATCCTCTGTCCCGAAACCATCCGTCGGGAGAATCCGATGCAAAATAGAGATGAGTGATTCGTGGAATTTTCTGAGGACGCTCAACTCCATTCGAGCCTTCTCGGATCGACCACATCCCTGCGGTGCATTACGAAAGTACGGGAGGGACATCAGGAATTCCAGAGGAAATCTGAAGACTCCCAAAACGGAACGGTAAGTTATTGAAACAGCTATAATTCATCGTTCGGTTCTGGTTCTTCCTCGTCCCATCTTTTTCTGATTTCCGCATCCTTCTGCCGCCGTCTGCGAATGGCAAGAATCGCGATGATCGTTACAAGCAGCCACAACGTTGCCGATGATGTGACGATCGGAACCCATGTGGTCCAGATCCGCTGCCGTCGCCAGAATTCGGACTCGGCATCGGATAGATTTCGCCCTGTCCCATCAGAGAAAGCCACGTCAAAAGGGCTACCGCGCCTCAGCCGGTCGAGGATCCTGCCCGGCGCCGCGGAACCATGCTGCAGGAGCAGATCCCGGGTGAATGCTCCGGACAATGCGTACGCGCGGTCCTGACCGCGGCGGTCGGCAAGGAAGAGGCGATCGATTTCGTTGAGAGTTATTCGCGGCCCTAACGCGAGTTCATAAAGAACTCGCGTTTGATCTTCCAGTCCCCATGATCCCTCGGAAGCCATGGCGAGACCTTCATTAAACCAACGCGGAACCGACTGTCCCGCGGCTGCACGTGCGACGAGTACGTGCGCGACTTCGTGGCGCAACACGTCTTCGAGCGAGTTGTCCGGATAACCGGGCGTCCGGGCAGGAAATATGACCACTAAATCCGCTGCGGCCACGGCGAAGCCGGCAATCCACGGCGGCGTCTGACGCGCCCGATCCGAGCTTTCCGGCGCCAGAATGACGCGAATAGCAGGTCCCGCATCCCTGATCCCGAGGAACTGCAATATCCCCGCAAAGAATTTCGGATCGAGCGAATCCAGCCGCGCGCGAAACGCAGCGAGTTCAGGAGGAGCCTCTATGCGAAGCTCTGGAGTTGTGATCGGCATAGCAATCGAGCAACTGAATGTTCCGGAATGCACGCGCATTCCGGAACATTTTGGCTAATCACCTCGCCGAGCAGGGAGTGGGATTCCACCCATTGGCGTTGGGAAGTTTCTTGAAGTCCGAACTCGTTAAGTAGGGTCGGCTGAAATAGAGAGGATCCTCGACTCTTGTCGTCACGGTCAGCCATTGATCGCCGTTGGGCAGAGTGTTGACGTCGTAGTATTCGGTCACGACTGCACTCTTACTATAGGGCGCGCCGTTCTTCCGCACGTAGCCCGGACGGAGATTGGTGGTCACGACTTTGAGATTACCCAGCCGCGTTTGTCCGCTTCCTCGTCCAGCGGGTGCGTATTCCCACACCGCGGCGGAATATCCCTGCCAGGTCGGTTCTCCGGTCGGCGCAGCCGTCGCAAAGTGAAACAGACGCGTCTGGGTGCCGGCATCGGTGTCGATACGGAGAGTGTTGTCGTTTTCCCAGGTGATATGCAGGCGCCCGGGAAGCCGCATAATGTTGGCAGCGCCGTAAGCCCGGCACTGCTCGCCGGCTGCTTCGTCCCGCGCGGGATCCCAGGTGTCGCCAATACGACGGCCCTCGGCATTGAGCGTGAGGGTTTCGTACACACCCTTTTTCGGCGTGACCATGCGAAACTTCCAGTCTTCAGTGATAACAGACACCCAGTAACCGGTGAGATCCAGCGCTGCAGCCTCCCGCGCCGTGGAAGGCGGCTGGCCGCGGCCTCCACGCTGGGCTCTCACGGGCGTCGGGAGCAGGAACAAAAGAACTACAACCGAACACAAGCAGTACAAATTTCTAAGAATCATGGTGCTAATCGACGGCTTCTCCCTGACGTGTCCCCCAGGTGAATCCATCCACCGGCCGCTTGAGCGTGACCATCAGCAGCCTGTACTCGCCGGGAACGCGCGAAGGACGCCCGACCACACTGATCTCATCCCCGACTCTGAGTGTTTCCCGCTTCACACCTGCATTGCCGAGCTGGGCGGTGCCGCTCCACTCGACAGCCCACCGTTGCTGGACTCCGTTTTCGTCCGGAGCCTGAACGTGAACGAAGGAATGCGGATTCCGAAATACAAACTGCACCAGTTTCCCCTCGAGCTTGACTTCTTTAGAGACGTCGTAGGTCGCGCCATAGGAATGATGAGCATATGCTGCCGAGCCGGCCAATAAGGCCACGGCAATGACAATAAGAGATATTCTGTACATTATTTTTTCTCCTTGAGGCTTCGGTAAACCGCCTCGACGAACATATCAGTTGTCCAGGAACCCGTTTTAGAACCATATCGTCCATCAAAGTCCATCGTCGGCCGGGCTGTCTTTACCTGCTCGAGGGTCATACCACGAGTAATCATATCCTGAACGCGGTCGCGAATCATCGTGACCATGTTCCGGTATGAAGCGACGTCGGCGGTATCCGAGAGCCGTCCGCGACCGGGAATAATCCACGTGCCGCCTTGCGACCTGTACTCGGCGACGGCCAAGTCGAGAATGTGGTTCAAGCCCTTGAGAACACCTTGAATGCTGCCCCCCTTCTCGATGTCGATGATCGGATAGCTGACCGTCGAAAAGATGTTACCGGCGCTGATGACCTCGGAGTGGCGGAAAAACACGATGCTGTCGCCGTCGGTGTTTGCCTCCGGCTCGAAATAGACGATCACGGCCTCACCACTGAAATACGAGGGGAGTTTGTAGAACTCGTCGAAATACGTATCCGTCGGCCATGCACGCTCCGGAGTAGGCGCCTCTTTGCCGGCCGGGGCACTCATCCTGTTGAGCACATTTTCATGCGCGATCACGGATGCAGTCCGTCCCGAGTTCGGCACGGCCCCGCCGAATCCGCCGACGCGTGGGAAGAACCCGGAACCGGCGATTTTATCATTGCCTCCAATGTGCTCCGAAGCGGCACTGGTATTGATGATGTAGCGAAGGGGCTTCGGCGGAACCGGAGAACTGATGATTGTGTTCATAAACGGGCTGGACCACCCGAACTGAATCCCGGGACAACTGGGCCCGAAACACTTGTTGGTCGTAGGTGGAGACACGACGGCATTGGCCAGCTGGTTGAGGGCTGCCAGAATCTTGTCGGACATCTGTGCCGAACCGGAATTCACCAGCAGGACTCCATCCGCGCCGACTGACACAGTGATGTTCGTGCCGTCCGCTACCAACATATAGATGTTTTCCTGCACCGGCAGGATGTGGACCTCTCCATCTCTGGGACTCTGGTCCGCGATTCTTTTGTCGACGGAAACGGTGGAGCGGGACGTCGGAACCGTCAGACTGCTCACGCTGACGGACTTATTCAACGTCGATCGGTACTCCGGATACATTGTCTTGGCCCCGCCTCTGGTCGGCTCTTCAGGCACCCAATCCTCTACCTTCAGCCATTCGGTCAGAGCAGTGTTCTTGCCCGGAAGGAAATGCGGTACATGATGCCGGTCTGTTCCGCCATTCTCGGCGAAAGCCGAGCCGTTGCAGGTTTCCGTTGCCACAGTGCTGTTCGGGTCGAACGTATAAGTCGTCGATTGAACGTAGGGCTCGTCGAGATAGACGGGGTCGTCTATAACGGTGATGATTGTCAGGATCTCGCCGTGGCGCGTGATGTAATCGGTCATCGCATAAACGTCGCTGGTTTGCGGACCACCGCGCTTGAGGAAACCGTCTTTGAGATGGGTGGTCGTGACCTTCAGCGTGTTCCCAATCCATTCTCCGGTCGAGAAACCTGTCCAGGTATGAGGCGCATAGGCCGGTGGATGGGGACGCCCATCCATGTAAATCGGCCAGTCCAGAGACCGCATGAACTGGATGTGATAAGCCCTTATGTCTCGTGTTAATGGATCCTGTTCCTTGAGAATGCGCGCACCTCCGAGGCCCCGCCACTGGTGTGGGGCCGAGTGAGGTCTACACTGATATTCTGGCGTCCCCCAGATCGACTCCGCAGACGTATCCGCCCTCTGGCGGCCCGCATCGTTGAATGGAATCCCGGTGTAGTCTCCCAGTGGAGGTTGTCCCAGCGCGCCAAGCGCGCCTGGATCCTCGTTGTTATCCAGGCTCCATTCCCCGGCAATATCTGGTGGATTTTGCGGACGAGCGGGCTGGGCAAACGCTGGAACACTGACCAGCATTGCCACGGCAAGGAAAAACAAGAGTCCGGCAATCCTGGTTCGATAGGCTTTATCCATATACCCCCTCGAGAACACACGGTTCAGAAATGCAATTATCCCTTCGCGGCGCGAAAACTCCGTACGAGTCATAGCGGCAATATATATCGGATTATGCGAGGGGTCTACCGCCGTTCGGATGGCTGCCCTTGCTGACATTCCGGAAGAGTGGTTGCGAATGCCGCCGCCTGCCGATTGGTTTCCGGCGGCGCGAGAAGGGCCGGTCTCGGGGAGCGCTTCAACCAGAGCCTCAGCCGATCGAGATAGAGATACACGACCGGCGTCGTGTAGAGCGTCAGAAGCTGGCTCACCATCAATCCACCGACAATCGTAATTCCGAGGGGCTGCCGCATCTCCGATCCTGTTCCTTTGCCTAATGCGAGCGGCAAACCGCCGAGCAGCGCGGCCATGGTCGTCATCATGATCGGACGGAACCGCAGCAGGCAAGCCCTGTAGATGGATTCGAGGGGTCCTTTGCCGGTCCTTTCTTCGACAAGAGCGAAGTCAATCATCATGATCGCGTTTTTCTTCACGATGCCGATCAGCAGAATGATGCCGATCATCCCGATCACGTTCAGTTCGGACTTCGTGATCAGCAATGCCAGCAGCGCCCCGACACCTGCTGAGGGCAGCGTAGATAAAATCGTGATCGGGTGGATAAAGCTCTCATACAGTACGCCGAGCACGATGTACACGGTGACGAGCGCCGCAAGAATCAGCCACGGCTGATTGGAAAGCGATGCCTGGAATGCCTGGGCCGTTCCCTGGAAGCTGCCGTGGACGTTTGCCGGCATCCGAACTTCGCGTTCGACTTCCTTGACCGCATCGACTGCTTCTCCCAGCGACACGTCCGGCGCGAGATTGAAGGACAACGTCACAGACGGGAACTGCCCCTGGTGATTGATGCTCTGCGCCGTAACGCCCGATCGATAATGGATGAAGCTGCTCAGCGGAACCTCGACGCCGTTCGACGATCGCACGTACATGTCTTTGAGCGAGTCCGGACTCTGCTGGAACGGCAGTTCGGCTTCCATGACGACGTGGTACTGGTTCAGAGGTTTATACATGGTGGAGACCTGCCGCTGTCCGAAAGCCGAGTACAGCGCATTGTCGATTTGCTGCGGCGTCACGCCCAGGCGCGCCGCGGTGTCGCGATCGATCGTCAATGTGGCTTCCAGTCCCCGATTTTGTAGGTCCGTGTTCGAGTCACGGACCTGGGGAAGCGCCTTGATCCTGTCGAGCATGATCGCAGCCCACTTCTGGATGTCATCGATCGTGTCGCCCTGAATCGTGTATTGAAATTGAGAATTGCTGCCCCTGCCGCCGATTCGGATTTCCTGTGCGGATTGAAGAAACAGTGATGCACCCGGCATGTTGAGCCTGTTGCGCAGACGATTGATGACCTGATCCGCGCCCGCCTTGCGCTCTGCAATCGGCTTCAGTTGGACGTTGAGTTGTCCGTAACCCCTCGTGCCGCTGATCGATCCAGCCACATTTTGGACCGCCGGATCGGACATTACTATGTCCATGAACTGAACCAGGTGCGGACTCGTAAGCGAGAATGAAAGATTCGGCGCGGACTGAATGTTGCCTTGCAATCGGCCTGTGTCCTGCTGAGGGAAAAATCCCTTCGGCACGATGATGTACAGATAAATGCTGAGAGTAGCGGTTGCGATGGTTACGAGGAGCATCAAAGCCGGATGACGCAGTACCCAGTGCAGCGATCTTCGATATCCGCCGAACAGCAGGTCGAATCCTGCCTCGCACCAACGATGGAAACGGCCGTGCTGACGCTCGTGTTCGGGCCGCAGAAACTTCGCGCACATCGATGGCGTCGTCGTCAGAGAGACGACAAGCGATATCGCAATCGCCGCAGCAAGCGTAACGGAGAACTCACGGAACAACCGGCCCAGTATTCCGCCCATCAGGAGGATCGGGATAAAGACCGCGACGAGCGAAGTACTCATCGAAAGCACTGTAAAGCCGATCTCCTTTGCGCCGGTCAAAGCCGCCTTCGCCGGGCTCAAGCCCATTTCGAGATAGCGGCTGATGTTTTCGATTACCACGATCGCGTCATCCACCACGAAACCCGTGGAGATGGCGAGGGCCATCAAAGAGAGATTGTCCACGCTGTAGCCCAGCAGGTACATCACTCCAAACGTGCCGAGCAGTGAAAGAGGAACCGAGATGCTGGGGATGATCGTGGCCCATGCATTTCTCAGAAAAAGAAACACGACAAGGATCACCAGCGCTATCGAGATCAGGATGGTGTACTCGATGTCCGCGATCGAAGCGCGGATCGTCGTGGTGCGATCTACGATGACCGACAAGTTGATCGTTGGGGGAATCGATGCCCGCAAGAGAGGAAGCAGATCGTATATGCGGTCCACGGTATCGATGATATTCGCCGACGGTTGCTTGAACACCTGCACCAGGACGGCAGGCTTTCCATTGGCGTACCCGGTGTTGCGGCGGTCTTCCAGCGAATCTTCCACTGTTGCAATGTCGGACAGCCGAACCGGTGCTCCTTTGCTGTAGCTGACGATGAGCCGGCGATACTCGTCCGCCTTGAACAACTGGTCCGTTGTCGCCAGTTGCCACGAGTGCTGCCCATCAGACAACATGCCTTTCGGACGATTCGCGTTGGCGGACGTCAGCGTGCCCTGGATCTGTTCCCAGCCGATGTCAAACTTGGTCAGTGACGTGGGATTGATCTGGACTCGTACGGCCGGCCGGGAACTGCCCTGGATCTGTACCTGCCCGACGCCGGGGATTTGCGCGATCTTCTGACTGAGAATGGAATCGGTGACGTCGTAGATCTTGCTGCGCTCTTCGACATCCGAAGTCAGAGCAAGAATCAAAATGGGCTGATCCGAAGGATTGTTCTTCCGATAACCGGGATTGTTCGGCAGATTCGCGGGCAGCTGGCCCCGAGCCGCGTTGATCGCCGCCTGGACATCGCGCGCGGCAGCATCAATGTTCCGGTCCAGATCGAATTGCATCGTGATCTGCGACTGGCTCGTGTTGCTGCTGGAGGTCATTTCGGTCACGCCCGCAATGCGTCCGAAACTGCGCTCGAGCGGCGTTGTGACAGCCGATGCCATTGTCTCCGGGCTCGCGCCCGGAAGATTCGCATTCACGTTTAGCGTCGGATACTCGACCTGTGGAAGGGGCGCGACAGGAAGAAAGTAGAACGCCAGGGCTCCGGCCATGGCCAAAGCCAGGGTCAGGAGCGAAGTGGCGATGGGCCGCTTGATGAATGGTGTGGAGATGCTCATGGGTCTATTGTGAAATTGGACGAATCCTGCATCTCAAATCCGAAATCCGAAATATAAGATTGGACTGCCCTGAGCCGCGCGCTTGCCAGTCCGCTTGGAGATTTCGGATTTCGGATTTGAGATGCAGGATTCGTCCAATTTCAACATTTCCTCCTGATTCGTGCCTACTCCGCAAGGATCTCTTCCTCGATTCGATTACCCACGCGCAGGTTCCGTAACCGGTACGCGATCCGGTCAAACGTGAGGTAGACAACAGGAACCGTATAAAGCGTGAGGAGCTGGCTCACGATGAGCCCGCCGACAATCGTAATGCCCAGCGGATGACGCAATTCCGATCCGACGCCCGTGCCTAATGCCAACGGAACGCCGCCAAGAAGAGCAGCCATCGTGGTCATCAGGATCGGCCGGAACCGCAACAGGCATGCCCGGTAGATCGCTTCAATCGGCGTTTTGCCTTCCTTGCGCTGCGCTTCCAGCGCGAAGTCGATCATCATGATGGCGTTCTTCTGGACGATGCCGATGAGCAGAATGATGCCGATCAGCGCAATCACGCTCAAATCGCCTTTCGTCACCCGCAGTGCAAGAAGCGCCCCGAGGCCGGCTGACGGCAGCGTGGACAAAATCGTGATGGGGTGGATGTAACTCTCGTACAGGACGCCAAGCACGATGTAGACGGTGATCAATGCCGCGACGATCAACCACGATTCATTCGCCAGCGAGGATTGAAACGCCAGCGCCGTTCCCTGGAAGCTCGCGCGGATGCTGGGCGGCACGCCAATCTCTCGTTCGGCGTCTTCAATCGACTTGACGGCATTCCCCAGTGAGGCGCCGGGAGCCAGATTGAAAGATAACGTGACCGCAGGGAACTGTCCCTGGTGGTTGACAGCGAGCGGCGTCGTGTCCGTTTCCAGACGCGTGAACGAACTCAGCGGCACCTGCGTTCCGTTCGGCGACCGGACATAGATTTCTTTCAGTGAATCGGGGTTCTGCTGGAACCTGGGCTGCACTTCCAGCACGACATGGTACTGGTTCAACTGGGTAAACATCGTCGAGACGAGCCGCTGTCCGAAAGCATCGTACAAAGTATCGTCGATCATCTGCGGAGTGATACCGAACCGAGCGGCACTGTCCCGGTCGATGACGAGAGTCGCCTGAAGTCCCTGGTTCTGCTGGTCGCTGGCGACATCGCGCAATTCCGGCAACGTCTGAAGCTTTTCGACCAGTCGCGGCGCCCATGTACCCAGTTCATTGGCATCCGCATCCTCCAGGCTGTACTGAAATTGAGTGCGGCTCACGCGATCGTCAACCGAGAGATCCTGGATCGGCTGCATGAAGAGCGTAATGCCTTCGACTCTCTCCAACTCAGGCTGCAGTCTCCGGATAACGTCTGAAGCAGTCACCTTTCTTTCGTCATGCGGCTTGAGATTGATTTGCATCCGGCCGCTGTTGATGGTCGTGTTGGTCCCGTCCACTCCGATGAACGACGACAGGCTTTCGACATCTGGATCCTCCAGAATGACCTGCGCCAGTTGCTGCTGCCTCTCGGCCATTGCAGGAAACGAGATACTTTGCTCGGACTCGGACACACCGAGAATTGCGCCCGTGTCCTGCACTGGAAAGAATCCTTTGGGCACATAGATGTAAAGCAAGAGCGTCGCGGCAAGCGTGCTGAACGTCACGAGCTGCGTGAGCGACTGGTGGCGCAGGACCCATCGCAAGGTTTTTCCATATGCCGCAATGACGCTATCGAAGCCGCGTTCGGACATCCTATAGAGCCAGCCCCGCTCGGATGCGGATCGATGCTTCAGCAGCTTCGCGCACATCATTGGGGTGAGCGTCAACGAGACCACGGCGGAAACCAGGATGGTGAGGCTCAGCGTGACCGCGAACTCCCGGAAAAGGCGGCCTACGACATCACCCATGAACAGCAACGGAATGAGCACCGCAATCAGAGAAACGGTCAGCGACAGAATCGTGAACCCGATTTGACTGGATCCCTTTAATGCAGCCTCCAGCGGAGACGCGCCTTCCTCGATGAAGCGCGAGATGTTTTCGATCATGACGACCGCGTCGTCCACGACGAATCCGGTCGAGATCGTCAGAGCCATGAGCGTCAGGTTGTTCAGACTGAAGCCCATGAGATACATCAGACCGAACGCTCCCACCAGCGAGAGCGGAACCGCAATACTGGGGATGATCGTCGCTGCAAGATTGCGCAGAAAGACGAACATCACCATCACGACCAGCGCGATTGTGAGCATGAGTTCGAATTGCACGTCCGAGACGGAGGCGCGAATCGTAGTGGTCCGATCTGTCAAGATGGAAAGATCCACCGATGACGGCAGAGAAGCCTTGAGCTGCGGCAGAAGTTCCTTCACGCGATCCACTACCGAAATAATGTTCGCTCCGGGCTGCCGCTGAATGTTCACGATGACTGCGGGCTGCTCATTCATCCATGCGGCCTGTCTTGTGTTTTCGACGTCGTCGGCAACCGTCGCCACATCCAGCAGCCGCACCGGTGCGTTTTTCCGATATGCGACGATGATCTTTCCGTAGTCTCCGCTGGCCAGAATCTGATCGTTAGCGCCGATCGTAAATATCTGTTGCGACCCTTCGAAATTCCCTTTCGCCTGATCGACATTTGCCGCAGCGAGAGCCGTCCGGACGTCTTCAAGGCCCAGGCCATAGGCCGCTAGAGCCGTCGGGTTCACGCGAATCCGCACACCAGGCTTCTGTCCGCCGCTGATCCGGACGAGTCCCACTCCGGGCAATTGCGAAATCTTTTGCGCGAGAGTCGTGTCCGCCAGGTCTTCGATTTTCGGCAGCGGGAGTGTTCTCGAAGTCAAAGCCAGCGTCAGGATGGGTGTGTCCGCGGGATTGACTTTGCTGTAGATGGGGGGATTCGGCAAATCGCGGGGGAGGAACGTGCCACCCGCATTGATTGCCGCTTGTATTTCCTGCTCTGCGATATCGATACTGAGCTCGAGTGAGAACTGAAGCGTGATGACGGAGCATCCGAACGAGCTCGTGGAGGTCATCTGCTTCAGTCCGGGTACCTGTCCGAACTGACGTTCGAGGGGCGCGGTTACCGAAGAGGACATCACTTCCGGACTCGCGCCCGGGTAAAACGTAACGACCTGTATCGTTGGATAGTCCACCTGAGGCAGCGCCGAGACCGGCAACTGCCTATAGGCGACTGCTCCCGCGAGCAGGACTCCTGCCATCAGCAGGGATGTCGCAACCGGTCGGAGGATAAACGGCCTCGATATGTTCATGATCCGTTTCTCCGGCCTCTGCCGCGTCCGCCGCCATCGCCTCGGCCACCAACGGTGCCGCCACCTTCGGTTTGTCCAGGCGTCTGCACGTCGACACGCGCTCCATCCTGGATTTTATCCATGCCCTCGAGAACGACCATCTCACCGGCTTTCAGACCTGACGAGAGCGAAACATTGTCACCTTCCGTAATCTGAATCGTGACCGGACGCATTTGTGCCGTCTGCTTCTCATCAACAACGTAAACGAACGTGCCCTGCGATCCGCGCTGGACCGTTGCCGCGGGCACCACGACGGCGCCTCTCAACACGTCGATCAGAAGCCTGACGTTGACGAATTGATTCGGAAAGAGCGCATTGTTGTTGTTGTCGAAAACAGCTTTGAGGCGTGACGTGCCGGTGCTCTGGTCAATCTGGTTATCGGTTGTGAGAAGAGTTCCATCGGCGATCTTCTTCGAGTCGTCGCGGTCCCATGCTTCGACCCGCAATTGCTGGCCGGCTCGGAGCTTCTTCAGCACGGTTCCAAGGTTGTCCTCCGGTATGCTGAACAGCACTGAAATCGGCTGAAGCTGAGTGATGACAACGAGCCCGCCGGGATCGGCGGCGCGGACAATGTTGCCTTCATCCACAAGACGGAGCCCGACTTGTCCGCTGATTGGTGCTGTGATGCGCGAATACGTCAGGTTCAGGTTCGCGCTTGCAATCTGGGCCTCGTCGGCATTGATGGAGCCCTGAAATTGCGCGACGGACGCGCCCTGGCTGTCAAGGTCCTGCTTCGGAATCAGACCCTTCGAGTCGAGCAGCTGGTCACGCTCGAGCTTGACTTGCGCATCCTTCATCTGCGCCTGATCTCTTTGCAACTGGGCCTGAGCCTGCGCGAGCTGTACTTCAAAGGGGCGGCGATCGATTTCGGCCAGCAGATCGCCTTTATCGACAAACTGACCCTCCCTGAACGCGACGCGAACAAGCTGGCCGTCCACGCGGCTTCTAACCGTGACAGTCGTTGATGCCGCCACGGAACCTAGTCCGCGCAGGTATACCGGCATGTCCATCTTTCGCGCCGCCGTCGTCACGACAGCCGCACCACGCGGTCCGATGCCGCGTCCACCGCCCCGTCCTCGTCCTCTTCCGCCTCCTCCGCCATCAACTTGTGGAACATCGGCTGCCTGTGGCTTGAGTGACGTACCCCACATTCGATAAGCGCCATAGCTCAAACCCGCCAGAACGAACAAAATGAAAATCCATCGATGTTTCCCGGGCTTCCGCGCCGCTTTCAGCTCGGCCACTTTGCGTAATTCTTCCGCTTCTTCTTCGAACGACTTCGGATTCATATGTCACACCTGTGTTGGGAATAGGAAATCGAATTTAGCCGCGAAATCGCAGCCAGATCCGGGTGCTGAGGGATTGGGTTAAAGAAGGAAAGGAGGAGCTCGAGAAGAAATGCTGCGGCCGTTCTGGGTTGCAGCCGCGCGGGATAACATGTGGTGAAGGTCGCTTTCAGAATCAGGCGGATGGAAGAAACGGACGAAAAGGGAAACCAGGACAGAACCGTCCTCTACCAGCTTCGTCTGGGATTGATGCGGAGAATACTTACGGGATTCGGAAACATGCAGGCCAGGTTTGGAGCTGAAGTGCCTAAGCTCCTGCTTCCGCTCTGAAGCCCAGGTCGCCGTTCGTTCAGCAGGGGCACCGAGGGCGAAAAACGTATAGAACAGCAGAAATGTGGCGGGCGCCAGCCTCTTCATCGCTATCTATATGGCCATACGCTGAGGAGACGTTCAAGGTTACGGTGGCGTAGAAAGTGAACGCGGGCTAAAGCCCGCGACTACATTCAGGGACAAAAGTTGATCCCCAGATCCCACGTTGATCCCAAATTTGGCCTTGATCCCAAATGTAGTCGCGGGCTTTAGCCCGCGTTCATTCCCTTTACCTACTGCCGGCGTCGTGCCGGGTAGGGGCCGAATCTGTTGTCTCTGTCTGAAGAATCCGGCGGCGTCTCGAGTCTCCTTGGGCCCGATGTGACGTCCTGCTGTGTCGTGGTAGAGGATGCAGCAGGATTGTTGGGCACAGTAACTTCGAGCGGCTTCGACAGATTGAACACCAGTCGCGTCTCCGACGGAACCTTAACCTGTTCGCCCTTCGTCAGTACCGCCACGCCAACGCCGCCCCCGGCGCCGACGCCCGCACCAATGGCTGCACCCTTGCCGCCGCCGGCAATCGCGCCAATGGCTGCACCGATGGCCGCACCGATGGCTCCATTCCGGACGGCTTTCTTTCCCTGAGAGGCGCCCTGAGTTTCGTACACGTTGCTTTCCACTGTGTACGATTTTTTCCCAACGAAGATGCGATCCAGCTCCAGTTGCAGTTGGCTCTGTCCGCGCAAGTCACCCGCAGTGCTGACCTGGGTGAGCTTCAGATAGACATCGGCGTTTTTCGCCAGAACGACTTGATTGTCAACCATTAGGGCCGAGTCGATCGAACCGCGAAACGTCTGGCCGACATGATCACTGGCGGAGTCCACTGAATCGATCATCCGGACCGCAATCTGCGTGCCCGACGGAATAGTAACTTCACGTGTCTCCGAAACGCGGACCGGAGGCGGTGGCGGCGGCAGAACCGGCTGCACAGGTTCTGGAACCGCTATCGGAGCGGGTTCCGAACGGACTGTTGGAGTTGCCGGCGGAGCCGGTGCGACCGGTACCGGAGCGGGCGCCCGAGGCGTTGATGTCACAGGCTTGGGTGTCTCGGCCTTTCGCGGTTTTGGCGCCGGTTCGGGTCGAACCGCGGGGGCCTCCGCCGGAGCGGCCGGCGGGGCCTTTTGGGCTTCCGCTGTCTTTTGATCGGCCGGTGTGGTTTTCGACTCGACCGGGGCCGGAGCGTTGCTCGAGCATCCCGCAAGCAACAGGCCGGTTAACAGGATGGCGTAAATCGAACTGCGAAAATGGTTGTGCATAAGACCGACTTTCTAGTGGTTTAATTTAATCTCACTGGCTTCGAGATCGGGGCCGCTGCCCTTCGGCAGTCCTTGAATTGTGATGTGATCTCCTACGTTTAGGTTAAGAAACGAGATACTGCTCTCGCCCTCTTTGATTGCTGTCTTATCCGTCACGACTACTTTGAATTCTTTGCCCTGATCTTTGGATGTCGAACCTGGTCGGCCCCCGTTCCCTCCCGGGAATGGGCCGCCGCCCGGGAAACCGCCACCATCGCGACGCCGCCCGGCTCCGACCCTCCCGCCCCTCCGCCTTGAGCCTTGCGGCTGCCCGGATGAATTGGAGCTGGAACTTTCATTTTCAGAGCGGACTGTGAGAACCCTTTTCTTGCTATCGATCTTTGTAATTCGCCCAACCGTAAGCAGTTGCGCGCGGCTTGGAGTCTTGTCCTGCCGGCCGCGGGCGTACACAGCCACTGTAAGCAACAGGCAGGTCATACCGATAGCAAGCGTTCGCCTCATCCTTGTCATTCGACGTGTATTTGGAGCGATGGTTAGAATAATAACGCTCCGTTACAAGCAGGGACGGGCGGAACAGAAAGTGAAGTCATTGTACCTGATTTCAGTTTATGATTCGCGAACAAGTGAAGATCGTGACCCTGCGGATTGCCACAATATTTCTCATCCTCGCTTCTACGGCGTCGTGCCACACGATTGATGTCCGAGCGGCTCAACCCCCTCCGCCCATCGTTCAGCCGGGCTCACCGGGCATGTCGAGTCGAGTTATTGGCGCCGATCGGGCCGTTGACCTGTCGCGCGTCCAGTACACGAAGGCGGATGTGCAATTCATGCAGGGCATGATCGGCCATCACGCACAGGCTCTGGATATGACGACCTTGCTGTCCACGCGGACCTCGAGAGAGGACATGCGTAAGCTCGCCCTTCGGATCGAGTTATCGCAGGCGGACGAAATCAAAATGATGCAACGCTGGCTGCAGGTCCGCGGTCAGGAAGTCCCGGACGAGCATGCCCACCACATTGCCGGCGCGGCGCTGATGCCCGGCATGCTGGCTCCGGAAGAAATGGACCGGTTGGCGGCGGCAAACGGCACCACGTTCGATCAGCTTTTCCTCGAGTTCATGATCAAACATCACGCAGGTGCCCTGATCATGGTAGATGAACTTTTTTCCAATGCTGGCGCGGGTCAGGATTCGGAGATATTCGCGTTCGCGTCCGACGTCGATGCCGACCAGCGCGCAGAGATTGATCGTATGAGCATAATGCTCAAGGAGCTGCAGAAATGAGATCCGTCACCCACAGATTTCTGTGTTTCTCCATCATCCTGTTCTTCCTCGTTCTCGAAGGCGCCGCGGAGCAAAGACCCGCGACAGCGGCCGATCCCCGCGTCGGACTCAAGCCGGGCTTCCAGGATGCCGGGACGGCGATCCGAAACATGGAGCTCGTGAGGAGCCTTCCCAAGCCCGATGGCTTCTTTGATCCCAAAGCGCCGGCCGGTCCTCCCACGCCGCCGGAGCCTCCGGCCAATTCGCAAAATAATCAGGCACAGACCGCGACGCAGCCTCCGGCCCAGCCCGAGGGAGCGCCGCCGCAGCAGCAGCCGGCAGGCCTGAACTTTGCGAACTCGGATATCGCGTTCAGCCGAGAGCACCTCGTGATGGGCAATTTTCACGGCTTCAACTTCTACAACATCGAGGACCCCGACAGAGCACGGCTCATGGCATCTGTGGTTTGCCCCGGGGGACAGGGTGATGTGTCGATCCACGGCAATCTGCTCGTTATGTCCGTGGAGCAGACTCGGGGCCGGATCGACTGCGGCACACAGGGCGTCGAGGCGCCGGTCAGCGCCGAACGTTTTCGTGGCGTGCGTATCTTCGACATCAGCGATCTCAGGAACCCGAAGCAAGTGGCCGCCGTGCAGACCTGCCGGGGGTCGCATACGCACACGCTGGTGACCGATGCGAAGGACAAAGACAACCTCTACGTCTACGGGTCCGGTACGGGCGCAGTCCGGCCGGGCGAGGAGCTTGCAGGTTGTTCCGGCAAGGACCCCAAAGACGATCCCAATACGGCCCTTTTCAGCATCGATGTCATCCAGGTGCCCCTCACGGCGCCGCAGAACGCGCGCATCATCAACCGCCCGCGTGTCTTTGCAGATGCGGCGACCGGAATCATCGCAGGACTCTGGCCGGGAGGCAACTTCGGCCCGGGAACACAGACTTCTCGCGGCACCAATCAGTGTCATGACATCACAGTCTTTCCGGAGATTGGCCTGGCTGCCGGCGCCTGTTCTGGAAACGGAATTCTGCTGGACATCTCCGATCCTGTGCATCCGGTTCGGCTCGATCAGGTGACCGATAAGAACTTCGCCTACTGGCACTCGGCCACTTTCAACAACGACGGCACGAAGGTGATCTTCACGGACGAATGGGGCGGCGGCACGCGTCCCCGCTGCCGGGCGAGCGATCCGCCGACGTGGGGAGCGGACGCGATCTTCGACATCGTCGATCGTAAGATGCGCTTCGCAGGTTATTACAAGATGCCGGCGCCGCAAACCGAGCAGGAGAATTGCGTGGCCCACAACGGCTCAATCATCCCCGTGCCCGGACGCGACATCATGGTTCAAGCCTGGTACCAGGGCGGCGTTTCGGTGTTCGACTTCACGGATGCGGCGCACCCCTTTGAAATTGCCTTCTTTGACCGCGGGCCCATCGATGCGAAGGATTTGATCACGGGCGGGTACTGGTCGACCTACTGGTACAACGGTTACATCTACGGCTCGGAGATTTCTCGCGGGATCGATGTGTTCAAGTTGATACCGAGCCAGTATTTATCGCAGAACGAAATCGATGCCGCGAATCTCGCCCGATCCGACGAGCTCAATGCGCAGCAACAGCAGCGGAATACCTGGCCGGCAAGCTCTGTTGTGGCGCGCGCCTACATTGACCAGCTCACTCGAAGCAAAGGCATTCAGCCCGAGCGCGCCCACTCCGTAACGGATGCTCTTGGACGAGCTGACAAGCTTCGAAGCGGCCGCGACAAAAGCGCGGCCGCCATCGTTCGTCAACTGGATGCGCTGGCGGCCCAACTTCAGCGCGATGCAGGTACAGCCGCTGCAGGTGATGCAGCTCACCTGCGGTTGCTCGTGGCAACCATCAAGGGCCGTGCGGCGAATCTACACTGAGGAAATTCGGCGAGCTCATTCGGGGACAGACGTACGTCTGTCCCCGAATTACCTAACGGCGATTTCGCCGAAGGTCAACCCGGTCTCTCGCAATTTCATTCCCGTTCAGGTCTCTCAGCGTGAAAACGTACACGTGACCGGACTGCATCCATGGCGCGTTCTGTGTTCCGGACGCCGCCTCAGCAAAAAGCCGTTCCGGTTCGTTGTCTACTTGAACGTAAACGCGGGCCGTGCCCGGCGCCTGCCACGTCACATCGTCGTTCCCGTTCACATGGATACTTCCGTTGCCGTAAGCCGAGGAAGCTGAGCTGTCATTGCTTGTCACGCCATCATAACCGCGGGTGTATCCCGCTTCGTAATCACGACGGTCCTGTGTCCTGGTCCAGCGGGTAGTCCGCGAATTCCGGGCCAGATTGCGATCCGCATCCGAGCGTCCAGCCGCCATGCCGGCACGATAAGCTGCGGTGTTGTTGGAGTCATTGCTAAGGCCCGGCTTATAACGCCGCGCATCGCTGCTGTCGGCGAATCCTGTTCGCAGCGGTTGCTGCAAACGGAACGTCAACAATGATTCGGCTGGAACATTGACGCGATTGCCCCGAGTCAGAACCTGAGCGCCGGCTCCTGCTCCAGCTCCGACGCCTGCGCCGATCGCTGCACCTTTTCCGCCTCCCGCGATCGCGCCGACAATTGCGCCGAGCACTGCGCCGCCGCCAACGTACTTACCAGTGCGCTTGTTCGCTCCGACGCCCTCTTTACGCTCAGAGGTGACGACATTCTCCTGCGTGTCTACAGCAAAACGCTGGCCGTTGACCGTAATGGCATTCACATCCAGCGCCATCTCGTTGTTCGAGATGTTCCGGACGACCAGCTCAACGTTTGACCCCCGTGGAATAGCGACTTCGCCGCGCCCGTTCATTACATCCTGATCGACGACCCCGGTAAAGACCTGTCCGTTGTTTTCCTTGACGTCAATTGTTTGATTAGTTCGCACATTTACGGTGGTACCGGCATCAATCGTCCCCGTCTGGGCGCCGGCGCCAGTAGCAATGCATAAAGTCAAAACCATCGCTCCCACGAGTAAATGTGCAATTGAAGCGGAAGCGAAGTTTGATCTGGTGCTTCTGATCATTTTTTCTCCTTTCAAAGCTGCCCCCGAATTGTGGCAAGGCGCATGCACAACTCGAGCACACACTTCTCTATACCTATTAACGGGCAATCCGCCTTCCAGAGAGGGAAACCCTTTCCTACCAAGCTGTGACTTCGATTTGACACCGGTTTTGTAGGCAAAGAGCGGACGCTTTGCCGGAAGTTTTACCCGGCATGAAAAGTCCTGATAAGATGCCGGCAATTAAGTCACGTGAAAAAGCGGAGGACGTATGAAGAAAACCTTGATGATCGCGCTTGCCGTCATCGGCCTCTGTGGTGTGAGGGCCAGCGCGCAAGATGTGAAGACCACACTCGACGCCGCGGCGACAGCCCTTGGCGCCGCAAGCCTCAGGTCGATTGAGTTTTCCGGAAGGGGATCCGATTTCATATTTGGTCAGGCCTACGACGGAAACAATGCGTGGCCAAGGTTCAACTTACCCGGCTACACGATGACGATCGATTACACCATTCCAGCAATCCGCGACGATCGGAGGCGCCAGCAGGCGGAGAATCCGCCGCGCGGCGGCGGCCTTCAGCCGCTTGTTGGCGAATTGCGGCAGATTTGGGTTCTCAGCGGCAACTACGCATGGGACGTTGCCGGCCAGAACGCAACACCCGCGGCGGCCGAACGCGACATGCGGACGGCGGTTGACGGAAGGCTGGCCCAAATCTGGTTGACTCCGCACGGCTTCATCAAGGCTGCCATCGCCAACAACGCTACTGTGAAAACAGAGAATGTGCGTGGAGCAAAGAAAACAGCGATCTCATTCACCGCTCCAAACAAGGCAAGGTTCGAAGGGTTGTTGAACGAGCAGAACCTCGTCGAGCAAATCGTAACGTGGTTGGACAATCCGGTTCTGGGCGACATCACGTTCGAAGCCGCGTTCAAAGATTATCGAGATTTCGGTGGTGTGAAATTTCCGACGCGTATTCTCCAGCGAGAAGCTGGATATCCCATCCTCGACGTGACGATTACCGACGTCAAGCCGAACGTCACCGCCGCATTTGATGTGCCTGCGAGCATCAGGCAACCGGCGCCGGTGTCACAAGTCATCACGCCTGAGAAGCTCTCGGAAGGCGTCTGGATCCTGCCGGGCGCTGCCAGGAGTATCGCGGTGGAGTTTCGCGATTACATTGCCGTCGTCGATGCTCCGGAAAGCGAGGCCCGATCCATCGCGGCGATAGACGCGATAAAGAAGGTTATTCCAGGGAAGCCGATCAGATACGTCATCAACACGCATTCACACTTCGATCATGCCGGCGGACTGCGCACGTACGCCGCCGAAGGCGCCGCGATCATTACACACACCGGCAATGTTGCATACTACGAGCAGGTGTGGGCGAACCCGCATACGATCAACCCCGATCGCCTGGCCAGGTCCGGTCGCAAACCGGTGTTCGAAGGACTGGTCGGCAGCCGGACATTGACGGATGGCTCGCGCGAACTCGCGATTTATCACTATGCCGGAAACATGCACAATGCGGGGATGCTCATGATATTTCTCCCAAAGGAGAAGGTCCTGATCGAGGCTGATTCATACACTGCGGCGAATAACCCGAACGATCCGCCCGGCGGCATGCCTTATCTCGTGCACTTCTACGAGGCGGTGCAGCGACTGAGACTCGACGTTGAGCAGATCATTCCGATACATGGCCGTCTGGCTACGCTCGACGATGTGCGCCGCGCGGCCGAAACGTACGGAAACTCTGACTTGTGGGCGAAGTGAAATGGGGGACAACATGAACAAGGTGACTCGTCGCGAACATATAAAAAGTCTGCTCGGTCTGGCAGCGCTCTCGTACTTGCCTCAGGCAGAGCGCGCCGCGCAGGAAACTCCGGTTCCGGCGCAGGGCATAGGCCGCCGCATCCGTCATCTGGCGTACAGCGATATTGGCGGCCGTCCCGACAGCGTCCAGATTATGCTCAACCGCCGCCATCTTTACGTTGGCCACATGTTCAGCAACGGCCTGACCATCCTCGATGCCGCGGATCCGCGCCGGTTGAAGCCCGTAGGATTCTTCACAGGAGGCGACTTCACACGCACCCATCACCTCCAGGTTGCGGAAGATATGCTCCTGCTCGCCAATGGCGCGAACATTGTGGCCATGCAGTCCTATGACAACTTGCGCGGCTATTTCGAAAACGCGCTTGCAGACAGCATCACCAACCGCAAGAAATTCCGTTCGGGCCTGAGCATTCACGACATTTCCCATCCCCCGGAGATGAAGGAGATTGCCTTTCTCGAAATGCCGGGCCTGGGCATCAACCGCCTGTGGTGGCCGGGCGGACGATACGCCTACGTTGCCGCGCATTTCGACGGCTTCACCGACCATATTCTCTGCATTGTCGATCTCAAGAACATCACGAAGCCCGAGGTTGTATCGCGGTGGTGGCTGCCCGGCATGAATCGCGCGGCGGGCGAGACATCAACGTTGCCTGCGGGCCGCCGCGTGGCTCTGCATCACATGCTCACGGCCGGCGATCGCGGCTACGGCGCCTGGCGCGATGGCGGTTTGACGGTCCACGATATCAGCGACCCCACCCAGCCGAAACTGCTCTCCCGCCTCAACTGGTCTCCGCCTTTTCCCGGCGGTACGCACACGACGCTGCCATTGCCCGGCCGCAATCTGGTGATAGCGGCAGACGAAGCGAACGCCGAAATGT